>VFQN01000947.1_pt1 | contig 51491 bp, 73 predicted proteins | sample 3512371 | NCBI WGS metagenome assembly VFQN01 (sample SAMN10412370, study PRJNA504923) | tailings metagenome | isolation source: Replicate 2 from Balatoc abandoned mine | place: Philippines: Itogon, Benguet | collected 2017-08-28
GTTTGTTCGCAGTTCGCGAGGTCGACCCTGTCGACGACAACGTGAGACGCATGCGCGATTCCTTCTGCTTTCATCTATGTTGTTGTTGCTATCTGTCGATGCTATTTGTTATCTTGCTGGTGCACACTCTGTGCGGCTTTGTCTGTACAAACTCGCAACTGGCGTCACGTGCGTGGGCGACCAAGCAGCCATACACCATTGCTATATAGTAATATAATAACAATAATATTATATTTAAATCGTCTCGCCGTTTCTTTGCTGTTTGTGAAGCGCGATAGAGCGTTGAACGTCGCATTCGCTGCACGCGGAGCTGACGCGCGCGGTGCTGCACTGAAAGGACGATCAATTTGTTTGAATTGCTTGCTTCCTGTTGCAATCTGTTCATTTCGATGAAGTAACCAGCGCGCGCTGGGTGCGTCGCCTGGCGAGTTGGCACTTCCATGCGGCCGCGCGACCTCTTGCGGGCGCCTTTACCATTTCCAAAAATGACTACAACAACGTAGTGACGATTACTGCTGCATGATTCAAATGGCTCGTCGCGTCGCTTCTCCAAACGCGAGAAAGCATGGTTTCGGGGCTGAAGAGTGAGGTGTGACGAAAATTCGGTGCGTAGCCAATAAGGGCGGGGGCAAATATATATATATATATATATATGGGTGTTACACCTGCCAAGTGAAACACATTCCATGTATACAATGCTTGGGTCAGGGCTGGTCCTACCATTCCTAAGTGTGAATCCTTAGACACTGTACGGCGGGACCACCCTGGACACCTGGACGGCTATTACTAGAGCGAGCGCTGACTGTTGACCCAAATTAGGGCAACCGTACTTCCTGGCTGGTGTGGCCCCTTAAGTGGAGCTGAGGTGCAGCACTGAACTGCCACTGACTTGCAGCAGGCAGCGTCAAACACTTCTCTCTCCCCACAGATGCAAGAGTCCGCCGCCAGGACTTACAACGGATGCTCGGCTTACGAACTGTACCAGACATTTGTGGTCAGGCTCCCAGCCGAGCGCTGAGCAGCCGGCTATCGGTCCACCACCTGTACACCAAGCCCCCATTGTGCAACCGTCTGGCCGGCAAGCAAAGCAGATGTAACTCTTTCCTTCGCAACGTCTCAACCGTATTTTGATGCATGCACATCAACCAACCATCAATCAACCACGTGTTTCAGCAAAACCAACAGGGCACAGGACGGAACGACGACATGGGACATGCCCCGCCCTGCACTAGTCCTCCACGGCCCCCTAGCCCACAGAATCATGCGGCACCCCGCACGCTCCTTGACATGCTGCCCCGCGCGCATGCGCTGTGCTGACAGCTGCATAACCTGCTAGCCGCGCGCCCGTGCACTCAAGGTTGTCCACCGTCTTCAGAAGATGTTGCTTGCCAATCGGCTAACGTCCTGTCGACCTTGTTGAGAAGCGCCTTCCTCTCAGCCGCGAGGGACTGGTTCAGAGCCTGGTGCTCGGCCCTGACGGACAGAAACTCGGCGTGCAGGGAAGTTTGAAGCCATACTCCGCCGCCGATAATTGCAGTGTAAAGTGCGATAAAGTGCGACATGGTAAATCCAGTGCTGCCTTGCTGCTTCGGGCTTGGCTCCTCGGGCGTGCGTGCGCCGAGCAGCAGCGACCAGGGGAGCGACGGTCTGGCGCGGCGAATTACCAAGCCGGCGAGCCTTTACCTGGGTGGGCTGCACTAGCGTATGCCTGCTTATGTGTGCAGCGCGTGAAGCGCGCGCCAAGACCAGCGGTGCCATGGTCAAGGACTACTACTCAAAACGGATAACAGTTTTAGGCTTGCTTAGCGTCTCCTCGACGACAACCCTTATTGGCTATGTCCACACTCGTGGCACGTTGTCTGCTGCCGTGTACTCGTCATCGGGACGCGGGAGGGAGGGAGGGAGGGAGGGAGGGCTGAGAGTTACTGGCAGCACCATTAGCACCAATGCAGCACCATTAGCACTCACATATTTGCCATATGCTAGCCGGCTAGAGAGAGCAGATTTGCTTTTCCGGGATTGCGTGTCAAGCTCTCCGTCAGAGCCCTGCCTACAGGCCCGCGGACCCGCGAGGGCGGCCGGCTTGGGAGCGAGGAGGGGCAGGCGGCCCCAGCCCTTCACGATAGAGGTCGGACCCGGGGGTTCCCGGCCCTCCGACGAGCGTTGATTGAGTATGAAGGCATGACAATGGTGGGAACAGGGGAGCTCCCCTGGGTGGGAAGGGTAGAGCGAAGCCCGGAAGGACGGGGAGGCGGGAGGGGCGGGAGGGGATCTGAAGCGGCGGCGTGCATGCAGGGTGTCGGGCCCGATTATTGGCTGGTGCTTCAGGCATTTCACCGACTGGGGCAACAAGTGTGTGTCATAGCCGTAACCTGCACTTTTCATGACTTGGGGGTTGTACTATTGGTGTGCGCGTACCTGAGTGGAGGTGCGCAGCGGTGCTGTGGGGGAATCCTGGAGCATCCTGGGGCATGTACAGGGGTCCCCTGGGCATGAATGACCTGGTAAGTCAATACAGACGGTTGTGTTCTTTCCACGAAAGTGCATTCACCATCCGAATACGGTACGGGGATTGTCCAAGACCACTACAGTGCTGATGCCGCCACGTTCCAGGTGGCAGGGCCTGAGGTGGCGCCTGCCCATGCCGAGGAGGGGTCTCCCCTGCTGTCAACGGTCAAGCGGGACAGCATAACTGCAAGGCCTTCACGCGTGCCCGCTGCGCGTGGACGAAATCGGGCATCGTAGTGCATGCATATGCATTGCTACCGCAACGACCGGCCCATCGTAGAGTTCATACTGTATTCTGTATAGCGCTTCCCGAGAGTACAGAGGCTCCTTACTAACACTCACTACACCTACCCGCTTTCACATATCGTTTCGAATGCACTTTGCCGTTTTGTGCACAGGAGCTGCAACCCTGCCACACCTGACATCTCCGTTCTATCTCGAGGTGGCTTTGTGGGAGAGAAGCACACTTTGAATTGCATCGGAAGTATTTAGTTGTAGCATGCTGTCGAGTAGCTTCCGCGGCGATAGACTGTGACAGTATGCCGGCGGAGGAGCTTTCAAGTGTGGCGGAGCAGCTCGCAGGGACATGATAGTAAGTTGGGGCAAGCAGTATAATCTTTCGTACGCGAAACGTCACATGGCGTGCAGCGGCTGTGGCCAATAACGGGAGAAAAACTAGCAGGATTTAGCTCCTTAGCAAGCGACACCACTTACGAGACACGGCAGCTAGTTAAACTGGTCACAGGCAATGCATTGGAGGGCTGGCCTTTGCTGGGTGACTTGGCGAAGGCAGCTGAACTTGGGGGACGCTGTGTAACGCGCCTCGCGCTGAAACCCTGCCCGTGGGCCCCGGCCACAGGCATCACCACACGACGGATGTCAGCGTCTCCGTCTCCAAAATGGAGACTGGCTTACATTCTGCTGTGCCTCGTAGCCAGCATCCACGTGGAACCAGGGGGGTCAACCCCTGCGGTGGTGCCCTGCCCCCATGCGGACTGCCGGCAGCTGTGGCTGCTGCCTAGGGTCACCACGGGGCCTACCCTGGACGAACTGAACCAGTAAGCCCTGTACCTGTCCAATGCGTTATTCTGCACGCCTGCGGACACAGCTTGTCGGTGCCTGCAGTGAACGTATGGCAGCATGGCAGCTTGATTGCTTGGTGCGAGGTGCAGCTCAAACCTGCGGGCCGCAATGACTGGATGCGACGCGCTGCACCCGCTTGGCACTCCAATGCTGTCCGACACCTGTGAATCCGTGCGAACCACGACCCCACACAGGGCGTCGGGCTTCAACCACAGCGTGCTGGTGCTGGTGACAAACGACACGACCGCGGACCTCCAAACAGCGCAGCAGCAGTTTGTCAATGACACCCTCATCTCGTCCCACTCGGCGGACGGTGCACCGGCGGCCCGCGTGTACCTCGGCCCCATACCCGGCGAACTATACATCGCACCCGGTAAGCAGGCACAATACTGCCCCGATGGACGAACTGTGCGTCACGCCGGGTGAGCATGGGGATAATGGTGCCCCGCACGGTATTCCCACCCCTTTACAAAACCTCCAAAACAGGTACTGGCTTCACCCGATGCCATTGAGTACGGTACCTTCTGGGCCATGCTCTCTCGCAACTGTACCGTAATGCGTTTTGCTGCGCGGGCCCTTGCGTGCCTCCAGGCACCACCCTGACATGGCACGAGCTGCACGTGGTCAACGTGCTGGCGACGCTCGGCCCAGTGGCCGCACCAGCAAGCCTGGCAGCAGGGCCGGCGCCGCCACCTGGCCCCCTGTCGCCAGCCAACAGCACGTCAGGCACGCCGGCACCGCAGCAATCCCCCGCACTACTGTCCCTGTCGCTGGACTCGTTCTCGCTGTCCCGCGGGTCGCTGCTGCGTCTGGTGCGCTGCGAGCTGGTGCTGGCGGACTGCGCCGTGGCCGCCAGCCTGCACAGGGCGGCGGGGGAGGCGGGCGGCGGGGGGCTGGCGTGGGACGCAACGAGGGTGCGTGCTGAAGCGGGGCTATGGGGGCGCTGGGTTGCGGGGCAATGACAGTTCATTGGAAGGGACGGCGTGGTAGCTTTCCTTGCGGCGTTGCGGCTGTAAGTGATGTGGGTCCTTGCAAACAAGGTTATCCGCAGGCAAGGACACTCCCCATGCGAGAAGACCTGGGTTGGGCCTGCTTGCCGCAGTCGTCATGGTGCCTGAATCCTGCATGACTGCCTGCTCCGTCCGGTTGCACACTGGTGTTCCCCCCAGACCTTCGAACCCGATGTGCGTGTGCACTACGCGAAGGTGCCGCTGGGCGAGGCCGTGTTGGAGCTGGTGGACGTTGACATCACCTGCAACAAGGTATGCATCTTTGCAGTGCATACAGCAATGCCTTTGCACGTCTGCGGTAACAAGCTCCACTGCTGCTCCTTGCCAATCTCAACCGACCTGGAGGTGCAGCTGTGAAGTCTCCTTGCTCCCCGGCGGGCTCGTAACCTTTGCCCCGCACTGCTCCCTCCTCGCTAGGTGTGCGGGCCCTCAGCCGTCCGCACCCTCACCGTGGAGTCCGCTTCTGATTGGTACCATGCCCTGAGGGTGGTGGACGACCACTCGGACGGCTGCGTGGGGTACGACATCCGGGTGACCACCTCCCTCTCAGCGGACGGCTCTGCCCCCGCGCCACCTGCACCGGCAGCACTGACGCAGCCGCAGGTTTCAGCGCCCCAGCCGCAGCCCCAGCCCCAACCCCAGCCTGCTGGGTCTGGTGCAGGCACCCCGGGAGGAAGGCGGCGACTGAGCGGCGGGGCGGTCGGGGCTCAGACGCCGGTGGGGGTAGTGAAGACCAGGGAGTCGTGGGCAGCGCACGTTGGCGGCGGCGGCAGCGGCAGGAACGCCATGTGGCAGCACTTGCGGCGCGGGCAAGCGCGCAGGGACCTGCTGCAAGACCCGGCTGTGCCGCACATTCCAACGGTTACCCGCATCCAGGTGGGGCGGCCAGGTGCAAGGAGCTGGCATGGGCGGATGGGGCAACACCTGCACACCACAGCGCATCGGACTGCCGCTCAGACACCCTCGCATATCCTTTTGCCACGCAACGGCTTGCCCGACGGCAAGTGCGTACTTGCACGCCCAAGCATGCACACTGATAGTACATCACATGTTGACCGCGCTGTTCCGCTGTCCGCTGCACTCTTCACCCCGTCGCCCCACAGGTCAACGTGACCGTCCGTGGCGCGCGCAACGCCTCCGCTTCCCCGGGGGATCCATCCCTCCCACCTGCGCCCTACGTGGTGCTTGACCTGGGCCTGCTGCGTTCCGCGCTGGTGCTGTGGGGCCCCGAATCGCGGCTGACGTTAGAGGACATCGTGGTGACCAACCTGGCGGCGCCGCACCCAGGGGTGCTGTCGCTGCCGCTGTACATTGTGGATGTGGAGCAGCGGGGCACGCCGCAGGGCATGCTGCTCAGCCCTCCGCGCATCTTGATGCGGAACGTCACGCTGGTGGTCCCGCAGGTACGTCCGGTGCGTGTGCCGTACACGCGTACCGGTACAAGCAGCTTCGAACATGCCTCCCCTTGTACGGCGCCCGTAACTTGCATCAGCCATTTGAGTAGTCCAGCAGAGGACAATTTCAGGCGCACGCGTGGCTGAGTGTGTCAGGCGAGGAAGCGTCCCGCCCTGCCTGCGCACCGCTGACTGCCGGCCTTCACTAGTGGCGTATTTCTCATTGTTGCAGGACGAGCTGTCGTACGAGACCACGTGGCTCAAGTCCGTGTACGACCAGCCGCCCAGCCTGGACCCCGACCAGGTGGCATGGCTCCGGAGCTCAGTGCAGAACGCAGCGGTGAGCGTACTGGTTATTGTCGCCACCCCGCATATCCCTTGTAGTCAAAGTGTGCTGCCAGTGTTGCCCACTGGTCGAGTCGTTCCATTTGACTGATGGCAGGGTCACGGCACGCTGTGGGGAAGCTGCAGCCCGAACACAAGCGCGGCGGCAGGCGTGTCGTCCCTTGTTCCAAACTCCTCCTGACGTGCCCTTCCTTCAACTCTGCACGCATGCAGGCTGAGAGCCTCAGCTCTTCCGCGCTCCTGATGTCGTACTTCCGTGCATGGGACATGGAAGCCACCAATCTGCGCATCACCTCCGTTCCCCCGCCGGGGTACCCCCGGATGCTGCCCGGCATCGGCATCTCCACCGTCGCACGCAGTCCTCTGGGCCCCTACCCCCAGATTGTCGTACTCAGTACGACAGACGCCCTGATTGCCGTACTCAACGCCAGCGCGGACCCGCTTCTGTCCGACCCGGCCAATGGCGTGGTCACGTTTCCGGGATGCCCCACTGTGGCAGCGGTGACGCTCATGCCTGGGAGCAACCTCACAGGCGGCGCCGGCAGCACCAGCAGTATCATCATCAACAGCAGCGAGGGACCCGTCAACACCACGGCCGCGGGTGCCATAATAGTCAACCGCAACGCCACCGCCGACGTGACGCAGAGCAACACCACGTTCATTCTGGTGCCCAAGACGCCCATTGTGCTGCAACGCAGCATCGTCCTGTCACCATACACAGGCTTCCCGGCCTCCCAAAACGCAACAAACCAAAGCCGCATCGTGGACCCCATTCTGGTGGACGCCCTAGCCAAGCCCGTGGTGCTAGACTTCGACCGCGCCCCATCCGGTTCCTGGGCCACGTTCTCCTCCTCCTCCTCCTCCTCCGCCCCCACGCTGACCCTCCAGTACGTGACGCTGGTGGGTCTGGACAGCCCCTCCCGCTGGCCCGCCCCCGCGCTGGTGCGCTGCCTGGACCTGCCGCTGTGGGCGCTGGAGGCAGGCAGCCGCCTGCCCTCGCTGGCGGGGGAGCCCCCGGCGCTGGTGCTGGCGGGGGCAACGGTGGCGGTGTCGCGCCAGGAGCTGGGGCTGTGGGCGGCATGCTACCAGGTGGGCACCTGCCCTGTGTGTGCTCTGGACGCTGCAAGTCACCGTCATGGTACACCAAGAGAAGCGTGTGCACCACAGCACTCAATACCCCCGAGGCTGCCCATGTAGCGTGCCAGTGCTCAACATTTTCCGCTTCGCAACCTACCCGTGCGCGCAGGCGCTCACGGTACAGAACAGCACCACCAGGACGGACCCCGCGCTGGCGGCAGCGTGCCGCGGCTTGGGCCTCACGGTCTTCAGTGCAGTCTCCCTGGGGCAACACGCGCTCCGAATCCGGTCGCTGCAGGTGCGAAGAGCGGATTGCACTATTGGCCAGGTTTAGGTGTGCATTGCGGCAGGGCCGGATTGGCACCGACGTTTTCCTAGGTTCTGCCAGGAGCGGATTGCCACCGACTAAGCTGTTGAAGGTCACAGCACTGGTGCTGCTGCAGCCCACGCCCTTGGCAGCCAGGGCATACCAGTAGGAGCGCCTGTACACTGATGCGCATGAAGCGACGTGGGCCTGGAAAGCACGATAGCTGAGCCACATGTGCTGTGCAACGGACGACGCGCATGCGCGCCCGAGTTGTGCGCTTTACTAGGTGGATGCCATCCAATGGTTGTGTCCCCTGCACGTCTGCGCCGCAGGGCATGGGCATGATGATCAGGGACACGGTTCTACGGGATGACATCACACTCTATCAACGATACGACCTTGGAGTGCTGCTGCCAGGTACGTGACCAGGACCGAGAGAACGTTTACCGTAAGTGGAGCTCAATGCTGCTAGGGTCGCGCATGCGGCGGCGCACCTGCTCAACGCCCTGCCGGCCTGCCGGCCGGTGCAGCTTGGCAATTAACGATGTCAAGATAGTAGCACCATACGCAAGAGCGTTGCCGTGACAGTGGTTTTTAGTCCCTAGGTCAAACGTTCGACTTTCTGACCACGCAGGGGACCCAGTGTTATCCTCTCCTCCCCCGGCGACCGGCCCCCCCGTGTTCACGAACGAGTACAAGGACGGCAACGCAGCCCCCCACAAGTGGGTTATCCCCGTGGTGGTGGTGGGCGTCACCACGCTGGTGTCGGCGGTCCTGCTGCTGGCTGTGTGGTGGAAGGGGCGCCACGGCGGCGGCCACCAGCCCTACATCAACGTGCACATGATCAAGATGATGGCGGAGTCAGGTGCGCGAAGCGGACAGCGAACCTTGCAAGGTTGTGTCCATAGACCGCGGCCCGGCCTTGGCAAAGCTGATTCGCCCTTCTGGGTACGGGATACTCATTATTGTAATGCAAGCAGGCCAATGTGGGTTAGCAACATGAAGTCAATAAGCCTGATTGGCACTGGTCTGCCGCAGGCATTCGTCCCTATGCCGTCGATTCCGTGCCCCCCGGCACTTTCGTCAGCATCCACAAGCCCGGGCGCCCGCCGGCGCGGGGCCCAAGCGGCCGGTCGCTGGCCATGGGGTGGAGCAGCCCCGGGGGCGGCCACTTGCCGCTGACGCCACGGGGCACCTCCTTCCGGGAGACGCATCTCGGACACGTGAGTACCGCAACTAGGCGCGCTACCCAGAAGCTCGAGTTCTATGGCTTGCTGGCCTTGGGCCTGCTTTGGCATGTACAGCAGGTCCCTGCAATTCCTACCAGCGACCCGTGCGCGGTATCGCATTTCGCCGCAGATTCCTCGTGAGGCCCGCACGGCTGGACTGCACGTGAATAGCACGTTCGGGCAGAACGCAAAGCGTGACTGATTATAAAGTGACAATGCACGCGACCAGCGGGCAGATGGCTTTTGGGCACAATATGGGGTACGAGTCACCACATGTTGAAGGCTGCGCCGCACCCGGCACCACGCCCTGCAGGTGCCGGGAGTGAACGGCCTGCCTGCAGCAGCGCTGGGCGCCAAGGCGGTCGCCGTCCCTAGGGCCCCAAGCCCCAGCCCCTTGCAGCGGGATGGCGCGCCCACAGGACCCAACGGCCAGTGGCCTTTCGCCTGGAGCCCCCTGGGCGCCAACCTCCCGCCACCCCTGGGGGCCGTGGCCTCGTCATCTCCAATGGGCCTTTCGCCCTCAGCCCCGTCTCCTCTTGGGCAAAGCACCAGCGGCGAGCTGCCGGTCGGGCCCTACTTCCACTGGCCCGCGGGCATCTGGCCGGGGCCAGGGCAGGGGCAGGGGCAGGGGCAGGCGGGCCTTGCAGGCGTAGGCGCTGTGCAGGGCCCAGGAGGGGACGCAGGCGCTTCACTTGGTGTTGCCGTGGGTGGCGTAGCAGCCTTGGAAACCCCCCTGTTTGAGCCGGGTGTGCAGGTACCGCACGGAGAGCAGCTGCCCAGTGACGCTGCGGAGGCTGTACGGCAGGCAGCGGCGGGGACGCTGAGCCCGCATGCGTCGCCGCCGCTGCCACCGGCGGCGGCAGCAGCAGCAGGCGCAGGACTGGACGCCGCTGATGGAGGCAGCCCCGAAGCCACGGCCTCTCTGCCGCGGCACCTCGCGGCACCGTCCCTGAACGACAGCATCTCGCACCGCAGCGCAAGCAACTTCCACACCCTCATCTCGGGCTCCCACAGCGGCCCAGTCAGCTGGCCCAATCGCTCCTCCTCTCCGAATCGAGCGTCCAGCGCACAGCATGCGCAAGACGCCCAGGCGCCGCTGCCGCCGACCAGCTCTGCATCGGACCCTCTGGCAGGGCCCAGCCGTGGACGACGGCGGGAGGGTGACGGCAGCCTTGTCATGGCCGCGTCGGGTGCGGGCCTGCTGGCTACCACACCCACTTGCACTCGCCGTGTGTCCCTGCCTCCGCCGCTGTCTGACGGCAGGCTGGCGGATGTTGACAGCAGTGTGCTGGTAACGGGGACGGCGGGGGCGTCGCAGCAGCCACCGCAGAATGGCCCGTCCGCCTCCATTGCTGGGGCAATGGGCGGTGAGGATACGGCTGCTGCGTTGGTCCCCGGGGCTCTGGCGGCGGCGCTCCGGCGCACGTCGTCCATCGCGTTGCAGCAGCAGGACGTGGCGGCGGCTGGCGCACGTACTGTGGGCGGGTCGGCGGGAGGTGCAGCGGGCCCGCTCCAGCGGACGTCGGCGATGCTGCTGTCGCCCGACGGGCGCAAGGGGGCGGGGCGCCTGTCGCTGTCTTCGGCTCTGCTGCTGCGCTGCGCCACGCCGCAAGGGGGCTCCTCCCCTGCCGTGTCGAGGCGCGACCCGTCGGGGCACGCGGGCTCGGATGTGACGTCAAGCAGCGTAGCGGTGCACAGCGGGGCCATGAGCGGCGTGGAGGAGCGCGTGGGACTAGGATCGGTGAGCAGGGATAGGGGTGCGTGCAGGGGCGCGGGAAGGGGCGCGCGGGGGCGTAAGCGCGGGCATGCACACGCTGCGGGTGGGCAACAAGTGGCATTCGGCCTTACCTAGTCTAGGCCTTCCCTCCACAGAGTCGCTCTGAGCCCTAAGAGCCGTACCTGCGTAACGCTTGTGCCTTGCGTTCCTGGGGCGTTCCCGACCCTGCGCCCTATGCCTGCACCCTCAGGGAGTTGTCCCTCACGCAGTCCTGGCGTCCATGGGTGGCTCCGGCGCGGACCTGTCCGGGGCCCCCTCGGACCTCAGCAACCGCAGCAGCGCCAGCGGCGCCCTGATCAAGGTGCATCGGCAGGCCTCATCCGGCGCCGGCGCCTTTGGGGAAATTACGCTCGCGGCAACGACCGCGGTAATGCCCCAGCCCCTGCAGGCTCAGAACCAGTCCCTGGTCCAGCAGCACCGCCACCTGCAGCCGCCGCAGCAGCAACAGCACACAGCACCAGCTGGAATCGTTGCTGTGGGTGCTCCTGCCCCTTCCTTGCCGCTGCCCCTGGCGGCCCCGCCCGCCGCAACCACCACCCCGTCCGCCCGACCTACCGGCAAGTCCCCCAGCACGCCCACGCGCCCGTACCTCACCTCCCGCCCGTCTCCGTTCACGGCGGCCCGGAAGACCGCCGCCGTCGCCGCCGCGCCGCCAGGCAAGCCTGAACGCGGCGGCGTCGAGACACCACCCCGACGATCGGTTCTCGGAGAAGCCGCCAGCCCGGAAGCTTCGATGCGCGTGCTGCCGCCGCAGGGCAGCCTCCGCCGGAATGCCACCATGGCTCCTACACCCTCCCTGACCCGCCTCAGCGAGGCATCCAACAGCACCACCGCCGGTACCGCCCAACGCAGCGACAGCGGCCAGAGCGGGCCCGACGCCGTCGGCAGCCGTGGTAGCGGCCACGGCGGCGGCGGCGGCCAGGGAGCCTCCCCGCCCGGCGACGGCGCCGGGGGCTACCCCACCGGCGACGGCGGCGCAACGCCGATGCACCACTCAGGGGCCAAGCCGGGCCTCGGGAGGCTGCTGGTCGGCTCCCTGTCCAACCTGTTCCGGGTGGATAGCCTGACGCTGGGCGCGGCCCAGAGGCCGATGTCACCGGCGCCGGGGCCAGGTGCTGGCACGCTGTCGCAGTCCAACAGCGAACGGGCGCTGGGGACGTCAGGGCCCTCAGGACGTGCACTTGTAAGCCGCGGTGGCCGTACAGCTGCGGGTGCGGGGGCGGGGCAGGGGGACGCCCCGCTGGCACCTGCTGGCGGGAGCGGCGTGCTGCTACCGACGGGCACTGGGATGACCCCCCGGGTGAGCGCCATGGGCGTGGTGGGTGTGGCGCCCGTCGGCCCTGTTCCCAATGCGCCGCGGGGCGGCCTCGAGGCTGCGCTGAGCGAGCTGACTGCCAGCGTGGAGGGCCGGCTGCAGGAGAACCAGCTGGTGATCCAGCAGGCGCTGGGCAGCGGCGCGTTCGGCACGGTGTACAAGGGGCTGTGGAAGGGGCTGGCGGTGGCGGTCAAGACCATGACGCTCACCTCGGACGCAGTCACGCAGGGAAGGCACGCGGCGCTCATGGAGGCGGCGCTGTCAAAGTGGGTGGCAGCGGTTGCAATAACTAGTACCGAGTCTCACTTGCCGCACTGATACTTCGGCGCTTGCGACGGATGCCGCTGCGCTGCTAAAGATCACGGCTGAGGCGTAAATGCAGGTTCGTCCTCTTACAGGCCGGCTGCTGGCCACTCCTAGATTGCCGCTGTTACAGGCTGTGGTGCTGAGCCAATGCACCTCATCTGTTACGTTGCCCCAGGTCCATCTTCCACCCGCACGTGGTGACCACGTACACGTGCGACCTCAAGCCCATGCACGTGGACGCGTCGCGCGTGGGCGCCATGACGGGCCTGGCCATCATGAACGAGACGGAGGTCATCCAGGAGTGGAGGCTGTACATCGTGCAGGAGTTCTGCGACGGGGGCTCGCTGAGGCACGCCATCGAGGCGCGCTCCTTCCTCAACCCGGCAACAGGCAGCCCGCAACTGGAGTGGGTGCTGCAGGTGGGTTTCTCCTCGCACACTTCGCAAGAATTCACGTATGGTCAGGCAGCATCAATTGGCAAACAGATCGCCTTGTCTCAAGCCCGGCAGTTGGCCGTCCTCCTCGATGGCAAATGTGGCATACCTGCATCTGGCCTTCTTTCATGGACTTGAAGCAGGGTGATTAGTACACCTGTTTTCATGCACTGCATGTGCGCTGCGCTAACACTTCAGGCTTAGAGCAAAACCCACCCTTGTTCTCCGTTCCAATTCCCCAGATGGCCCGCGAGGTGGCTGCCGGCATGCAGTACCTGCACGAGCACAACATCGTGCACGGCGACCTCAACCCCGCCAACGTGCTGCTCAAGCGGGACGACGCCAGCGTGCTGGGCTACGCGGCAAAGATAGCGGACTTCGGACTCAGCGTGCACATGCACGCGGAGCAGGTGCGTGGGCAAACGTAGGGACACCAGTGGTCATGGTATGCAGGCTTGACATATAGCGGAGCCTCCTGCGTTTTTCGTTTGGGGGGAGCGAGGGGACTTCAGGTGTGAAACTGGTTGCAGCTCACACGCACGTTTTCCATCTGAAGTTCCAACATGCTCCCTACTTGTCGTACACGGCCGCAGAGCCACGTGTCCAACACCAAGCGCGGCACGCCCTTCTACACAGCACCGGAGGTGACCAACGCAGGCAACCTGACGCGCTTCGCGGGTGAGACGCGAACACCTGTTCAAGCCAATCTCTTGTGGCTCATGCACGACAAGCCGCGACCGGCACACCCGAGTCGTCCTCATGTGTTGCAGCAACTAGGTTTTGTTGTTAAAACACATGCTTCGCTTCTTCCGCACCCTCGCCCCCCAGACGTGTTCTCGTACGGCGTGCTGCTGTGGGAGCTGTACATGAGCCGCTCCTGCTGGACGTACGGCGCCAGGGGGCGCCTGGTGCACCAGCGCGGCTTCCCGCACCTGCCGCCCACCTGCCCCCGCTCCTTCGCCTCGCTGGTGACCAGCTGCATGCAGCCGGCGCACAAGCAGCGGCCCACCTTCAAGCAGGTGGGCATCACGCTGGAGGCCATGCAGAGGGAACTGGCACGTGCCAACGCAGCTGCCTGGGCATCCATGCAAGGTGACGCCTGGTGGGCAGCCATGAGCCCCCAACAGCAGCAGCAGCTGCTGGAGAACCAGCAGCAGCAGCAGCAGCAGCAGCTGCCGGCCAGCAGCATCGCGTCTCCCATGGTGCAACCCCGGCCGCCCATGGTGGTTGTGTCGGTTAGCCCACAAGCCACTCAGCACGGCAGCACCACTAGCATGGGCCACCTGCTGCGGACCACGAGCGAAGCGCTTGTCAGCGCCAGCACGGAGGGCGGAGCGGCGGGGCCAGGGCCAAGTGCCTGCGCCAGCTCGCCTCCCGTTGGGTCAGCATCCACAGGCACACCCCACAGCAGTGCGATGCCGGCGGGGCCCGCTGCTGCGGGTGGCAGCCTTGAAGCGGCCGCAGCACCTGGCTTCCCCGCTGTGGCCCTGCCTAGCCATGGCAGTGAGGGGTCCGTGCGCCGGCAAAGCCGGGGGCATGGCCACAGTGGGTCATGGGGGTCCGGCGGCTTCGCAGTGGAACGGAGGGTGAGTAGCAGCGGCACGGGCGCACAGGTGGCAGGGCTGAGCCTAAGCCGTGCCGACAGCGGTGGCGTGCCCGCGGCGCGCAGCGGCATGGCTTCTCGGGCGGGGCCTGCTGTGCCGCCAGGCCGTGCGCGCACCTTCCTTCGGCCGTCAGCTGACACAAGCTTGGCTGGCAGCGTCCGGAGCGATAACAGTGCGCTGCTTGTTGCCAGCTCGCCCAGCAACACGCCGACGCCAGACAGCATGGAGAGCGGCACGCTCGTGGCCCTAGGCCCCGTGGCCGACGTGGCGAATGCACAGCCCGGTCAGAGCGTCAGCGCCGGCCGCGCTGGCGCCGGCACGGGCTCCGGGTCTGGGCTCAACCTGGCACCGGCCCCGCCTGCATCACAGCAAGAATCCTCTGTCACCTTGCCAGGGGCGCCGGCGCTTGCAGCGCCGGCTGCTTCCGGCGTCGGCCAGCATCCTCTTGCGCCTCCACCGGCCCTCCCCGAAGTGAGGCAGTATGCGCCTGCGCAGCTGGTGTCATCCCCAGGCGCAGCCCTGGCACGCGTGTCGCAGGCTGCGCCCCATAGCGCCTCGAGCGCACAGACTCCGTCGCCGCTGGGCACCCTACCGCAGAGGTCAGCCAGCGATGGGTGCGTGGCAACCACAGAGGCAGCACGCGCCGTTGCAGGTGCTGTCAGCAGCTCGAATGGTCAGCCGGTGCCAGGCGTGTTGGAGCACAACACGGGGCTGTCGAGCCACCCCGTGTCAGCGCACGTAATGCCTGGGGTCAGTAACGCCAGCGCGGCGACGGGCAGCATGAACGGCCCCAGCACCACCGCCGGAGCTGAGGGTGATGCAGCGGGCGGACCGCCAGTGGCATCGGCTGCGGTGGCGGGGGTGCTTGCCGCACCAGGTCCCGTCGTGAGGTTCGAGGTGCTCACAGAGGTCCCCCGGTTCGCGAGGTCGGACTTGCCGACGGTGCTGGAGGACGATTTTGAGGACGCCGGCAGCGCCGCTAACTCCCAGGCGCTGAGCATCGAGCCCGGGGGCTCCCCTGCCCGCCTCGGCGACGCCAGTGGCGGCGTGGTGGCAGCGGCAAACGGCGGAGGTGGTCACGGCAGCGGTGGCGGCGCGAGTGCGGGGATGCCGCAGACGGATATCCTAGAAGGTACCAGGCAGCGTGGGAGCGACACCAACATGGGGCCGCTGTCAGGGGTCGTCGAGGCTGCGGCGGCAGCGGCGGAGACGGCGGGGGCCTTACCTGTCCTGGCAGCAGGACCAGCCACCGACGGCAGCGACGGTTGGGAGGCCGGCAGCTCTGGCGTGGCGGAGGGGGTGTCGGAGGTCCTTGTGCTGGATGCCAGCACCGTAGGCAGCCTCATGGACGGCAAGCCGTCGGCCAACGCCTCCGGGAACCCCCAGCGCGCAACCTCGGCGTCCGGCCCCGCCGCCGCGGGCAGCAGCAGCGCAGGCAGCTCGCCCCGCCGCACGCCGCCCTCCACTTCTGCCGTGCAGTACCCGGCGGTCGCCCGCGCACGTGGCCTGCAGGACCCCACCCACCAAACGTACCCCAGCCCTGTGCGGGGCCTGATTTCGCATTCCGCGGCCGTGGCGGCCTCTGCCCTGTCCACAGCCCTTGGTGTGGCCTCCAGCCCTAGCAGTGGACCCATGGACGAGGAGCAGCGCAGCAGCCTCAGCACCAACCCCTTGCATCTCCTCCAGGGCGGCAGCAGTAGCATGAATGAGGGGAGCCTTCGGGCGCCAGTTGGCGGCTCGGTGTCCATGTCCAGCTCTGGGGGAGTGGAGTTTACGCTGCGGTGCCTGGCGCAGGATGTGCATGGGGGGAGCAATGCCAGCCTGGGGGACCGCATGCCGAGCGGGTTTGCGTCGTGGGGTCCGGATGCATCGGCGCTGGCTTCGCGCCAGGTTGGTCAGCCGGGGGCGATGGCGCGGCCGGCGGACCCCATGCGGGGAGCGGCGAGGGCTGGTAGGGGGGCGGCAGCGGTCGCGGAGGTGGCAGCGGAAGCGGCGGGGGAGCGAGCTGGGGTGCTGCTGGAGCAGGGGCCGGGGGCAATGGGAGCGGCTGCAGAGGTGGTGGATACACAGGGGTTGCAGCAGGGCGGTAGTGCAGCGACGGCTGATGGCGTGGATGGGCCGGCTGCAGGGAGCGATGCGCAGACAGGGCGAGCTGTTGGTGGAGATAAGGGGCGTGAGCAAGGAGCGGTTGGCGGTCAGGGGGGTCGCGACGCGGCGCAAGCAGCTCCGGAGGCAACATCGGCAAACAACGGCTCCATTGGGGGCCGGGCAAGTGCTGCCAGCCCGCAAGAAGAGGAAGAAGCACATTTGCCGTCACCGGCAAACCAGCAGGCCGCGCAGCCGGACGCGCCCGTGCCGCTCACCCCGGAGCAACAGACGCAGCTGTCTGTGGCTGTGCAGCGGCTGCAGCTGGAGCAGCAGCAGCGGCGCTTTGGGCGCGCTTCCGCCAGTGGCTCCACCGCGGAGCCGACCCATGGGTCGTTCGCGCGGCCCACATGGACCGCCGTCGGCGCCACGGGCCCGTTTGCCGGCACACCTGCCTCAATCTCAGCCGGCGGCCCCTTCGCACGCTCCACGCTCAACGGCCCTACGGACCCCCTTGCCGCCGTCGACGGTCCCTTCGCGCGGCCATCCTTCACCGCCGCCAGCGCTGCAGCCGCGGCCGCAGCGGCGGCCGTAGCGTCCGCAGCCGAGCTACCCACAGGGCCCTTCGCCCGGCCAAGCCTGTCCTCCTCAGCCGCAGGCCCTTCTGTCGAGGCCCAGCCCGCTGCCGGCCCCTTCGCCCGGGCGACATACACAGCCCCCTATGACAGCTTCTCAGGGCGCGCCTCCATGCGTCAAGGGAGCTACACGACCGCCGGCTTCAGCCTCTCCCGGCCGACCTGGGGCTCCGGCGCCGAGAGCGACCCGGCCTTCTCCTCCACACCCTTGCCCCCCGGTCCCGCCCCGTATGCACCGCTCGACGTCATGCTCGCAGCCCCGGCCCTTGCCTTGCCCTTGGCCCGCCCCTCCCTGGCGGCAGACCCGATGGCGGCAGCGGCCGCCCTGCTGCCGGCCCCCGCAGCAGCCGTACATGCCGGTCGCAGCGTTGTCAGCCCGTTTGCGCGTTCGACTCTCCAGCAGGCGGAGCACCTTGGCAACCCCGCGGCCCCGTCAGCCTCAGCCCGCGGCCTGATGGCAAACCCTGCCATCACTCCCGCCCTGGCCCCCGAGCCGCACCCGGTCCTGGCCGACCCCTCCACCTCCCGCTTCGTCCGTGCCAGCCTAGGGGTGCAGCCTACCGCAGCCCAGCTCGAGTTCGCAGGCGCGCCCGCACCCGCGCCCGCCCCTATGCCTCAGCTTGCAGGCGGAATGGCCAACGGCCCCCGAATGCCCCGCTTCTCCCGGCCCAGCCTCAGCGTGCCCAGTCCAGGGGAGGTCACCACGGCCGGCGGGGCTGGGTCGTCGTGGTACGGCGGGTACGAGCGGGAGCTGTCCGTGTCCGACACGGCGCCGGCAGCACAGCCACGGGACACGGGCACGGGGTACCGACCCATGGGTCAGGCGGCCGGTCCCGCGCTCAGCCCAGCGGACGTTTCCGTCGTGGTCGGGGAGACCCTCCCGGCCCTCCCCACCGCTGCGCCGCCTACACCAGCGGGCGGGCCTTTCGCTAGGCCCTCCGGAGCTCGTCCCAGCCCTGGCCCTTCGCCCCTGCCGCTCCCCGTGCCCCCCGACGCCCTCAACGCCGACCCCGACCACCCGCGCTTCTCCCGCGCCACCCACGGCCGCCGCCACGACCCACACGACCTCACGCCGGACCTGCCCGGGCCCGCCTTCGCGCCGCCGGCTGGGCAGCCGCTAGCACCCCTGGCCGCTGGCGCACCCCAGAGCGCCAGCACCGCACCACAGCTGCCCGCAAACGCTGCTGACGCTGGCCAGCCTCTGAACGCACCAAGGGCCCTCCGGCCCCCAGCAGCATCCAACGCTGCATCCGCAGCCGCAGCGCCCAGGCCACCTGGCGGAGACATCTCGGACAGCTCCGGCGGGACGTCCCACCGCCCCGGACCCGTCATCAACAGCACCAGCAGCAGCAGCGCCCCCTCCGGACCCGTGACACATCCACAGCAGGCCCAGCGCCTCCAACCGTCCACCACGCCTATCGCGGCCATGGTGGATAGCTTGCGGCACCAGCCAACCGGCACAGTCACTGGCCCATCAACCAGCGACGCTGGAGCCACTGCCCCTGCTGCTAGCGCTGTTCAAGCAGCCAGCCCACTCCTGGGCAACAGTTCCGGGTCTCCCCTAACCCACGGGGCTGCGGACAGCCTTGCGGCTACCCTTCCCACACCCGCAGCCGCGCCTTTCTCAATGACTTTGCCTATCGGCTCCGCGTTTGGCTCCTGGCAGGGCAGCACCGCAGCGCAGGTGGCCATGGCAGCCACCGCCCTGCAGCACGTGCAGCTTCCAAACGGCGGAATCGCGTCTCGCAGCTACGTAATGCCTTCCGGGATAGATGCTTTGGGGGTTGGGCAAGGCACCCGAGACGGTTTGGGCGGGTCCCATGGCCGTACCGGTACGCTGGGGCCGTGGCCCGGACACGTGCCTCCAGGGGGACGTGCCATGGGCCCCGTGTCCACGTCTGCAACGGAAGACCCATGGGTCGGTGGGCGGCTAAACGTGGCGCACGGCGTGCGGTCTCGCAGGAGCAGCTTGAACAACGGCGTCAACATGCAGCCGCTAGGGCAGGTGCACCGCTCAGCGGGGCATGCGTTCGTCCCGCTGTTCGCTGACACCCCGCACGGGCCGCCGCCCACGCGTTCCCACGACATGACCAGCATGCTCCGTCACACACACGCTAGGAGCGGTGCCCGATCCTGGCAGGCCGCCGGGCAGCGCCTGGGCCACGGCTCCGGCGCTCCCGTACACCCGTACGGCAGCCTGCCGCACGGCCAGCTGCAGGGGCCCCAGTCGTGGTCAGGTACGGCCCACGGCACGTACGGCGCCGCAGCGTTTGCACCGGCGCAGCTGCAGGCGCCGCGGCAGCTGCAGAGGGGGCTGCCCACATCGCAGATGCAGGAGGTGTCGACGGCCGGACTCGGCGCGCCAAACGGCACCAGCAGCAGCGGTGTCGGTGTCGGCGCCGGCGCCGGCGCGCCAAGCTTTGCACGGGACAGCGTCAGGACGCTCGACAGGGTGGCGGCGGCCGCCGGTACGACCGCTGGCGTTCCTGCTGCTGGCCCGGCTGGCTTCCCTGGTGAGCTGCCCCCACCACCAGACGGGTCGAACGGGCTTGCCGCCACTGAGAGCGCCACTGACCCCACGATGTCTGCCAGCGGCGGTACCGCTACGGGCACGAGCGGCAGCGTGGGCAGCACTGCCGCGGCTGGGGGCGGCCCTACGGCAGCTGCGGCCCCTGGAGCCATTGGGGGCACGGGCCTGGGGGCCACCGCCGCCGGCGGCGGCAGCGTGGGTAGCGGCTCGGCGGAGAGCCTGGGACCTGCAGGGCATCGCGGGCGGCTGCACGGCAGTGGGGTGCTGCGTGCGATCCGGAATGCGGTTGTGGGGCGGGTGGCGAGGCGGCACTCAGGCCTGGGGCTTGGGACGGGCCTGGCAGGGTCGCCGGGAGGCTCGGCGGATGGGGACGGCCACAGTGAGGCACCGGCGTTCGGCAGGAAGGGCATGTCGCTGGCGGACGAGGCGGAGGAGGGCCCCTCACCCCGCAGTGCGAGTGTGGCCGGGCTCGAAGGCCTGACCCCTCGCCCAGGTGATATGGCGTCCATGGCGGTTGCTGCAGCAGCAGCAGCAGCAGGGGGACCAATTGCGGGTGGTATGGCTTTCGGCAGCCCGGTTGGCATGGGCGTGGGTGTGAGCCTGGGGGCGGGTATGGGCATTGTCCCGCCCGTGGGCGTGGGGCTGGGGCCTGCGGGTGCGAACCTCGTGGATGGCGTGGGGCAGTTGTACGGCAGCCCGAGGTCGAGCCTGGCGGCGGCGGTTGGCGGCGGCGGTACACTGCCGGAGGATTTCGAGGCGGCGGTCAGCGGCACCAGCTTTGACGCTGCGCTACGGCTGGCCAAGACGTCGCTTAGCACGGTGCCGGAGAGCGGGCCGGGCAGCTTCAGCCACACCAGCCTGACCCCTAGCAGCCCCGGGGATGGTAACGGCGCGGGAGGTGGGGCTAGTGGTGCGGGAGGGGAGTCTCCGGGGGTGAAGGGGGCGAAGGCCCAGGGCGGGGGAAGGGCGGGGGAGGAGGGGGCTGGCGGGGCGGGGAGGTATGGTAGGGTGTCTGGTAACAGCCTTGGGAGGAGGTCGGGTTCGGCGAAGGGGCCATTGCCGGCGGTTGGGGAGGCGGAGGGTGGGGAGGGCGACGGGGTGGTGGTAAGCAGCGAGGGCAATAGCATGTATGCGGAGGTGAACACCTAAGAGGGGCCACGGTGGTTGTTATTGTTGTTGCTGGTGGTGATGGTGGTGGTGGTGGTGGTGGTGGTGCTGTGCGGGCCAAGTCGCAGAAACAATCGAAGGAACGCTACTGGAAATAGCCAAGGAACGCTACTGGTAATAGCTAGTAGTTACTATCCCACTTTCGAACGGCAAAAAGGATATTATCATGTGCATGTTGCGATGTTGTTCGTAAATATTGTTTTGCGGAACCAGACGTTCGATCCGTCCCATTTGCATCGGTCTGCTGTGAGCGTACTGACTGACTGACTGACTGGTGTGCTGCGTGCGTGCGGTACGAGCGGGGGCTGTTGGTGGTGGGAGAAGTCAAGAGAAGAGTGCAGCGTCTCACGTGTTGAGGAGGGAGACCTTACGTATGCCATGGACATGCGTTTCGTTGACAGCCCGACCCTTCGGTTACACGAGCAGGACGCCCTCTGTAACCAGGTCTGCTCGCATGGATTCTGATCAAAAGCCAGCCAGTGTGATTCAAACAGGAAGTAGCCCATTGAGCCATTGTTACAGTGAGTATTGATGGCACCATAACTGTTGCCTGGTGCCATTCCCAAGGCCAAGAGCTCCCCTGTGCATGGCCCGTCTCAGGGTATGCACACTAGGACGCGTTGCCCACGTGCTTGACCCCACGACAGGGGAAGCGTCGCAAAACTGCAAACGGCATCACGATTTGGGTCCCACACAGCACTTGCATGCAACATTCTCTTTAGTGTCGCGTGAACACTCTGGCGCCAATGCAGCACCAGCAATACCGGCACAGGTCAAGTCGTGTCAGGGGGCGAATCATGTACGGCGAACTCGCAAGCTCACAACAACACGACTGGCTCCCATGCACCCTTCAAGGCTTCAGTCAAAGAATAATACCACCCAACGTCATGCCCGGCCTGCACACTGTACGGTGCACCCACGTTAGCAAACCCCAGCGGAGAGCTTCAGGGCAGCAGCAGTAGGTGCGCACCGCACGGCACGACTCTACTATGCTTAACCACAGACCATGTTGGCCATATGCACATGCCTCACAATGCAGCTGACTGGCTCAGCAAGGCGGTTTATTTATGTTTTACCACATCCAACAGAGCCGCAGGCCAGTACGCCCTGGCCAGCTCCTCACACCTCGTTACACCGGAACGCTTTCTTGCATTTGCATTGCCTCCGCTCCTCGCACACCGCAACGCCTCCTTACACCTTGGAGTAGAAGTTGAGGGACTTGACGGGCAGGATGGGGTTGTGGTAGGCGTCCAGGTAGATCTGCTTCAGGTCGACGATGAGCGGGTAGCGCGGGTTGGCGCCCGTGCACTGGTCGTCAAACGCCTCCTCCGCCAGCCTGGGGAGCGCAGGGCAGGACCGCGAGGATATTGTGCTTGAATACCAAGCATCACGGCATACGAAATTGTAGAACGTTGCGTGGCAAATGCATGCAAGCAGCCAGAAGGCATGGACGGTGGCAGGCAGGAACTGTCGGCAGTGGCCCACCAGGCAGGTGCCAATGCAAGCAGGTGCAGGTACTCACTGCTCGCAGCGCTGCAGAAACTGGTCCTCCGCGGCGGGGTTGTTGAGGCACTCGCGGATGGTGGGCGGGATCTCGCACTGCCTCTTGAGCTCCTCCACCGCCTCGATCAGCTTGATCACCTGCACAGCCACGTGGCACCCCACACGCCGCGTCAGTGCCCAGCTGTGCGTGCCGCCCGACAGCCCAGGTCATGCACCAGTCCGTCAAAACTCTGGACTTGAAAACACTCCCGCACCCCCCACGCATCCAGCGATATCCCGCAATCTGTTGGCTCACCCACCATTCATCTCAGTAACTACCAACTTCCACCCCTGGAACGCACGACGCATGAACCGCCGCCACCCTATCCCACCTTCTCGTCCTCGGTGTTGCCCCCCAGGTTGAGCATGGACGCCAGCTCGGCGTACTGCTGCTTGGTCTTGGGGTACTGGTACTGCGGGAAGGCGGCCTGCTTGGCGGGCGCGTCCGTGGCGTTGTAGCGGATGACGTGGCTGATCAGCGCCGCGTTGGCCAGGCCGTGCGGCACGTGGAAGGCGGCGCCTGTGGGTGGTGGCAGACGGGGAGGGGGGATAGCAGCAGGATCAATACAGCACTGCGTAACCAACACACGCGCAGCACACATGCAGCCGCAATGGAAACGCTATCTTACGTGAGGCGGCAAGGCAGTTGCCTGTAGACGCAGTCTAGGTTACCATGTGGCAATTGCAAACCACAAGGGGCAGACGTCCGGGCAGCCGATGGGCCGTAAGAACGGATTTTGCACAACAGACAAGGAACCATGCACACGAATCACACACGCGCGTAGCTCCCTACGGGCGCTGGTACTGTTGCTGCCCCAGCTCTTTTCCCCGGCTCACCCAGCTTGTGCGCCAGCGAGTGGCAGATGCCCAGGAAGGCGTTGGCGAAGGCCATGCCGGCGATGGTGGCGGCGTAGTGCACCTTCTCGCGCGCCTCGAAGTCGTTGGCGCCGTTGGCGTAGGCGCGCGGCAGGTACTTGAACAGCAGCGAGATAGCCTCGCGAGACAGGCCGCGCGTGTACTCTGCGTGCGGAAGAGCAGCACGCCGCACGAACGTCTTCGGTACACGCCTTAGTAAAGCGCTGCGCCCCAAAACGCAACCTCCACTTGCGTGTGGAAAGCAACACGCCGCACGAACGTCTTCGGTACAAGTCTAAGTCAACCGTTGAGCCCTGAAGCGGAACCTTCGCTAGTTGAGGCGCGCTATGCAACTGATCGAGCAAAGGTTCCGCATTAGGGCTCAACGCTTGACTAAGGCTTGTGCCGAAGACGCTGTCGGCGCCTACACTGCCTCCCGCATTTATGAGCGCCGACAGCACGCAGTTGAACTCGAGGCAATGTAGGCCATCCGCGTGCTTCGGAACGGACCAGCACCCGGACCCCAGCACCCCACAACCCACCCGTGCTGAGGATGGACACTAGTGCTATTCACCAACGTTAGTTACCGTTGGCCTTCTCTAAAATCGGCTTTTAAACCCACCTGTGCTGAGGATGGACACGTAGCTCTCCAGCGCGTGCGTCAGCGCGTCAATGCCGCCCCACGCCGTGAGCTTCTTGGGCATGTGCAGCACCAGCTGGGGGTCCACGATGGCCATGTGCGGCGTCAGCACATAGTCTGCGGGGGCAAGCGGCAGGCGTGGGGTTGTCAGGAAGGCCACTTTGGCTGCCGCCACACTCCCAAGGCGGTAATGCGCAGAAGCGATGCAAGGAGGCCACCCTGACGATCGCGGCTGTCCCTGGCCGCGCGTCACCTCTCAGGCGAGCTGCGGTACCCCGGTACGGTGGCCCTTGCTGACATCGTGCAGAGCACAGCGCGCTGGCCCACCTGCCAGGGGGTACTTGGCGCCGTGCTCCTCGTCGGTGACCACGGAGAAGGGCGTCACCTCGGAGCCGGTGCCGGATGTGGTGGGGATGCACACCATGGTTGCCTTGGCGCCCAGCTCGGGCACCTCGTACACGCGCTTGCGGATGTCCATGAAGCGCATGGCCAGCCCCTCGAAGCGCGTGTCGGGCACCTCGTACATCAGCCACATGATCTACGGGCAGGAAGGGTCGATGGGGGCAGCCTTATGCCATGTTGGATGTGCTGGTGGCGCTCTGGCCTACCAATGGCGCATCAGCCACCAGTGGTTTCCTGTATGCGCTAAGGGTCAACCGTATCAGGAGCGGGTGGCTGTCCGTCAATCGAACTCAGTACTGTTAGCTGCGTGGCGGAGCCTTAGCGGAGACGTCACGGTTGACGGCTGTACGGCACCCCTCGTCCAATAGCGACCGCACGGATCAATTTTTCGCTTCCCACCTTGGCTGCGTCCATGGGCGAGCCGCCGCCCATTGCGATGATGACGTCGGGCTTGAACTCCAGGATCTCCTTGAGCCCCGCCTCGATGCACGCCAGCGTGGGGTCGGGGGTGACGTGGTAGAAGATCTGGTGGTGCACATTGATGCCGTCCAGCACGTGCGTCACCTTGTCGGCGTAGCCCATGTCGAAGAGCGGCTTGTCGGTGACGATGAAGGCGCGCTTCTTGCCCGCCAGGTCCTTGAGCGCAACCTCCAGACAGCCGCCCTTGAAGTAGATCTGCGGCCGGACATTGCGTACACACCTCAGGTCTTCGGAGTAGATGAATCGTCCCCACGTGCGATACGTCCACGGGCAAAAGTGTTTACTCCAAACAGGTGACAAGAATACTGTTGGCTTGCGAGGAGGCAACCCAACGCAACGTTGCATGGTGGGGTGGGGCAGGCAAGGCAGCAGCAGACGGCGTGCGCCTTGTGCGTGTGCCGGGACACGAGGACAGTGCCTCACCTTGGGCGGCACGCGGAACCACAGCATGTTCTCGCGGCGGCAGGTGACGGTCTTGATGTTGAGCAGGTGGCTGGGGCCCACGTTGGTGGACACGCTGGTGCTGCCCCACGTGCCGCAGCCCAGCGTCAGCGAGGGGTCCAGGTGGAAGTTGTACAGGTCGCCGATGGCGCCCTGCGCACAGTAGGAACACCACCGAGGCGCCGTCACGGTGTGTATTAGCACGCAAGCAAGTGGGGGCCCCACGGCATGCGACCGTGCGCAGGGGATCGGCCCTTTGCCTGCGGCACGCTGCCCTGCGCAGAGGGCGTTGCTATTGGCGCCGCGTGCGTCATCCCCGTCGCCCCCCTCCCCCTCCTCTTCCAGCAGGGGAGGAGGGCGAGGGGCGACGGGGATGACGCACGCGGCGCCAATCAGCAACGCCCTCTGCGCAGGGCAGCGTGCCGCAGGCAAAGGACGATTCCCAAGGCTTTTGACTGTAAAACAGAAGCAGCGCGCCCAGCCCGACACGTGCCCTAACAAGGCCGTCGCCCCCGCACCTGCGAGGCGGGCGTGTTGATGAGCACGCGCACGGTCTTGACAGTGTCCTCGAACTTCTTGATGTGCGGCTTGTTCAGGTGGTCCGTGTACAGCACGCTGGTGTGCCCCGCGCCGCCGTACATGATGAGGCGGTCGGCGTGGTCCACCGCGGCGTCGTAATCACGTGCGCGGTACATGGCCAGGATGGGGCACAGCTTCTCCTGTGGAGGCGAGAAAACGTGCGGGTGTTAACTGCGTTAACTACGTGTTCACGCCTGTGGTAGGGCTCAGGCGACCCACAGCTGGCTTGATGCCCCATGAGCTCTCACCGCCCGCACCACAACCCCGCCCTCCACAAACCTAGCCACCCGCACCCCAACCGCGCCCTCTGCAGACCTAGCAGCTCCGTCCTACTTGGCACGCCCGCATGCCCGCATGCCCCAGCCCCTCCCGGCCGCCACGCCTTCAGCAACCCGGCCTCCGCTCCCCGCATCCAGTCCTGCCCAGCCGACCACGCCAACCCCAGCCCACACCCCGCCCCGCACCTGCGACAGCGCCTCCTCGGGCCCGATCTTCTCCACCTCGCCGATGAGCACCTTGGTGCCCTGCGGCACTTTGATCCCGAACAGCTCGGCCAGCTTGGGGATGGACTGGCCCACGATGTTGGGGTTCAGCTTGCCGTCGATGACCACGCCGGCGCGGACCTGGGAACCGGAACAGCGTGCAGTCGCCAGTTAGCAACTCCCAATCCGTACCGGCAGCCCCTTCGGCATGCTCTGTCGACTGGAGACTTGACTCTACATTGTTTCCACGTGCGCCGCTAATTGATAAGCTGCACATTGTGTTGCCGTTCCCGCTCTTTGTTCCTTTTGCGTCTGCTCACCTTGACCTTCTCCTCCTCGTTCAGGAAGTAGGCCCCGCGCTTCTGGAACTCCGCGCGCACGGCGTCGTACACCTTGTCCACCACCACAACCGACTGCACGTACGCAAAGCGGGGCATGAGAAGAGCAGGGTCAGGCGAGGCTCTCAGTGCCGCCTACTTGCCCATGGCCCATTGCACCAGGACTGTGCTTGCAATTTGACCCATGCTGTTCACGACGCAGTTCGGTCGAACCAGTCGAACCGGTCTCCGTGCCGCAGGCCAGCCACACCGGCACGGCTTCCGCACCCTCGCCTGCACACGCCCCCAGCCCAGCAGTTGGCACACCGATGCCTCTCCGCAGCAGCTCGCCGGCCCCCGGCAGCTGCTCGCCCGCGCACTGAGTGCAAGCGTCAACTCCTTCCCTTCCAGCAGTTGCCACTCCCTGGCCCCACCCGCTGGCCCCCCGCACACCTGCTCGCTGGCGCAGATGACGCCATTGTCGAACGTCTTGGACAGCAGGATGGACGACACCGCCAGCTCGATGGAGGCCGTCTCGTCGATCAGCGCGGGCGTGTTGCCGGCGCCCACGCCCAGCGAGGGGTTGCCCGAGGTGTAGGCCGCCTTGACCATGGCCGGGCCGCCGGTGGCCAGGATGAGGCTGATCTCCGCCGCCTGCATCAGCGCCTGCGACACGGGCAGCGAGGGAGTCTCCACCCAGCTGATGATGTCCTTGGGGGCGCCTGCGGGGGCGGGGTTTGTGGAGGTGACGGGGCCGTGAGAGTGGGACGGTGGGAGCGCCTTGTCAAAACAGCACCAGGCACAATATGCACCTTGATCAAGCACTCACCATGGGCCCCTTTCGCCATGTGCACTCAATCATATCCCAGTGACAACTTGCTTGCGCTACCCTCCATGCCACGCGTGACAACTTCCTTGCGCTACCCTCCATGCCACCCGCTCGCGTTCTACGCGTGCACCCACTCCCCAGCCACCCACCCGCAGCCACGGCGGCGTCGTGCACAATCTTGGCGGCGGCGATGGTGCACTTGGCGGCGCGGGGGTGGGGGCACAGCACCAGCGCGTTGCGCGTCTTGAGCGCCAGCAGGGCCTTGAAGATGGCGGTGGAGGTGGGGTTGGTGGTGGGCACGATGCCGGCGATGACGCCCACCGGCTCCGCCACCTTGTGGATGCCGCCCGCGGCGTCCTCCTCGATCACGCCGCACGTCTTGAGGCCCTTGTACTTGTTGTAGATAAACTCGGAGGCAAAGTGGTTCTTGATGACCTGGTGGGTGGCATGGGAAGGAGGGGCGGCGTTGGGAATTGGAGCTGCGCGCATGAGCCGATTCTCCAGGCCAGGGCACGACACAATGCCATGCCCATGTGTCCACTCCCCCTCCACCTCGGCACCAGGGAACACCCACCAGGCCCGCACCCCTCTCCGCCCGTTGTCGTTCCTACTACTCTGCCGCTCCGCAGTCGCCCCTGCCGGCCCGCCCGGCTGCCGCACCTTGTCCTCCACCACGCCCATGCGCGTCTCCTCCACCGCCATCTTGGCCAGCGGCAGGCGGGCGGCGTTGGCGGCCTCGGCGGCGGCGAAGAAAATGTCGTCAACCTGCAGGCGCAAGCGAAGGACAGTGCGTGAAGCGTGCAGCGTGTCTGCTGGGGCAGGCCAAGGCGACCAGCGTGTTGTGTTCGTGCCCTTGCACGGATGGTCGCGGGGAAAGTAGACAGCAAGGTGCACACGCCAGCAGACCCTTGGCCAGCTGCGTGCAGCTGCTAAAGACAGCGGTGGGTAGTGGGGGTATGGGGAGTGTGGGGGCAGCAGCGTGCAGCCTACCTGTGCCTGTGTGAACTTGGAGTAGGTGGCCTGCGCCTCCTGGGCGCGCTTGAGCTGGTTCTTGAGGGCTACCAGGGCGTCATCGGTCACAGGGGCGCGCTCCTTCTTCACAGGCTCGGCGTGGACGGCCTTGGGCGCAGGCGCGGGCGCGGGAGCCTGTGGCAGATGCACAGAGAGCAGCTTGAGCTTAAATGGCTCCGCGTGGAGTAGTGCTGTGCGCTGGGTAACCGAGTCAGGGGTGAGGCAGGCAAATGCGTGGAGCACGTGTAGCCTTGCGTGTAGCCTTACCGGTGCGGGTGTAGGCTGGGGGGTCGGAGTTCCGGGCGGGGGAGCGATGGCTTCGCACACGATGCGGGTGGCCCTGCGGCCCCCGCGCGGACAAACCGGGGTGACCGGCTTAACCGCAGGAACTACTGTCGCCTGACGGCCCGTCACGTTGACGTGCTGATGGGCGATCTTCATGTTGTCGAGAAAACCTGCAGGCATGGCAGAAACAGCCAAGAATGAGTGCATAAGGAACAATGTTGCAAGGTGTCATCCGGCGACCCTCAAGGTTAGGCGCGGCGAAGGCCTCGGTCTTTCAGCAGAATTAGGCACACCGTGCGCCGAATGGCACGCAATTGTGCAGTGGTAGCGTAAAGGTTGATATTTAACGTATGACATGTCGTTTCGGAACTCAGGTGGACAGTTGATGCCTGTTGGTGGACATCGTCATTGTAGTGAGCGGCAATTACCTTAAGTGTGCACTTGTGACTGCGCTACGAGCTACGAGCTTAGTCTTGAAGGGGTAAAATTACGCAACGTTTTGGACCGTGTGCAAAGTCTCGTTTTCCAATGTGTGGGGACAATGACCCTAACTCCGTTTGTGCAATTGTGTTAAGAATGGGCATCCGAGGTCGGAGGAGGCCTTAAGACGACAATTGTCCCGGCAAACGTCGTACTCGTGCCGCAAAAACCGCTGTCAGGAAGCTGGCCGGCAGGCACATGATCAAGCAAATGACAGTATAGCAACATATTCCATAAATCATGGCACTACGGGTGCGGCCTAGTGCAGAATGCGAACAAGGGTCGCCGACACTTGCAACTGTTTCGGAATGAACTTTGACGTGTTCCACAGTCAATAAGCTCGTGACAATCAGGCTTACATTTATACCACGCAATTAACTATGCGCCAAGCACGGTTTCGGCCATGCAAGCGCTGATGCCTTCGACACCGTCCACCGGAACGCTAACTTTGGGACTGCTCTAGGCTTGACCAAAAACGAGCCTGCTCAGCTACCAGCAGCCCATGCGCTACTCAGCAACAGCAGCGCTACACACAGAGGCCCAGCGCCAGGACTGGCCCATGGCAGGGCCCCTAATACCTCCAGGATGCGCGTGATTATGCACGGAGAGGGGGCCATACAGGCATGCGGATGCCCAAACTTCCAGCTACCCATGCCGCGCGCTCAATGTGGCCAGGACTCTACTGGCCACCTGTACACAGCTCCCACGGGCACAAACCCTTTGCCGAAGTCCGCTGGGCGCACAGCACAGGCTCTCCGTTGCAGCACTCACACAGCACTCATGCACCCCGTGGGGGCTGTTTTTTTGCCGTTTCGGCACACGCAGGGGAGCGGCCCTACAGCCGGGGCTCCGGCCCGATGGCCAGCAGCACCTTGCCGCGCACCCTGCGGTCCAGGATGGCGGTGAAGGCCTCAGTCACGCGCTCCATGGGGTACCTGCAGGGGGCAGGGGGGATGGGCGGGGGAAGACAGGGGGTACACGTGAAACGCAAGACAACCGGGTAACGCGTCAGGGCAGCGGACAGGGCGGGAGAGGTGGTGGCCAGATCCATGTTCAGGCGCGTAACTTAACCTGCAGCGCAGAGGCCGGGGACAGGGGGTACACGTGAAGCCGTGTAAGGCGCCAGGGAGTCACGGACACGCTAGGCACGGGGAGTGAGGGGACAGGCGGAACCGTACGGTGAAACAGGCCAGGTCGTGAGAGCCGAGTCAGGGAAGTTCTCACGACAGGCGGGCAATTAGTCATGCCACCGGTCACGTGCACGCCTGCAGGCCCGAGGCGCCGGTCATGGGTGGCTGGCGCACTGTGACAGGCGGGCCCATTTGCATGGCGCGAGCCGCTCGCACCTGGCGTACACCTCCACTCGGAGCTTGCCCTCCGCGAACCACCGGAGCACCTGCACAAATCAAGAATCACAGTATACTGGGTCAGGCATCACATCTCGCTGCACGTGTAGTCCCACAGTGCTTTAGGAGCCCAGCGGGACGGCGGCGGCAGCGCGGCTGGTGCATCGACTACAGCTGCTAGCTAATGCGCCGCCCAAAGCCCGCGTGCCACCCACCTGCGCCATGGACTCGTGCAGCACGCGCGGCTGGTTCATCATGTAGGAGCCCCAGAACACGCCGTGCAGCGTGGTGTTCTTGACCAGCAGCAGGTTGGCGGCAACCTGGCGCAGGTAAGCACGAAAAAAAGCACGAAAAAAACCCTCGTGCCACGTGTAGTGCAGCAGGGACGGCCACAGCACTCGTGCACGGAAGCGTACCCTGCCAAGTGGGTCACGTCAACAAGCAAAAACTCCAAACCGAGCGCACGAGTCTACTAATGGAATGAACTTGCTCGCTGCTTGTATACAACTGTGTGCGCAAAGTACCAAGGACCCATGGGTCACCCAGCCCTTCGGACGTGCCCCAGTGCAGCGCCCCTGCCCGCTCAGCGCCGCACCTTGGGTATGTGGCCGCTGGCGAATCCGATGACCAGGTAGTGCGCCCCCCACGCCACCGCCTTGAGCGCCTCCGACAGCTGGGCACCGCCCACGGGGTCGAACACCACGTGCACGCCTGGGGGGCGGGGCACCGGGGTGATACTGGTACAGCTTAGTCCAGTGGCACCTGGGACCCCGCAGGAAGGCATAGTTCTGCTAATGGATAGTGGCGCACCGTACGCACACAGTCTACAGACCGCGGGCCATGACAGCTTGCATGTGGAGATTCATGTGTTACGTCAAGTGCGCCGTAGGCCCAGCGCTCACCCGCACCCGTGGCCCATGCCGCATGCCGTACACAGGCCGTACACAGCCAGCTACCCCAGCCTGCAACCCTAACTCAGGTCACATTGTAGCAGCCAGGAGCTCCTCAGCCCTACCCTTCGGCGCCGCAGCCTTTATCGCCTTGTGCAGCGGGATCCCCTTCGCCTCCAGGTCCGCCGTGTCAAGCACCACGTGCCCTTGGCCCTGCGCGCCGCCGCTCGCAGCCGCCGCCCCCGGCATCCCCTGCGCCACCGTCGGCTGCTGCCGGCCCAGGCCCAGCTGCTGCCGCAGGAACGCCGCTTTGTCGGCGCCCGCCGCCGCCGCCACCACACGGGCCCCGACCGCGCGGGCGATCTGGACGGCAGCCACGCCCACGCCGCCGGCCGCGCCTAGGATGAGGACCGTCTGACCTGGTGGGGTTGGCGTGCAAGCGGGGACGAGTAACGCGCCGGGACGCTTGTGGTAGCCCCTGTCTAGCTGGTAACTTGCCTGACGGCGGGGCCAGTGAAGGACCCTGAGGCCGCGGCTGGGAAGCGTTGGGCACAGCAGTTTGCAAGGCGCGAGCAACTAAAGAGATGTATGGCAAGCCTGCAACCCTCGTCCCAGCCGGCCAAGGACCAACAGCAGGACCTTCCGACGCCCTGTCTCGCCTTGCCCCACCAACAACAGCAGCCGGTGGAGAAGCCCGAAGTCTGGACCCTTTACAGAGTTTACAATCAAGCCACCGGCGCAAACGCCCAATGCGCGCTCACTCCCCGCACCTGCTTGCAGCTGCGACCGGTGCCGTAGCGCCAGGTCAGCCGTGCCGTATACGATGGGGATCGCAGCCGCGTCGGCCAGGGGCACCGCATCTGCACGGTTCGGCACAATCTTGTTGCACTGCAACAGGCCCACAGCGCAGGTGGCAGCTCCTTAACCACGGCTAGAGCATCAGAAGGGATGGCTGCGCACACAGCACGGCTGCCCGTTGAGCTGGGGCCCCATTGTCCACGTGGCGAACACTCTTCCCCAGGCATCGGCCGCATCGTGTGGAGCCCAGGCAAGTATAAGTGCACGGCGGCTTACCTGGCACCTTCCACGCTGCTGCTGCCGGCACCACGCACTGCTCAGCGAACGCGCCGCCCTGCTTCAACGCCACCACCTGTGCCCATGGCGCAGCATCTCGTGTCAGCAGCTGGATATGGCACACAGCAGCTAACGGCATACGTAACGTGTTCCAATCTTCCACGACCCCGCGGATGCCACGTTTCGTGCTGCATTGTGAGTGTAGAGCAGCTGGTCTCTCACGACGGCTGCACCGTAGCGCCCCACCTTGTCGCCGACACGGTGGCCCTTGACGCCTTCCGCCACCTCCACCACCACGCCAGACACCTCCGAGCCAGGAATGAAAGGGAGCTTGGGCTTGTCCTGGTACTCTCCCTGCAGAGTGACAGTATCCAGTCAAAAAATGCTGCAAGGGAGCTCTGGTGCTAAACTCCCCAGGCTGGCGTAAGTGGAGTGGGCCATGGGAGCTTTGCCCAAGCCCGTCAACCATGACGGGTACCGCACGCGGGTACTGGTGATTCCTGCCCGCTGCCCAAGCCATATCGCTCGCCTTTATTTGCAGGGCATCTGGGAAATTCAGCGAAGCGCTTGTAACCTGGACCCGGATGGAGCCGGGCGCCAGCTTCGGCTGCGGAAAATCGTTGGCAAGGCGAAGGACGCCCTTCCCGAGCTCTGTGCGCGCGTCGCCGAGACCCTCGCACACAATCGCCCGCATGGCTAGTTGAGTTTTGATAACTGGGAAGCGCACGAGTTCTTCAAGAACCTGCTAAAAGGAGCTACGTCGCTGCCTGGCTGTGACGCTTTCGCGGCTTCGGATGCTTGCAGTAACAAAAGGGCTTTCGCACAAAGTGGAGGCAGCCTGAAATGGTAAGCAATCAATGCAAAGCGTGTGTAAATAGGTCAATTCCGGAACCCGTCCTGCAGCCAAGGTGGGACAACGGTCATGAGGACACAGGCCAAACGGCATGTTGTACTCTTCCTTTGTGTGGAAGCGACAGGACGCACCTGGTACTGCACGCACACGGTCTTGCCGACGAGGTTGGTCACGAGTAAGCAACAGGGCATGTCGCTGGAGAGCGCATTGCACACGTGGCTGTGTGGCTGGCGCTGTGTGGCACAGCCTGGCGAGCCCTTCTGGCATGCTGGTCGGTGCACGTGACGTGACTGGTGCCTGGGGTACAGGCTAGTACTGGTGCTGGCGCTGCTCTTGTCCACCTCGCATTTCCGACATGCATGCTTCAAGGCGACACCGCCTTTATGAAAAATCGACAGGCAGCTGGAAACCTCGCGTGGCCGTCATCGTCCCACCTGAACGGCTTGGGGCCTTCACATGCAGCCCTAAAACCCGGGCTGAACCTGGCTGAACGGCTCGCTACCTTGTTGCACGGCTGCCATGTATAGCAGGATGCGGCTGCCATGTATGCCTTCTTGCCAATGAGATCAGACTTTCATGTGGTGCATCGACGTTCGGGGAGTCTCTCTCAACACAAGGCTTCACCGGCTGCATCCGCCGTCTTGTGTGCCGTAGCCGGCAGTCGGGCGGCGCCAGGAACCAACACAGAACGCTTTCATCAGGCATGCCATTGAGCAACCATCTACCGTGCGTAGTGCCTATCCGCTGCCTAGTCTCTGTCCATTATGGCTCAGGCCGACGGAAGCAGGGGCGGAAGAGGCTGCGAACCACACGTGTCATCCGTCTTGCGATCAGGCGGCTTCTGGCTTTGAGTACTGTCCCACTACGTTGATGGCTTAGATGGGCGGTCAGGACCATATGAATTGCCCTGGTAGCGGATTCCGCCTTCACCGGTAGGGGTAGGCCAGGGGTAGGCGGTGGTAGCGCTAGCGGCTGCCTGGGAGCAGGTTACGTACGTCGCGCTAACCCAAAATTAGTCATGGCACACGCGGGGGGCCACAGGTGCAATAACTCGTGTTTCAATACTGATAGGACTTCCTTAGATTCTGGTGCTAGAAGTCGTAAGGCTTACATGCCTACTATGCGCGACCAGCTGACCTCCACGCTTGCCTGGCATGCCGGGCTTATATGCTACGCATCGCATTCGCCTTACTAGTAGACTAGCAGGAGAAGAGCATGCCTCTTGTTACCTGTAGGCGAGCCCGTCGCGGCCATGGACCTTCCAGCGGCGTTGCGCATAATGCGCACACAACCACACGCGGAGGAAACGCGCATGTATTCTCGACTACAAGCAAGCCCTTCGAGGGTTCAACTCCTCCAAGGGGAGAGACTGGAGGAGTCGATGGGCGCAGGGCCCCACGCACTCCAACCCGGACGTTCGTGTTCACCGAACATGCTCCGGCGGAGCGCCAGCTTTATGCCCTCCATGACACGACAGCTTGAAGGAGCCTCTGGCATGGCGCTCAGGCTCTCGGCTGTGGACCCGCCTGGCCGTGGCGGTGTGAACACTGAGCAGGTGTGCCCCCCTGTGCCAAATGCCGACGCAGCGATTGAACAAACACCTTTCCTGCAAATATCACTGCGGCTACCCTCATGATGACATATATGCCGCCTCATCCCCGCCGCTTGCCCCACTGGCTGCAGGGAGACGGTCTGGCCCTCCCAGGTCTGCACGCTGGGTCCCCAACGCAGTCCCCCAGGCGCCAGTTGCCGGCGCGCAGCTTCTCCCGCCCCGCCCTTCGCGTGTGGCCCCCAGCCGCCCCGCTGGACAGCCCATCCGGCCTCAGCCCCGTCAGCTGCATGCCGCCATCACCCAGCCTGGCCTCCCCACAGGGCGGTCTGGTGCCCTCGCCCGCCGCCCCAGCCCCCAATCCCGCCACCTTGGGCTCGCCCTCATCCGTACCCCTGGGCCAGCCGCGCTCCCCTCACAGGGTCCACGGTCTCCAGAACCAGCAGCAGCACGGCAACCTTCTTGGGGCGGTGCTGCAGCAGCAGCACAACCAGCAGCAAGCCTCCCGGGCCCTGCCGGCGCTCGCCAGCCCCAGGACGCGGTCTCTCATGCAGCAGCAGCAACAGCAGCAACAACAACAACAACAGCAGCAGCAGCTCCCCGGCGCATGTTCCCCGGGTTCCCCCCAAGCACCAGTTGGTCAACCCACGGGTAGCAGCTACACCGGTATGGACGCCTCACGCCTTGGTGGCTCCTCCCAACCGTCCTCCCCCATGCGCGGTGCCCTTCTGAGGGCCTACACCGCCGTCCCCGGCGTGACACCATGGACACCCGAAGACAGCAGCGGTAGCACGACCGCGCGTGTCACCTTTGCAAGCTCCATGGCAAGTGCTGGGGCGAACGCCAGCGTGGGTTCGGGTGCGGGTAAGGTTGCGAGCGGCGACGCGGGCGGGTTGAGAGGGCCGGACAGGGACCATAACGGCGGCGGAGGCACCGGGCTAGGCGATGGCAACTCACGCGCGGGCTGCGTTGGTCAAGGGAGTGCTCAAGCACACGGCGGAGGCGGGAAGCGGCGATCGATGCGTGGCAGCAGCGACAGCGGCAGTGGGATATGCTTTGGCGGCAGTGGCAGCACGATCGGGAGGTGCGGCGCCAACGGCAGGGCCCCGTACCCCACGTCTTGTTCGGGCACACCTGCAGGATGCCTTTTAAGCGGCGGCGGCAATGGCGGCGGTGCGGGTGGGGGTGCAGCAGCAGCAGGTGGGGCCGGCGGCGGTGGCACTCCTCAGGGAGGCTACTTGTCGCCCCGTGCCGCGCACGGCTCGTTACCAGCCCTTCGCACGTCCCTGTCCGGGGCGCCTGAGGGCTCTTTGCAGGCTGGCAGTCCCGGGGCTGCCACCACCATCATGGCTAACCCATCTGGCACGGCAGGGGCGACCCGGCGCCGGCACCCCTCCCCAGGGCCGGTGCTGCCACCCGAACAAATACAGGCACACCGTGCACCCCGGCAGCAAGAACAGCAACAGAAACAGCAAGTGCAGAGTCAGGGGCTGTCGCCTCGGGGACTCACTAGCGCTCGAGCAGCAGCGGAGGGCGCATTTCCGCAGCCGTACGTTGCTTCAGCCAGCGCGGGCGATGCGGCGGAGGATTTGGATGCCTCTCCGCGTGCTCCGCAGCTGCCGCTGGGCACCCTGGGCTTGGTCAAACGGGAGTCCCTGCGCTCACTGGGATACGCGACAGGGGCCGGAGCAGCGGCGGCCGGGGCCCTGGATTCGGAGCGCTCTAGGGGGGCTGCTCGGCTGGACCCGTTACGGGGCGGCGCCCAGGGCAGGGTGCAGGCGCTGACGGCCAGCAGCGGCATGGGTAGGTGCTGTGAGCTGTAGTGGGGCAGAAGGTTGAAGCGGTAATCCGCTACTGAGGGAACTGGGCTTGCAAGTGGTACTTGCAAATGTGGGGTGGATAAGATGGAGGGGGAGCGGGTGTGAAAGGGCGTTGAGCCCAAGGCACGCCTGGGCCGTAACGCTCACAGCCAGCGTATGCCGTGCCTAGGTGAGCGCTTGGGACTTTAGTCGCGGATGGAAGGCCGCACGGGCTTAACTTGTCGGTCTTTTGCCACGTACGTGTGCAGGGTCTGTCGTGCAGACGATGGCTGAGGAGTGGGCCGCCAACGTGGGCGCCGGGAGCGGCGCTGACACCCTGGCCGCCATGGCGTCGCAGGTGGGTGGTCCACGTAGGGTACGCGTAAACGCGAGAGACCGTGTAAGGCGTCAGAAAATTGCGAAAACGCTGGTGCCTGCACGCGAAGAGGAAGTGGGTTGGCAAGCAGGAGCCAAAGTGACAGATACTTATATGGGAATCCCAGTAAATGCTGTGTCGGTTGCAAGCCGAAGGGCCACGCGGGCTGAAAGGCGGGTTGCGAAAGACGACCCACGTGGGGTGTACGGGCAACGGGACATGCAGGGAGCTGGGTACTACGGCGGGTAGTTGGGCTTGCAGGAAGTGTACCCCTGACACGTCATGGGCATTGCGTGGTAGCTGGTTGCTGGCGCCTCTCAATAGGTGCATTGGAGGCCAATCATGAGGGGCCAGTTGGTGGTGCACGGACTTGCACAGCGCCTGATGGCAAACTGGTTGGGTGCGTAGGTCGCGTGCACATCAGCCAGCCGGCGGCAGGCTGCAGTGTGGGCATGCATGATTGCCTTCAAGCACGGGCTTGGTGTCCCGAGAGCGTATCCGTTATGCTTGGTTGCCGGCCAAGCAGGCATCCGATCGTTGAATCCAAGGCATGCCAATTGCCCCCTGCGTGCGCCCACAGTTGACCCGGCTGCCAGTGATCGACCCCGACAAGATGAAGGACCCATACTACCGCCGAGCCATCCAGCGGAGGGGTGACAAGCAGACAGGTGCGTGTGTTCGCGTTGGTCGCTGTCAACCGCCCTCCTGCTGCGCTAGCCACCCCTCACATACATAGCACTCCCGCAACCGACCACTCTCACCTGTGGCCTTCGCCAATGCTGTCGGGCTGCTCCAAGTGGCACCTGAAACCGCTTCTGCTGGCCGCTGCTGCTACTGCCACAGACCTGTACACGGCCGTAGCGGAGGCCATGAAGGAGCTTCCGCTGAGCGAGAGGAACAAGAACTGGCGACCCAACGGACCCTTGTAGGACTCAGCGTAGCAACATAACGGTGTGTTGCATTTGTGTGCTAACCGCGTGAAGCATGGGGGTGTATGGTAGGCATCATGTGGCTGTTCGTGTGACAGCAACCCTGGTGACCAAATACTCGTGCTCCGGTGTACGTGTGTCGGTGTGCGCAGGTACGCTTGCATGTTTCCATACTTGCATTGTTGTTATACGATGTCACGGGCTTTAAAGCGTCCTGCCAATGGCATGCGCAGTTTTGCGCCTCGTCCACTGGTGCGCTGTGCAGGCGGTAAGACACGACCATCCCAATCACAGAGCAGCACTTAATAGAGCTTAACCCGCCTTGTGCGCCGTACCAGCCTAGCCGAATGATTTGCGCAATATGCTGGCCATCTCTCGGTTGTACTGTCTTTAGTAGGTTGCAGGTTGCGTTCGGCAGTGTCTGGCACTGGTGGGCAGTGCACTTGCGTTCGAAGCGTGGGACAATGGATGGAGTACCGGATTGTCAAGCAGGGGACAAGGGTGTTCTAGGGCCCAGGGCGCAGGGGAGCTCCCCCTGTTGCGACCAGCTGGTGCGCGTGGCCGAGTCCTCCAGAGGAAGCAAGGGGAGGTATTGAGTGTTGATGCTTGATGGCCTGCGCCAAGATTGATTTCCGGAACCCCTGTGAACGATTCTGTATGAAATGCTCCAGGGCTGCTGCAGCAGGGACCCATTGTCCGTCACCCTTTGGCACAGGTCACAGGGCACAGGCACGGGCACGGGGCACGGGAATAGCCCCCGAGTAGCTTATCCCCCACGCCGCTTCCAGGCTACAGTAGCCTGGTGTATCATCAACGCGGCCACATGCAGTAAAAAGCCCCCAGAACCTCCTGTGTCTCGGTTTCAGTCCCAGTTGGGCAATCTGCGCCAGTCGGTGTGCCCCAGGGGAACTCCCCTGGTAAGCCCTGTACTGCCAGTCCTGCTAGTCCGTGCAGGCCGAGCAGGCGTGTACCCGCCTATCCTCTACAGACAGAAATACGCTGCCTGTGACATGATTACAGTCCTGGATTATCACAAACGGGCGAACGGGACTTTCCTGATACATGCCTTAACCCATGTTGCAATATGACATACAACTAGCATGCAATAGCAGCCTTTAGGCTTTGGCGCCGGCCTGCAACGGCACACCAACGCGCCTGCCAAAATGGCCTGACCAAATGGCCAGCTGTGGAGAACATTGGCGCTGCCACACAGACATGTCTATACTACTCGTGCTGCTGTTCGTGATAGCATCAAACTTGGAAGTCGCGCACACTGCGTCAGTGAACCAGACCGAGACATGCATCGCCTCTGTTGCTGAGGAGGTTTTGAACAGGTGCGGCACCTATCGAGATATGACAAGTCGTTTGCTTACTTGGTGTAGCGTGACTACCCCTGCCCTATGGCCCATGACATAAGACACGCGTTTCCGTCCATGCCAGAGCAAAAGAGTACCGTCTCTATGCCGATGTGTAGTTGTGCAATGCCTAAACATGCATAGAACGAACGTCTCAGCCCTGGCTCACTCCCCTTTGAGGGGCTCGCTTCGCTTTGCCTGGGCCACACCTCTGCTGAGCGTTGGACGCTCGAGCGCTCCCTGCTAGACGGGCCGCTCTCCCACGTCCTGCAACAGACGCCAGGGGCCAATGCGTTGAGGGCCGAGGGGGGCGTGGGGGGTGATACAACAGCAGGCGCGAGGCACGCCAAAGCGAAACCCAAACCACCCACACTGCGGCCCCCCTCCCCACCTACGTAGCTGCGCCTACAACTCCACTGACCGGGAGGAGGCACTGAAGAAGCTCATCTCGCGGTACTACACCGCATGCCTGGAACGCGCCAATGGCACACTGGATGACGCACAGGTGCGCGATCGCGTTCGCGTTGGCAGCCGGACTGGAGGGCTTCACAACAGGCAACATGGCGGGCCGCTATCACCTGCTGGGTGTAGCGGAACGGGGTGTGCAAGGTTCCAGGCCGCCACCCTACCTACAGCAGGATCCACACCTGGGGCGCCGTAAACATGGCCATGCGTACCAGCAGCAGCGGTGCTCTTACTCCCATGGTCTCCTCCCGACTCCCCACAGGGCACAGGCGTCCCAGGCCACGGTCCCTGTCTCCCTGACTCCCTGACCTGTCCGCACCCCCACCATCCTGAACACACCTGCAGCACCTCGAGTTCACCCATTGCGCACGCGCTCCCCCTCATTCTCAAACCCTTAACGCGTCCCAGGCTACGGTTTAAAGCGGCCTGTGCGCCGCTGTACTGCACGCCTGACCCAACCCTCACTCCCGCCCATCGCCCGCCACGCCCTCTTCTCCTCCTCCAACCCACAGACCTCCCAGATCATGGTCCCGAACACCGCCTACGTGGCCTACCGGGCCCTGGCCAGGGCCTACGAGGCAGCCACCGGCCAGACCGTGCTGGTGGTCCCTGTGGACGAGTACCAGCTGCTTCCGGAGGCCGTGTTTGAGTTCAGCAACGACCTGAGCAGCCTGCACGACGCATGGGTGCTGACGCTGGACGGATACTCGCGCCTGGAGAAGCTGGACGCGTTGCTGGACCTCAAGGACCTAGCAGCCGCCAGCGATGCACCGGGTTACAAGGGAGTCCCCTTGCGATGGGACCAGGTTCCCGAAGGCTTCCGGAATTTTTCGTACTCGTACGACAGGGCAGCATGGGGCTCCGGAGCGGGGCAGTGGACCCCAGGGGGCGGCGGGGGCGGCGGCGGCGGTACGGCGGACCGGCCGCAGGTGTCGCTGCCGGTGGACGGCTCCGTACCGCTGATGTACTACCGTACGGACGTGCTGCAGCGGTACAACCTGACGGCGCCGCGCACGTGGAGCGAGGCTCTGCACGTGGCCAAGGCAATCAATGGCACGGACGTGGACGGCGACAACCTAGGAGACTACGCTGTGTGCTTCCTGCCCGACACAGGTCAGTGCCTCCTGCAGATATGGACATGCGACAACTTTATAACCGGTGTGTGCTGCACGCACGGTCCTACCCATTTACTCTGTTTGCGCCCACTGCCACGAGCGCCGGTGCAGCAGCCCCCGCCCTCCTCGTGTGACATCTCTGACCCACGCCATGTCCCTTTCGCCCCTACTCCCAGACTGCTCCTACGCCTCCGCCCTTGGCATGGTCCTGGTGCCGTACCTCCAGTACGACAGTACGACACAGGGCGCCCTGCTGAACTCGGCAGACCTGTACCCCCTGTTCGACAACCCGGGCGCTAAGGCGGCGCTGGGGCTGTTTGCGGAGCTGATGCGCTACCACGGCCCACTGCGTGCTGCCGGGTCGGATTGCGGCACGGGCGTGGGGGCGGCGTTGGAGGACTGGCTCACGGGAAAGTGTGCGATGGCGTTCGGATGGGGCCAGGTGTTCAAGGTGCGGCTATTGGGGCAGGGCGGGCAGCCTGGGCGTGAGGCAGTGAGGGGCCAGGAGGGAGGGCAAGGAGTGCCCGTGCGTGGGGTGCGGGCTGGCACGGCAGGCTGCCACGACACTGTCTCATGCGCAACAGGAGCCTTGGTGACTGTGACGCATTTATGCGCTGAAGCGGCGTCATACTTTTTGCGCAGTATCCAGTTAGCGTGCGTGAAGCGCGTCTTGCGGGCAATAGTGCACGCCCCGCGGCCCACTCTCTCTTCGCGTGGGGATGCGCTAACGTTTTACATGGTAACCTCGAGCCTCATGCGTACATTTGCACGCCTGCAGGCGTCGGAAAGCGGCCCTCTGGGTCCCAACCGCATCACCCGGATCCAGAACGGCGTCAAGGGCAAATACGGCATCGCGCCCCTTCCGGGCAGCGAGCAGGTGTACGACAGGGAGCTGCGCATGCTGCAGGACTGTACGGAGGAGCGGTGCAAGTACGGTGTCAATGGTGTCGCGGAGCGCATTGAGCTGCAGCAGGTGCGCTGGCGGCGGTCCTTGAGGGCCGACGAAGGCAGGCCGTGAACCGTGTCCTGCGCCGGCAGCACGCCGGACGGGGTTAGGGTTGGCAGGGCTGGGGGCCGATGCCCGTACTCGGAGACCTGGGCTGAGCGTTGAAATGCAAAGCTGCGAAGGCCGCCAGGCATGCAGAATGAAGAGCACCAACGCAATTCCAAAACGCTACAGCACTGCACTTCCGTGTAGCTGTCAAGCTACACACGTGTACTGCTTGCGTCTTGCGTTGCGCAAATGGGCGAAGGCGGTTCAGCCTGGAAGCGCCACCCAAGCGGCCAGATTCTTGGCAACAGCTTATCCCTATACGGGCCCAACGCTGCCACCCCGCTTCGCGCCACTTGGCTCACGCACACGGTGTCGCCGTACAGGACGGCCAGTCCGTGTACGTCAACCGCTCGCCGTACGTGCCGTACGTGGGCCTGGTGGGCATCGTGTCCTCCATGGCGCCACCCGAGCGGCAGCGCCGGGCCTTCGACTTCCTGGCCTTCGCCAGCAACGCCAACCTCAACCTGTCGCTGTCCAACAGAAGTGAGTTTGCAGCTTGGGCACCACGTGTGCGCTGCACATACCCCATGGACTCAGACCACCTGTAACAGACTATGCCTACATGCAATACATCAACCCGGCTAAACACAAAGCCCTGAACACACATGCAATACATGTGTTGCGTCGTTCCTTTGCGCCTTTGCTGGCCTGGCAGCTGGGGGTGTACAGCCGCATGTAGCGGTGTGGCGCTGACCCATCATTGCCACGTGTACCTGGTGTCGCTCAAACGCGCAGCATCGCTCAGGAGCCTGCCAACGTGCATATGCCATCGCACCCTTGCACCTTTCCCGCTGCCCCGCTTCCATGTCCACACGTGCCTACCCCTACTCCCTCCCCCCTGCGCCCGGTTCCGTTACCGTCTCCTTTCCTTTGCCGCTCCGCGATTACCCCCCTGCCCCCGGCCCAGGCGCCACGGTCCCCTTCCGCACCCCTGCCCTGTCCCCCGCCGCTCTGCCGCGGTTCGCCTCCGCGGGTTTGAACCCCGACCTCACCGCCACATACACCTCCCTGGTGCAAGCCACGCTGGCACACCCCAACTCGGCGCCGGGGCCGCTCATTCCGCGCGTGGAGTCCATGAGGTAAATTTGCCCTTGTCCGCTATTATCTGTCCTGACTGATCGTTTTGTAGCTACCTTGGATTGGAAGTGGGATGGTGCGGCAGTCCGGTTGGCGTCCCTCGCTGGGCAGGGATATGCGCTGGGTGGTGCTGGGCAATCGGGGGCAGCGGCGTTGACCGGTTTACGCTATCACACGTGTGGCACAGCCCTTTGACGCAGTGTGTGCGTGCCCGAGCGTTCACGGTCTTGCTGCCATGAACCTCCATTGGCCTTCCCAGGTACTTCATGGGCACGGCTGCCTCCAACCTGTCCATCGGGGTGGCGGTGGAGGACGTCATGGCGGCCCTGCAGCAGAGGGTGGTGGAGCAGGTGGGTTAGCTGGGTGCATGAGTGTTAGGGGTGTGATCAAGGATGTACGGACGTAGGGCGAGCACTTAGGACGTCATTGCGGCCCTGTTGCAGAGGGTCGTGGAGCAGGTGGGTTGGCTGGGTGCATGTGCGTCAGCAGTGTGGTGAAGGATGTACGGACGTTAGGCAAGCAGCATGGGACGTCATGGCACGATGGCAGCCGTGCAGTAGAGGGTCGTGGAGCAGGTGGTTCACGTGGGTATGTGTCTAAGCAGCTCGACGCAGCAGGGTTCAGGGCGACAGAGAACAGCAGGGAAAGTCATGGGGGCCCGTTAAAGGTGGTGGTGGTGGTGGTGGAGCGGCTGGGTCATGGGGGAGCAGCTGTGGAGCGCCGTGCTGGGGCGACCGGCCGTGCTGGCCCAACGTTACAAAATGGCCTTCACGACCATCACTCATTCTCAACCGCCAACCGCCTCCACTCCCAACCGCCAGGTCCTGGACTACGGCTACGGCTACGAATGGCGGCAGCGGCTCAAGTCGGCGTACTGGGGCTTCACCGGGTACACCCCGCCGAAGCAGGTGCGCGGGGCTGGGGCTTTGCCGTTCACCCCGCTGGAGGTCGTGCCCTGGACACACACATGGCATAGCGGTGTGTATAGCCTATAGCACGGGAGGCGTGCGTGGGCTTGGCTGGGCATAGCTCCTTGAAGTGGGCGGGTGGAGGGCGGGGGCCAAGGGGCTGCCGGCCTGGGCTTCGGGCCCAGGCGATAGGGGCTGTAGGCGAGCAGGCGCATACCGGCCCAACAGGGACGGCAGCCGGCCTGGCACTCTTACACGCCTTTCGCTGGCCTTCCCTGCGTGCCTGTGCTGCCTCATAACGTTCACCCGCTACCCCATCATCGCAAGGACAGCAGATGCGTGAGGCTGGTTCTGGTGCTGGCGTATACTGCCTGGCTGTCACACGGCGCTCGTCCAACAAGTTTAACGGATGCTTCCCTCCCCGCACCACACCTCCCTGCAGAGCGGCACGGACACCCCCCTGGAGCCCCGACGAGGAGCTTCCCGCCGTCTCACCTTCCCTCGTCCCGCTCGCGCCACAATCATCAGTATTGAAGTGACACCGTGCTGACCCCTTCCCGCTGCTGCAGAACGGCACGGACATCCCCCAGCCCGACCAGGAGCTGCCGGCCGTGTCGCTGGCGGTGCCCGTGGCCAGCGCGCTGGTGGTGGTGCTGCTGTCCACGCTGTACGAGTTCAAGAAGCACAGGCAGCACAGGAGCCTGTTCGGGAAGGTGGGGGCTGTGTGTTAGCTAGCGCACGTGTGTTAGCGTGTGGTCATGTGCAGCGTGGGGCGTGCTGCTGTCCACGCCTTACGGCTTGAAGGGAATGAAGCAGCGCAGGAGCTTGTTCGGGAAGGTGGAGGCTGTGTGTTAGCTGGTGCGTGTACCGGTGTTAGAGTGTGGGTGTGTGTGTGCAGCAAGGGCCGTGCTGCTGTCCCTGCTGTACGATCAACCGAAGCAAAAGAAGCACGGAACATAGTGCTTAAAAGAGCACCGGTGGCAGTCCTTGGAACCGCGTGGCAGCTGCGTGCTGCCAGCACGCCGCCTCACCGTGCCACCTGCTGACACGTGCCGTGTCGCGCCACCCGTGCAGGTGGTCGCCCCGGGGCCCTTTGAGGACACCACACTGCTCATCACGGGTACGTGCGCACGTGTGTTTGCCCACGCCTGTCGTGTCGCATCCCCACGTGGGTCTTAACTGCCGGCAGCTTCCACATACACCGCGGAAGGACCGCATCGTACTTCCATGCCTGTGATGGTCGTAGCGACACCTTGCTGCCATAGCACAAGGCACCACAAGCCTCCCGTCCCCTGGCGTGCAGCATCATGCTTGCACCACCTCGCAATCCAGCGCAAGACTTGGCAGCTTGGGATGCAAGGGATGCCGCTACGCGCCTAGCCACACGCCCCCGCTGTCCGCTCCCTTCCATGCAGTCCCCGCACACCCGTTGACCGGTAGTCACGTTCCGCAGGCATGCTTGGGATGCACGGGGTGCTGCTACGCGCCTAGCCACACGCCCCCGCTGCCCGCTCCCTTGGTTACCCCATCCCCGCACACCCGTTTCGCTACCAATAGCCACGTTTCGCAGGCATGACGGACGGCGCTGCGCTGTGGGAGCTGCTGGCCTCAGCGCTAAGACACGTGCCCCCACCCTACCCGCTCTTAACCCACAGACATCCAGGACAGCACTGCGCTGTGGGAGATGCTCCCCTCGCAGCTAATGGACCGGGCAATCAAGGAACACCACTCGGTGGGTCCATAAGGGTTCGGGGCCCACGAGCCGGCAGGGGCGGGCCTGTATGTGCCATGACTGTGCATGGCGTTGTCGGTAGTGATCCAGGCCGTTTTAACGAGGTCCAGTTGTTAAGGGAGGAGCACCATTACTTGGGATCTAGGGTTTGCAGGCTTAGGCGTTGCCGGTGGGACCTGTGCATTGGGCCCCAAGCTAAACGGGAACTGGAACAGGAAGCGGTGGTGGACGTCGGACACCCAGGGGTCCACGAGTTCTGAGTTTGGTCAAGGGCGCCGACACACCGTACCCTGGCTTCCACCCGAAGCTATCGACCTTGTGTTGAGAAGGACCGACACCTGCGCAACCTGCTGCACAAGCGCGATGGCTGGGGAAGCGCCACGCTGTGCCACGCGTTGTCTGACGCCCTGCTCGCGCACCTCCAATGCACGTGCTTGCCTTCAGTGTCTTCGCAAGCTGCTGCTCGAGCATAGCGGCTACAAGAACGCCGCACGTTGCGACATATATAGGCTGACGCGTTTCACACCCTCGATACGCCTGCAGTGTCTTCGCAAGCTGCTGCTCAAGCACAGCGGCTACGAGAGCGCCACGGAGGGCGACTCCTTCCTGCTGGCCTTCCACTGCCCCGAGGACGCGCTGCTGTTCGCCATGGAGGCGCAGGTGGGGGCATGTGTATTAGCGTGCTGGTGGGGTGTGGGTTAAGTTTGTTGTGCTGCCCCGAGGGCGCGCTCTGCTGTTCGCCATGGAGGCGCAGGTGGGTAGCCATGTGTATTCGCGTGCTGGTGAGGTGTAGGTTACGTTGGCTGTGTTGCCCCGAGGACGCGCTGCTGTTTGCCATGGAGGCGCAGGAGGGTAGGCATGTGTATTAGCGTGCTGGTGGGTTGTGGGGTACGTTGGCTATGTTGCCCCGAGGATGCGCTGCTGTTTGCCATGGAGGCGCAGGTGGATGGGCATGTGTATTAGCTTTCTCGGGAAGATTGTGGGTCACCTGGATGAGGATGGTGTGTGATAAGGCAATAGTGAACACCAGGGAAGGTGTTTGCAGTGGCCTGGGTACGGCTTGACATGATGACCTCGCGTACCCGCTTACGCCGTGTTGATCCATTTCCACCAAATGGGCCGGGCATAAACCAGGACTCCGCAATGCCCTTTGGACCCCCGTCCGCAGGTCGCGCTGCTGGAGTGCAACTGGCCCCCCGAGCTGCTGGACATGGACATATGCCGCCCTTACTACGTGGTGCACAAGTGAGTGTGCACTTGGGGTTGTACGCTGCGCATGTTTTGGCGAACAAGGTGCAATGGGCGCAGAGGAGATGCCCACCCACAAGCTCGCCACTCACCTCGCCACGTGTGATGCAAGGCCAGCCGGCTTTCATTCAGACTGGCAAACATACAGGACCAGTAGCCATGCCTCACGAGCCCGTGCGTCCCCCTCCTTCCACATGACATTACTGGAAGTTCCTTTTTTCGCACACCCTTATCGACGCCGACAAGCGCGCCACGAGTCCTGCTTCGACATTACTGCAGTGGCGAGTGAGTGGTCGCCAACGTTGCCCCGTTCCGCCCTCTGTCCCACCCCCCACCTCCCACCCCTTAGCGACACCGACAAGCGCGCCACGCTGCTGGCCGACCCCACCGGCGACGGCGCCGGCGGCGGCCTCATGGCCCTGCCCCGCACCAACTCCACCTCCAGCAACAGGAGCTCCACGGAGGACACCAGCAGCCCGCAGGTGGGGGGGGGGGGCACAGTAGCAGGGGCGGTGCACCTTGTGGGCAGTGAGTTTCGCAAGGTGATGGTGGAACACGCAGGGGTCGGGGGCACCAGCATCCCGCAGGTGGCGGCAGCAGCGCAGGGGAGAGGCCGGGGGTGCACTGTGGGGTCTGGGCTGTACACGGTGCTCTGACATGCAGGGACCTTCGGGGCTGCTGACATCCGACCTTGCCGAGACTAAGAGGAACGCTTGTAGTAGCACCCCTTTCCTGAGCTGCAACCCCCTGTTACTCTTCGTCCAGGTCTACGCCATATGCCTACCAAGTCACTCGCTCGCGCACAGCAACATCTTCCACACGCGTCGTGAGAGGGTAGCCCCACCGTTCCCCTCCCCCCCCCTGCCCTCTGCACTACTCCAGGCCTCCAACATGCTGTCCGTGGCCGGCTCTGAGGCCAACACCTTCATCACAGCCTGCCAGGCGGGGTGGAAGGAGGCCACCGCCAGCACACCCAACAACGTGCTCATATTCAGGCAAGTGGGGATGGGGCGGGGTGGCTGCGCGCGTCACCGCAGCGGTTTGGAGCCGCACCGTTCAATGAAGCAGCGTGCCGTACGGCGAACGGCAGCTGGACTGCAATGCAAGGCATACACACGTGTCTATTGCCAGTGCGCAATGTTCAAGTCGGCACGCACGGGAGCCCTGGCAGGTGCGTACCTCCACTGGCGGCAGCATGAGCTTGTAAGAGTCAGCAACTCTGCAGCTTGCTGTCTAGCTGCAAGCGTTGGACTGACCTGCTTTGCCGTTTTCGTTGATGGCCCTGCTGTGTCGCTGATCCTTCTCCCTCCTTGTCACCACACCGCCCAGGGGCCTGCGCGTGCGCATGGGCATGCACACGGGCATTAGTAATGAGGCTGACGTGGCGTACAACAAGGCGGCGGCGCGCATGCAGTACAGCGGGGAGATCCTGCAGTACGCCAAGAGCGTGGGGGACGCGGCGGCGGGCGGCATGATCCTGCTCAGCGAGGCAACGTACAGGTTGGACCGCGTTGCACGTGCCTAAGGTGGTACACGTCATGTATGCACCGTGGTAGTTGTTCCTGTACACTTTGTACAAGCTGGCGTCCCTCGAGGCAGTGTGCATGGGCATATTGCAGGAGTCTTGAGGAAAATGGCCCTGCAAGCCTAGTGTTAGTGTGGGTTTCTCTAGTTTGGACCGGTCTGCCACAGGTCGCCCCTGGTGCGTGAGGGCTTATGCGCCTGACCTCCGTCCCTTGGGACTAAGCAACCCGCTCGCGCTCCGTCGGAAGTCCTCCACGCAGAAACCCCCCGCCCTACTCCCTCGCAGGCGGCTGCCCATGGAACGGCTGTGGGACAAAGCCATGGTCATGCACGTGGGCGAGTACAAGTGAGTGTAACTTGAAGTTCATGAGTAAGGTGGGGCGCGCTTTGCACGTAGGAGTAGAAGTGAGTAGGTGCGGGGTGCGGTGACCTTAAGAAGACAGGTAAGCAATCCGTGAGGATGCGTGAGTTTGGCAAGGGCGGACGTGTTGCCCAATAACAGTGTTAAGATGTGGCTCACTGATGTGCTCCCTGGCCCCTTGTCACGCGCACCCCCCGCAGGCTCAAGGACGACCTGCCCATCCTGCCGCTGTACCAGGTCACAGGCCGCCGCCTGATGGGCCGCCTGGGCTACCTGTCGGGCATGCGGTTCAAGGAGCAGCTCAGCAAGGGCGTGTTCACGGCGCCGCTGGGGGCGGTGGGTGTGGGTTGAGGGTGTGTATTAGCGGGGCGTGGGTTAGGCGTGGAGTGTGCGGAGGCAGGGTATGCGGTTCAAGGAGCAGCTCAGCAAGGGCGTGTTCACGGCGCCGCTGGGGGCTGTGGGGCGGGTTGGGGGTGTGTATTAGCGGGGCGTGGAATAGGCGTGGAGCGTGTGGTAGCGCAAGGCATGTAGTGCAAGGAGCAGCTCAGCGAGGGCGTGTTCACGGCAACCCACGGGGTGGTAAGTGAGAGGACATGCGTGTTACACCGTGGTGGAGGCAGAAGTATGTCCATCCACGCATGTCAACCTTCTCACATTTCCACCGCCCTAACTTTTAGTCCCTCAACCAACCTACCCTTGCCCGCCTGTGTACCGAATATATGAAGAATTGCTGTCCATGGCATTCCTGGACGGTAAATCCTCCTGTCAGCCCTCTGCCTACCTGCCCGCACAACGGCATCACGCCTACCATCTCTTCCCCTCCCCCCAGGTGTCCATGGCGTTCCTGGGCGTGGTGGGGGTGCCCGGCCTGCTGGCGTGGGACGAGGGCGTGGCGCGGGAGGCGCTGGGGATGCTGTGCGCCATCGTCACGGAGCACGTGCACAAGTGGAACGGATACCTGGTGGGTGGCGAGTGGTGGGCGTGGGTTGGCGCATTGCTGGTGTGGGTTAAAGGCCGGGATGGGTCAGGGGCGCACTGTGGTGACGGAGCACGTGCAGAGGTGGAATGGATACCTGGCGGGTAGTGAGCGTGGGTTAGGGCACTGCGCATGTGGGTTATGAAACGAGTTCAGTGCACGGCCGCATGTGTACCGGTATGCTAGGACTGGGTGGAGGGTGGTCACAGGCGAGCGTGAACGCGTACGAGCGACGCAGGCGCCTCGGTTCAAGTGCGTTCGGAGGAACTTGGTGGTGTGGTTCCGTGGTGGTGTGGGTTATGTGCCGGTGTGGACCGGGACACAGAAGGGGGAGCCGCGACCGCAGCCGGGGGTACACCGGTGCAACAGTTCCCTTCCAGCTTCCCACTGCGCCCGCTTGCCGCCAGATGGCGGCGCTGGAGGGTCGGGCGCAGGTGCCGGTCCCCTGCGGCCGCTAAGCACACTCGTGCTGACTGTCGTATGGTACGCAGCCCCCATCTGACGCGAAAATGAGGCGGCGTTCCTCTCGGCGTCCGTAGCACATTCATCCGTAAAACTTGCCTTTGCCTCCTCCCTCTTCCTGCCACCCCCACCCCCCCTACCCCACCCCACAGGTGGAGGCGTCTGACGAGAAGGTGCAGGTTGCGTTCCCCTCCGCTTCCGACTCGCTGCTGTGGGCCCTGGCGGTGCACGGCGCACTGATGGAGGCGGCGTGGCCGGCAGCGCTGCTGGAGCACGAGCTGGCGGAGGAGCTGGTGGTGGGGGACTTGGTGGTGTTCAGGTGGGCGTGGGTTGAGGGGAGCGTGGGTTAGCGGGCGTTGTAGGGTGGTGGGCCCTGCTGGAGGACGAGCTGGCGGAGGAGCTGGTGGGGGGGGACGGTGTGGTGGTCAGGTGGATATGGGTGTGGGTTAAAGAGAGTGTGCGTAGTAGCGTGCGGCATGTGGCGGTGGGGCCTGCTGGAGCACAAGCTGGTGGGAGACCGACCTGGTGGTGCTCAGGTGGGCGTGGGTTGAGGGGTCGTGTGATGGGGTGAAGCCGCTTCCCTCTGCGGCCTTACTGCCGTCCCATCGTGCCTGCACCCACACCCACTCGCCCGGATGAACAGCAACCTTCAACGGGGACAATTTGCTACGGCGCAGGGTGCGAAAGAATGAGTATTGTAGCATTCCACTCTTACGCTTAGGCAGGACTCAAATAAAAGTATGATTTGTACATGGGCTTGTGCACGCCCAGGGGCCTTCGCGTCAAGACGGGCGTGGACGTGGGCCACGCGGTGGGCGAGGTCAATGCGTTGACCGGCCGCATCTGCTACCGGGGGAAGGTCACCTCACGTGCCTTCCGCATCATGCAGGCCGCCTCGTCCAACCAGGTGCGTGCACTTGCACGGTAGCATGCACATGCCGATCACAGAGGGTCCTTGGTAGGCAAGGGCGGGGTGAGGGCACCACAAAGGCGGCGCGTAAGCGCTCTGCTCTCCCAATCAAAGCCTTTCACGAGAGCCCAACAGCGACGACGACCAGGATCAGCATGCTGTACGTACGATGTTTGTTTGCTCTTTCGCCCTCGCCTAGGGGTGGGCTGTCAGGCACACCACCTGACTCCACACCCCTAGGGTGGATGGGGGCCACCTGGGCGCGTCCCGGGTGCAACACACCCCACCTCCTTAACCCACGCGGAGGTGCTTCGCCTCCCGCGTTAGTATTATTATTAT
>VFQN01000948.1_pt1 | contig 51491 bp, 56 predicted proteins | sample 3512371 | NCBI WGS metagenome assembly VFQN01 (sample SAMN10412370, study PRJNA504923) | tailings metagenome | isolation source: Replicate 2 from Balatoc abandoned mine | place: Philippines: Itogon, Benguet | collected 2017-08-28
TCCGCCTCCGCCTCCGCCTCCGCCTCCGCCTCCGCCTCCGCCTCCGCCTCCGCCTTCGCCCCTGTCACTGCAGCATGGCCCGTGGCCCCCCGGGCCACCAGCCCTTTCGATATCTCCAGGATGGGGTGTGGCCCCTAAACCCTGCTGGCATGCACCTGCCGACTCGTGCAACTCCTCCAGTGCACACCTGAGGCCACCTGCAGCATCCGCGAGCCTCACTATGAGCACCCACACCAGCTTTGCATGCGACACCAGCACCCCGCACAGCTCCTTTGCCGCCGCCACCTGCACCTCCGCCGCCTCCTGAGGCAGCTGCCCACCGCTGTCGTCCGCACGTCCTCCAGAGGAGCCCAGCCCGGCTGAGCAGCTGCTGCCCCGCACTACCACCTCCCACAGGTGCATCGCAAGGTCGGGTATTGCGGCCAAAGCAGGTGTGGTCTTGCGTGCATACTCGGTAGCGGGTGGCAGGGTGGCCCCAAAAAGTCTTACTGCATGGTCTAGGCTGCGGAGCAGGCGGCAGCTGGCAAGGCGCTGAGACAGCTGTGGGAAGAGCTCCAGAGGCGCCTGGGTCGCAGCTGCACGGCAGAGGGCCGAACAGGATGTTAATTGATACTGGGAATTTCTGCAGCGTGCGTGGTTGCACGGTGGCGGCAGCCGTCCAACAGGCAGGGAGGTATACAGTGGTAGGTGTACAGGGACATGGCGCTGTTCCTGCATGCATGGAGCGCGTCTTGGGAATGCACCATCAGCAACACTTGCGTCAAGCAGACCCGGCTGCACACCACCACGTGCTGACGTGATGCTCACCATCTGGACCGGCGAACACCGTCTGCCGCACCCGCTCCACCAGCTGGTTCACCAGCGTGACAAGGACTAGACCCACATCCGTGCGGTCCCCAGCAGCAGCTCCTGCGCTCGGCCCCTGCCCCTGCCCCTGCACCTCCAGCCGCAGCCACGCCTCCGCCGCCACCGTTGCCCCGGCCAGGGCCCACGCCAGCATCTCCACACGCGACAGGCGGGATTCCATCGGCTGTGCCTCCTGCACGTTGTGCATGGCTGGGTCCCGGGCCGAGATTAAAACGGCGAGGTGTGCGATGTAGGCCAAAGTCAGGGGTCCCACGGAATTGTAGGCTGCCGCTGCTGCTACCGTATCGCTCCGTGGGTTAGCTGTGGAGGTAGCAGCAGCTGGTGGTGGCGCCTGCGGCTCCCCAGGCAGCGGCAGCCGCAGCTGCGGGTGGCTGGTGTGCAGCTGCCACGTGGCGTGGAGGGCGCTGCTGCACTCCTTGACGGCGCCTCGGAGGCGCCTGCTCGCCACGTAACCCATGCCGCCCGGCGTCCCAGGAACGCAGTGTGGCGCCAGGGCGCCCCACACCACGAGGTACGGCGCCGCTAGCAGAAGGTGCGTCACAGCCCTGACTGCACCAGCGTGTGCGCTTGCGCCGCCTGACACCCCCTGCAGCCCGTGGGCCGTGCTCTGCCCCTCCTGTCCTCCCGCCTTCCCCAGCCCCGTCTGCAGCACCGACAGTCCCTGGCTCCCCAGCCACACGCCCAGCCGCCGCTGCAGCCGCAACGCGGCGAGGGCCGCCCAGCCGCTGCTGCCGTTGGTGCTTGTACTGCAACCAGCACCACCTCCGCCGGCTGCCGTGTGCGCTGTGAGCCCCCGCTGATGCTCCTCGCCGAGGGCATCCTGCGTCGCCTGGTGCTGTAGCTTGTGCAATAATTTCAGCGATCGGAGCCCGATGTCCAACACCCGCATGACGATACTGAGTACGCCGCAGTCCCCATCGCTACCCGCTGCACGGCCCTCCCCCTCCATCGCCCAGGCATGCAGCACGTCCGTGCCCAGGACCTCGCTCGACGCCAGCATGCAGCAGCAGCTGGCCACGTGGCAGATGGACACGGTGAGGCACGTGGCCACGTGTGGGGGCAGGTTGTGGTCCGGGTCATCGGGCAGGCACAGGGGCGGCAACTGTGCGGAGGGTGCAGCGACATCGGCACCGGCACCGGCGTCTCCGGAGTGCGGCCGGACGGGGGACAGCTGCCGTGGAGGTGGAGGCGGCACCTCAAGGACGGCTGAAGCTAGGCTGCTTAGCAAGGAGTGAAGCCGTAAGGAGTGCAAGAAGCCCCCTACATCGTCGTGCGCTGGGGTCGTGCTGCTGCCGCTGCTGTTGTCACTGCTGGCCCCCGCGCAGCCGGCAGTGCCGCCTCCGCCCCCACCGCCGCCCCCGCCGCCGCTCCTTCCACCGCCCTTGCCCCCGCCGCCGCAAGCCGCCAGCGAGACCATGTCGTGCGCGAAGCGGCTGGCGCGGGACAGCAGCAGCAGATAGGAGGGGCTGTGCCGCAGGCACCAGTTGCCCACGCCCAGATAGCACCTGCTGTGCTGGTCACCGGCGCTGCCGCTGCAGCTGCTGCTGCCTCTAATTGCGCTGCGGATGCTCAAATGAATGTACGACGGCAGACACTCCGCATCCGGGCAGCCCGGCGCCACCTTAACCGCCTCCCTTGCCGCCTCTACAACCCCAGACACTGCAGTAGCCGCGCACCGCTGACGCAGCTCCCCCCACAGTCCGTCGCACACCTCCTGTGCCGTGGTGTGGTGCAGGCCGCTGGGGCGGGCGGGGTCCAGGCGCCCGCTGCCCAGCGCCCGGCGGAGGGCCAGCAGCGCGCCGGACGCAGCGGCCAGCACGCCCACAGAGGCAAGCGCGAACCTGGAGGGAGGGCGCGGCCTGAACGGATCAGTCCTCGCATTGCATTGCTATCGCAGGTATGTGCACAGGCGCTGCCATGCAAAGCGCAGTACCGCCATCATACCAGCTGATCACCAGCTAACTCCACACATGCCCACCGCTGGAAGCCTCCTACATCCCTGATAGGGTGGTCCGTAACATCCATGGTAACCGCCCAAGGAACCTGCCCGCCTAAAACCGGTCCACGTTCCATTCTTTTGCGTTGCCAACCACGCGTCATATCCGTTCAACATGCACATCACGCATGCCTACCGCAGCTCAGGCAGCTCGCCGTGGTCTGCCGGGAACGAGGGCCACCCGGGCCCGCCTATGTGGCCACATGCCAGCAGCTGGAGCCGGTCCTCCGCCTTCCTCGCCGCCCGCCCCGCCCTGGCCACTGCCCTGAGGTGCAGCAGCGAGGCCCCCAGCTCCACAGCACGCAGCGCCTCGGCATCCACGGCCCTAACGCCGTCCTGCTGCCCCTGGTCCCCCTGCCCCTGCTGCTCCTGCCCCTGCCCCTGCCTCTCCGGCCCCTGTTGCCCCTGCCACTGCCCCCGCCCCTTGCCCTCCTGCCCCTGCCCCTGCTCCGCCCCTGCACTGTGGCCGCCGCCCCCGTGCCCCCGGACCAGCATGCAGTGCTGCGGCTCGCCCTCCCGGGGCAGGCACAGCGACAGACCCGGCAGCAGGAAGTCCAGGTCGCGGACCAGCTGGGACTCACACTCCTCAGCGGCTGCGTGCAGGGACTGCGATGGGCTGGGCCCGTATGGGTGCTGGCTCTGGGCTGCAGGGTCGTCCCTTTCTACCTTATCATGCTGCTGCCTAGGGAGACAGTGGTACCATTTAGTACAAGGTAGGCGCACGTCGCACAGGTGGGTGTAGGAGTGCAGTAGGCCCACGAGGGGAGGGAGCAAGGCGGCGTGTTGGCATGACCAGTCGAGCAGCTGCTCCTGCTGCTGCTCTGGTTCGTGCTGCTGTGTCTTAGCAGCATGCGTGTGTCCTGGTGCACAGGTACCACTGCTGGGATGCAAGGGTGTGGCGAGGATGCGCAGCAACGGCACCGGAGTGGGTTGGAGCATCACTGCTGTTGCCGCGTTGCCATCTGTGTCCCGTAAACACAGCTACAAGTCCATCCTGACACTGCTTTGTCTTACGCAATCTTATGTATTTACTTCATGCTATCTATCCTCTTGTTGTGTCACAAGATAGAGCGTCGCGGGACGCCGGAACGGCAGGCTGAGGCAGTCGAAAGCGCCCTAGCTGTCGTCGTTTTCCTTGTGTCGGTGTACTGTAATGGCTTGATCTAAGGTTGGATACTGTATGGGGTTCGGGGACAGCGTAGAGTTGAAAGCAAAGTTGCTTGCGGAATAGGCCTGGCCGGCGTGTGACTAGGCAAGTTACTTTCGACAAGTTCCTTCCGCGCCGGCCTTTGCAAAATACACATCTAGCCTATCTACGTAGTATGCAGCGTAGCATGGCAGGCCGCCGTAGGTCAAACAGGAATACCTCTCAAAGTACAATATACTGCGATATACCGCTTCATATAGCGAGCATGATGTGTATGGTACCGACATACTAAGGCGGGTGACAATGTACGGTACGGCATCGGCAGAGAGTTGACCAACAGTGGAGGCCCAGCAGCAGATGGCAGCCAGGGTGAGTGCAAAGTGGCCGACGGCGAGTGCATGTACATGCAATTTGCCGCTTTCACTTGGCCTGGGTGGCACGGACGCACGGTACCTGAACCGTTACCTGAACCGTTACCCTGACACGGAACCTGTGTAAGCAGTAGACGATCCAACCATCTGCCTCTTTAACGTCGAGCCGTTAGAGGGGTGCGGGTTTTGGGGCACAGAGTGCAGCAGCGAAATCCGCTAGAGAAAGCGCCCAAGGCCGCAAGGCGCCAGCCGGCCCAGCTCGCAGCTGCATGCGAGCACGGCCAAGCGTGGCCCCGGCTCCCGGGAGCTCGCTCTTTGCTGCTGCTTGGTGTGGTGCCACGGCTACGACTAGGCCTTGGCAGTAGCGGCTCTTTTGTTTTGGGAGGGCGGTCTTGTTGCCCCCTCTGGGTGGTGGATGCGGTACGACGCCCCGACCGAAAGGGCTCCCCTGTAAGCACCCAAACCAACTGGACTGTAACATACATGCAAAAAAAACCAGAACCTCAGGAGCTTTACTGCTTTCCATGACGAGCCAGTTGTAGCGTGGCCACCTGGCCAGCTGGTCTACCAGCGGGCGTGTGCCGTGTGAGTCTGGGCTGCCTGGCCTACCGGTAGTGCATAACCGTCAGGATCCAAGGGCTGGACCGGCTCTGGTAGACTCCCCCGCATCAGAAAGCTGCAACATAAGATGGGCAACGGTGTCCAGCAGACGGCAGCAGGCGCCCTTACTTGAATCCAGGGCGCCAGAGGCCAGACCTGTGTTGGTCCACGTCAAGACGTCTGAGGCCAGTCTCCCCTGTCTGCGGCCATTCCATGCATGACCTCACCTGCCCACAACTGCCCCACAGCAGAGCGACGATCCGCATCAGCAACGCACCAGCTACGACTCGTGCGTCCTGCACCCCATGTGCCCCTCCTTTGATTTGCTGCCCACTGGCACTCGCCGCGCGTACCGTATTGTTAGGTTGCGTAGGGTTCCACCTTTTTAAAACAGCACCAGGTCCGTATTACGCCTTACCAGGCGATGCACATTGCAGTTTCACATACTTCAGCAGCTGCTACCAGCTGCTACACCCCAGCGACACAGCGCGATCACAGCCACCGACCTGCCACCGGCATGCTTCGCCATGCCACACCCTGTCTCCTGATACTGATCGCCCTGCACCTGTTTCATGCTCATTGTGCCTGCATCCGGCACCACATCCGCTACACTTCAGCTGCGCATGCATTGTCCTTCAACCTCATCGTCTACCGTGATAATAGCACCATGGAGACATTGCAGTACTCCGTGATCCTACTGCAACTGCTCGCCCAAGCCCTCCTCCCGCCATCCTGCCACCCTCAGCTTCCTGCACTCCTCCCTGTGCCCCGCCCCCCAGTGCACCGCCTGGCAGCCCCTGCTGCAGTACCGCACCGCCAGGCACCCCCCGCACTTCCGTAGCCACAGGTCCTCCTCGCACGACCCCTCGAAGCTAAGACACAGCGGGTTGCTGCACACACGGGGCAGCACCGTCACAGGCAGCGGCGCCTCGTCCGCCTCCTGCCTCTGCGCCCCGCCCCCGCCCCCGCCGCCCGCCTTGCTGCTGCCCTTGCCGCACTTCTTGCTGCGCCCACCGCGGCCCAGCTGCACACCGCCGCTGCTGCTGCTTCCACCGCTGTTGCTGCTGGGCACGTGCAGGCCCAGGGCTGTGTACGGGTAGCTGGGAAGAGCACTGTATGAGGCGAGCAGCTCCCTGGCTTGGCGACGAAACGCATCCACGATCCGCTTGCACTTCGGCTGCTGCTGCTGCTGCTGCTGTTGCTGCTGCTCCGCCCCACAGGCACCTCCTGAGCCGCAAACAGCCCCTTCGGACACTTCCCCTGCTGCTACCGCCGCCGCCTTCCCTGCTGCTGCCGCGGCCGCCCCAAGCCGCGCCGCAAGCTTCGCCTCCCGCGACAGGCCCAGAGACGCCAACGCGCCCTGCAGCGTGCCCACCACTGCCGCAAGGGTGCGTTGCGTAGCGTCGTCGGCCCCGCCCCTCCGGTTCACAGTCGCGTCTTTACCCTGCCCCGCAGCACCGCGCATCGACACTCCAGCATCGTCGTCCTTCCTTGTCTTTGACGCCTTCGCCTCCACCTGCGCGGGTCCTGCTACCGCCTCCGCCTCCGCCGGTAAACCCGCTCCCCCGCTCCCCGCCGCCTCCTGCGCCCACGCGACCAGCTCCCCCGCCGTGTCCTCACGCGCCGCCAGCCGCAGCGCGCAGTCCAGCACCGCACAGCACCCGGAGCGCAGCTCCACATCCGCCTCTGCCCTGGTCGCTCCCTGGAAAGGCCGTCCCGCACCCTCGCTCGCCCACCTCGCACCTTCGCCCCCCTGGCCCGGTGCCGCTCCCCAACCCCCGTCTCCCGTCAACGACCTCCCTATGCTGACTGCCATCTCGCAGCAGACGGCCAGCACCATCCTTACGCTAGTGTACTTTGCGTCGGCACGTGGCACTCGACACGCGGCAAGTGACCCACGGGTCAGGACAGGCAGCAGCAGCGCCGGCGTCCTCAGGGCCCACCCCACGACGAAGTTGCATGTGTCAACGCACGTACGACGCATGCGCTTCAACGTGACCTCTAAGCCATCCGGCCTGTGGACGCCCGGCGGAGGGTCCAGGTCTGTACCAAACGCCACTTCGCACAGCGCTCGGCACAGGGTGAAGTGCGCCATTACGGCGCCATATAGCGCCACCGCGTGGTGCGAGACGGCTCCTCGCAGCACGGCAAGCACGGCCGGGTCTACAGCGGTGGCGGCGGCGGAGGAGGAGGAGGAGGTGGAGGAGGAGGAGGAGGGGGCGGCAGCTGGGTTGCGGGAGGCGACTACACCGCATGGCTGCATGCGGTGAGGGCTGTCGCTGCTGTTGCCGGTGCGGGGGCCCTTTCCGGTCAGGATGCTGACTTGCCAATCCAGGTTAGGCATTGCCACGAAGAGTGCGAGGACGGAGGCAAGACCCACGACCTCGCCCAGCAGGTGAGTGGTCGCGTTCAGGGCGCGCTCCACTGCCACCGCGCAGCGCAGCTTAAGTGCTGCCCCTTGCCCATGGCCGCTGCTCCCAGCCGAGCAGCTTGCTTCCCCTGCTGATCCCTCAAGCGCTGCCCCATGCGACAGCTCGAGTCCGCCGCCGCTGCTGCCAGCCGTGCCGCTTGCGTGCTCTGCTGCCCCTTCTGCTCCGCCTGCTCCACAGCCGCCGCTGCCCTCGCAGCTGCCCGTGCAAGCCGACGCCTCGGCCCCATGTGAGCCCCCACTCCCTCCCCAGGCCTGTGGCTCCCCTGTCCCACTGCTGCAGCTTGCCTCCCGCCCTTGGCCTCCCGCCGCCAGAGCCACCCTCGCCGCACGGCACGCCAGCACAGCCGAGTGGAACCAAGGAACCGCATGCTGTGCCCTGGTCTTGTGCAGCCCCACCAGCTTGGCGTGCGACACCAGCAATCCACACAGCTCCTTCGCCGCCGCTACCTGCACCTCCGCCGCCTCCTGAGGCAGCTGCCCACCGCCGCCGCCCACGCGTCCCCCAAAGGAGCTCGGCCCGTCTGAACGGCTGCTGCAATCCAGTACCACCTCCCACAGATTGATTGCAAAGTAGGGAACTGCGTATAGCTCGTTTGGGACGTCGGTTGTTGCGATGGCGCGCTGGCTGTATGCGAGCAGGCGGATGGCGTGGTCGAAGCTGCGGAGAAAGCGGCAGCCGGCCAGGCAGCGAGCCGCATAGGCATGTTGACCGAAGGGAACCTTGACGGCAGCTGCATAGCAGGGCATGTTTTGGGGCTGGTTGGCTTGCGCCAGTCCTTGTGATGCAAGGGGATCCAAACAGCGGTGGTTTAGGCGATACCCACAGAGAGCGCAGCACAGGGAGCACATCCCTTATCTTAGCAGCCTTCAAAGCATTGCAGCATTGCAGCCTGGAATCCAACGGGCCACACTAGCGCAGTGCCTTTGCCACCTGCAGTAGCTACAAAGCACGCTCACTCACCGTCGGGGCCCTCGAAGACTGCCCGCCGCACCTTGCATACTAGTTGTCCGACTTGGTTGAGCAGCATCTGGCTCACAGGCGCTCCTGCAGGAACCGCGCCCTCGCCCTGCCCCTCCTCCCGTCCGGCCCCGAGCCCATCTTCAGCCTGCCCATGCCTCTGCCCATGCACTCTCAGCCGCAGCCACGCCTCCCCTGCCACCGTGGCACCCGCCAGAGCCCACGCCAGCATCTCCACACTCGCCAGACGGGGTGCCAGCCACCCTGCGTCCTGCACATTAAGCATGGTTAGCCATTTGTTTCCGGTAGAGAGCGGAATGGCCAGATGCGCGATGTAGGCCAAAGTCAGGGGCCCCACGGCATCGGAGGCTGCTGCTGCTGCTGCTGCTGCTGCTACCGCTGCTGTAGCGGCCTGTGGGTTAGCTGCGGAGGCAGCAGCCGGTGGCACCAGCGGCTCCCCAGGCAGCGGCAGCCGCAGCTGCGGGTGGCTGGTGTGCAGCTGCCACGTGGCGTGGAGGGCGCGGCTGCAGTCCTTAAGGGCTCTACGGAGTCGCACGCTTGCAAGGAACGCCATGTTCGCGGTTCCGGAGGCGCAGTGTTGTGACAGGAAGGCCCACGCCATTAGGTACGGCGCCACCATCAGCAGGTGCGTCACCGCCCTGACTGCACCCGGGTGCGCGCTTGCGCTGCCTGACACCCCTGGCAGCCCCACCGCGCCCCCCGCCTCCCCCAGCCCCGTCTGCAGCACCGACAGCCCCCGGCCCCCCAGCCACACGCCCAGCCGCCGCTGCAGCCGCAACGGGGCGAGGGCCGCCCAGCCGCTGCTGCTGCCGCTACTGCTGCTACTACCACCGCCTTCGGCGCCTGCCTCCGTGTGCGCTGTGTGCCCCCGCTGATGCCCCTCGCCGAGGGCATCCTGCGCCGCCTGTTGCTGCAGCTTCCGCAAGAGCTCCAGCGTTTGGTGCCCGACGCTCAACGCCCGCATGACGACGCTAGGAAGGCCACAGTCCCCATCGCTACCCGCCTCACGGCCCTCCCTCTCCATCGCCCAGGCATGCAGCACGTCCGTGCCCACGACCTCGCTCGATGCCAGCATGCAGCAGCAGCTGGCCACGTGGCATATGGACACGGTGAGGCACGTGGCGACGTGTGGGGGCAGGTTGCGGCTGGGGTCGTCGGGCAGGCACAGGAGCGGTACGGCGTGTACACCTTCAGCACCTGCACCGGGTTCTCCGGGGCGCTGCGGCGGCGGCGGTGGTGGAGGCGGCACCTCAAGGATGGCCGAAGCTAGGCTGTTTAGCAACGAGTGAAGACGCAAGGAATGCAAGATACTCCCTACGCCGTCTCCCGCTGTAGCGCTGCTACTGCCCTTGCCGCTGCTGCTGCCGCTGTTGCCGCCAGGTCTCACGCTGCCTGCTGTGCCGCCCCCGCTCCCGCTCCCGCCGCCGCTGCCGCCCACGCCGCCGCACGCCGCCAGTGAGACCATGTCGTGCGCGAAGCGGCTGGCGCGGGACAGCAGCAGCAGGTAGGAGGAGCTGTGCCGCAGGCACCAAATGCCCACGCCCAGATAGCACCTGCTGCTGCTGCTGTTGCCGGATGCCGCATCCTCGTCGCCCCCAGCACACGGGCACCCCGGCGCCGCCTTAACCGCCTCCCTTGCCGCGTCCACAACCCCAGACACTGCAGTGGCCGCGCTCCGCTGACGCAGCTCCCCCCACAGTCCGTCGCACACCTCCTGTGCCGTGGTGTGGTGCAGGCCGCTGGGGCGGGCGGGGTCCAGGCGCCCGCTGCCCAGCGCCCGGCGGAGGGCCAGCAGCGCGCCGGACGCAGCGGCCAGCACGCCCACAGAGGCAAGCGCGAACCTGAGGAGGGAGGGCGCGGGCGGGCACGGTCAGCATTCGCGAAACCTTGCATCGGCAACAGCCACTGCCGTGCAAAGCGCAGTGTTGCAGTCAATTCCCCGCATACCTGCCGCTTGCAGCCACAGACTGGGTCCCTCACCCGCCCGGCAGCTGCCCGCATTCGCTCGGTACACAATCCCCAACCTAACTTTGCCAGCCCTCCCAGAGCCCTACCGCAGCTCGGGTGGCTCGCCGTGGTCTGCCGGAAAAGAGGGCGACCCGGGCCCGCCTGTGTCGTTACACGCCAGCGATTGGAGCCGTTCCGCCGCCTTCGTTGCCGCCCCCGCCGCCTTCGTTGCCGCCCCCGCCGCCCTGGCCACTGCCCTGAGGTGCAGCAGCGTGGCACCCAGCTCCACAGCACGCAGCGCCTCGGCATCCACGTCCCTAGCGCCGTCCTGCTCCTCCTGCCCCTCCTGCCCCTGTCCCTGCCCCTGCTGCTCCTGCCCCTGCTCCGCCCTGGCGTTGTGCCCCCCACCCCCGTGCCCCCTGGCCAGCATGCAGTGCTGCGGCTCGCCCTCCCGGGGCAGGCACAGCGACAGACCCGGCAGCAGGAAGTCCAGGTCGCGGACCAGCTGGGACTCACACTCCTCAGCGGCTGCGTGCAGGGACTGCGATGGGCTGGGCCCGTATGGGTGCTGGCTCTGGGCTGCAGGGTCGTCCCTTTCTACCTTATCATGCTGCTGCCTAGGGAGACAGTGGTACCATTTAGTACAAGGTAGGCGCACGTCGCACAGGTGGGTGTAGGAGTGCAGTAGGCCCACGAGTGGCGGGAGCAGCACGGCCTGCTGGCATGCCCAGTCGTGCAGGGATGGTAGTTGCTCCTGCTCCTGCTCCTGCTCTGATCCGTGCTGCGGTGTCCCAGCAGCGTCCCTGTCTCCTGATGCATAAGGTCCACCGCTGAGATGCAAGGGCGTGACGAGGATGCGGGGCAACGGCACCGGAGTGAGTTGGAGCATTACGTCGCCGCTCAGTCTCGGTCCTTGTTGCAATAGGCGTCCGCGGCAACAATGTTTGGATTGAGATCACTTTGCTATACTTCAAATCAATTATTATAATGCTATCGAAGTTCTTGCCGTGTCACAAGACGAAGCGTCGCTGTCCCTCGTGTGACCATGGCATTGTGCAGGCCGTCAGAAGTAAAACAGGGGAACCTCTCATACTACGACACTCCGCTCAGTACAGCTTCACTTTGTCATGGTTATCTGCATGATGCCGCCCTCCATACCTCCATTTATAGTACGGCATCAGAAGCAGTTGACCAGCGGTGACTGGTAGTGCAGCTGGCCACCCAGCAGGTGGCATCCATAGCCGCCGGTTTGTGCAAATTGGTCGCCCGTAAGTGCATGGTTAGGCAAGTTCCGACTTCACTGGAATTAATCCGCTGCTGTATACGCCGCTGGTTGGGCTTGCCTGGCCTTGCCTGGCAGGTCAAATGAAGGTCAGGAGCTTCTGGAAACCTGTTGTGCAGCGCAGTCGTCTGGGGGGCTGTACAAGTTTACGACGAGGCCCTTGGCTGTTGCTGCGTCATGGGCACATTGTGCGCATAGGCTGTGCCGGGGGGTGCCTAGCATTACCGCTAACGGTCTAACAGACACGCCCCTGCTGACGTGCCCTGGGCCCCCTGCTGCGCTCAGAGAAGCTGTAAACGTGTGTGTGTGCGTACGAGCGTTGGAGCATTCTGACCGCACTGTTCTGAACTGAGGAGCCTTACGTATGCATAGCAGTACTGTGCCCCGATACGTGCATACCCGATCTCAACGCCTTACAGTTGTGTCGTACCAGCAGCAATGCCGTCTCTTAACAACTGGAACGGCATGGAGGGAGTAACCAGGCAACCAGTGGGGCAACGCTGATTGGGTGAGATCAACCTGGCTCAGTATGCAGTGCACGCTGCCAGTCGGACGGCCGTGACGTGCTAGCATTAGTGCAAGCAGCAGCGTTATCGTCAGCCAGTGCGCACGTGCCCACCCAACTCCTCAACATGCATGCAGCAGTACCGGTACACACCGTTGATTGCATCGTACCGGTAGTCCGGTACCACTGCCGTCGTTGCACAACAACAATGCGGCAGGTTGACCTGCTCAGGCAGGCCTGCTGCTTGAGGCCCCACAGTCGCAAACTTGCACAGACACGCTGAGCAAGCATCCATGCCAACGCAGGCAACTGCGGCACATGTGCATGCATGCGCCCAATCTTCTGCCAAAAAACGCTGTAGCCGTACAACCCCTTGCAGCACTGAAGCATACCGTAAAGCGTGAAAAAATCGTATGGCAAGGCCCAAGGTCACAGCAAGCTACCGTGGTGCACATGCATACGTGCGTGACGTTCATCGAGCCCGTATGTCCAGCGCGGTCCAGCATCTCGACCCACGCGAGCCTCCACCAACTCAGTACTGGACCCCTTCCCTTGCTTGGACCACTACCGGTATATATAAGAAAGTACACCACCTGGCACCTGCCATGTCCAACACTGCAATGCGAAGGCCGCAAATACACAATGCAACAGAGCGCCTCGCACAGAAGGCCTCACAAACTTCCATCTTAACAATTATGACACACTGACGGTGTGGCAACAGGCACCTACCAATAGGCCTTGCGTTGCGGCTTCAGCGTCTCAGCCTCTGCGGGCACGTACTACTGGTATCTGTGTGTGCAAAACACCTTCTGCTTTTGCATCCTACCTAATGCTACCACGCACGAAGAGGAGGGCAACAAGGTAGACGTGCACTGTAGCAGTCCTCAACATAGTATTCCTCCACCTGGCAAAGCATACTGCGTTGGCGTGCACAAACCCATGTGGCTTGGCCACCTGGCCCCGCCCGGTGCACACTGCTTGGCTATGCGTGTTACACCAACTACCGTAACTAACCCCCAGGACTCACAAGAATGCCCCCAACGCAATCATGTTGGAGGGTCTGGCCCTTCAGGGCCGCGGGAAGGTGAGGCTGCCGGTGATCTTGCCCTCGTGCAGCCACTCCGACCAGCGCACCAGCTGCGCCGCCACCTCCGCCTCCACCCCGACAGCCGCGCTCCCCTCCCCGCCGGCGCCGCTGGCAGCGACCGGCGGCAGCTTGAGCGCGTCGGGCCAGCCGCACAAGCATGCTGTCGGCACTATGTTGACTGCCGGGAACTTCCCGGAAAAGCCCGCCTTGCGCTGCCCCTGGGCCCAGCTGTGCACGGTGAGCTGGATGTTGACCAGGGAAGCCACGGCCTGGACGTCCCCCACCTGCCGAGGCAGGGTGGGGCCCGTGAAAATTCCTGCCTCTGTGGGTGTCTCGGGGTCCAGCATCAGCTTGACCCCCCACAGCCCGCCGTCTGACAGGACGCTGCTGCCATCACCGTCGCCCACTCCACCCACGGCCGCCCCAGAAGCCCCAAAGCATGCACCTATATACACAATCTCCTTGCTCTCCACCATCTTCCTCAGCCCCTGCTCCAGCTGCTCCCTGCTGATGCTCCACTCCAGAGTGCGCCCCCTCTTTGGCACCACCTGACGCCGCGGGGGAAAGCAGTACCAGGGGGAGACCCGCCGCTTGCTGTCCATATCTAGCAACACAGTCCTCTCATGCTCCCCAGCCCCTACGTACCGCAGGAGGCACCCCAGCTCCAAACGGCTGACGAAGCTGAATGGCTCATACGCATGGAGCACGAAGTGAAGGTAGTGGGGTCGCAGGCGGTGTAGCCGCACCAGGCCGCACAGCTCGGCACGTGTTTCCTCCGGCACGCCTCCTTCCTCCCCACCCTCTCCCTCGTGCGCCTCCAGCCATGCCGCCAGCAACAGGAACACGGTATCCTCGGTGTCTGTTCCGAAGCTGTCAGCTGCCAACAGCTCCTTGACAGCTACGTCGGGCAGCTGTAGCAGCTGATGGTACAGGTCCTGCCGGGTGAGGGCTGCCACGGCGTCACCAAAGTGCGCTACCAGCTGCTTGGCCAGGGCGGCGCGCACGGACTCGAAGCCGGCGGCATCATCAGGGGATGTGCCGGGCTCCGGGAACAGAGCGTGGCAGCCGTACGCCTGCAGCACACGGGGCTCGGCGGAAGGGGGCCCTGCACTGGTGCCTGCACCCTCCTGCTGCTGCTGCTGCTGCTGCTGTTGCTGTTGCCCTTGCTGCTGCTCCTCTCCCTCCCCCGCCCGAAGCCACTCAAGCATGGCCTGGTCGCAGGCCTGCGGGCAGTACTTCACGCCCAGGTAGCACGCCTGCTGCCGCACCTGCAGCAGCGCCTCGAGGTCCAGGTCTGTGCTGAGGCTGCCGGTGTAAATGAACTCTATCGCCTGCCGCGCAAAGGGCTCCTCTGCCTCCGAGCTGAGTGGCACGAGTACTTCAGGCAGCGTGCTGACAGCGGTGGCCTCCGTGGGCATGCTGCTGGTCTTAGGCTCAGCGGATATGCGGGGCGTGCTGCTAGTCCTCCTCTTGCTTCTTCGGCGGTTGCGTGTCCTCAGTCTGAGCTTCGTTTGAAACCTCGCCAGCTGCCTTTGCTGCCCCGTCTTGCAACCAAAGGTTCGACAATTTGGCTTGAAGGAGTGTAGAGCCGAGCGCGAGCATGACCTTGTGGGCAGGGAGCGGTCCGCCAACAAAGCGCAGGCTCGCGGCAGCCGCTCCTTCTGCCGCACCCGCCGCATCCTGCTGCTCCTGCTGCTGCTCGGGCGTACGCTCGAGGTGAAAGCGGATGGTTACGTCGGCGTGAGCCCCAGAACGGAGCTGAGCCGTTAAGTCAGCGCGGATGCTATCGCTCATTTCCTACAAAGCGATTAAGTGCCAGGCAAGGACTGTTTACGTGTATGGCGGTGCTACTGCTTTGCGTTGCGCCTCCCCGTCAGTGAGGAGGAGAGCGCGGAGAGCTCGGGGCCAGCTTTTTCCGTGACCTGACCCGTGGGTCTCTACAGCGCCTGAAGCAGGATGTGCACTCTGAAAGACTGATTGTTGCGTGCTTATTATACACTTCATGTGTACGTAAGTCCAGTAAGGTCTTATGCCGGGCGTTGACAGCGTAAGGCCCTTGCCTACCAGTCATTTGAAACCCCATGCATGCAAGCGCCCTGTGGCGGTTGGCGCCGAGTCCGCGCAGACACGAATGAAGAGCAAGGCATAGGTGTACTGATCCTTATTTGGTGACTTGTTCTCTGTCCCCGACGCTGGAACCTCACTCCGCGCGCAAAAACTATCGATTAGAGCGGCCAACACGGGGAAGCTCCCGCGTCCGATATGCAGCAGCTACGACTTGAGCGTGACGCCCTTGTGTGCCCCTCCTTCAACTGTCCTGCTTAGTGCTTACAGGTGCATTGGATGTTGTTCAGTGTAACCCCTGTTTCCAAGCGCTAGGCCCTGTAAACTGTTCATCTAGGCCTTGCCAGCCGATGTAAACAGGCTTACGACATACTTCAATTGCGCATGCGTTGATCCTCAATCTCATCGCCTACCGTAACAACGGCGCCATAGGGACATTGCACTCCGTTATCCTGCGGCTACTGCTCGCTGACCAACACTGCGCGACGCTTACCCTCACTCTTACCCTGCTACCAATGCAATCAACGACACCAAACTACCTTCAGCCCGTCTCCCCCAGCGCCCTGCACTCTCCCCTGTGCCCCGCCCTCCAGTGCGCCGCCTGGCAGCCCCTGCTGCAGTAGCGCACCGCCAGGCACCCCCCGCACTTCCGTAGCCACAGGTCCTCCTCGCACGACCCCTCGAAGCTAAGACACAGCGGGTTGCTGCACACACGGGGCAGCACCGTCACAGGCAGCGGCGCCTCGTCCGTCTCCTGCCTCGGCGCCCCGCCGCCCGTCTTGCTGCTGCCCTTGCCGCACTTCTTGCTGCGCCCACCGCGGCCCAGCTGCACGCCGGGGCTGTTGCCTTTGCTGCTGCTGCCGCTGCTGGGCGCGTGCAGGCCCATGGCTGTGTACGGGTAGCTGAGAAGAGCACTGTATGACTCAAGCAGCTCCCGTGCCTGGCGACGAAACGCGTCCACGGCCAGCTTGCACTGCCGCTGCCGCTGCTGCGTATGCTGCTGCTGCTGCTGCTCCTGACTCTCAGTCCCCGCCTGGCCTTCCGCTCGGCTTGCCGCACCTCCGGAGCCACGAGCGGCCCCTCGTGTCGCCCCTCCTGCTTCTGCTGCTGCTGCCGCCTTCCCTGCTGCTCCCGCCGCCGCCCCCAGCCGCGCCGCCAGCTCCGCCTCCCGCTGCAGGCCCAGCGACGCCAACGCGCCCTGCAGCATGCCCACCGCTTCCGCAAGACTGCGGTGCGTGACATCGTCAGCCCCAGTCCTCCCGTCCACCATGTCGCCTTCGTCTTGCCCCACTGCTCCGCGCGTTGGTTGTAGGGCATTTTGGCCCTGCCGCGCCTCTGCCGCTTTCGCCTCCGCCGGCCCTGCTAATGCTGTCCCTGGCCCCAGTGAGCCCGCTCTCCCGCTCTCCACCGCCTCCTGCGCCCACGCAACCAGCTCCCCCGCCGAATCCTCCCGCGCCGCCAGACGAAGCGCGCAGTCCAGCACGGCGCAGCACCCGGCGCGCAACTGCATGTCCGGCACAGCCCTGCTCGCCCCCTGGATAGGCTCTCCCACACCTTCACTCGCGCACCTCGCACCCCCGCCGCCCTGGCCCGGCGCCGCTCCCCACTCCTCATCTCCCGTCAACGCCCTCCCTACCCTGACCGCCATCTCTGAGGAAACGGTCAGCACCATCCGCACGCTTGCGTATTTTGCATCGACGCGTGGCAGCCGGGCCAGCGACCCACGGGTCAGGGCGGGCAGCAGCAGCGCTGGCGTCGTTAGTGCCAACTCAACGGCGGCGTTGCGAGTGTTAAGGCATGCCTCGCGCAAATGCTTTACCATGCGCTCCAAGCCATCCAGGCTGTCAACACCTGGCGGAGGTTCCAGCGCCGTAACAAGCGCCACGTCGCACAGTGCTTGGCACAGGGTAAAGAGTGTCATAACGGCGCAGTACAGTGCCACCGCGTGGTGCGACACGGCTCCTCGCAGTACGGCAAGGGCGGCCGGGTCTACAGCGGTGGCGGCGGCGGAGGACGAGGAGGAGGAGGAGGAGGGGGAGGCGGAGGCGGAGGGGGCGGGGGCTGGGTCGCTGGAGGCGACGGGACTGCATGGCTGCACGGGGTGACGGCTGCTGCCGGTGCGTCGGGGCTGTCCGGTCAGGACGCCAAGTTGCCAACCCTGGTGAGGCATACCCACGACGAATGAGAGGATGGACGCAAGACACACAACCTCGCCCAGCAGGTCAGCGGTAGCGTTCAGTGCCTTCTGCGCTGCGCTTACGTAGCGCTGCTCAAGCGCTACCCCTTGCGGCCGTCCCAGGCCATCTCCACTGCTGCCAGCTGTGCCGCTTGCGTCCTCTGCTGTGCCCCCTGCCCCGCCCGCCCCACAGCCAGCGCTGTCCTCGCAGCTCCCCGGGGCAGCCGTTGCCGCGCCCCCATGTGAGCCCTCTCTCCCTCCACAGGCCAGCTCCTCCGCTGTCCCGCCGCTGCAGCTTCCCTCCCGCCCCTGGCCCCCCGCAGCCAGAGCCTCCCTTGCCGCACGGCATTCCAGCACAGCCGAGTAGAACGCAGGCGCCGCATGCTGGGCCCTGGCCTTGTGCAACCCCAGCAGCTTGGCGTGAGACACCAGCAGCCCACACAGCTCCTTGGCCGCCGTTACCTGCACCTCCGCCGCCTGCCGGGCATCGCCGCCATCCGCACGTCCCATAGGGGCACCAAGCGTCGGTGGGCAGGTGCTGCGTTGCAGCACAACCTCCCACAGACTGATTGCGTCTGAGGGCGTAGCGTACAACTCGCGCAGGACGGCGGTCAGGAGGGTGTCCGTGTGGGTGGACGCGAGCAGGCGGATGGCGTGGTCGAAGTTGCGGAGAAGGCGGCAGCCGGCCAGGCAGCGAGCCACGAGGGCATCGTGACGGACGGAAATCTTGACGGCAGCTGCATAGCAGGGCGTGTTTGGGGCTGGTCAGTTTGCGCCACTCCTTGTAATGCATGGGGAGCCAAACAGCGGCGGTTCAGGTGACGGACGCAAACAGCGCTGCACGCAGAGCATGTCCATATCATTGGTAGCTTGCACTGCATGGGAAAACTTAACGAACCGCAGTAGCGCAGCGCCTTTGCCAAGGGCAATACCTACGAAGCACACTCGCTCACCGTCCGGGCCCTGGAAGACTGCCCGCCGCACCTTGCATACTAGTTGTCCGACTTGGTTGAGCAGCATCTGGCTCACAGGCGCTCCTGCAGGAACCGCGCTCATGCCCTGCCCCTCCTCTCTCCCGGACCCTACCCCGTCCACCGCCTGCTGCTGCGACTCCTGCTGCTGCTCCTGCCCCTGCCCATCCTCCCGCCCGGCCCCAAGACCGTCCCCTGCCTGCGGCTGCGCCTCCTCCCCCTGCTGCACTCTGAACCGCGCCCACGCCTCCGCCGCCACAGTTGCCCCTGCCAGAGCCCACGCCAGAATCTCCACACGCGCCAAACGAGGTCCCACCCGTTCTGCGTCCTCCACGTTCAGCACGGTCAACCACTTGTTCCCGGCCGAAAGCAGAACGGCGAGTTGCGCCATGTAGGCCAAGGTCAGGGGTCCTACGACATTGGAGGCTGCTGCCGCTGCTGCTGCTGCTGCTGTACCCCTCCGTGTGTTGGCTGTGGAGCCGGCAGCTGGTGGCGGCACCTGCGGCTCCCCAGGCAGCGGCAGCCGCAGCTGCGGGTGGCTGGTGTGCAGCTGCCACGTGGCGTGGAGGGCGCTGCTGCAGTGCGTGAGGACGTGACGGAGTCGCACGCTTGCAAGGAACGCCATGTTCGCGGTTCCGGAGGCGCAGTATTGAGACAGGAAGGCCCACACCATGAGGTACGGCGCGGACAGCAACAGGTGCGTCACAGCCCTGACCGCACCCGGGTGTGGGTTCCCTGAAGCTGCCAGCAAAGCTCGAGCCGTGCTCTGCCCCTCCTGTCCTTCCGCCTCCCCCAGCCCTGTCTGCAGCACCGACAGCCCCTGGCTCCCCAGCCACACGCCCAACCGCCGCTGCAGCCGCAACGCGTCAAGGATCTTGCTGCTGCCGCCGTCGCTGCCGCTGCTACCACCGCCGCCGTCTGGCCCTATGTGCGCTGTGTGCCCCCACTGCCGCTCCTCGCCGAGGGCATCCTGCGCCGCCTGGTGCTGCAGCTTTTGCAGCAACTCCAGCGTTTGGGTACCGTGGCTTAACGCCCGCATCACGGCGCTAGGAACGCCAGAGTACCCCCCGCTACCCGACGCACAGCCCTCCCCCTCCATCGCGGCGGCATGCATCACGTCCTTGCCCACCACCTCGCTCGACGCCAGCATGCAGCAGCAGCTGGCCGCGTGGCATATGGACACGGTGAGGCACGTGGCGACGTGTGGGGGCAGGTTGTGGTCCGGGTCGTCGGGCAGGCACAGGGCCGAGAGGCCTTCGGAGTACCGAGATGTAATGTCCCGACGGTGGGCGACTGAAGGCGAGCAAGGCGGAGGCGGGGGGACGGCGAGCAGTGCGTCGCACATGGCTGGCAGCCGTACAGCGTGCGCACCAGCACTCTGTTCGGGACGCGGCACGGCAGGGGACGGCTGCCGCGGCGGTGGAGGCGGCACCTCTAGGATGGCAGAAGCTAGGCAGTTCAGCAAGGCGTGAAGACGCGCGGAGCTCAAGAAGCCCCCTATACCGTCTTCCGCTGTAGCGCCGCAGCTGCTGCTGTTGCCGCCGCTGCTGCCGCTGTTGTCGCCAAGTCCCGCGCTCCCGGCTGTGCCGCCCCTGCCCCCGCCGCCGCACGCCGCCAGTGAGACAACGTCGTGCGCGAAGTGGCTGGCGCGGGACAGCAGCAGCAGGTAGGAGGGGCTGTGCCGCAGGCACCAGTTGCCCACGCCGAGTGAGCACCTGCTGCTGCTGTCGCTGGATGCCGCATTCCCGCCGCTCCCAGCACACAAACACCCTGGCGCCGCCGCAACAAGGTCCTTGGCCGCCTCAACCGCCTTTGACACTGCGCTGCACACCGCAGGCTCCGTCAGCTCCCCCCACAGTCCGTCGCACACCTCCTGCGCCGTGGTGTGGTGCAGGCCGCTGGGGCGGGCGGGGTCCAGGCGCCCGCTGCCCAGCGCCCGGCGGAGGGCCAGCAGCGCGCCGGACGCAGCGGCCAGCACGCCCACGGAGGCAAGCGCGAGCCTGGGGAGGGCGGGCGCGGGTTGTGAGAGGTAGGAAACCTGAGCCCACCTTACGACGCGTGGTGTTTGCGGGGTAACTGAACCGTTTCGCAAGCTTACATGCGCACGTGAAGTTGCTAGACGGTCTGGTCTGGTCTAGGAAGTAGGGTAACTGCCCAGTTGCGCCTTGCACATTGGAGCGTCCTTCAAACCAACCGCCAGCCGCAGCAACTGCGTGCACATACCTCAGCTCAGCATGATCGCTGTGGTTTCCGCTAAACACGGGGGCCCTCCTGGTGGCAGCAGCGTGTGCGAGTGTTGCCATCCCAGCAGCAGCAGACCCTGCAGCCGCCGCCGCCCTGGCCACTGCTCTAAGGTGCAGCAGCGTGGCACCCAGCTCCACAGCACGCAGCGCCTCGGCATCCACGTCCCTAGCGCCGTCCTGCTGCCCCTGACCCTGACCCTGTTCCTGCTGCCCCTGCCCCGCCCCTGCACTGTGGCCGCCGCCCCCGTGCCCCCGGACCAGCATGCAGTGCTGCGGCTCGCCCTCCCGGGGCAGGCACAGCGACAGACCCGGCAGCAGGGAGTCCAGGTCACGGACCAGCTGGGACTCACACTCCACGTCATTGGCCTTTCGTCTGTGGTGGATCGTATTAGGACAGGTGGAAGGAGCTGCTGCACGGACTGCTCCTTGTGCTGCTGCCGGCTGCTGAGACGGCTTTCCAGCTTGGTCCCTCCTTGCCCTCCTTGCCTGCTGCTTCTGGAGCTGAGGGTGCTGCTGCGCCGTTTGCTTCCGATTGTTGGGGGCTCGTGGCTGCACTGCATGCTCGCAATCCTTGTGGTGTACGTACGGTGCACAGCTCCGCGTAAGCGTCCAGAACACCCAATACACGGGGCAGCAGGGCGGCCTGCTGCTCGCACGACCACTCGTACGTACACAGACTGGAGCTGACAGTGCCTCTCCTCTTGCTGCTGCTGCTGCTGCTGCTGCTGCTGCCCTCGTTCCTCCCCCGTCGTGCATTGCTGCTGTACAGCACTACAGGCGTCGCCCGGTACAGGTACAGGCTTCAACAGGACTTGGAACAGGGGTAGCATCACTACCTGTCCCTGCTCCCGTCGCTAGGTGTGGGCCCTTCCGCTGCCCTGGGCGTGTGCAACGATGGTTAGTTCAGCGTCAATCGGCGTAGCGGAGGTAGTGCAGTAACTCTCACGGCAGGGAACGCTGCTTGACATGAAAGGGCGCAGTAGCCCCGATGGGGACAAAGCCTTCTTGTGGGTTAATTTCCATCGCCACGCGCAAAATTGCTTATAGCTGAATACTTTTATTGGGTTCCGATACAGCGCGGCCGTCCAGTCCTTGTATAGTTGCGAGACATCGGGGTGTCACGAAACGGCCCTAGTGACATGTCTTTATTCTCGATCTCCGACGATATTGAACTCGTCTGATTCAATGCGAAGTTCTGGTCCGACCAGGTCCGACTAACATGTCTGCGACAGCAGCTGACCTCTGTCTAACCTCTGACAGGGGAGTCCTCTGCGCCTGCCTGTCTCCCCTGGAACCCTTCATTCATCTTTTCGGCACGGATACGCGTCATACACGAAAGCAAGTCCGTTTACCACATTGAGTTAATCAACCCTCTTCCGTTGTTATCCAGGAATGCACTGTTGGTAAGTGACGGGTTGACGCCCCCGCGCTTTTGCCCTCACGACGCTCTGCTCCTGCCTCACACAATGAGGCACTGCCACTACCACTGGTGTTTGGGTTATTGGTCAACGCAAAGCCATCATGTACAGCATACGCACTCCGTGCTGTCGCAGAAAGACTGGCTTGTCCAGAACCAGTACCAACATACACCACAGCGAGGCGCACCTGAACGCGCCAATACGGCACCAGTGCCGATCACATGCCGATGCGGTCAGAACCAGCAAGTAGGGCCAGCACAACCCCACACCACGCCAGTCCCCGCTGGTTGCACCAACAGCTACCTCCATCATCAGAGCCCAGCAAACCCGCAGCTGGCCCCAGCGTCGCCACCAGCAAACCACAGCCCAGCGCAGTTTCGGCGCGGCCCGCGCAGCGTTACCCACGCCAACCTAGCCGATCCAGGGCCTCCTGCCGCCGCTGGGCTGCCTCATCCCCACATAACAGCGATGCGCCGCACAGCTTATCTTCATAAAGCAAATCTCAACATCATTCCTCCCTCTTGATACCTCACGCCAAGCTAGCCGGTCCGGGGCCTGCAGCTGCTCCCTGCCCACCTGGCCACCGGCTCCACCTCAGTCCACATAGTCCGTGCTGCGCAGCTTGGCCCCCCGCCTGCCGCCCTCCCCTGCCGCCATGCTGCCCATGGGGTCGTAGTGCTGCGTGAAGTAGACAATGCCCAGCGCCACCACCAGCGTCAGCAGCAGCGCGCCTAGCGACATGCCGCCAGCAAGGTGGGGTACCTGGGGGGCACGTGCGTGTGGGGTAGGAAAGAGGGACAGGGAGGGATGGGGTCAGTGTGTTTTACAGCCGGGAATGTGCAGGACAGGTTCTTAAAGCATGCCGCCTGCCAGGTTGGACACCGAGTTGCTGCGGGAAAGGCGACATTGGTGGATTTGCGTGGCAAAGGCGTGATGCAGTGCCCAGCGTTAGAATGCCAGCATACGTACTCAAGGACAGTCCGCAGCGATAAACGCCAGTGGCTCTCCGCTGGACATGGTGTGCAAGATCTACCGTTCATTGGGCAGCAGACAAGGGCGTGGGCGCGAGGAGCATTGTGCATTGCAACCGTACGCGCCCGCCCCATGCGAGCCGCGCTTCCCTCCACCCAGCACCCCACCTGCACGTATCCGTACACGCCTGCCCACCTGCACGTATCCGTACACTCCGCGGCTGGTGACCAGCACGATGTCGTTGAGGCCGTCGCCGTTGAAGTCCGCCACCATCAGCGGCTGGATGGGCGGCGCGGGGAGCTCCAGCTCCGCCAGCGTGCGGCCGTGCTCAGACACAATCACTGCGGAGGTTAGGACGTCATTGCCATGTTACTGACAGGAAGAGCCACTGCATTGCCGTGCTTGGCGGGAAGGAACTCGAGGCCAGCTCCAGCTCCTTTGGCGTGGGGTAATACTTCGGATACAATGGCTGGCGGGTTGGGCACGGGACAGAGGGGACGAGGTTGACGAAGCGCACGCACTGCTGATGTAGTTACCAGGGCACGTGTGGGCTCAGCGGTGCTCCGGTGTGCGGGGTCTAGGGGCGTTTGTGATAAGAACACTCTGTCGCAGTGCGGCGAAAGGACTGACGCATATGGCATTACCGGTGCCCCTCTGGCTGTCCACACCCAAGGTGCGTGCCCACCGCCAGCACCATGCTGGGGCGGAGCGGACAGATGGCTACAGCTCAGCCGCGATGTGGGGCTGCTAATGCTGCAATTCAACTGCTGTATGTGACCAGCGGACCGATGACATCTTTACACAGGCTGTTCCGTTCTCCGTAGTTCCCTTCTCCAACCCGCCCTGCCCTGCTCCCCACCTGCCCGCTCCGTGCCCGCCGCCAGGACCACGGTGGGCACAGCGTGGCGGTACAGCGCCATGGCCGCCAGCGTGGGCACCACGCGCTCGCCGTTCTCCTCGGCGGCGGGCCAGTACACCTGGGATAATACGAGCGGCGAAGGGTAGGCAAAGGGTATGAAGAGCAACTCGACGTGCATGGAAGGGAGTAAAGGAAGGGACAGGGCCGGATGCAGTTCGCCATTAGTCGTGGGGCACCACGCGCTCGGGGCTCTCATCGGCTGCAGACTAGTACACCTGGGGCGGTAGGTACAGAAGCGAGGGGCGAGAGGGAGGGGTAGTAAGGGCGCAGTGCAAGCGCTTCCTGCTCGACTGCTGCCCTACCCTACCCTGCCCTGCTCGGTACCCACCGGCAGGAACTCCTGCCACAGGTGCGCCCCTGCGCTGTTGGCTGCCGTCATCTCGCCCTTGTTGGTCATGAACACCAGCATGCCGTGCTGGCGCCTGGGGGCGGGGGGAAGGGAGGGGGAGGGCAGCGGACTTGTGCGGTCAGCGCATAGAGTACCGACACACGGAGTACCGAAACGTTAGGCGGTAGGTCGCCGAACGGAACTTGGTCTTGGCGTAGTGGTTGACATGTCCGGCTTCCGGCGACTGCATCACTGACCTGCTGTGCAGAGCCACCAACTGCTGTGCGCACATGTGCGAGGTGCACCTGTGCAGGCACGCACTCCCCGCCGTGGCCTTGAGCCTACACGTCCCTCAGCCACACCATGCCCCAAGCAAGCCCCCAACCTCCGGCCGACATGTATACACAAGCTCTCATCCGGCCCCTTCGTGCCGCCACACCCACCAAGCATCTCAAAACATACTAAAAACACTGATAATGAAAGATGTCGACCAAAGTGCAGGTGTACTCTCCGGCGGGCACCGGCAGGTCAGGTGGTGCGCGGAGCAGCGTGAGGTGCAGGCTCTTATGGAACAGGCTGCTGGCGGCGTGGGGCGACAAGCTGTACCCCACGCCCTACGCCGCCAGCCAGTCTGTTCCACAAAAACCTGCTCCTCACGCTGCCCCGCGCACCACCTGACCTGCCGGTGCCCGCCGGCGAGTACACCTGCACCGGCACTGTGGTGGAACTAATATAACATATGTATTGCAAAGCTGTGCCTGGCTGTGGTGCACCAAACGGTGCACAGAGTGCAGGCGATGCAGGTGCCGGTGTCCACATGCCACGTGCCGCGTGCCCACCTGCGGGAGCTGTACCCGTGCATGTCGGGGATGGGCAGCATGACGGGCGTGGCCAGCTCCGTGGGCTGCGCCGACCCGGCCTTGCGCCGGAACACGTTGCGCGACGACGACAGGCCGAACTTGCGGGTGCGGCACACCTGGATCTGGGGGGCGAGGGCGGCGGGCGTTGGGGTTGTTTACTTGAAAGCTGTCAGAGAAAGGCCCCTGCGGGGCGGGACGTTTCCTTTCCTTGGGAGCTTTGCCCGGAGTGGGGCACGGGGCAGTGGTATGACATGCGGGAGCTGGCTTGGTATGGACGTTGCGCGCGGGGACCGGAGATCAGCAAGCAAGGGTAAACTGCCGAGGAGGAGCGGCCACACGCTTCTTGCGTGCCCTCCAGCCGCGACTGACAATTACCTTCAAGATCCAGTAGCCATCCAGCACAAGACTCAGCGAAGCCCCTTACCATGAACAGCGGGTCGCTGTGCGGAATGTTGCTGTGCACCACGGCGCCCTGTCCTGCCAACATGCCACCCTACACGCCACCCTACACCTAAGTTGGTCTACAGCCCGTGTTGGCCCCTCACCCCCGATTGGTCCCTCACCGTGTACAGCGGGTTGCTGGGCGGGATGCCGCTGCGCACCACGGCGGTGCAGCGGCCCGTCAGCGAGTGGCCGCGGCCGCCCACCGTGCGCACCTCGCCAGGGCCAAGCTCGTCCCTGCAGGGTACCGTATTGCGCGCGGGAAAACAACCGGTGAAAAGGTGTTGTGTGCTCTGAAGGCTGGGCTGCTGCCACCGAGACGGGTAAGGGAACTGGCAACAGTTGGACAAAGCACATGGATCTAGTACGTGCAAGGAGCATGGCCCTTGCCGGTGTTTGAGCCTCCAACTCTGTCGATGTCAAGCTTGGCGGGTGCCCTCGGCTGGCACCCAGGATCAGGGAGCACATCCATAGGCCCAGCGCGAGCGAAACCCGAAACGCGAAGAGGCACAGTCACTTCAACTACATTGCGTTTCCTGATACCAGGCTTGCGCCTGGCCTCTGCATGCGCCCTGACCTCTTGGCGCACTACTACCTGATGAGGTGCTGCTCGCACTCACTCTGCGCCCTCCCCCTCGCCGCCCACAGCCCCGTGGTACACGCTGATGTGGTCCAGCACGCCATCGCCATCGATGTCAGCGTGCAGCGTGCGGGGAGGCAGGTGCAGCTTGCACACGGTGCGGCCTGGAGGTTCGGAGGTCGGCGGGCCATGGGAACGGATGGCTAGTGGGTACAGGAAGGTACGGCTTGCTCAGCAGTGCGTTGTGGACAGGGGAGTTGGACAGCCTCCTTGTGACAGGTAATTGGCAACGGTTGGCTGGCACGTGAGACGTCGCACCTGCTTCGCCCAGTGGGCTGATGGGTCGCTCAGACCGCCATACCGCTACCCCATCCCTACCGGCCCACTTGCGCCTGGCACGGCACGGCATCCTTTGTGGTCTACCAAGACGCCTAGCACCTATCGATCCACCCGGCTCAGCCAACAAGGGGCCCATACCCACACACGCACATACACCCCAGCACCCACCTGAGAACAGGTGCAGGACCTCGATGCCGTCCTCCAGGTAAGCCACCAGCGCGTTGGCGCTCACGTTGTGCACGTGCTCAGAGCCGTGCAGCGCCTGCATGCCAGGACCCGCGTGCACAGCGTGCTTATACACATGAACAATGTGGGCAGCACGAAGGCGGGGAGGCTGGTTCTGGCAACCACCAACAGGTTCTTGCTACTACTTGCCAATGCCATGCGCACCGCTGGGAACAGAAACGTACAAGCTTTCCTATGGGGAGGGCGTGCCAAGGGAACACACATGGCAGCACTGACACACAGCGCAGGCAAACGCACCTGGTGCGGATGCTTGCCGTCCAGCTTGGGGCTCTCCTCCGCCTCCCCCTTGGCGCCCTTGGCCCCCTTCTTGGCGTGCGCGTCGGGCTTCAGCGAGTGCGTGTGTGCGCCGCCGCGGCCGTGCGCGGGCGGGCCCCCCGCGCCCTGCTCCAGCTTGGAGGCCCCGCCGGTGGCGCCCAGGCCGCGGCGGCGGGCGGGGTCGGGCGCCAGCAGGCCGCCCGCCAGTAGCCCGGACTTGGCGTGCTCCTTGGGGCCGTCAGCGGAGGTGCGTTTGAGGCCTGGAAGGGGCGGCATGGTAGGGGTGTGAGGGTAGGCCGCGTTGGCGGGTGGGAGTAGAGGGTAGGGTGCTGGAGACGTACTGCGTATCCACACGGCAGCGTGGAAGCTTGCCGACGGCATTTGTCGCAACACCAGCGGCAAGGGCCGGGAGGTACTCCCGATGCACACCCGGCACCTCCCATCCACCGCCGCCGGTGCGCATACATTGCCAGTGCTTCCCAATTAACACACCCAGCTCAGGCGCATGGCAGGGCCCTGTGGAGTAGGCAACGCTTGGCACCCCTCCCACCGCTGTCCCCGCTCCAGCCGAGCTGCTGGGACCCTTGTTGTACGGCACGCACCCTTGTTGGCCGCAGTGGCGGCCAGCTCCCGCTTCGCCGCCCCCCGCCCCACGCGGTGCTTGACGAAGTGCGCCTCAGCCAGCCGCGTGTCTGCGGGGCTGTCCCACACGTGCGGCAGCACGTGCAGCACGCTCTCGCGGTACTCGCGGCAGGACGCCTCGCCAAAGTGCCGACCCTCCATCTTCTCGGCGTCGAGCCTGCCACGCAAACATGACAGTACGGCGACAAAAGTTACGGTCGCAGCAGGCAGCGTCTTGCAGGGGTTGCCATGACGCCGCGACCTGGCTGCAGCCGCCCTGTCAGCCCATGCGCGAGGGCCCAGCACCCGTAGCCGCCTGTCACTGGCCAGCATAAGAAGTGCGTCAGCAGCTCAGCGCCCAGCGTGAGTTCTCTCGACCCCACCAGTAATCGTTTGCGGCTGGAGCTCATTGCCCACAGAACGGGCACCCCATGCGCAGCCATACACCGTCAGCGGTTCTCCTCAAGCTCCCCACTGCAGGAGTTCCGTGGTTGTCTCACGCCGCTCGCCATTGTACATCCATGCAGAGGTGAGTCTTTCCAGCCCAACCTTCATTTCTTATGCAGCTGCAGCCCCTTTGCGCGTCACCTCATTAATGCACACGGCACCCCATGCACATACAAACACCACCAGGGGGCATTCCCAGGGGGCGTTCCCGAGGGCGCTCCCCCACATCTCGTGCCCCCACCTGTAATTGTTCTGCGGCTGCAGCTCCCCGTTGAGCGAGTCCAGGTCCTTGTGGAAGTCCCCGCTGCCGTGCTGCCACACCACCTGCCCCCGCCCGCCCTCCAGCGCCACGTAGGAGAAGTGCCGCGAGCCGGGCAGGCCGCCCAGGGGGTCGTCCTCGTCCAGGTTGGACAGCTTCTCGGCGATGCCTGAACACGATACCAGCATGAGTACATGTTACGTCGAAATTTGTATAACTAAGTGATATGAATGAAAAATTAGTTCGGTGTACAGGTTGGATAGCTTCTCGGCGATGCCTGCGCAAGGACGCACACCGGTACCAGCACATGTTTATCTTACGTAGACGTAGGCAACACGGTGTATGAGATGGGGGGCGCAGTCGTGGGGGCTGGCAATGCTATTGCAGTGCGGGCGACAGATAGGGTACACTTCAGCCGGTGGGGTTGCCGCTGTCTCGGGCCGGACCAAGTGAGTCTCCTCGGTGGTGCACAGGGTACGGCAGACAGGCGAAAGGCGCGGCAAGAACCATTGCCCATGGGCCACACGAGAGAGAGGGAGACAGGGCAGGACGGCTTCCAGATGCTCAGCCACTGCGCCGACATCGCAGCGCGCCCCGCGTCCTCGAAAGCCCCCTCCCTCACACGCACGGCATCGTTACGGCTCGGTACGGTACCCCCCAACCCACCCGCCGAGTGTAGGTGCGCCCTCCAATCCGCGTCCTCACCCCCACCTCTCATACTCCCGACACGGCACAGATGCCCCCAACCCACCCGCCCAGCTTCCTCGCGTGTGACGCGTAACCCACCCGCCGAGTGCAGGTGCGCCCTGCGCTCCGCGTCCTCCCTCATCTCGCTCAGCAGCACATCATCATCGTCAAAGAAGCGTGCGCCCTCCTCCGTGTCGCTGCCGTCGGCCTCCAGGGTGCCGTTGAAGCCGCCGCGCCGCGTCACGCCCGCGCGGGATATGAGCGAGCGCCGTGCGCCTGTGCCGCTACCGCCCTGCCCCAGGCCCTGCACCATCTCCAGGCCCTCGCCGCTGGCGATGTCGCCGCGCTGCGGCACGGAGCAGACGGAATAGCGTGTTGCAGGGAGGACGGACAGCGATGGTCGTCGGGGAAGCGTCCGGGGCAGATGCAATGAACTGGTGCATAACGCTATTGATCAGGCATGTGGATCAGCAAGTCCCTAGGGGTGCCGGGACCTGAGTACTAGCCATCAACCGCCGTGCGCTGCCCTGTCACCCACCAGCACGCTGGCTCCCACGACGATGAGCCCGCGGTCTCCCTTGTGCGCCTGGTGCGGGGAGATGTACACCGCCACCTGGCAGCATGCAGGGGAGGCGGGCCGGGCAGGGGGGTGTCAGCAGCGGGTCCTGCTGGCAGACATCCCGCTGGGTTGGCGCCAAGATACATCCGTACAACAGGGATGTGTCAGCCGTCCTCTCCAAACCCGCGCAACAACCCCATGGCCCTGTCCTGCTTACTGTCGTCAAGCAGCTGCAACAGCTTCCGTGACCTTCAACCCAGGGCAAGCATACCACGGCCACAACGCCCCCAGTTTCCTCCCGGGGGGCATTGCGGAACCTGACATTTGTCGGGGATACTCATGAGGATCCCGCCCTTCCCTTTTCCACACACACCTCCTTGATGCGTGCGTGGTGCGGGAAGTGTTGGTTGGCGTCGTACTCCCACAGCAGCACCAGGTTGTGGTCGAAGCACATGACCTGTGGGCCAACAGCCGCAGCAGGCCGAGGTAGTACTGCAAAATCGTTGCCACCGGTTCAAGACACATTAAAAACACGTTGCTCTTGTTCAACGCTGATGAGTGTTACCGGCACTCCTTGCGGAGGCTCCAACCCTCCCGCCCGGCTTTGCATGCAAACCCTTTGCCGAGGCCCTTGCCACCACGGCCAGACCGCACCTGCCACGAGGCCGTGACCACCACGATGACCTGCTTCCGCAGCGGCCGCACGCGCTCCGAGGGCAGCGGGTCAATGTAGCCCACCCCCAGCGCAACCTGGGGCAGACAACCAGAGTAGGTTCACTTGGCGCGTGGGGCAGCGCAGCGCTACACAGGTTCTGCACCTGCGGGCAAGGCCGCTACGTATCCCTATCTGCGTGCAAGGGACATCCTGCCGCGAGCTTGACGGAAGGCGTGTAAGGTGCTTGTAACATCCCGCAGGCCGTGCTGTGCTGTACCCTGCCGGCAACGTCCACGACTGAGCGCCTAGCACAGTGGCGGAGCTCTGTTATAGGACGGCAAGTACCTGCCGTGCTTTCCTTTCCCTAAACAAGACTGGATGCCCTTCCTCACCGGTCTCCTGCCCGCCGCCACCAGGGCCCGCCTGAAGAGCAGCGACACGGCGTTGATCTCCACTGCGCGAGCGAACCCCTCACCATGGTGCCCCGCGGGCTGCGGCTGGACGACCTGCGATGGCATGTGGTGCTCGTTAGCAGAAGCTATATGCAAGGTCTTGGCCGAGGCAGAAGCCTGGATGTTGCAAGGACAACTCGTGTGGCCTTTGTTTTCCATACTACTGGGTAACGTTGGTGCACCATGCGCTGCACATGGCGAGGGAACTCAGTCGGTGTTCTTGATGTATTGGTTAAGACGATAAGCTAGGGTCCTGGATTGCTGTAAGAGCGCACTGGCACGTGCTTCCTTGCCTGCAGCTTCAGGTCCGGGGTGGTCAGCACCAGTTCCAGGTGCCCGTCCCCATTTAGGTCCGCCTGCGGCAGTGCAGCATTCAACCGATAAGGACGCTTTTATCCAGAAGCGCTGTGGGCGAAACTGCAGCTAGGCATCAGCCTCGCACTGAGCCCACTGAGCGGGGCGTGGACGCACCACCACGGGGGCAGGCAGCTCGTGGTGTTGTGCGTACAGCTCCGTCGACTCGTCCTGAGTATGATGGTACCTACGCGACATAAATAGTATGAGGTATATCAAACGGCATCCCGCCCAAGCGCCCGTCGCTTGTGCAGTCGACTAGCTTGTCACGCTCACCATGCCTTCTCAAAAGTAAACGTCCCCTCATTCTGTAGCGATACCAGCAACGCCACGCATGAAAGAAGGACGATCGCTACATCACGCTTGTACATGGCGCCCGGTCTATTCTACTCTGGCAGTTGCGACATTAGTCTCGATCGGTCTTCATATTCCTTGTAAAGTGCCCCTGAGCACTGAATTGTATACAGATAGTACAGCGGAAGTGCTTTGTTAGGTAGTTAGCCAAGGACATCCTCTCATGGAAATGTCCGCCGGGTACCCCCGCTGCCACTGCCATGCGTGCCTGTGCCGTCTCATTCCAGCGTGCGCTGCTCCTGTAGCAGGTAACCCCCTGGCAGGTTCTGTCACTACCCCTGGCAAGCATGAATACGTCTGATCAACCTCAACCTGGTGGCAACCACCGGTGTAGCAGGGCAGGCACGAGCCCAGGTCTGCACACGCTGGCACCATCGTCAGCACACGCTGTTCCGGTGTTGCCCTGCTTCGCCCGTTGCCGCCAACTAGCAGCCTGCAAAACAATGTTAGAATTAGAGTTCATCAGGACGATGGGACGAGGTGTTGCAGGTTGTTACACGTCAAGCCGACGATGAGGCAATGGTGAGGGTAGCCAGCCGGGCCTGACCGGGCCCACACACACACACGTGCCGGGCTGCCGGCACCGAAAGGTACGGAGCGGAGTTCCTTTACATGTCAGTCTACTGCTTCCTAATACCTGTCATACGCACAAGTGCCTCTGCAGGTAGAGCTCCTGTCCTAGCGCGCCCAGCCTCTTCGCCCCACCAGGCGGCGTACCAACTGTCGTGCGAAGCTGCAGGCCGCTTTACCTCTCAGTCATCGGGCCACTCATCTGGGTCATTATCACCGTAACCGGCGCGCACATGCATACATATACGCACCTCATCAAAGGCCCCGACTACGGACAGCGGCTATAACGCATAACGCGAACGAACCATAAGCGCTCTATTCCATCATTTGCGACCGCAAATCTCAAGATTGCATCGAATATCCAAACTGAAGACATGAGCGGTACTCGTTTGTCGAAGATGAACGCTGACGCCTACCTGCGCGCAATCGGCTTGGACAGGTCGTCCCTCGGCGCTCCCAGCCGCGATAGCCTCCACGCCATCTACCGGGCGCACGTCCAAACAATTCCTTTTAACTCTATCCCAGTTTACGCCGGCGAGGGCGTGGACCCGAGGCTGGACGCAGCCGCCCTGCTGCACAAGCTGGTGACACGCCGCGTAGGGGGCGTGTGCTACGAGCACGCCACCCTCCTGTGGACTGTGCTGCAGGAGCTCGGCTTCGATGTGCACCTGATGGGAGGAGAGGTGATTCCGTGTCACTATGGGCTGCCCTTTTCCTGTAATTGGATCCCGGAATTCAGTCCCGGGGCGGGCTTGCTGTTGGGCACTGTTGGTAGGGTGTGGGCGTCTGGACACAGCGCGCCAATGCCGCCCCTCCGGCGTTCCCCGGTACCCTCCCCGTTCGCCCCAAAACCTGTCACCATCCATCGCCGGCCTGGACACAGGTGCACAAAGAGGGCACGTGGACTCCTTCCAACGACCACGCCACCGTGTGGGTGGCCTTCCAGGACGGCACCCAATATGTGTGCGACGTGAGTTGCGAGCCGCATCATCACCGTACTCCTGCCACCACTACCCACTATGAGCCATGCACTGTTCTCGGGTCCTGCTACAGTCAGACGGGCAGGGCACGCCCAGCCCGACGAGCCTCCTTTACAACTCCATTAACCCCATGCACAACTTGTTACCTTTTCCTTGCAGCCCGGCTACCCCCTGCGACCCGCTGAGCCGCTGCCGCTACTTCCCGGCGATGACGTCATCACACAGTCCGACGGCCGCAGCTACCGGCTAGCTTCCGAGCCCCTGCTCGCACCCGAGCAGCAGCAGCAGCAGCAGCAAACGGGGACAAGCAGCAGCGAGCAGGCTTCAACTAGCATACACACGTGCGAGGGCGAGCGGACAGCAGCTGCTGCTGCTGCTGGTGGGCACAGCTTGTGGACGCTGTCCATGCTGGTGCGTGGGGAGTGGCAGGTGCACCACCGCTTCCGCACGTGCCCGCTGCAGCCGGGGGCGTTCTCTGGCCCCGCGGTGGGGCTGAGGAAGGAGGGCCGGTCCTTCACGCTCGGGTGGATGCTGGCCATCAACGGCGCGGACGGCAGCCATACAACACTGTGCACAGGTGGGTTAATGGGGCTGGGGGTGCTGTGCGGGCTTGGCACGAGGTATTGCGTGATGGGAGCTGCGAGGCCGTGGAGTACTACGGGTGCATGCATGTGTGGATAACGGTCGGCCGTGATGCCATACAAATGAGCATTGGTGGTATCGGTGCGGGGTATGTGTCTGCGTGAGGGTCATGATTTGCGTGGGGCAGGTGTACCAGATCAGGCCTCGTTGGGATCCCGAAGACCGGCAATGCTACGCCCGGCTCGTCTTGCGCTGAACGCCCCACGCTCCCTCAACACCCGTCACAGGTCCCTTTGCGGGCCGGGCCGTGCCCGCTGACCAGGCCAAGTACGTGGTGCGCCGGGCCGTGGGCTGCGGGGCCGGGAGCGGGGGTGCGGCGGGCCTGGGGCAGCAGCAGGGGGAGCACGGGCGGCAGGGGCAGGCAGCGGCTGGCGCAGACGGGCGGGAGGAGCAGCAAGGGGAGCAGGCCACGGCCACCGAGGTGGTGGTTGAGGAGCGGTTGATACCGTTGGAGTCTGAGCTGGAGCTGGCGGACATGATCTCTCGCGTGTTTCGGAGCACGGTCGGGCTGCCGCCGCCGCAGGCAGCGCACAGCGTGGAGTAGCGTGTCATAGTGACACGGGTGTGTCAAGTGTGGCTGCCTTCGGGCTTGTGCGTTGCCCACCTTTGCACCGCGGGGTGCCGACTGCTAGCTAAGGGGCGGTGCCTGGGCGATGCGATGGGTGTGGCTTGCTTGGAGGCGGTGCATTGCCCACCGCCGTACCTCTGGGCGCCGAATGTAGGGGGCGGTGCATGGGCGGTGCGTTGCCCACACACCACGAGGCGCTGCTACGTATGCTGTGCTTCAGTGGTGGATGCATGCGTGTCATAGCTCCTGATGCAACGCTCGACTGGCATCAAGAGTGCAGGGTCGATATGCCTGTACAGCGGGCGGCAACAGCGGCAAGGGATGAAGGCCGATGGCGGCGCGGTGCGTGTGTTGAGGTGGAGGGGTCAGCGCTGTGAGCCAGGTCGGCGAGGGGGACATGTTGGCGGCCGTGGCGACGCCTAGACTCCATATGGTGGAACGTACGTTATAGCTTGCTGAGATTTATGCGAAGCGTGAAGAGGGGACAGAGGCTAAGCGTCTCAGCGCATGTACTTGTATGCGGTGCTCGGGTCGGTGGGTGCGCACGGGTGTGTTACTGTAGCGGCACACGGCTGCATGCCTGCCGACTGGACGACGACGTGGTGCTATACATCTGTCCCTTGTTGACAACCACAGCTGAGAGCTGACTAGCAATGCACGTGCAGTGGAGCAGTTAGCATGGATTCACAGCTACCTTATCAATCGGACAGCATTTTTAATTAACGGCATGCTGCGTGCATTAACTGGTCTTGGGTGCCGAGTGTGCTAGAGGGTGCCTGTACGGCTTCAAGTCATGTCGCGCCGAGTCCATCTTCACCGTCTCCAAACTGCCACGAATGTCCTGTGCTGTGCGGACTAGGCAGTAGGATTATGCTTATATATAAGTGAACATGGACGACGACTTTGAACCTTCTTGCCTCACGCAAGTTGAGGGACCCATGCAGGGAGACTCCGACTCCCCGCCTGGCACCACTCTAGAGGGCCACGGTCTCTCAACCCAAGAGGTTAATAACTCGCTTTCGGACAATGGGGAGCTGTGCAGCCTGCCGAGGAATACCACCAGCGGTTTCCGCTATGGCGCCGCCGCGACTTGCGAGGTCCTTGACGACGTACATAATTCATACAGGTGAATAGCATGGTTGAAAAGATGCCTCGACGGCATGCGGGACCGGAGGATGGGGGCAAGTGGCATGGCAGTTGGCCCAGGCTTTTTGGTGCCTCGAGGCGTCGAGGTTGAGGCGTCATCCTCCATTGCCCCACGTTGAGCAGCACCAATTCACGTGGAACGTTGTTGGGTCGCTGCCTGATACCTACGGTCGACCGACCCAAGGGGCGACAGCAGTCCGCAGCCGCTGACGATCGTTCTTCACCGGTGCCCCTGCGACCATCCGCGGTGAACGCATACACAAGCATGTAACCTTTGGTCTTTGTGCCATGCTGCTGTAGCCTCCACGACATCTGCCAGGAGGTGGTGAAGACGTATGAGTGCAAGCGCCTGAGGCGCCTGCGTCAGCTGGGCATGGCCTGCGCCGTGTTTCCCAACGCTACCCACAATCGCTTCGAGCACTCGCAGGGCGTCGCGCACTTGGTGAGCCGTGCTCCGCTCAGGTGCCTGTGGAAGCCCTCCTTGCCTGCCGAACATGGAGAACTCCTGTGTCATGCTCAGGGGTTCAGGGCGGGCCAGGCCGACCTGTCGCGCCTTCCGGCCAGGCCCATCGATAGTTAGCACCCGACGTGGGCCAATGCCACACTGAGCACGCTGGCTGAGCACGGGTTTCCAAAACAACACTCTAACCGTTGGAATGTGTTGCCTCGCTGCTGGCTGCTGGCTGCTGCCGCCGTACATCAGCCTACACTAGGAGTGCTGCAATCATTCGGGCCTCTTAGCCACACGGCCACCCCTTGCTACCCCACTCATACATCAAAGCACTAGCCGCCTCATACTCGTGCCGTCCGCCTTCCCCGAAAGGTCTCTTCGGGACCAGTAAGGTTCGTGTGGCCACACCACCTGGATGCAACACAATTACACATGCCAACTGCCTCTCCCGCAGGGCGGCTGGCTGCTGAGGAACCTGTGCACGCATGGAGAGGGGCTGGCCATGGGGCAGCGGGAGCAGCAGGACGCGTTGCGTATCGTGGAGCTGGCAGGTGAGAGCACCACACAGACAGGTGCTCCTGTGCACAAGCACGCACGGAATGTGCTACATGTGCACAAAGGCCTTGCCCCTGCCCCAGATACCGCATGGAGATTCATACTCCCACCTGCGCATGCGTATTCCTGGGTATCCTATCGGGCTCGCCCTGGCAGCCAACACCTGCAATACTGACTACTCGCCGCCTCCTCTCAAGAGCGCCACCTTGACCAACCATGTCACGCCTTTACACACAGGGCTGGTGGACTCTAAATGTAACGGTAACGTTAACTGAGTACGCCACCCTAATACGCCGCCTTAATACACAGGGCTGGTGCACGACTTCGGCCACGGGCCGCTGTCCCACGTGTTCGAGAAGGAGTTCCTGCGCCAGGCGGGCGTCACCGACTGGGAGCACGAGGCCATGTCGTGCGACATGCTGCAGCTGCTGCTCGACCGTAACCCGCACCTGGACATCTCCCAGTGAGTCCGCAGTTTGGAGGTAGCACGTCCCAAAAGCAGCTCTGATCTGCAACACCTGCGCATGACAGCCTGTTTGTAACTGTTGGTCCGCATCCACTTCCCACCGCGGATGTGTACCGATTCATACCACCAGCAGTCCAGCACCCGCAGCACACTGAGGCTTGACCCAGCTTGCATACGCGCTTCGCGCTACCCCTTTGTCCCTGGGGCGATGCGTTTTCGCCTTCACACCTTTCGCCTTCATGCCAAACTTGCCCACCAACACAAACGTGCCCCTTCCGCTTTCACCCTCCCAGGGAGGACTGCAAGCGCATCAACATGCTGGTGCGCGGCATGAGGGGCGAGGAGCGCCGTACGACGCCACGTGGCGAGCTGTTCCTGTACGACATCGTGGCCAACGACCACAACGGGTGAGGGCGGCCTCCTAACCGCGAAACTCATGCGCACATTCCGGAACCATGCAAACCGCTCACATGATTAAGCTTGCCAGCTCCCACCAGCGCTCACCGGTATAGCTGGTCACCGACAGGACCAGCCTGCGCATCACCCTCGCTGTCACTACTGAGTGCAAGGGCAAGGGCAAGCCGTGCAAGGCCATCACCACAAGCCGCTATTATGCACACAAAATGCCAAAAACGCTAACTGCCTGTGAACTGCCCAACCGTCGCCAACGACTGCCCGCACACATGTGCCTTCTGGGGCGGACGTTGACCGGGCGAACCTAGCCGCCGCCAACCGTCCCTCCCTTGCCTTTGCCGCACAGCGTGGACGTTGACCGGGCGGACTACCTGTTGCGAGACGCGCAGCGCTGCGGCGTTCGGCTGCGGTCCGACATCAGGGGGCTGCTGCAGTCAGCACGGGTGAGCTCCAAACCTTTTGCGTCCGCTGCCATGGGTCACTATGGCACGATGATGAACTCAGTTGGTGCTGGGACGGTCACCGGTATATGGTAGCGCGCAGGCTAGCCCGAGCTGTCCATGCGGCATGCCGCAGGGGATGACAAGTAGTGGTGAGAGGGGGTCCGGCCTACGGTTGCATCGCCCTGCATGTGCCCCACACATGTGCCCCACACACAGACCGCCCCACGCCGACACTTTATACTTAAGCGTACCTTTTATCCGTTGAGCGACAGTCCTTCCACTCGGCACCGCCGGATCACGTGACACGTGCCCCCGCAGGTGGTTGACGGCCAGGTGTGCTACCCGGAGAGCCACGCGGACAACGTGTACCACGTGTTCAACGACCGCATGATGATGTTCCACAACGTGTACGTGCACAGGTGAGCATGCCCGGCAGACCACCCAGTCCTTTGGCGGAAAATATGCATAGTTCACTACTCTTAATTGACGGCCGGCATTGCAACCCTTGCACGGCACTGTTCTTGAAAAGTGAGGAATGCCTCGCTCCCGTTTCCTATACGGCGATGTCCGGCGTTGGTGCTTTGGCGTTTGAGCTGGCCATCTAAGCATGCGGCGGAACTCCTGCGCCTCGTGTCCCCAGGCGCGTCAAGGCGTTTGAGCTGATGGCCACGGATGCGCTGCTGCTGGCCAACCCCGTGCTGAAGCTGAGCGAGCGGGTGCACAAGGCGGAGGTGCGTTGGTGCGAGTGTGGGTTAGCGTTCGTTCCTTGTGGGTGTCGTTGTGGGTTATCTTGCCGTGCTGCGCCTTCGCGCCAGGGTGCACAAGGCGGAGGCGCGGGGGGGAGGGCGTGCATCCGGGTGGACGTTCTGTTTACCATAAGGCGCAAATGCATACGACAACCGCCAAGGACGCGGACCAAGCTGCTTCGGTGTGTACGTGGAAGTGCTCGGTACGGTATTTTGTTCGACGGCAGCTGGTTGCCGTGTGAGCAGCAGCAGCAGCAGCAGCAGCAGCAGCAGCAGCAGAATGCGGTGCCCCACACCTCGGGTGCTGTTACGTCCCACTCGTTCGTCCTTGCCCCACACCATGCCTCACACCTTTCTGCCTCCATGCGTGCCCCCCGGCCCCCCGCAGGACTTCGCCACCCTGGACGACGGAGTATTGCCGGTAAGTGCGAAAGCGCGTGGAAACGCGTTGGGCGGGAACCTGGCACGCCCCTGCGAACCACATCACTGCCTCCGCCTCTCCAGCGAATCAAGTGCTGCTGGCCGGCACTGCCCGTACATGCGATCCACACTTTCCGCTCGTCTCTCCCGCGCCGTGTTGTTCCCTTGCAGGACATCGCCAACTTCCGTCACGCGCGCCCCTCCGACTACGCCGCCCTGACCGCCTCCCAGCGCGCCGACATGGACGCCGCCGCGGTGCTGGTGCGCGCCCTGGACGCGGGGCTAGGCGCGGCGGGTAGCCACGTGCCGGTGGCGGAGGCGGAGGTGCCGCGGGACTGGGTGGCGGACGGACGGTGGGAGGTGAGCGGGCGGAAGATGCACTGGTATGGTGCATGCGAGGGGCAGCAGGGGTGGGTGGCATGACGGTGGGGTGGAGGCAGCAGCAGCAGCAGCAGCAGCACCGGGGGCATCAGTACCTGGGGCACCTGGAAGCACCTTGCCGTCTCTACCTTGCCCAACAAGGAGTATGCACATGTGTCGTCTGCTCGCTGCATGGCGGAAGCGCGAATACCGGTTGTGAGGTACACGCGTTTGGCACACCGGTTAGACTCACTTTTACCTTCAGCACATGACACCCATAAAGCGCAGAGCCCACGTCCTTTGGTGTACGGCAACGGTGAGGGTCGTCCACACAGCACTGCTATCTAGCCGCTGACCTACTTGTCCCCTACTCCCCTTCACCTCACGCGGCACCCGCACCTGCACAAGCGCTGCGACCCCGCTTTGCCCATGCGATTCGGTGTACGGGTGACACGGGCGAGGCTACATGCGCGGCGCGGGTCGTCACATGCTGACTTAATTGTTCCCTGCCCCCACACCGCACCCGCGCCTGCGCAGGCGTTGCGTTCCCGCTTCACGGAGGCCGAGGTGGCGTCGTGCTACCCGGCCGGCAGCGTGGCGGGCGTGCGGGAGCTGCTGCCGCGTGACATTGCGGTGTCGGAAAACCGGATCGACTTCGGCAAGAAGGGGGGCAACCCCATGGCCACGGTGGGTGTGCTAGCACACACTTCACTAGGACGTGAACACGTTTGTGATCGCAGACTGGTCCCGGGCTACCTACCCCCTTATCTTCCATGTGCCACTTGACGAGGTCCTGCACGCTCGGCATCCAGGCTACACGTTACGGCGGGGCGCCGCCGCGTGATATCTTTCTGGCTGGCACGTGCCCCCGCTGGGACTACGACTGTGACCCGACCCACCCGGACCCACGACTGGGACCCCTATATCACCCGATAGCGCCACGGCTGATTGCGTCGCCCCCGACCCACATCCTCTTCCCCCGCAGGTGTGCTTCTTCCGCGACTGGGAGCCAGATGCCGGCAGCTTCATGCTGGGCGCGGACAGCCTGGCGCGGCTGCACGTGCCGCACCCGGTGAGTGCCTAGAGATGCAGCTGCGGGAATCGGGATGCATGGCTCGTATGCAGACGGTGAGTGCGTGCTTACATCCGTGGGATGACACGTGCCGACAGGTGATGTGGTGACCTTGACACGTTTCACCGGCACACGGCACGTTGTAGGGGGATGACCGCATGCACGGTCGCAACCATGCCTTGCGGTCTTGTAACGCAGGTTTAATTGCGACCCCACGCGTTGTGTGCGAGGAAAGCTGTTGGCCCACATACACTCTGCAGGAAGCACACACATTACCTAGAGCCCTCCTTGTCATGTGAGCACAATGTACCCTTCTGTCCGCAGGTCCGTACTCTGCGGCTGTACTGCCGTGGTGGCGATGCGGCAACACAACGAGCGGCGCTGGCAGCCTTCCGCGGCTGGTGCCGTACACACCTGTCGTCCTGCGAGGGAGGTGTGGCAGTGCGGGACGGGGCGGATCTGGAGCGGGAGGAGGTGGAGGCAGGGCTGTGGGGCGAGCGGAGGCAGCGGGAGCAGCAGCTAGACCAGCTGGGGAGGCTGCGGTCGTCGCCTGTGGTTGTGAGGTCGGCGGCAGCTGTGCACGAGCTGTGCTCGCCGGCGCCGGCCCTCCCTGCAACGCCTCTTCTGGCTCGGGCGGGGGCTGCAGTGGGGAGTGGGTGCGGCGGGGAGGGGCTGGAGGGCGCGGGGGGTGAGGAGGTGGGCGTCAAGCGGCGCAGGGGGTGAGTGGGAGCAATAGTTGGTGGGTGGGAGCTTCTTTGTCGTCTCTTTCTCCCGAAGGGAGACGTAGCGAGAGAAAGCATAGGGGCCCCTTCAGGGCAACGAGAGCTTTCAGGCGGTTGGGACGTGGTGGCTTAGCGGGTGTGAGGGTAGGGGGGGTGACGTGGTATCACAGAGCCACATCACATCACAGAACGATGAGGACGTGTTGTGGGCATTGCAGCGGTGCAGGGCCTGATGCAGCGGTGCCACGGTGCAGTCTGTGTCTCGGACGGCAATGTACGGCAATGTACAGCAATGTACGGCAACATGTACGGGGCTAATAACAAATGGTGAATGGACGCCTTGTTGGCATATATTAGTTACAGACGCCTCTTTTTTTCCCTGTTGGACTTCATGCATTGGCATGAGAGCCTATGATCGCCTTCGAATTTTGCGAGGTCTCCGCTCTCGTTGGAGGACGGCATCAGACCGCCAGCATATCAGTTGGGGCCCCATAACCTGCTGCGGATTTCCTTTATTTTACTAATGCTCTCCAGTGCGGCGTTGGCTTGCCGTACGCAGTCTGTGGTGTGCCGACCTATGCTGTTGGTTACGTTTGTTCGGTGCACCTGCCGGTGAGCTGCACGCGGCGCAGAAGCCCCTGGAATTGGAGGTTGGAGATGCACCAGCATGCACCTTGGCTTATAATGTTTGGAGATATTTAGCAGGTCTCGCGTGAGCCGTTACCGCGCATGCACCATCTTTCTTGTCGGCGCATCTGTACACTGTAGTACGACAACGACCTGCTAGCGTACGGTGCCCTTGTTTCCGTCGTTACTTGGCAACTGGCGGCTTGGCTGCGGCGCCCATGCATGCCCTGGTCGCCGCCGCTTGGACGGTGTGTGACCTGATCTGACATGCGGGTTAACACTTACCAGGTGGTGACAGGAGTGGTGTGTCACCGCGTCTGCACGTCGGCTGCTGCTGCGCACGGCTGCTGCGTTAATGCCGCGGCGCTTAGTACAAGGTACAGCACTTGCTGATGCGTATTGGTCAGTTGTCTTTTGTCGTGCCGCGCAGCGTGTCGCATGGCGGGCTACGCCATGGGCTGGCAATATACGTCACCCCTGTTGTGCCTCGTCGTACGTGCGGCCCTCACAGGCTCGAAGATACCATTAGGGTACCTCTAGGGACCAGAGGACCAGACATTGGTGGTCAGCAATGGCTTGTGTGGTACGACTGCCCTACGGGAAGGCCGAAGGGGTCCATTGTAACCTATCTGTAACCGTGTAACGAATGGATGCCAGTTCCTGATGATAATGATGCCTGGCAACATCCGGCACGCGGCAACATCCGTCCTACAGTAGCTCAGGCACGCATGCAGGCTAGGCTCCAAACGTGCACTTCCACCAATTGAGCATAGGTAGGCGCCTACCTGGACTACGGTATCGTAGAAGTGAGGGCCCTGCTGCCGGACGTGCGCCGAGGGCGGTAGGCAGCTGCGGCCCAGCCATGTAGCCGCAGGCCGGCGGCTTGAAACCGGCGGCGGACGTCGGTGCGTGTTGGTGAAGCGCGTCAGATTACTGGTACGTCAGGGGGTCCTGGGAGGCAGCAGTTTGAGTTTGGGAATAGACATGCGAAGGGAGATGACTTCCGTGCAACTCGCTGAAACGACGGTCGCCGGGTATGTATGGATTTACAGTTTTGTTCCCCTTCCAGAGCCCAGCCATGTCCTGTTCGGGAGCAGAGCTGGTCCCGGTCGCCGGGGTGCCGGGACCATGCCTGACCAACATGCCCACGTGTCGGCGTGCCGTGATGGACTCGCCGCACAGTCTGTTTGCTTACCCTGGACATGACCATTCTCTGATTTGGGTATGGTGCTTTGTTGCCGATGACTGCTGCGTGGCACTGTGCTACGTCGTCCGTTCGCTGTCCGTTGTTACCATGATGGTCGTTGAACTGTGGTTGAGAAGTGGGACAGCCGAGCGGTATCCAAACCTGATTAAAAGTTCCCACAGTCCTATGCATCATGCTTATAGCCATTCCGTCCCGTTAGCGCCTGGCATTGAGTGTCGGCCAGCAAAAAAGGTTTCGCAGGTTTTCGCGACAACGCCCTTCACCTACCCAGCGTCGTCTCCTGCCCCAGCGTTGGACGTTTACTACGATAACTCTATGTTGCACAGTTGCAGCTTAGCTTAGCTTATTGGACTGGCCTCCTGTGAAAGCTGGTGTTCGACCTTGCCCCGAGGGGCACAAGGGGCCCCACGCATTCAGCGCACCCAGCGGAGGGACAGCTAGCGATGCCTGCCGCACTGCCCCTGTTCAAAGTCCTTATCGATCCTGGGACGGGCAACGCCTGTAACACTGGACAGCAGCGAATCGCAACCGGCGGAGAAGGGCGGAGGCAGCAGCAGCAGCAGCAGGAGAGACAGCACCTCCAGTCTGTGTACGAGTGGTCATGTGAACAGGCCGCCTTGCTGCCCCGCGTTGTAGGCGTTCTGGACGCTTACGCAGAGCTGTGTACAGAACAGAGCAGCTGCGAACAATGCGAGGATGCAGTGCAGCAGGATGCCCCCAGAACGCAGCAGCAGACGCAGCAGCAGACGCAGCAGCAGACGCAGCAGCAGGCGCAGCAGCATACCGCAAGGAAGGCAAGGAGGGACCAAGCTGGAAGGCAGTCTCAGCAGCCGGCACCAGCACAGGGAGCAGCTGCAGCTGCCCCTACTATCTCGCCTAGCACGATGCACCCCGGCCTGGAGGCCAGTGCCGCGGAGTGGGAGTCCCAGCTGGTCCGCGACCTGGACTCCCTGCTGCCGGGTCTGTCGCTGTGCCTGCCCCGGGAGGGCGAGCCGCAGCACTGCATGCTGGCCAGGGGGCACGGGGGTGGGGGGCACAACGCCAGGGCGGAGCAGGGGCAGGAGCAGCAGGGGCAGGGACAGGGGCAGGAGGGGCAGGAGGAGCAGGACGGCGCTAGGGACGTGGATGCCGAGGCGCTGCGTGCTGTGGAGCTGGGGGCCACGCTGCTGCACCTCAGGGCAGTGGACAGGGCGGGCCGGACGGCGAGGAAGGCGGCTGATAGGCTGACCGCGTATGCACATATCGCCGCCGCCGTGAGGGGTATGGCCGTTATGCAAGACTACCGCGAGCTTGTTGAGCTGAGGTAAGCACAATCCCACGCATTGCACGGTGTTGCTGCAGTTGGCGGTTGGTGGGGATGCTTGGTTTGTCTTAAATTGTTGTTTTCAGGGCATTACTGACAGAGGACCACTAACCGAAAGTGAGGTGGGGGCCTGCGGCGCTTGTACTACGTGCATAACGAGACGGCTTTGTTTTAGACTGGCAAATAACATGCATGACCACCTAGACCGTGTAGCAGCTCAATATATGCACACGAGGATTTGCAGTAGTGTTCTGGCTCCTCACCCACTATACCCGTGCCGTTGTGAAGTGGATTCACGCTTTCCCCTTTGGCCACACCCCGCGCCCTCGCTCCCCAGGTTCGCGCTTGCCACTGTGGGCGTGCTGGCCGCTGCGTCCGGCGCGCTGCTGGCCCTCCGCCGGGCGCTGGGCAGCGGGCGCCTGGACCCCGCCCGCCCCAGCGGCCTGCACCACACCACGGCGCAGGAGGTATGCGACGGACTGTGGGGGGAGCTGACGGAGCCTGCGGTGTGCATGGCAGTGGCAAAGGCAGTAGAGGAGGCCAAAGACCTAGTTGCGGCGGTGCAGGGGTGCCCGTGTGCTGGGAGCGGCGGGAATGCGGCATCCAGCGACAGCAGCAGCAGGTGCAATCTGGGCGTGGGCAACTGGTGCCTGCAGCACAGCCCCTCCTACCTGCTGCTGCTGTCCCGCGCCAGCCGCTTCGCGCACGACATCATGTCATTGGCGGCGTGCGGTGGTGGGGCCGGGCCCGGGGCCGGCACATCAGGCAGCGCGGGGGCTGGCAGCGGCAACAGCAGCAATAGTAGCTCCTTGTCAGCGGAGGACGCTGCAAAGGACGTGCTGCACGCCTTGTCCGAGGCCGCTTTGCTGGCCAAACTGTGCGACGCACTGCTTGCCGTTCCCCCGCTCCCGCCTTCCACTCCTTCGGCTCACCAGCGCGACACCACATACCCCGAAGGCCCCCAGAGCCTGAGCCTGCCCGACGACCCCAGCCGCAACCTGCCCCCACACGTCGCCACGTGCCTCACCGTGTCCATCTGCCACGTGGCCAGCTGCTGCTGCATGCTGGCGTCGAGCGAGGTCCTGGGCAAGGACACTCAGCAGGTTGTGTCGACTGAATCCAGCTGGAATTCACGACGGGGCCGCTGGGAAGTCAGCGTTACGAGGATGGCCACGCGGGTGCTGTCAGGGCGGCTGCTGCACTTCATTGGTTGCCTGCAACAGCAGGCCATGCTCGACGTCCAGAGACCCAGAGAGACAGCGGGACGCAATGCGAACAGCTGCGGGGGCGGCAACGGTGGCAATGGTGGCAGCAGCAGCAGCGGCTGGGCGGCCCTCAACGCGTTGCGGCTGCAGCGGCGGTTGGGTGTGTGGCTGGGGAGCCAGGGGCTGTCGGTGCTGCAGACGGGGCTGGGGGAGGCGGGAGGCGCGGTGGGGCAGGGCACGGCCCACGGGCTGCCGGCCGTGTCAGGCAGCGCAAGCGCGCACCCGGGTGCAGTCAGGGCGGTGACGCACCTGCTGCTGGTGGCTCCGTACCTCATGATATGGGGCGCCCTGGTGTCAGTGCTTCAGGGCGAAGCAGCAGTGACCGTGGAGGAAGCTGGCACCGGAAGGTCCCAGACCGAGCAGTCACTCTCACACGAGGGCGCATGCGCAGTGCTCCGTGCCCTCCACGCCACGTGGCAGCTGCACACCAGCCACCTGCAGCTGCGGCTGCCGCTGCCTGGAGAGCCGCAGCTGCCACCACCAGTTGCTGCCTCCACGGCTAACACACGGAGTGGTACAGCAGCAGCTGCTGCAGCGCCGCGCGGTGCTGACACTATTAGCCCCCTGGCTTGGGCCTACGTGGCGCGCACGGCACTGCCGTTGTGTGCAGTGGACCCAGCGCGGTTGGCAAAGGATACAAAGGGAAAGGTAGCCCTCCGCCTGGTGCGTGTGGAGATGATAGGGTGGGCTCTGGCGGGGGCAACGGGGGCGGCGGAGGCGTGGCTGCGGCGGACAGGGCGAACGTCGCTGAGCTCAGGGGAGGCCGAGCAGGGGTGTGGAGTGGGGCAGGGGCAGGTGCAGGCGCAGGGCCAGGGGCGGAGCGGGGACACCGGCTTCGCGGGCACGTGCCGCGACCTAGTCGCGCTAGTGGGGCAGCTGGTGGAGGAAGTGCACCTGAAGATGCTCAACGGCGGCGAAGGTGGGTGCTGAAAGCGGTTGCACTCTGCAGCCTGTAGTGTCGATTGAATGCTGAGGTGCAGTCTTTCCTCTGTTCATGGCTACGTGTGCTGTATAGGATTGTATGCTTGTGGGCAGTCCTTCCTTGGCTTTAGCATTTGCCCCCTTACCCAAGGCTGTGCGCCGTGGGCAGTGCTCATGGCATTGCCTGTCCGTAAACCACACCGATGCTGCTGCCTGTGCGGGTGCATCAGCACGACCCATACCGGTACCGGTACCTGGTCCCCTTTTACAAGCGCAACACTGACGCCACGGGTGGTGACACACCCCGTTTCCACTCCACACCCCGTCCCACATGCAGCGGTCGCCAATATGCCCAATGACCGACACCAGGACGTGTGCCGCACCCTGATCAGCTGCCGCCTATTCCGCAGCCTTGACCACGCCGTCCGCCTGGTGGGGCACACCTGCCCTCCTGACGACGAGACCGATCTCAAACTCCCCCCCGTGTTAGATGGTGTGCCGCATCTCGCAGTGCAGCTGTGGGAGATTACAATGCGGGCCGGCAGCTGGCCTGCCGGGCTGGGCTCTCCTGTGGGTCGCGCGGACGGCGGCGGTGCCCGGCAGGCGGCGGAGGTGCAGGTGGCGGCGGCGAAGGAGCTGTGTGGGGTGCTGGTGTCGCATGCCAAGCTGGTGGGGGCGCTCAGCGAGCGGGTGCTCTCTGGCAGTGCAGCGATCCAATCGCCGTTGGCAGCTGCATGCCGCGAGACCCGAGACGCTGCGGGTGCAAAAACGCAGGTGCAGGAAGGGAACGGTTGCGGGTGCCGGCGGGATGCGTCGTTGGAGGGCGGCGAGTCCGTAAGCGGTGGGAGCGGTAGCACAGCAGGTGGTGGGCCAGAGGGCAGCGACTGCAGCGGAAGTGGCGGCGGCAGCTGGCACCGCGTGCTTCGGAAGTTGATGATCCCTGTCTTGGGCCTGAACTTGGCCACGCAACGCACTCACGGCCGCCTCAGCCTATTGGTGGACGGCAAATGGCTGGCTTGGGCCATCAGCATGCTGACCGGCAAGCCCCGGCAAAGTGCCGCCGTGCAGTACGGCGCCGCCGACCCGGCCGCCCTTGCCGTGCTGCGAGGAGCCGTGTCTCAGCACGCCTCCGCCGCGTGCGGCGCGGCCGTGGCGCAACTCGTGGCCCATCGCGTGCTGCGTCCGGCGATTTACAGCCAGGCGACCGCGGCCCTCATGGACGTGTGCGCGTCTGGGGCTGATGGCGAGGACGCTAGACTGGAGGTTAAGCTCATGGCGACAATTCGGGAGGGGTTTAATAAACAGGAGGCCGCTGCGCTCGGCTGGGCAATGCAGACGCTGGCGCTGCTGCTGCCGGCCCTGACCCTGACCCATGGGTCGGCTGCCCACGTGCCACGTGGCTGGCACAGCGCGCTGGACGTGAGGGGAGCGCTGGGGACGTGCTGTGCGGCGGCCGGCGTTGCGAAGCGGCGGGCGGACGGAGCTGCTTGGGCTGCGGCGGCAGGAGGCGCGGGAGGCGTAGGCGGGCAGGGGAGCGGTGAGGGCGGGCAGCTGCAGATCCGGCTGCAGGAAACTATGGAGGTGAAGCCACTGTGCTCCGGGTGCTGTGCGGTGCTGGACTGCGCGCTGCGTCTGGCGGTGCGTGAGGACACGGCGGGGGAGCTGGTCACGTGGGCGCAGGAGGCGGTGCGGAGCGGGGGAGCGGGATTGCAGGGGCAAGGGGAGGCGGCAGCAGGACCAGCCGAGGCGGAGGCGGGAGCAGGTGCTGCGGTTGGCGGTGATGACTTCGGGATGGCAGAATGGGGCGAGCAGCAGCTGGGCTTGACTGAAGCGGTGGGCATGCTGCAGGCCGCGTTGGCGGCGCTGGGCCTGGAGCGGGAGGCGGGGCTGGCGGCGCGCCTGGGGGCGGTGGTGGCGGCAGCAGGGGAGGCGGTGGCGGCGGCAGCCGAACCAGTGGCAGCAGGAGCGTTGGCAGCAGGGGCGGCGGCGTTGCCGCCGGCAGGGCCTGACGTGGACGTTGGGCCGGACGGGCCGGGTGCGGAGGGCTTTCCTGGCTGCGCTGACTGCGGTACCTCTGGTGCAGGGGGCGCAGAGGCCGCTGATGGCGGGATGGGGGTGGCTGGCGGGCAGGGCGGCGATGCGGCCCACAGAGAGCAGCAGCACAAGGAGCAGCTGCAGCAGCACAAGCGCAGGGAGGCCGTGGACGCCTTCCGTCGCCAGGCAAGGGAGCTGCTGACTGCTTTCAGCGCCCTTCCGAGCTTCCCGTACTCAGCTCTGGGCCTGCACACGCCCAGCAGCAACAGCAGAGCGGCAGCGCCGGCGTGCAGCTGGGCCGCGGTGGTCGCAGCAAGAAGTGCGGCAAGGGCAGCAGCAAGGCGGGCGGCGGGGGCGCGGGCGGGGCGCAGAGGCAGGAGGCGGACGAGGCGCCGCTGCCTGTGACGGTGCTGCCCCGTGTGTGCAGCAACCCGCTGTGTGTTAGCTTCGAGGGGTCTTGCGAGGAGGACCTTTGGCTACGGAAGTGCGGGGGTTGCCTGGCGGTGCGGTACTGCAGCAGGGGCTGTCAGGCAGCCCACTGGGGGGCAGGGCACAAGGGGGAGTGCAGGCGCTGAGGGAGACGGGACAGAGGGAAAAGAGCTTGTGGCGAGTAGTTGCCGTAGGACAATAAAGCAGTGTCCCTATGCCGTCGTTGTTACGGTAGGCATTGAGGTTTAGGACCAATGCATTTTGATTCATTCAGCTGAAATACTGAATGTGCACGACACTTTGCACCGCCTGGTATGTGAGGTGCGTCCTGCATGCAATGGCCTACAGAGTTCTTGCCATGGACCTGCGAGGACCAACCGGGGTCTGGCGCTTGGGGTTCAAAGCTTGCAATGGCCTACGGAGTTCTTGCCATGGACCTTTGAGGACCAGCACGGGGTCTGGCGCTTTGAAATCAAGGGCGCCTGCTGACAGCCTGCTGTACACTGGCACTGCACATCCTAGGTTTAGCAATTAAGTGTGAGAAGGCTTACCAGTACTGGTCAACTCCTTGGCCCTGCCTCTTATGCATTGTGGCAAGCACGCATAACATAATGGCACGCTACGCTGCACGTTGCGCTTCGTGTAAAGCCACAACCCTCAAGGCCCCTGAGCCTCAGGCTGAGGTAGCAAGGGCAGAGCTCTCCAACTCGCCCTGACTCTCCAGGACCCTCCTAGGCCGTACGTGCCTCCGGGTGTGGCAAGCAAGCAAAGCGAAGTAGGCAGGTTGGAGTTCGGCAGCTGTGATCGCTGGTGCCGATGCTATATCGCTGGGGCACTTAGCTGGGAAAGAAAGCCGGATGTGTCAGTTGCTGACTGGTGCAATGACGTGGCGAAATGCACAAGGGCAAGGGGAGGTAAGGCTGTATGGTACACGGCAACGCAGGTTGGTAGGTACGTGTTCACAACAGCTCAGAGCAGGGATCAGAGCGGATAAGCTAAGTGAAAGCGGCAGATTGCATCGCCATCGGCAATGTTGCACTCACCCTGACTGCCATCTGATGGCCTCGCTGTCCTTGCAGTCGGTCAACGACGAACAGTACGCCGTACATTGTCAACCCGCCTCCGTGACCCAGCCGTGTCGACACTATGCACATCATGCTCGCTGTATAAATTTTTATGTCGCGGTATGTTGTGACGCGAGAGGTACTCCTGTTTTTCTTACGGCGGCCATGGCTACGCGATACCCCAACTTGTGAACGCCAAAAAAGCTTCTACAGCATTAAGTATACTCCTTTGGTTGCCTATGACAAAGCAGCTTCAGAATGGACTTATGGCGGTTGCGTCACGGCGCGGAGGGGACACAGACAGAGCTGCTCCAACCCACGCCGGTGCCGATGCCCCGCATCCTCGTCACACCCTTGCATCCCGGCGGTGGACCCTGTGCATCAAGAGACAGGGGAGCTTCTAAGACACAGCAACACGAACCAGGAGAGCAGGACGAGCAGGAGCGATTCCTATCCCTGCGCGACTGGTCATGCCAGCAAGCCGCCCTGCTTCCTCCCCTCGTGGGCCTACTGCACTCCTACACCCACCTGTGCAGCGTGCGCCTGCCGCCCTGGCATGAACGTTACCGCCATCTCCCGGGACAGCAGCCCGGCAAGGTGGAACGGGACGACCCTGCATCCCAAAGCCAGCACCCGTACGGGCCCCGCCCCACGCAGTCCCTGCACTTGGATGCCGAGGAGTGGGAGTCCCAGCTGGTCCGCGACCTGGACTCCCTGCTGCCGAGTCTGTCGCTGTGCCTGCCCCGGGAGGGCGAGCCGCAGCACTGCATGCTGGCCAGGGGGCACGGGGGTGGGGGGCACAACGCCAGGGCGGAGCAGGGGCAGGAGCAGCAGGGGCAGGGACAGGGGCAGGAGGGGCAGGAGGAGCAGGACGGCGCTAGGGACGTGGATGCCGAGGCGCTGCGTGCTGTGGAGCTGGGGGCCACGCTGCTGCACCTCAGGGCAGTGGCCAGGGGGGGCCGGGCGGCAAGCGCGGCGGCAGAGCGGCTCCAACTGCTGGCGGATGGCGACAACGGCGGGCCCGGGTGGCCCTCGTTCCCGGAAGACCATGGCGAGCCACCCGAGCTGCGGTAGGCATGCGTGGCAGGCGCGCATGCGCAACAGATGTTCCGCTGGGATTGAAGGATGGAACGTAGACCGGAGCAATTCCAGCAGTTACATGGGCGGTTACCCGGGAGGATAGGGACCAGGTCGGAGGCTGCAGGCAGCAGGCACTGTGGAGGTGACTGTGGTACTGTGCTGTGCATGACAGTGGCTGGTGCCAAAGCCGGTTGTGCAAGACCCATCGCCCTTCCTGCCCGCGCCCTCCCTCCCCAGGTTCGCGCTTGCCTCCGTGGGCGTGCTGGCCGCTGCGTCCGGCGCGCTGCTGGCCCTCCGCCGGGCGCTGGGCAGCGGGCGCCTGGACCCCGCCCGCCCCAGCTGCCTGCACCACACCACGGCGCAGGAGGTCTACGACGGACTGTGGGCGGAACTCCGTCAGCGGAGCGCGGCCACTGCAGTGTCTGGGGTTGTAGAGGCAGCAAGGGAGGCAGTCAAGGCGGCCCCAGGGTGTTTGTGTGCTGGGGGCGACGAGGATGCGGCATCCAGCGACAGCAGCAGCAGCAGGTGCTATCTGGGAATGGGCAACTGGTGCCTGCGGCACAGCCCCTCCTACCTGCTGCTGCTGTCCCGCGC
>VFQN01000949.1_pt1 | contig 51485 bp, 58 predicted proteins | sample 3512371 | NCBI WGS metagenome assembly VFQN01 (sample SAMN10412370, study PRJNA504923) | tailings metagenome | isolation source: Replicate 2 from Balatoc abandoned mine | place: Philippines: Itogon, Benguet | collected 2017-08-28
AGTCCGAAGTCTGGCGCGCGCTCATGGGCACGGCCTCGCTCACGCCGGCGGTCGGCAAGTTCTGCATCGCCCTGGACGAGGACATCGACCCCGAGGACACCGACCATGTCCTGTGGGCAATTGCCTACCGTTCCAACCCGCTGACGGACACGCATGTCGTGCCCAACCGCGGCAAGGGACACGGCCCGGCGCTGAAGGGATCCGAGACCGATGCGACCATGCTGATCGACGCCACGGCCAAGGGCGACTATCCGCCGGTCGCGCTGCCCAAGAGGGAATACATGGAGCGGGCGCGCACCCTCTGGGAGGAGCTCAAGCTGCCGCCGCTGCGGCCGCAGTCGCCGTGGAGCGGTTACTCGCTCGGTGACTGGTCCGAGGAATGGGACGCCTGTGCCGCACGCGCCGCCCGTGGCGACTGGATCGCCAACGGCCGCCGCTCGGCGGCGCATATGAGCACCACCGCCCAGCCGCAGGATCCGGCGCGCGGCATTCGATTCGAGGGCGACTGAGCCAGCCCGCATCAGGAGGAGCATTGCCGTGCAAAAGGGATTTCAACGCAAGTACGACGACCTCAACGATCATCTGGAGAAACTCGAGAAGGCCGACCTCCTCTGGAAGATCGACCAGGAGATCAACAAGGACCGCCACTTGCACGCCTTCGTGCGCTGGGGGTATGTCGGCGACGTCGGCACGGTGCTCAACAGCAATCCGAAGCGGGCGTTCCTGTTCACCAACGTCACCGACTCCAAGGGGCGCAAGTACAAGGGCAATTGCGACGTGCAGGTCGGCGGCACGGCGGGGTCTCCCGCGATCTACGCCCTGGCGATGGGCATCGAGCACAAGCCCGACGAGGGACTGTCGGCGCTGTCGCAGAAGATCTTCGACAAATGGTCCCATGCCTTCCAGCACCCGATTCCCGCCGTCGAGATTCCGTCGGAGGAAGCGCCGGTCCACGAGGTGGTGCTGACGGGCGACGACCTGAAGGGCGGCGCGGGCAAGGGTCTCGACACGCTGCCGGTTCCCAACAACACGCCGGGCTGGGATACGGCGCCCTATTTTTCCGCCGGTCTGTTCGTCACGCTCAATCCCGAAACCAACATTCAGAACATCAGCCAGAACCGCTGCAGCCTGAAGGCGTCGGACCGCATGACCGGCATGTGGCTGATCCAGACGAACGGCGGTGCCCACCAGAACTGGGCGAAGTACAAGGAGCGCGGCGAGAAGATGCCGGTGGCGCTGATCGTCGGCGCGCCGCCCTCGCTGCAGGTCGTCGGTCCACAGAAGGTGCCGGAATACCTCGACGACATGGACGTGGCCGGCGCCCTGGCCGGCGCGCCGTATCGCAAGGTCAGGTGCAAGACCATCCCGCTCATGGTGCCGGCCGACGCGCAGATCATCATCGAGGGCTGGCTCGATCCCGAGAAACTCGAGATGGAGGCACCATTCGGCGAGTCATACGGCAACATGTCGGTGGAGGAGTACAACCACTCGATCGCCGTTACCGCCATCACGCGGCGCAAGAAGGCCGTGCTGAGTTCGATGATCTCGCAGATGGCCCCATCGGAGTCGGGCGTCATCAAGCAGCTGAACTACAGCGCGATCATGCTCAACCACCTGAAGAACACGCTGTACATCCGGCAGGTCAAGGACGTGGCGCTGCACGGGCCGATGATCGGCGTCTCGCGGTTCACGGTGGTCGTCCTGGAGCGGAACACGCCCAAGACCGAAATCTGGCGGGCGCTGGAAGGTGCCACCACCTTCATGCGGTCGGTGGGCAAGATGACGGTCGCCGTCGACGAGGACATCAACCCGAACAACGTCGAGGAGGTACTTTGGGCGATCGCCTATCGCACCGACCTCATGAAGTCGGTGAAGATCGTCGACCACCAGGCCAATGGGCACGCGCCCAAGCTGCGCGACCGCGAATGGGAAGCGAAGATCATGATCGACGCGACCCTTCACTACGACATGCCCCCGGTGGCTCTGCCGGCGCGTGAGTTGATGGAGGAGGCCAGAAGCCTCTGGGACAAGGCCGGCCTGCCACCCGTCACGCCGCGCTGGAAGTGGTACGGCTACAGCCTCGGCGACTGGTGCGAGGAATGGACCAGGTGCGCCCAGCGTGCGGTCGACGGCGACTGGCTGATCAACGGGCTGCGGACGGCACGGCTGGTCGACACCGACGCCGTCGGCGGCCCCACCGCGGGCGTGCCGCGCGAGGGCGTCGTGCGCTGGAACGAGAAGACCGGTGAGGTGGACTATCCGCCGGGTTTCCCGCTGAAGGATCGCTTCGACACCGACGAATAGTCGCACGAGGCGGTTAGCGACGCTCCTTGGTCATTCCGCATCCAACTGCATCAGGATTCATGCCATGCCGCAGCAGGACATGACGTCTTTCGTCGAGGAACTCGAAGCGATCGGACAGCTGACGCGGATCAGGGAGCCGAAGCGGGTGGATGAACTGCCCGCCCTCACGGAGGCTTCGCCGAACAGGGCGATCCTCGTCCATAGGGGGCGATCGCCGACGGGGCAGTGAGCCCTGCGGGAAGCACGGCGGAGAGGAGAGTCATGTCATGAAGCGACTGATCGTAGGCGTCTCCGGGTCGAGCGGAGTCATATTCGGCGTCCGGCTGCTCGAAGTGCTGAAGGGCATTCGCGACGTGGAGACCCATCTCGTCCTGAGCAAGGGCGCCGAGGTCACGTTGCGGCTCGAGACTGATCGCAGCACCGAGTCCGTGACGGCGCTGGCCGACATCGTCCATGCCCACGACAATCTCGCGGCGTCGATCTCCAGCGGCTCGTTCCGTGTCACCGGCATGGTGGTGATGCCGTGCTCCATGAAGAGCCTGGCGCAGATTGCCCTGTCGCTGAACGAAAACCTGCTCACCCGCGCGGCCGACGTGACGCTGAAGGAGCGCCGCAAGCTCATCCTCGTGCCGCGCGAGACTCCGCTCCATCTCGGGCACCTGCGCCACATGACGGCCGTTGCCGAGATGGGCGGCATCATCCTGCCACCGGCGCCGTCCTTCTACCATCGCCCCAAGACCATCATGGACGTGGTCGACCAGACGGTCGGCAAGGTTCTCGACCAGTTCGAGATCGAGCACGACCTGTTCCGGCGGTGGAGCGGCGATGACGTCTGAGGAGTTCGAGGCCGCCATGGCAGCACTGTTCCGCGAGGTCGCCCCGATGACCCTTGCGACCTGCGCCGGCAACGTCCCGTGGGCGAGCGACGTCTACTTTGCATCGTCTGGCTTCGACCTGGTGTTCTTTTCGTCGCTCGAGTCGCGGCACTGCCGCAACCTCGTGGCCAACCCGGTCTGTGCCGCCTCGGTGCATGCGCCCGTTGCCACCTGGCGGGACATCAGGGGCATGCAGATGGAAGGCGTGGCCGGGCTTGCCCATACGATCGGCGAGAAGGCTTCGGCGCTCGCGGCCTATGTCGAGAAGTTCCCCTTTGCGCGCGATCTCATGGCCAATCCGGTCGGGGCGGTCCGCTCGGCGTTCCGCGCGCATGCCCACATATTCCGACCGACGCGCATTCGCTATCTGGACAACCGCCATGGCATCGGCATGCGCTTCAGCGTCGGGATCGTGGGCGGCAAACCCATGTGGCCGCCGCGGCGTGAGTAGCGACGGGGATGAGAGTCGGGCCCTGCCGTCTACACTCCAGCTGCAAGTCGGAGGATGCCGACGAGACGGCCTCGCGGCCGTCCCGGCGGTAGTGCTCGCAAGTCCATGGTCGGACTTGCGTCACTCCGTCATTTCAGCTCGGCGAGGCGCAGCTCCTCGGCGCGTTCGCAGGCGGCTGCGGCGTCCTTGTACCTCTTGAGGTCGAGGAAGGCGCGCGCCAGGAATTCATAGTGGGCAGGCTTCTTGTATTGGGCCGTCTCGACCCTTGCGAGCAGCTTGCGCGCAGCGCCTCTTTCCTTGGCGGCGACGAGGGCGCGAACCGCGAGGCACGTTGCCTCCAAATTGATCGCGCGGTCGGTCTTGATGCCTTCCATCTGTTCGTAGGCGGCCGTGGTGCCGTCCCAGTCGCCGCGGGTGTAGGCGGCGCGCATCTCGCCGATGAGCTTCTTACCGATTTCGGCCTGTTCTTCTTTGTTCACCGCATTAACCTCTCATTTTTCACCGCCGTTGCGAACATCAGTGGCGAAATCCGAGTGGCACTCAGTCCCCAGATTCGTCCTGAAGTTCGAGGCTGACGCTTCGACGCGGACCGCGGGCCGGTCGCTGCCAATCGAGCCCGCGGATGCGTATAGCTCAAATCATGCCATCGTAAACGGCCATACCTTATGAAACTTTCGCGAAGGGCCCGGCCATTGCGATCCACCCGCTGCAGCCGCACTGGTCGCGCCCGGGAGACACAGGCTTGGTGGCTATCGCCGAGGCCGTGTACCGTTGGGTCATGTGCGGCAAATTCACAGCGCAGGCAAAGTGGCGCGAGGTGGTCGACTTCTCCCAGCCGCTGACCGGCGGAGATGAAGGCGGCGGCGAGGTCACGACCTACCGGGTCGGCGGCCCGCTCCCCGTCATCATATGGGACGCCGCGGCCGGCAGGCGACGCGTCGTGCCGATGCGCTGGGGCTTCCCGGACCCGAGGGACTGGCGGCGGCCGCGGCCGATCCACGCACGTTCCGAGACGATCGACGCCAAGGAGCCATTCCGCACGCCCTTCCTCGCGGGGCAACGGGGCATCGTGGTCTTCGAGACGTTCAACGAGGGGGAGGAAGTGACGAAACCCTCGGGCAGGACGGATGTGAAGCAATGGACTGTCAATCCGGGGGACGGCCAGCCGCGCGGCTTCGCCTTCGTCTGGCGGCGCTACGAGATCGAGGGCCAGCCTGCGCCGCTGCTGTTCTGCGTCATGGCGACGGTACCGGCGAGCGAACTCATCCGCCGTTCCATAAAGCCTCGGGAAGACGAGCCGCGCATGCCGGCGATCCTCGAGAATTTTGACGTGTGGGCGACGTGGCTCGGCGAGGACGGTTCGACTCCGATGGCAGCCAAGGCGTTGCTCAAGACGATCGAGGGCGTGAACTGGACGGCCGCGCCGGAGCCCAAGAAGCCGCGAGCACCCCGCAAGACCTGATCCGCGGAACTCCGTGCATCGCGCTTCGTTAGCGTTGCATCAAATGGGAGTGACTGCATGGCCGCCAGGAAGAAGGCTGCAAAGAAGAAGGCTGCACGGAAAACCGTCAAGAAGAAGGTAGCAAAGAAGAAGGTCGCCAGGAAAAAGGTCGCCCGGAAGTCCGCCGCGAAGCGCGAGTTGATCGACACCGGGACCAACAAACTCTACGTCCGGCGCAATGCGCGGGGTACTTCCTTCAAGGAAGTGGACGATGTCGGTCGTTCGCTGTCGGCCGACCGTCGCCGCAAGGCGAAGACCGTCGCCAAGCGCGGACAGGGCGACAAAGGCGACCGGCGCCGCTAGGCCGCGATCGTTCCATCTGATTGCGGGGGATCCCCGACATGCCCTGGCTTTTCGATGTCGACTGGGCGGCGATCTTCACGCCGGAGCTGAGCATCGCCGAGCTTCTCGTGCGGGGCGTCGTCATGTACCTGATCGTCTTCGCCCTCCTGCGCCTGGTGCTGAGGCGTCAGGTTGGAGGCATCGGGACATCGGACATTCTGGTGCTCGTCCTGGTCTCGGAAGTCGCGGGCCAGGGTTTCCTCCCGGATTCGCGTTCGGTCGTCGACGCCGGCATCGTCATCTTCGTCATCCTCTGCTGCAGCTATGCCGTGGAATGGCTTCAGTTCCGGGTCCCCGCCTTCGAAAGGGTGATGCGCGAGCCGAAGCTCAAGCTGATCGAGGACGGCCGCCTCCTGCGTCGCAACATGCGTCAGGAGTTCGTGACCGAGGAGGAGCTGATGGCGCAGCTCCGCAAGGAGGGCCTGGAGGATTGCCGCGAGATCAAATCGGCCTACCTGGAGGCCGACGGTCGCGTGAGCATCATCAGGAAGGGCTAGCGAATTCGCTCAGAGGTTCTGGAGCTTGTTCTCGACGCCGAGGATGTGGCGGCCGACCATCTCGACATGTCCCATCATGGCCTGCAGGTGCTGGCTGGCGCTCATGGCGTCGCGGAAGCGGCGCTCGAACCGCGCTGAATTCAGGATCGCCGTCGTGCCTGCGGCACGATAGGCGGCGATCGAAACGTCGGTCGCCTCGTTCATGCCGTAGGTGGTCGCGAGGCGCAGCCGCATGCGGCCGTCGACATCGAGGGTGCCGTTCGCGGCCTTGTCGTAGGCCTCGCACACTTCGGCGTGCAGCCAGGCGCGGGCGGCCGACAGCTTGGCCTCGAGCAGGGCGATTTCGCGCTGGATCGCATTGTTGGCCGACATGGCGTTGATCGATGCGCGGCTGTGCTTGCCGCGCGCCAGCTCGATGCAGGCTTCGAGCAGTCGGCGCCCGAGACCCAGGGTCACGCTGCAGAAGCCGCTGGCATAGAGCAGGGTCGAACCCATCGTGTAGAGCGGCCCGGCCTCGCGCCGTTCCTGCAGCGCGTCGCGTGCCGGGGCATGCGCGTCGGGGATGAACAGGTCCTCGACCGTGTAGGTGTCGCTGCCGGTGCCGCGCAGGCCGAGCACGAACCAGTCGTCGACAATCCGCGCGTCGCTACGCCGGAACAGGAAGCTGCGATCGTCGGGCCGGCCGTAGCGCTGGTGCGGCGTGCCGTCCGGGTTCTGAACGGCACTGTGCGCGCCCATCCAGGTCGTGTGACGCCCGCCGCTGGCGAAGCTCCAGGTGCCGGTCAAGCGGTAACCACCCTCGACGCGGATCGCCTTGCTGGTGCCGTTGCGCGCGCCCCATGCCAGGCCGACGCCGGGACTGCCGAAAAACGCGAGGGCCGCGTCGTGCGGCATGGCGGCGGCGGAGGTCGCCGAGGAGACGTTGGACTGGTTCACGAACCAGGCGACGCTGGCATCGGACCAGGCGATGGCCTCGACGGTCTTGCAGAATTCGATCAGCGGCAGTTCGGCGCCCCCCAGGCTGCGGGGCAGGAGCAGGCGCAACATGTCGTTCGCCACCAGCGCCTCGACCACTTGCGGTACGACCTCGCGGCGACGGTCCATCTCCGCGCCGTGCTCGTCCAGCAGCGGCTGCAGGGCCCGCGCGCGCTCGGGGGCGCTGAGGGAGGGTGGGGTGGTGAGGGCGGGGGCCGGTTGAACGCGGGTGTCCATGGAATCCTCGGGGATGCGCCTTGCGTCTGCTCTCCGTCCCATACTGGACCGCGCGGGCAGCCGGTCAATCGGCCGGCGACGAGTGCCATTACCCAGCGAAAGGAGCGCCTATCCGGCGATGTCGGCGGCAACGCGGCGGTCGCGCGCGACCGCTTCCAGGACGGCGGCCGGCCCGTCGAACTGGAGCGGAATGTTGGCGAGGCGGGCCTGGGTCTGCATGGACTTGTCGTTGCGCAGGCCGAGCAGCGCGGCCGAGAGGCGGCTGACCATCGGCGACGGCGTCGCCAGGGGCGCGAAGAGGGCGAAGCTGATCGTGTAGGCAAGCTTCCTGTCTCCGGCCAGTTCAGCCACGGTCGGTACGTCCGGCAACTGCGGCGAGCGTGCGGCGCCCGAGGTGGCGAGTACACGCAGCTTCGCGCGGCTGCGGGCATTGTGGAGCAGCGCGGTCCGCGTATCGACGACCGCGATGTCGGCGCGGCGTGTCAGCAGCAGGTCCACGGCGGCATTGGTGCCGACGACCTCGATCGGCTGGAAGGAGAGCTTCATGCGACGTTCGACCAGCGCCAACAGGAGGCCGATGGTCGTGTCGGCGCCCATGGTCGCGGCCCTCAGGCGAGTCGCGTGAGCGGCGGCGAGCAGGCCCGGCCAGTCCCTGATGTCCGACAGCTCGTTCACCACCAGGGCGGTCGAGAAGCCGCGGGTCACCTTGGCGATCGGCTGCAGCCGCGACAGGAGCGGCTCGGCCGGCGTCTCCTGCAGCACCACGTTCAGGATTTCGGCGATCAGCAGCATCCGCCCGTCGGGATCGGCGTCGATCACCTGCAGGGCCGCCCGGCGGCCGGCCTGGCCCAGCGTATAGTCGAATTCCACCGGCTCGTTGAGTGCGGCCGAAAACCCGTCCTGGATCAGCTGGGCGCAGAGGTCTGTCGGATTGCCGACGCCGAAGCCGCAGATCAGGCGGATCGGGTTCGTCGTTGCCGCCGTGCGACGGTCAACGACCCCCGTCGCTGCCAGGGCAGCGCCTCCCAGCAGAGCTTCGCGTCGGATCAGCCTCATGCCGCCGATGATACGTCAATGCGCCAGGGCCGTCTCGCTGGCCGGATCGCCGGCGATGCGGCTGTGCCACATGATGCGCTTCTGGGTCATGTCCCATGGCGTCGCCTGGTGCAGCAGGCAGCGATTGTCCCACAGAACCGCATCGCCCGGCGCCCAGTCGTGATGATAGATGCGCGGCGGCTGGCAGGCGAAGTCGATAAGTTCCTGCAGGAAGCGCTCGGAGTCGCCCGGCTCCATCCCGGGAATCGCGTGGGCATGGCGGCCTATCAGCAGTGACTTGCGGCCGGTCTCCGGATGGACCTTCACGAGGGGCCGCAGCGGCACCGGACCGTCGTGCAGCCCGTAGCCGCTGTATTCGCCGTCCGCTTTCCTGGTCTCGTGGCCGAGCTTCGACTGGCTGTAGTGCAGCGAGTGACGGGCCTGCAGCATCCCGACGCGCGCCTTGAGTTCGTCGTCGAGCGCATCGTAGGCGGCGCGCATGTCGGCAAAGCCGGTCTGGCCGCCGACCGTTGGCACAGCTTCGGCGCTGAACACCGCGCCCTTGGCCTGGACCGGCATATAGGTGCTGTCGGCATGCCAGCCCATGTTGCCCTTCAGGATCTTCATCATGTCGTCGTTGTCGGTCTCGACCCGCAGGCTGCCGTCGGCCCGCACGTTGCTGATCGCAGCCATCTCGAATTCGAGCGGTCCGAAGCGGCGGGCGAAGGCGATCTGCCGCTCGCGCGTGAGATGCTGTCCGGGGAAGACGAGGAGTGCGTATTCGAGCCAGGCAGCATGCAGGTCTCGCCATCCGGTATCGTCGAGTTCGGCGAGCTTCACACCGGTGATGACGGCGCCGAACGTGGCGTCGAGCGGGGCGATGTCGAAGGCATGGGCCATGCGATCCCTCCTGGTCGTTTTCGCCAGTGTAGCGCGCTGGTCCGAAAAGAGAACGGCCGGGCGATCGCCCGGCCGTTCGTGTCATTGCGATCCCGGTCGGGATTACTGGACGACGATCTCGACGCGACGGTTCTGCGGCTCGCGAACGTTCGGGCCGGTCTGCACCAGCAGGCCCTGCTCGCCACGGCCGAGGACGGCGATGTTGGTCGCCGGTACGCCCTCGCGGACCAGCGCGTCCTTGACGGCGTTGGCGCGACGCAGCGACAGCGCCATGTTGTAGCTCTCGGAACCCGACGTGTCGGTGTGACCGGTCGCGGTGATGCGGGCATTGCCCTTCTGCTTGTAGGCCGAGGCGGCCTGGCGGATGGTGGTCAGCGCCTGGTCGCTCAGGTTCGCGCGATCCCAGTCGAAGAAGACCATGAACGACGGCGGCGTGACGGGCGCAGCCGCGGGCGGCGGCGGCGGGGCCGCAGCCGGCTGGCCGAACTTGTAGGCGACGCTCAACATCGTGGTGATGTTGTTGTTCTGATACATGCCCGGGTTCGTGGTGCCGTAGTAGCGGCCGTCGAGATTGACGCGGAAGTTCTGATCGACGTTCCAGCCCAGGCCGATGATGCCCTGGTAGGCGAACTGGGTGCTGCACATCGAGCAGCCGTTGATCGACGAGTCGGCGAAGGCGATGCCGGCGCCGGCGCCGATGTAGGGCGTTACCGTCGCGCCCGGGATGAAGTCGTAGAGCAGGTTCGCCATGATGGCGAGCTGCTCGATGCGGCCGCTGGTGTTGCTGAAGATGTTGCCGAAGTTGGCCGTGCCACGGCCGTTGTTGGACCGGAACACGCCTTCAAGCTCGACCCTGGGACCCACGAAGTCGTAGCCGACGAAGCCGCCGGCGGCGAAACCGAGGTCCATGTTGTAGTTGTTGTTGTTCAGCAGCCAGTTCAGGCCGCCTTCACCACCGATGTAGATACCGGGGTTGGACGGGCCGGGGCTCCACATCGACTGCGCGTTGGCGGCCATGGGTACAGCCATCAGTGCTGCAGCAGCGAGAAGTGCCTTTTTCATTTTCAACAATCCCTCGTTGGGTGACGCATCCGGGCTGACGGACGCACGCCTGACCAACGAGGGTTGCGGAGATTAAGTTGCCGTTACCGGGGAACCGGCGGCCACCAACCCTGCGACCGTGGCCGCAGGGCAACAGTGTGGCAGCACCAATGCATAAACAGGTTTACTGCATGAACCAGCCGTGGCTGACCACGGCGGACTGGCCGCTGTGCACCGTGCTCTTGGCCGCGGCGTAGAACAGCACCGCATCGGCCACATCGTCGGTGGTGGTGAACTGACCGTCGATCGTGTCCTTCAGCATGACGTTCTTGATCACCTCTTCCTCGGTGATCTTCAACTCCGCCGCCTGCTCGGGAATCTGCTTCTCGACCAGCGGGGTGCGCACGAAGCCCGGGCACACGACGTTGGACGAGACGTTGTATTCCGCGCCTTCTTTGGCCAGCACCTTGCTCAGGCCGATGAGGCCGTGCTTGGCGGTGACGTAGGGCGCCTTGAGCTTGGAGGCTTCCTTGGAATGCACGGAGCCCATGTAGACAACGCGGCCGTACTTGGCCTTGTACATGTGCTTCAGGCAGGCCCTGGTCGTGAGGAAGGCGCCGTCGAGATGGATCGACAGCAGCTTCTTCCAGTCGGCGAAGGGGAAGTCGACCAGCGGCTTCACGATCTGGATGCCGGCATTGCTCACCAGGATGTCGATCTTGCCGTACTTGGCGATGGTGTCGGCGACACCCTTCTCGACCTGCTCCTCGTCGGTGACGTTCATGGCGACGGCGAAGGCATCGCCGCCCTTGGCCTTGATCTCCTCGGCCGTTGCGGTGGCGGCATCCAGGTTCAGGTCGGCAATGACCGGCGTGCCGCCCTCGGCGGCGAGACGCAGTGCGATTTCCTTGCCGATGCCCGAGGCGGCGCCGGTGACGATGGCAATTCTTCCCGTGAAACGCGACATGGCTGATCCTTCTCTGTGCCGGTTACTTTGCGAGATAGTCGAAGACCACTTCACCGAGGCCCAGGGTCAGGTCGGTGACATAGTGGCTGGCCGAGACGACTTCACGCACCGGCAGGCGCGAGACGTCGCACATGGCATGATCGAAGAGCTGCAGCGCCGCCGGGCCGGTCCACGCGCCCTTCACGGTCACGTCCTCGCAATAGTAGCGCACGAGTTCGCAGATCCGGGGCGTGCAGTCGACGTGCGGCACGATCTTGATCATGAAGGCAGGCTTGGCCAGCGCCTTGATCAGCGGCCCATGGTCGAGCTCACGGTGCTTGTAGCCCATGGTCGCGCTGACGCACAGCACCGAGCCGTAATGCAGCGTGCAGACCAGCGTCTCGTTCTCGTGGCGAATCTTCGGCGTGGCGAGCTTCTTGGGAAATCCCCAGATCTCGCGCCCCCCGGCGATCGGCGAATTGTCGTCGAGATACATGGCGTGCACGTAGCCGCCTTCCTGGACCTGGCCGTCCTTGTCCTTGAAGCGCACCGGGATGACCTGTCCGGTCTCGGTGTAGTCGCCGAATCCCGTCGAATCGGGCATGCGGATGAACTCGTAGTTCACCGTGTCGCCCACGACCTCCAGCGGCTCCGGCACCAGCGCGCGCAGTACCTCGGGATCGGTTCGATAGGTGATGACGACGAATTCACGATTGTAGAACTTGTACGGCGGCTTCGGATAGCTCGGATTGTTGAGCGGCATCGCGAAGGCGTTCTTGCGGACATCGTCGATATTCATTTCTTGGGCTCCTTGCGGCCCTGCAGGGCCAGGTCGAAAGTGAACACGCCGTCCGGGCTGGTCGGACGCTGCAAGACCTCGGGATGTTCGAGCGAGCGGGTCATGTCGGAGTAGCCCGACTCCCAGTGCTCCTCCATCGTGCGGCGCGAGAACTCGTAGTCCTTCGACGCGCCCTCGTATTTCCGCGCGCGATAGATCGTGTGAATGATGTTGTAGACCTTGCTGTCGGCCTCCTGCGCCACCAGCTCCGCCTCGGGGGTCTGCCGCAGCTCCGGCGGCATGTCGGCCAGCAGTTTGGCGGTGGCGCGGCGCAGTGCCTGCATCTGCCGGAACTGGTCGGTGCCGGCGCGGGTGCGGCTGGAGTAGCGGATGTCCTTCATCCGGGTGTCGACCTCGATCATGTCGCGCGGCAGGTCGCCGCGTGCGCTCCACAGGTCGATCTGGAAGGCGAGCGTGTCGGCCCGCGGATAGGCGTCGAGTACCCACTGCAGCGGCGTGTTCGAAACCACGCCGCCGTCCCAGTAGAACTCGCCGTCGACCTCGGCCGCGGGAAACCCCGGCGGCAGCGACCCGCTGGCGATCACATGCTGCGGCCCGATCGTATGTGTGTCGTTGTCGAAATAGATGAAGTTGCCGGTTCGGACGTTTGTGGCACCGACGCTGAAGCGCATTTCCTTGGCGTTGATGCGGTCGAAGTCGACCAGCCGCTCGAGCAGCGTCCTGAGCGGTGCGACATCGTAGTAGGCGAGGTTGCCCGGATTGCCGGCGGGCGTGAAGATCGGCGGCGGGATGCGCGGCTTGAAGAACTCGGGCGCGCCGAACATCAGCGTTGCGAACGAGCCGAGCTGGTTCGCGAACTGGCGTTCCATGTCGCTGCTGTAGTCGAAGCCCCTCATCATCGGCACGCCCAGCGGCGAGCGGGTGATGGTCTCCCAGAAGGTGCGCAGCCTGTCGACGCGGGTTTCCGGTGGATTGCCCGCGATCAGCGCGGAGTTGATCGCACCGATGGAAATGCCGGCAACCCAGTCGGGGTGGAGACCGGCCTCGGACAGCGCCTGATAGACGCCCGCCTGATAGGAACCCAGCGCACCGCCGCCCTGCAGCAGGAGTGCGATCCGTTCGAAGGGAGGGCGGGGGCGGGGCACGGACTGTGTACTGATCGCGCAGTCTCCTGTTTTGGCCGCTCGTTGCGGTGACGATTTCTGGCTCGCCGTTCGGGTGGCGGCAACCGCGTTTTCCGCAATTTCCGGACCGAACCCTTAGCGACTCCTGATTATGGCCGCATTACAGAGGCCGTCCCACGGGGGTCAGGTGCGGCGTGCGGCGGTCCTGAAGGCGAGCCGGCAGGGACGGCTTGCATAGTAGGCGCTCCAAAGGGCGGGCGGGAGTCTCATCGCTTCGTAGTCGCCGGCCGTTGGAGTGAACGCGAGCTTCAGGGCTCCCGTGAGCCGGTCGATCGGCTGGTCGCACAGGAGAAGGTCCGCGAAATGCTCGGCCTCGGCCGGTGGCGGCAGCGCCCGCCGCATCCTCTCGGCCATCGCGGCCGTCCGTTTGCGCACGCGGTCGTTGCCGGCGAGCCGGGATGCAAGCGCCCGCGGCGCGGCAACCCCCAACAGTTCCTGCGCCATCGCGCAGCCCAGCAGGACGGCGCCGCCGCAGCCCCGCGCCCGTGCCCGCGCATGCAGCGTTCCCCAGTCGAGGTCGCGATGACGGTCGATCATCCGGGCGAAATCGCTCACCCACTTCAGCAGGGTCCAGTTTTCCTTCGTGCCATGCCCGGCCAGCAGCAGGGCCAGATTCGCAGCCGAGAGGACCGCTACGCTGCGGCCGCCGACGGAGAGCAGGGGCGGATCGTCCCAGATCTCCTCTGGCGCGACGGGGAAGGGAACGTGTGTACCGCAGAAGCCCCAATGCAGGTCGATGGCCGCACCATCGTCGGCCCGAATGAAGGCATACTGACGCTGGGGCGCGAGGAACGCGCGCCGGAACCGCCGGTCGCCCTGGGGGCTGGCATATCCCATCGACCCGATCACGTCTTCGGCGTCATCGATCCGTTGCTGCGGCACGATCACGTCGACATCGTTGTATTCCCGTCCGGCGAGGCCGCCGTAGAGGGCGATTGCCAGCGTCGGGCCCTTGAAGGCGACGAAGGGGATCGATCGGTCGGACAGCAAGGTTGCCAGGCGATGCAGTTCACCTGCGAGGGTCAGGGATTTCAGAAGGTGGTGCTGGCGAAAATGCTCGAGATCGGCCCGCGCATCTTCCGGTACGGTCTCCCACGAGAGCTCACCGAAGCAGTCCAGGAGGGAGGGCCGAACCCCATGACCGGCGGCTAGGCGGACCAGTGCCCGATGATCGAGGCCCTGGCGCAACAGGTCCCTCAGACGCGTCTGATCTCGCTGCGGACGTGCAACAAGACAAAGGAACTGAAACTCCGGCGTCACCTCGACACCGACGCTCACGCCGTCGGGGCAGGCGGTTCAGGGATTGACGTCTCGGGGCAGGCCATTCATTCCGCCGCGGCCGGTGTAGCGGTTCTTTCGGCCGTCGCGTCTGCCCTTGGAACTCCACAGGGTCAGCGTCACGTCGCGCAGGGCGCCCAGCCGGGTGAGGACGGGCGGCTCGTAAGGCTTCTTCCCTGGGACAGGCGGGAGCTTCGCGGCCTCATCACCCGTCTGAGTTAGTTCGTCCGTCATGGATCAGCCTTTCACCCCAACGACGTTCTTCTATCGGGTCGTTTCGACGAGGCCTTCGGCCTCGAGACTTCCAAGTATTTGCACGACGTCCGCCTGGCAAGTTGCTTCCGATACCTCGAACTCGGCCATCACCGAAGCGCAAAGTTCATCCACCGACCGGGGCTGCTCGAGCGAATCCCAGATATGGACGCCCACGCCCTGGAGGCCGAAGTAGATCGCGCGGTCCAGGTCCAGAATCGCGACCTCGTCGTTGATCTTGCAGGAAACCTGCCGCGCCGACTTCTTGTAGAGCTGGGAAGACCCGTTCATGCCGATGACCCAAGGATGCCAAGGCCAAGGGTAACAACTGATTTCTTGCGGAGCAAATGCGACAAGGCGTTTGGCTTTTGCGCCTCATTGGCGCCTGCAGGTGAGCCAGTGGTCCAGCACATGGGCACCGAGGGACGTCGCCAGATCGGGATCGGAAGCGCCTCGATCGGGAAGGAAGCGAGGGTCGACGTAGCGGGCGATCCGGTGGTTCTCCGGCAGGACCGGCAACCCGACCTCCCGGATCGTCGCTACCTCCGGATAACAGTCCAATGGGGTTTTCGGGCGGCCCAGCACTTCCGGAGGCAGCCGGCCGCGCATCGCCCTCCGGATCAGCCGCTTGTTCCAGCCCCAGGGGACCGGCGGAACCGACAGCATGAATTCGAGGACCCGAAGGTCCAGATAGGGATAGCGCCACTCGAAACCGCCAAGCGCTCCTTCGAACGCGCGGACGTCGAAATGGCTTTGCCAGATCGGGCTGGTGAACGACGCGATCGAGGTCGGATGCCAAGGGTGCGACGTGTCACCTCCCATGCCGAGGGATGCCTGCCGTTCCGGCAGGGCCAGCCGCTCGGCGAAGTCGCGCCGCAGCCAGCGCGGCAACGTGTCGAACGGGTCCAGTTCGGGCTCCCGCTGCCAGTGGGTATGGCGGCCGATCGTCTGGGCCCAGCCAGCGACGCCCTTGGCCGCAGCATATCCTGCCAGTGCCTGGACCAGCCGTCGCCAGGACCGCCCGCGGAGCAGCCATCCCAGATAGGCGTTCCGCTCGAGGGTGAGCGCATTGTCCGGACCTTCCCCGTCCAGCCAGACGGAGGCGGCCACGCCCATCTCGCACGCGATCCGCTGCATGTCGTGGGCGTTGATCAGCGCCGTCATGGGTTCGGCGGACCGCAGGTTTCGCGCGCGCCATTGCGGATCGTAGGCGATGTCGTCGGCCGGCCGGATGCGCAGCTCGATTCCGATATGCCGTGCCGCGAGGGAGGCGAAGTGATCCTCCCCAATGTGCATGAGCCGTTCGTAGTGTTCGCATTCCGCGACGATCCGTGACGGATCGCCGGTCACGTCGACGGCAGTCGCTGCCAGGGTCGTCGAGTCGAGACCGCCGCTCATCGCAATGCCAACCTGGCCGGCGGGTAGCCGGTCTGCCACCGCCCGCGACAGCAGTTCGCGAAAACGCTCGTGATAGGCCTCTTCCCGCCGCAGGTAGACCGGTTCGGAAATGGCGAGCCGCCAGTAGCGGCGCAATGAAAGACCACCCTCGTCGAGCTTCATCAGATGTGCCGGCGCGAGCCGCTTGATGTCGCGATAGACGGTGCGCTCGAACTCGCGCGGCACGCCGAGGACCAGGAAGTCGGCGATCCAATAGTCGTCGAGCAGGTCGCTCGTCGGCACCCGTGCGGCCAGCCAGTCGAGCGAATTGCCCACGAACCAGGCGTCCGCGGTTCTCGAATGGAAGAGCGCCTGCACCCCCAACTGGTCGCGCACGCCAAGCAGGCGCCGCGCGCCGTCGTCCCACAGGACGAAGGCGAAGTCGCCGGCCAGGTAATCCGTGAAGGCCTCGCCCCATTTCGCGTAGGCCAGGAGGCACAGCATGGCATCCGGCGCCGAAGCGGCGGACGGGCCGAGCCTTGCGCGGAGTTCGTCGCGTGCGTCGAGGCGGAAACGGCCCGCGATCCAGAAACGTCCGGCCAGAGAGGCCGAGAGGCTGCCCGGGCCGGCACCGAGCGCCGCGCGCCGCGCGCGGCCCACGATTTCCAGGCCGGCCGGGAACTGCCCGAGGTCGATCGGCGCGCTCCCGATACTGAGGACCGCCGCGAACACTAGCCCGACGCGCCCGACGTTTCGCGCGCCTCCCATGCCGTGAGCCGGGCATAGCGTTCGTGTTCTTCCTCGCCGATCACCACAACACCGTCGTGGACGAGCCAGGCGTGTGCCAGGAAGCCCGAGGCGTCACGCGCGACGCCGATATGGACCTGCGACGGTTGCCCCGCCGACGAGAGCAGGCGCTGGAGCGCAAGGGCGGAGGAAAGACACGTGGCGCCTGGCACGCGCCGGGCGGCGGTGCGAACCGACCAGATGATGCGGTCGGCAGGTCGGTTGCCTTCGCGCAGACGGCCGGCCCAGGCGCGCAGCTGCTGGATCGACACCAGGTACAATGCGCAGCGCACGACCATCAGCGTCGCAATCGCCCTGACCAGCAACCGGCGGTCGCTTCCCGGCAAGGCAAGGAAGGTGGCCAGCGGCGTCACGGTCCGATGATCCGGCGAATCTCGCGGGTGACGCCGTCGAGCGCCTCGACGGTCCGCGGATAGCGCAGCGCGTGAACCGGAACCAGATTGGCCACGCGGGCGACGAAGCGCATCTGGTGCTCCATGCGACGACTGCTCGCCAACCGAGAGTCCATCGCCGACGAGATCAGGGTCTTCGCGAGGTCCAGCCCGTTCAGCCGGGCACTCGAGACCTCGGAGACCGTGTCGTCATCGGGGTCGCCGAGATGGAACAGCGCGAAAAGCCGCGACGGTGCGCGGCTGCGGTGCTGTTCGCGGCGCGGACGAACCATGATCTTTCCGCTCAGCGCGTTGAAATGTCCGTCGGCCACGGCATCCGGCAGGAATCCGATCGCGGGCTGGTCGAGCAGCTTCAGACGATAGGGGCCGGGATGGGCAAGCATGGTGTCGCCGGCGAAGCTGACGCGCAGCATGTCGTCGGTGATCAGGTCGGCGCCGCGACTGATCAGGTAGGCCGCGAGCGTCGACTTGCCGGCTCCGCTCTGGCCCAGCAGTCCGACGGCACGGCCTTCCATCTCGAGCACGGTCGCATGAAGCGTCTCCTCGCCCTGCAGCGTCAGCGATGCACTGACCACGAAGTTCAGGAGGTTGGCCTCGAAGGCCCTCTGCTCGACGGTGCCCAGCGCCCGGCAGACGGCGGTCCGGCCGTTCGCCGAAATCGTCGCCTCGAAGACTCCGCTGGACTTCATGTAGACGCCGCCATCCGGCAGGATGACGTGATCGATCCAGTCCTCGGGATCGCGGGGACCGCCGGGCGTCACGGCCTGAAAATAGTCCGGTGATCCGGTGAGGAGCGTGATGTCGGCACAGCCGTCATTGCCCGCCGCATCGTGTACCGACGTCAGCGGCAGCTCGCTCTCGATCACGAGGCCATAGACGAGGTAGCGATGACGGGCGTTCACGTGCACTCCTGACGGCGGCCCGGAGCGGACACCTTGCATGCTCATAGCAGAATGTCTTGACTTCCTCGATTGTTGCGACAGCCTTGGCCTCGGCGCGATACCGCAGCCGACCGCCGGGAATTATAGACGACATACATGATCCGAATCGATTTCTCCGGCGTTCCAACCGAGGGCCTCTCCCGTTCGAAGGAGGTCGAGGCGGCCTTCGAGGGGTTCACGCGCGAAGGCTACGTCATCCTGGACAACATCGTTCCGCAGGACACGATCCGCGCGTTGCATGAGGAGTTCCTCGCCACGTACGCGGACCAGATCCGGGACAAGGAAACGCCCGAGTCGCTGGAGGTCGGCGCCCGGCGCTTCATGATCCCGCTGCATTTTTCCGGTGGCCTCGGGGCCGAGCAGGTCTACGCCAATCCCTACGTGATCGCGCTGGTCCGCATGATCCTCGACGAGGAGGCGATCATCGATGCCTTCGGTGCGATCCTCTCGCTCAGCGGCGCCGAAGACCAGCACATCCATCACGACGGCCCGATCCTGTTCAACTCGGCGATCTCACGCCTGTTGCCGGCCTATGCCATGACCTTCGCCCTCCCTCTGGTCGAGATGAACGAGATCTCGGGCACCACCGCGCTGTGGCCGGGCAGCCATCGGCGGGGCGATCACGAAGGCGCCGAACCGGAGCGGCCGACGATTCCGCTGGGCTCCGGCGTGATGTGGGATTTCCGCACCTATCATAGCGGGATGGCCAACCGGTCCGATCGGGTCCGGCCGATGGTCTATGCGACCTACGCGCGGCGCTGGTACCAGGATCCGGTCAATTTCCGGAAGGAAACCCTGCCGCGCCTGGTCTTCGAGCCGGGCTTTCTCGGCAGCGTCCCCGAGGATCTTCGCAAGCTGTTCGCCCACGTGCGCTCGCCCGCCTGATGCACGCTTCTCCGGAGCAACTCGCCTCGGCTGTCCAGGCGCTCCTGAAACAGTCCGCACTGTCGCCCGCGGACACCGAGCGGCGCATCGAGGAAGCCTTCGACATCGATCGCTGGCGCAGGCTCGTACCCTTTGCCACCATCGGAGGGGACGGCGACGAGAATGATGGCCCGGCGCGCATTTCCGAGAGGGATGCCGCCCGCGAGAAGCGCCGCCTCGACAGCGAGGGCTACTTCCGACTGTCCGAGGTGTTCGCTCCCGTGCGGATCGCCAGGATGCGGCGCATCGTCGAGGCGGTTCGTGCCGATGGCTGGCCGGTTGCCTTCGCCTTTGTCTTCGACGAGTTCTGGAGCATCGTCCGGTCGCCGCAGGTCGCCTCCTTCCTCGAGGCGGCCGTCGGTGAGGATTATCTGCAGAATACGGTTGTCTGGGCACACTGGGTTGCGGGCGAGCGGCGCGTCGCCGGCTGGAGCCCGCACGACGACTACCGCGAGGGCGGTGACACGTTCCTGTCGGCGTGGATCCCGCTCTCGGATGCCACGGTCGAGAATGGCTGCATGTTCCTGCTGCCGGCCGGCGTCTCCCGCGAAATTTCCGATGCCATCGATGCCGACCGGGCACTGTCGCCCCGCGTGGTTCGCGCGGCCCTGCAGGACGTGATCGCGCTCCCGGCCGCGGCCGGCGCGATGATCGGCTGGCGGGGCGACATTCTGCATTGGGGCGGCGCCAACGCTGGCGGCGGCGATCCGCGCCTCAGCCTGGCCCTCGAGTTTCGGTCGCGGGATGCCAGGACGTCCAGGTTCGAAAGTCCGCTCATCGACCCGCGTGGTCCGCTGCCGTCGTTCAGGCTTCGGCTGTTTGCGATCACGAAGGCGCTGCGCGAATACGTCAAGTTCGAGCCGCTGCTGGAGCGTTACCTGCCGCTGGCCGAGCGCATCTTCGCCGAGACTTCGGACGCCAGCGCAGCGGTGTCGAATCCTCCGCCGGCATCGTAGGCCAGCCAGCCCCTTTGCCGTGGGAACAGGCCGTCGGCCAGGACGATTCCGTCGCAGAGAAGCCCGGTGACATGCCCGAACGTGCCGCGTGTCGTGACGAGTAGATCGGCCTCGATCATTTCGCGCATGCTCCAGAACGGATCGGCGTCGAGGAACAACTGGTCTCGGGGCAAGTCGAGCAGGGAGAAGTCGGCCGGAAGACCCTGAGAAAAAATGCGCAGCGTATGGTCGACGCCAAGCTGGTGGAGCGTCGAGCGGACCTTCGAAACGACCCGTGCGAGGCAGGCCATGTCGGTCGAGTCCTCCGAGTGGAAGTCGTGGCGGTTGCGCCGCCGGACATGGACGCAGACGCTGGGCGGCGTGTTCGTGCGCGCCGGCTTGTTCAGGTAGTACTTGCGTCTGAAGTCGCGAACGAGCGATTCGTCGAGCGGGAGGTCTTCGTCCTCGACCCCGAACAACGCGCGCAGCATCGGGAAGGTGAATGCGAAATTGACGGCATCGCGCGCGTCCATGCCGCTGACGGTGGCCTCGCCCGCACCGAGATTGAAGTGCGATTCCCACGCCGCCGCCCATTCGTGCATCGGGCGATCGGCGTGATGGATTTCGGTGAACGGCGTGTGGACGTAGGTCAGGCCCTGGGTGCGTGCGAACTCGATGGCCCGCATCGTCAGCAGCGACTGGGAGCCGGCGCCTTCGCGCGTTGACGGAATGCAGGTGATCCGGTCGATCCTTCCGCGCCCGGCGAGCTGCCGCACATACTGCCGGAACAGGATGTCGTCGGCGGTGAGGTGCGATGGCCGTCCGAGCGCTCCCTTCACGACGTTCCTCGCGAGGCTCCGTGCGTAGCCGAGCGATCCGAAGGTCAGAAGGCGCAGCGCGGCCGCGTTCACACCAGCCTGCCTTCGACCAGCACGACGTGACGGTCGGCCGCCGCGATGGCGGCGGGGCGATGGGTGACGAGGAGGATCGTCGCCCTTCCCTTCAGCCCCGCGATGGTCTCCAGGATACGCTCCTCGTTGACGGCATCGAGCGCGCTGGCCGGCTCGTCGAGCAGGATCAGCCGCGGCGCGCGCAGCAGCAGGCGTGCCAGCGCCAGTCTCTGACGCTCGCCGCCCGACAGGCTGGCGCCGCGGTCGCCGACGATCGTGTCGAGACCCTGCGGCAGCGTCGCGAGGAAGTCGCCGAGGCCGGCCAGCCGCAGCGCGTCCTGCATCGCCTCGTCCGGGGCGTCGGGCCGCGCCCAGGCGAGATTGTCGCGGATGGAGGCATGGAAGAGGAACGACTCCTGCGCCATCGTGCCGACCGAACGTCGCCATGCCCGCAACAGGTTCGGCGTGAGGTCCCGCCCGTCGATCAGGACGCGGCCCGATTGCGGCGTCAGCAGGCCGCCCAGCAGGTCGAGGATCGTGCTCTTGCCGGCGCCCGATACGCCCGACATCACGGTAAGCGAGCCGAACGGCAGCGACAGGTCGACGCCGCGCAGGATCTCCGGCTGGTCGTCGTAGCCGAAACGCACCTTCTCCAGCCGGACCTCGCGCTCGAAAGCCACTGGCTCCTGCGCCGCCGCCTCCGGCACATCGGCCGCCGCCTCGCAGTCCTCGATCGCGCCGGCGACCAGCCTGTAGGCGGGCGACGCATGGGCGAATTGTTGGCCGAGTTCCTGTACGCCCTGCAGCATCGGCAGTAGGCGCTGGAAGACCAGGATCAACACCAGCAGGTCGGCCAGCGGCAAGGCGGCCCAGCTTGCCGCCATCCAGAGGAAGCCCGCCAGCGCGACGGCGACGAGGCAGTCGAGCAGGAAGCGCGTGTCGGCCTGCAGCCGGTTCGCCGCGAGATCGGCGCCTTCGGCGCTGCGGGCGGCGTCGGCGAAGGCCCGTACATGGCGGCTTTCCGCGCCGTGAGCCTTCGTGAGCTTCAGCGCCTGGAGGAACTCGCCGATCTCGCGGCTGACGCGAATGTTGGCCTCCGACGCCGTCTCGCCGAGGCGCCGGCCTTCGGCGAGCTTGTGCCGCATCAGCCAGACCAGGACCGCGCCGAAGGCGATGGCGAGCGCGGTGAAGCCCGGCGCGATGGCGAAGGCGACCACGAAATGCGCGGCCAGGATGGCGAGGCGCGCCGGCGCTTCGAGAAGCAGATGGGTCGCGTGCTCGACCCGGTCGATCTCGGTCGAGAAGAGCGCGTGGAAGTCGGCCGTCCGCCGGCGCTGCAGGTACGACCAGGAGGCGTGGGCGATGGCGGCATAGGCTCTGACCCGCAGCGCCACGGCGAAGTCGAAGGCGAGGCGGGCCGTGGCCAGCTGTCGCGTGCGTGCGACCAGCGCGCGGATCAGCACGATGCCCAGGAAGACCAGCAGCAGGCCGCTCAGGGTCCGGGGGAGGAAGGCGAACAGACCCTGCTGCGTTCCGGCATCGGTGGCGCCGAGCGAATTGAGCAGCGGCACGAGGAGGGCGAGGCCCAGCCCGTCGGTGGCTCCCGCGAGCACGATCAGCAGGCTGAGGAAGGCCAGACGTGCCGCTCCGGCCTGTCCGCTCCGCAGGCGCCAGGCCGCCTTCAAGTCGGTCAGCATGTCGATCGGCCAGCACGGCCTGCAGTCACGTCCATGCCGCAGCCTAGCAGGCGGACCGGTCCCGCGCCTTCTACTCCGCAGCCGCGGCGAAGCGCAGGTCGGGCAGGGGCCGCGACCGGTCGACCGGAGCGCCGGCATCGAACGCCTTCAGCTCGGGCATCACGGTCTTGGCAAACATGCGCATGTTCCGCGCCGCCTCCTCGTGCGGCATGCCGGCATATGAGAAGACGCCGACATAGCCGCAATTGTTCGTCTGCTTGTGGATCGCCATGATCTTGTCATGGACCTGCTCGGGCGTGCCGTAGACCTGCAGGTCGGCGAAGAACTCGATGGCCTTCTGGTCGCCATAGACCGCGAGCTTCTCGTTCATCTTGGCGTAGTACTCGTAGCCGCGCTGATTCTTCATGTGCGCGCCGGCGAACTGGTAGTGGTCGAGCACGGTGCGGTAGTAGCCACCGATATATTTCACGGCCATCTCGCGCGCCCGCTCGGCGCTCTCGTCGACGAAGGTCCAGCCGGCGGAGATCGGCTGCGGTGCATCGGCGCCGTTGATCTCGCGATACAGCGCATTGTACTCGGTCAGCTCCTTCTCGACCTCGCGCCAGGGCTTCTGGGGGATGATCAGCAGACCGACGCCGAGGCGCGCCATGATGCGCGCACTCTCGGGGGAGACCGCCGCGGCATAGGTGCGGCCACGAAAGCTCCTGAACGGCGCGGGTCGGATCTCCACGGGCGGCTGGCGGTAATGCTTGCCCTGATGTTCCATGATTCCGGTTTCGAGGCCCTTCAGGAGCGCCTCGCCGTATTCGACGAAGAGCTCGCGGCTGTCGCCCATGTCGAGGCGGAAGCCGTCGAACTCGACCTTGCCCGCGCCACGGCCGAGACCCAGGATCATGCGGCCGCCCGAAAGGTGATCGAGCATCGAGATCTGCTCGGCGACCCGCATGGGATCGTGCCACGGCAGCACCACCACCATGGAGCCGAGCCGGACGTTCTTGGTGCGGCCGGCCATGTAGGAGAGGAACTGCACCACGTCGGGGCACATCGTGTAGTCGGTGAAATGGTGTTCGACCGACCAGATCGAGTCGAAGCCCAGCGGCTCGGCCATGTCGGCCAGCGCCAGTTCGTTCAGGTAAATCTGCCGGTCGGTAACTGCTCGGCCGGTATTCTGAAAGACTGCAGCCATTCCGGTGTGCACAGCGTTTCCTCTCGTTGGTTTTCACTATGGTAAACGGCCATTCACATGATTGGAAAGCCCCCTCGAATGCTTGATTCCGCCGTATTCGACCGTCATATCCCGCCCATGAACACCCGTTCCCGGCGTACGTTTCTCGCGGGCCTTGGCGCTGCCACGGCTGCAGGTTTCACCGGCTCCTTTGCCTCGGCGCAGACGGCCAACCCGGACGTGTCCGCGGTCGAGCGCTACTTCAACGGCCTGCGAACCATGCAGGCACGGTTCGTGCAATCCAATCCCGGCGGCACCGTCGTCCAAGGCACTCTCTCGGTGCGGCGTCCGGGCCGCATGCGCTTCGAGTACGATCCGCCCTCGCAGCTCAAGATCGTGGCCGACGGCAGCCAGGTGACGATGTGGGACATCGCCAACCGCGATTTCGGCCAGTGGCCGATCGGCTGGACCGCCGCATCCTTCCTGGTGCGCGAGCCGATGGTGCTGCAGGGCGGCGACCTCACGGTCGAGAACATCGAGCGCGCCGACGGGATGCTGCAGCTCACGATGAGCCAGACCCGCAAGCCGAACGAGGGCAAGGTCATCGTGCGACTGGGCGAGAACCCGATGGTGCTGCGCGGCTGGTCGATCATCGACAGCCGCGGCCAGAGGGTCGACGTTTCGCTGAACGGCCTGCAGACCGGCCTGCCACTGGCTGCAAGCCTGTTCAAGTTCGACGGCCCGGACGCCGGCGCCATTCGACGCGGCGTCAATCCAAACTAGTCTATAATCCCTGCTGGAACCGGCGTGGGGATCTGAAGACGTGAGCGGACTGACGGTGAGGGCCTCGACCGAGGCCGACGTTGCGCGTTGCGCGGAAATCTATGGGCATCATGTGTTGCACGGCACGGCTTCCTTCGAGGTCGATCCACCCGACCTCGGGGAGATGAAGAAGCGCCGCGCCGCGGTGCTCGACCTCGGCCTGCCCTATCTGGTGGCCGAGAAGGACGGCCGCCTGCTGGGCTACGCCTATGCCGGCCTCTACCGGACGCGGCCGGCCTACCGCTTCACCGTCGAGAACTCGATCTACATCGACAAGGATGCAGTGGGGCAGGGCGTCGGCAAGGCACTGCTCCTGCCGCTGATCGACCTGTGCGCCCGCGATGGCCGGCGCCAGATGATCGCGGTGATAGGCGACTCCAAGCACGTGGCGTCGATCAACCTCCACGCCTCCTGTGGCTTCGCAATGGTCGGCACCCTGAAGAGCGTGGGTTTCAAGTTCGGCCGCTGGCTCGACAGCGTCCTCATGGAACGGCCGCTGGGACCGGGCGACACGACGCTGCCCGGAGCCGGGAATGATGAGGGGAGAGGGACACCATGAGGTTGATCGACTATTTCGACCGCGGGGCCGACCTCTATCCGGATCGGCATTGCCTGCATGACGGGACCCGGGGCTGGACCTATCGCGAGGTGCGCGCCCAGACGCATCGCGTCGCCAACGGGCTGCTGGCCATGGGGCTGGGGCGCGGCTCGAAGGCCGCCGTCTACAGTCCCAATCATGCGGTGGCCTATGCCTGCCTGCTGGGCATTGTGCGGGCCGGAGTCACCTGGGCGCCGGTCAATGCGCGCAACGCGCTGGAGGAAAACCTCTACATCCTGAACAACACCGATGTGGAGGTGCTGTTCTATCATTCGAGCTTCGAAGATTATCTCGCGCGCATCCGCGAAGCCTGCCCGCGCATCACCGGGTTCATCTGCATCGACACGCCGTCCTTCGAGACGTGGCTGGCGGCGCAGAAGGAGGAGGCGCCCGACCTGCCCGACGCATCCGACGACGTGGCCTTCCTCGCCAGTTCGGGCGGTACCACCGGGCGTCCCAAGGGCGTGCAGATCACCAACCGCAACATCGAGACGATGAACGCGATCTTCTGGGCCTGCATGCCGGTGAAGTCGCCGCCGGTCCATCTGATGGTGGCGCCGATGACGCACGCGGCCGGCGTCTGCTCGTTCCCGCTGCTGCCGTTCGGCGGCACCAACATCTTCATGGGCACGGCCGACCCCGGCGGCATTCTGGCCGCAATCGAGAAGCACAAGGTGACGCATGTCTACATGCCGCCGACCCTGATCTACATGCTCCTCGCGCATCCCGACGTGGGCAAGTACGACTACAGTTCGCTGCAGCACCTCGTCTATGCCTCGGCGCCGATGTCGGTCGACAAGCTGGTCGAGGCCGTGAAGGTGTTCGGCCCCGTGCTGACCCAGACCTACGGCCAGGCCGAAGCCTGCATGATCTGCACCTTCTTCTCGCCGGAAGACCACGTGGCGGCGCTCGAGAGCAACAACCGTCACCGGCTCGCGAGCTGCGGCAAGGTCTCGCCTCTGGTGCGGCTCGAGGTGATGGACGATCACGGCAGGCTTCTGCCGCGCGGAGAACGCGGCGAGATCGTCGTGCGGGGCAACCTCGTGATGAAGGGCTACTACAACAACGTCGAGGCGACGGCCGAGGCATCGGCCTTCGGCTGGCATCATACCGGCGACATCGGCGTGATCGACGAGGACGGCTTCGTCTACATCGTCGATCGCAAGAAGGACATGATCATCTCCGGCGGCTTCAACGTGTTCCCCGGTGAGGTCGAGCAGGTCCTGTGGAGCCATCCCGCCGTACAGGATTGCGCGGTGATCGGCGTTCCCGATGAGAAGTGGGGCGAGGCGGTGAAGGCCGTGGTCGAGCTGAAGTCCGGCAGGACGGCCGAGGCCGAAGAGCTGATCCAGCTCGCCAAGGAGAAGCTCGGCGGCGTCAAGGCGCCGAAGTCGGTCGACTTCGTCGATACATTGCCGCGCAGCCCGGTCGGCAAGGTGCTGAAGAAGACCCTGCGCGAGCCGTACTGGGCCGGACACGAGCGGAAGATCTGATGCGGGACTGGCTGCGGCGCCTGCCGCCCAACGTGCAGGGGGCGCTGTGGCTGGTCAGCGGCGGGTTCATCTTCACCTCGACCGGCGTGATGATCCGCCTGCTGTCGGAGCAGATCGAGAGCGTCCAGACCGCGTTCTTCCGCGCGGTCCTCTCGGTCATCATGCTGTTGCCGCTGATGATGACCGGCAGGGTGAAACCCTGGCTCAGCCAACGAATAAAGGGTCATTTCTGGCGCACCTTCATGGGCACCACCTCGATGGTGCTGGGCTTCTACGCCATCTCGATGCTGCCGCTGGCCGATGCGACGGCCATCGCCTTCTCCCAGCCGCTCTTCTCCGTCGTTGTCGCCGCGCTGATCGCCAAGGAGAAGGTGCGCTGGAGGCGCTGGACCGCGACGGTCGTGGGCTTCGTCGGCGTGCTGGTGATGGTGCGGCCGGGCGAGGGCAGCCTGCAACTCGGCGCGCTGGTCGCGCTGGCCAATGCCGCTTGCGTGGCGATCTCGATCCTGCTGGTGAAGCGCCTTTCGGATTCCGAATCGCCACTCATGATCCTGACGCAGTTCGCGATCTTCTCGACCCTGTTTCTGGCGCCGCCGGCGATCTGGGTCTGGCGATGGCCCGACCTGTTCGGCTGGATTCTGGCGATCGGCATCGCCTCCAGCGCCACGGTCGGTCAGTATTTCTGGGTGCAGGCCTTCAAGGCCGGCGAGATGTCGGCCATCGCGCCGTTCGAATACATGCGCCTGCCCTTCGCGGTGTTCATGGGCTGGCTGATGTGGAACGAGATGCCGGTCGTCTGGACCTATGTCGGCGCCGCCATCGTCATCGCCTCGGCGCTCTATATCGCCCATCGCGAGCACGCGGTCGCACGCGAGCGACGGCGCGCCGCTTCGGTCAGCCCGCCGGAGAAGCCTCCGGGCCGGCCCCCGTCCGGGCCTGCTCCTTGAGCAGCCAGGCCCGCGCTCGGGCGCGGTGCGCTTCCGTGATGTGCATGCGGGCGGCGGTGAAAGCCGCGACCAGGATCGCCGCATCGTCGGTGAAGCCGAGGCCCAGCAGCAGGTCGGGAATGGCGTCGAACGGCAGCACGAAATAGGCCAGCGCCCCGAACAGGGTCGCGCGGATCGGCAGCGGCGTCGCGCGGTCGCTGGCACAGTAGAAGGCCGCAACCGCGTCCTCGGTGAAGGGCACGCGGCCCAGGGTGCGGCGGGCCTTGTGCCAGAAATTCCGGCGGACGGTCTCTTCGTTCCGGACCAGGTCGGAGGTGTCGCTCATCCGGGGAAGGTTGGGTCGGCGGGCCCGCTTGGCAAGGGGGCTGGAAATGCTAAAAGCGCCCAACCACGGAGGATACGGATGAACGTCAAGGGTCAGGCCGCCATCGTCACGGGCGGCGCGTCGGGATTGGGCGGCGCCACGGCGTCGGCACTGGCGGCCGCGGGCGCCAAGGTCGCCATCTTCGACCTGCAGGACGAGTTGGGCGAGCAGAAGGCGAAGGAAATCGGCGGCCTCTTCGTCAAGACCAACGTCGCCGACGCTGGCAGCGTCGAAGCCTCCGTGAAGACGGTCGTCGAGAAGCTGGGCACGCCGCGTGTCGTCGTGAACTGCGCCGGCATCGGCCGGTCCGGCCGCACCATCTCCAAGTCTGGCCCGCACGATCTGGCGATGTTCAGCCAGGTGATCCAGGTCAACCTGATCGGCACCTTCAACGTGATCCGCGTCGCGGCCTACGCGATGAGCCAGTCCGAGCCGCTGGACGGCGGCGAGCGCGGCGTCATCGTCAACACCGCGTCGGTCGCGGCCTTCGACGGTCAGATCGGCCAGGCGGCGTATTCGGCGTCCAAGGGCGGCGTCGTCGGCATGACCCTGCCGATCGCGCGCGACCTCGCGAGCCTCGGCGTGCGCGTCTGCACCATCGCGCCGGGCCTGTTCCTCACGCCGATGATGATGAGCCTGCCGGCGGAAGCGCAGAAGAGCCTGGGTGCGCAGGTGCCGTTCCCTTCGCGCCTCGGCGATCCGAAGGAATATGCCCAGCTCGCCATGAGCATCGTGGAGAACCCCATGCTGAACGGTGAGACGATCCGCCTCGACGGCGCCATCCGCATGGCGCCGAAGTAAGCGGCCCGGAGGGCGCGCCGATGCGGTTTACGACGTTGCTGACGGCGGCGGTCCTATTGGCGGCCGTTGCCACTCCCGCCAGCGCCGAGCCGCGCTGGCTCGCCTGCAAGGTCACCGACCAGGGCGGGCAGGTGCGCAATTTCAGCGTCGTGTTCGACGACCGGCGCAACACGGTCGGCGTGTGGGACGGCATCTCGATGGCCGAGGGCACGAGCGTGGTCATCACGTTCCAGGCACTGCGAGCGACCCTTCCCAATTTCTCGATGACCTACAATCGCAACGACGGCGCCTTCTCGATGACGCCGCTCGGAGCCAACTATGGCGGCCTGCTGCACGGCGAATGCCGCCGCAGTCCGCCGCCGCCCGGTGTTCCCGCCGAGCGGCGCTAGCGACGTTCGTCAGTAGCCGAGATCGGCCGGCTGCTCGCAGCGCAGGTCGGCGACGCTGTTCTCCGTCGCCTGGCGGCCCGGCGTCGTCTGGCCGTTGCAGGTGTAGCGGATGCGCAGCGTTTTGGTGAGACGATCGGGCATGCCGAAGATATAGGCCATCGCCGGCACCTGGCAGCGGGTGGATCCCTCGCCACAGATGTCGCGGACCTGCTGGGTGACGTCGATGGTCGAGGACGGGCCGCCCCACGACGCCTCCAGGATATCGATCCGACGCGGCACGAGGGGGGCCTGTCCGATGCAGGCCATGCGGACCTTGAAGGTCGGCGGCGCGACCTCGGCCAGCACGAAGTTCTGGGGCTGACAGGTCCAGATCACGGTGAGCTTCTTGGCGAGGTCCGCACGATTGTCGTTGAACGCAGGGCCGTTGGCGAACACGTCGCAGGGATAGCCCCCGGGACAGGTGACCATGCTGGTCACGTCGGCGCCGGGTCCTGCTTGCGGGAGCCCCCAGTAGGCGCGCTTGATCTGGGCCGTCGATTGCACCACGCGCGAGCCTTGGCTGCATGCAACGGCCGTCCCCACGACGGCCATTGCCAGAAGAAGTAGACGACCCCAAGCCATGAAACCCCCGCTCAATAACTGCACTGCCAGTCCCAATTTCCCGTGGGGAAACTAACGTCAGGCCGCGGTCACGGCAATCGGCCAAGCTTGACATCATTTCCGCCGCTCCGGAGAGTGGCGGCCGATGGGGATCGCGATCTCCCCACGAGGCGACAGCCGAAGCATCGCGTCCTGCCATGTTCACAAGGGACGCCGCCATGCCTTCGCCCAACACGATTTCCGCCGACAAGCTCGCCCGACTCCTCGGGCGGCCCGACTCACCTTCACTGATAGACGTCCGGACCGAGGAGGATTTCGCCGCCGATCCGCGACTCGTACCGGGCGCCGTTCGTCGCCCCTGGCATGAGGTTCCAGCCTGGGGGGCGGCCTTTGCCAGCACGGGCCGGCCGGCCGTGGTCATCTGCAGGAAGGGCCTTAAACTCAGCCAGGGAGCCGCCGCCTGGCTTCGTCATCAGGGCGTCCCGACGGACGTGCTGGAGGGCGGCATGGTAGCGTGGGAGGCGGCGAAGCTGCCGACCGTTTCCGTGGAGCGCGTGCCGCCGCGCGACTCCCAGGGGTGCACAGTATGGGTCACCCGCAGCCGGCCGAAGGTCGACCGCATCGCCTGCCCGTGGCTCATCCGCCGCTTCGTCGATCCACAGGCGGTGTTCCTCTTTGTCGCGCCCTCGGAGGTGCTCGACGTCGCCGACCGGTTCGGCGCGACGCCGTTCGATGTCGACCACGAGGATGTGTACTGGAGCCATCGCGGCGAGCGCTGCACCTTCGATCTCATGGTCGCGGAATTCGGTCTCGAAACGGAGCCCCTGAAGCGCCTGGCCACGATCGTGCGCGGCGCCGATACGGGCCGCCCCGAACTTGCCCCCGAATCGGCGGGCCTGCTGGCGGCCTCGCTCGGCCTGTCGCGCATGTATGCCGACGACCTCGCCCAACTAGAGGCGGGGCTCGCCCTCTACGATGCCTTCTATCGCTGGTGCCGCGATGCCGTCGCCGAGGGGCACGACTGGCCGCCGACCGCGAGGAAGACATGAGCGAGCCGAAAGTGCACGGCGTCCCGTTTGGCGAGGCGATGAAGGTCTGGGCGCGCGTTGCCGCCCTTTCGTTCGGCGGTCCTGCCGGGCAGATCGCGGTGATGCATCGCATCATCGTCGAGGAGAAGAAGTGGATCGGCGAGCAGCGTTTCCTGCAGGCGCTGAACTACTGCACCCTGCTGCCCGGTCCCGAGGCGCAGCAGCTCGCGACCTACATCGGCTGGCTGATGCACCGCACGGCGGGCGGCCTGCTGGCCGGCACGCTGTTCGTGCTGCCCGGCCTCGTGGCCATCATGGCCCTGTCGTGGGTCTACGTGCTGCTGGGCAAGGTCACCCTGGTGCAGGGCCTGTTTTTCGGATTGAAGGCCGCCGTGCTGGTCATCGTGATCGAGGCGGTGCTTCGGGTCGGGCGACGGGCGCTGCGCAACAACGCGATGCGCCTGCTGGCGGCCGCCGCCTTCGTCGCGATCTTTTTCTACGGCGTGCCGTTCCCGCTGATCGTCGTCGCGGCGGGGCTGGTCGGCTTCACCGTCACGAAGCTCGGCCGGTCGGAATTCCAGGCCGGCGGCCACGGCTCGGGCGGCCATGCCGGGCTGGGAGACGCGCAATCGGTGCTGGGCGAGGCGACCCCCGACCATGCCAGACCCAATCTCGCCTGGACCGTGACCATCGGCGCCATCTTCCTCGCGCTGTGGCTGGCGCCGGTCGCCCTGTTGTGGACGCTCCGTGGCCCCGACGACGTCTTCACCCAGATCGCGGTGTTCTTCAGCAAGATGGCCGTGGTGACCTTTGGCGGCGCCTATGCGGTGCTGGCCTATGTCGCTCAGCAGGCGGTCGACCAGTATGGCTGGGTCACCGCCGGCGAGATGCTGGACGGGCTCGGGCTCGCCGAGTCGACACCGGGGCCGCTGATCATGGTGACGCAGTTCGTGGGCTTCCTCGGCGCCTGGCGCGACCCGGGAGGACTATCCCCGCTGCTGGCCGCGACCCTGGGCGGGCTGCTCACCACATGGGTCACGTTCGTGCCCTGCTTCCTCTGGATCTTCGTCGGCGCGCCCTATGTCGAGGCACTGCGCTCCAACAAGGCGCTGTCGGGGGCTCTGGCGGCGATCACCGCGGCGATCGTGGGCGTGATCCTGAACCTTGCCGTCTGGTTCGGGCTGCAGGTGCTGTTTGCCGAGCTGCGCCCGGTCAGCCTGCTCGGCGCCACCCTCGACGTGCCGGTGCTGGGATCGGCGAATGTCGCGGCCATTGCGTTGGCGGCGGCCTGTGCGGTTGCTGTATTCCGCTTCCGCTTCGGGATGATCCCAGTCCTGCTGGCCAGTTCCATGGCCGGCATCGTCTACGCATTGATGGTATAGGAGATCCATGACCGACACGCTCCCCGACCGACTGTCCACCAATCCCAAGAGCCCGCACTATGACGAGGCGCTTCTCCAGCGCGGCATCGGCATCAAGTTCGATGGCCAGGAGAAGACCAACGTCGAGGAATATTGCGTGAGCGAGGGCTGGATCCGCGTCGCCGTCGGCAAGACCGTCGACCGCAAGGGCAATCCGCTCACCATCAAGCTCAAGGGCACCGTCGAGCCGTACTTCGAGACCAAGAAGTCCTAGAGGAGGCTGGATGGCACGGCCGCGCGCGGATGGAGACACGTCAGGGCGCCCGCGACGACGCGAACTGCTGGGAGGCATGGCCCTCCTCGGCGGCTCTCTGCTCGCAACCGGTCCGGCCGGAGCCCAGACCGTGAAGGTCCGTCTCGGCACGGCGACGCCGGGCGGCGGCTTTCCCGTCTATGGCGCGGCGTTCGTCGAGGGTGTTCGCCGCTTCGATCCGGCGCTGGAGATCGAGGCGATCAACACCAAGGGCAGTACCGAGAACGTGCCGATGCTCGAGGCCGGAACGCTCGACATTGCGCTGGTCCAGGGCGAGGTCGTTCATGCGGCGCTGCAGGGGGTGGGACGTGCGCCGGCCGACCTGCGCGTGCTGACCGCGATGTATCCCACGGCCGGCATGTTCGTCGTGCGCGCCGATTCGCCCTATCGCACGATCGCCGACCTGAAGGGCAAGCCTATCGCCTGGGGCGCGGGCGGTTCGGGCCTCGTGATCCTCGGCCGCTATGCCATGGACGGGCTCGGCCTGGACGCGGCCACGGACTTCCAGCCGATCTATCTCGAACGCGCCGGCGACGGTCCGGCCATGGTGCTCGACGGCCGTGCCGCCGCGCTGTGGGGCGGCGGCAATGGCTGGCCGGGGTTCATGACCATGGCTCGCAGCAGGGAGGGCGCCCGCTTCATCGCGCCCGATGCCGACGAGATCCGGCGGATCCTCGCCAAACACCCGTTCCTCAAGCCGGTCACGCAGCCCGCCGGGAGCTTTCCCGGCCAGGACACGGCCATACCTTCTGTTGGGTCCTGGAGTTTCGTGCTCGCCCGTCCCGGCCTCGACGAGACGGTGGCCTACCGAACGGTCAAGGCCCTGCATGCCCTGCAGCAGGCCGGCAACCCGCCGCCGCAGCTCGTCGACACGACGGCGGCCAACACGGTCGCCGTGGTCCCGGGGCGCGAGAAGCTGCACCCAGGCGCCGCGCGATTCTACCGCGAGATCGGGCTTCTCACGTAACCAACGGCGTCCTGCCGCGTTTCCCCGACTGGAAACGATGGAGCACGCCATGGACAAGGCCAAGGACGGGATCGAGGGCGAAGGCAGCTACACCGCCACAGCCGACTACAACAAGCGCACCGCCGAGTTCCTGAAGAAGGACAAGGTCGAGGGCGCGGCGCGCGAAGCCGCGAAGGCACTCGATTCCGAGGAAGCCGCATCCCTGAAGGCCGCCGAAGCCAAGGGGAAGGCGGGGGATCCCAAGGGCCAGGGCGCGGCCAAGGCCAAGTAGCCGACGCTACTCCGGCTTCAAAAGGCCCTTCTTCGCGAGTTCGCCGATACCGGCATCCTCTATTTTCAGGAAGGCGCCGAAGGCCTCGGGCGTCGACGGGCGGACCGTCGCGCCGAGTTCGGCGAATTTCTGCTTGATCGCCGCATCGTCGAGCGCTGCGACGACGGCGGCGTTGAGTGTTGCGATGATTGCCGGCGGCGTGTCGTTTCTCACGAAAAGTCCAAGCGTCGTGCCGCCATCGAAAGGGGTGCATCCGGTTTCGGCCAGGGTGGGCACGTCGGGTAGTTCCGGGGCGCGCTTTTCGCCGACGACCACGAGAGCGCGAAGTTTGCCGGACTTGATGTGCGGCAGTGAGCTGCTGAGCTGGTCGACGTAACTGTCGATCTGACCGGCCAGCACGTCGTTGAGCCCCACCCCTGAGCCGCGATAAGGCACGATCGCGAACCTCACCTTCTCGTTCTGCTGGATGCGCAGGATGTCGGTATGGTTGGGCGTCCCGTTTCCGGCATGCCCCATGCTGATGGTGTCGGGCTTTGCCTTCGCCGATGCCAGCAAGGACTGCCAGTCCTTGAACCGGCTGTTGGCCGGCACCACGACGATCATCGGAACGGTGCTGAGCATGCTGACCGGAGCGAACGACGCCACCATCGACGGCTTGCCGGCCATCAGTGGCGAGACGTAGAGCGTGCCGAAGGCCGCGATCACCATCGTGTAGCCATCCGCGGGCGCCTGCAGCACCAGCTCCTGGCCGACGACCCCGCCCGCGCCGGGACGATTGTCGATCAGCACCGGCTGTCCAAGCTTGCGCGACATGCCCTCGCCCGCGAGGCGGGCGGTGACGTCGGCATTCCCGCCGGCTGCGAAGGGAACGATGAAGCGAAGAGGCTTTGTCGGAAAGGACTGGGCCCGGGCACCGAAGCCCGCCAGGGCCGTCGTTGCCGCCAGTCCGCCGATCAGAAATTTCCGCCTGTGTGCCACCATGCATTTCCTCCGTTATCGATTGAGAGGAAGCATCCGCCCGGACGCGGGGCCGGGCTACTCGAATCGGTGCCCGTTTTCGCGGCCCGAAAGGGTCACTCTGCAGCGCGCGCCGTCATCCGGTCGAACTCGACCAACTCCGCCCGCTGCTTGGGCAGCGCGCCGGGATACTCGTCCTGGAGGAAGGCGATCAGCTTCTCGCGAATCTCGCAGCGGAGGTCCCAGGCCTCGGGCGAGGTCCGCGCGCTCACGAGACAGCGCAACTGGAGGGCCCGTTCGCTGCTGTCGACGACCTGCAGGTTGACGACCTGGCCGTCCCACAGCTTCGAGGCCTTCGCCAGCTCCTCGAGTTTCGCACGAATCCGGGCGACCGGCACCGTGTAGTCTACCCAGAGCATCACCGATCCGATCAGGTCCGTCGTCTGACGTGTCCAGTTCTGGAAGGGTTTCTCCAGGAAGTAGGAAAGTGGCACGACCAGCCGCCGCCAGTCCCAGATCTTGATGACCACGTAGGTGCCGGTGATTTCCTCGATCCATCCCCACTCGCCCTCGACGATGACGGCGTCGCCGATGCGGATGGGCTGGGTGAGCGCGATCTGGATACCGGCGAACAGGTTCGTGAGCAGTGGGCGGGCCGCGAGGCCGACGACGAGGCCGGCCGCGCCCGCGGAGGCGATCAGGCTCACGCCGTATTGCTTCACCGACTCGAACGTCATCAGCGCGGCGGCCACGGTAATGACGATGACGAGCGTCGCCGCTACCCGCCGCAGGACACGCACCTGGGTCAGGTGCTTGCGTCCGAGCGGATCGCCACTGAAGTCGATGTCGGTACGTCGAAGATAGAAGTCGGAGGCCAGGGTAATGGCGGCCGTGCAGCTCCATCCCAGCAGAAGAATGAAGGCGACGATCAGCCAGTGACCGATGGCCGACTTGCCGTCGCTCTCGAGCGGAACCAGCGGCAGGGTGAGGGCGACGGCGAATATCACCAGGGCCGCGCGAAGCAGCGCCCGTGTGGCGGACACCAAGGAATGAAGGAACTGGTACGATTCCGGAATGAGCCAGCGCAGCAGGCGCATGGCGAGGCCGTGAAGCGTGACCGCCACTGCTGCCGCCAGCAGCAGGAAAGCCAGCGAGATGACCCAGTTAGGCGCCCAGGTAGCGACCCGATCCAACCATGAAAGCGGATTTTCGAGCGGGTTTTCCATGGCGGCCAACGACGGCGGCGCCGCTTGGTTCCGAATGATTGGACGTCGGCGTGACCTGCGCGATTCTCGGCGCGCGCGCCACCACCAGACTCTTGGCGCGCAACCACTCCTTCGCGGCTGGCATTTCGTTGCTGAACCCCGAACGAGAAGGAGCGAGACCATGCGAGTGAGCGAGGCAATGACGCGCGACGTCTGCATTGCGAGACCTGACCACACGATCGAAGAGGCCGCGCGGATGATGCTGGCAGTCGATGTGGGCCTCCTGCCGGTCGGCGACGACGAGCGGCTGGTCGGCATGATCACGGACCGGGATATCGCGGTCCGCGGTATCGGCGATGGCCGGGGGCCCGCCACCGAGGTTCGCGAGGTGATGACGCAGGACGTGAAATACTGCTTCTCCGACGAGGACACCGCCCACGTCGCCCGGAACATGGGCGAACTGCAGGTGCGCCGGTTGCCGGTAGTGGATCGCGACAAGCGGCTCGTCGGTATCCTGTCGCTGGCAGACGTCGCATCGCACGAGAACGACGGCCGTCGGGTCGGCAATGCCCTGCGCGACATCGCCCAGCCGGGTGGCGAACACAATCAGGGCGACGAGGAGCGCGGGAGGGGCCTGTGAGGTCGCCGCATGCCGCCGTGTGGCTGAACGCCGAGGAGGCCCACATCTATCGCTTTGGTGCCGGCGAGGTCGAGAAGCGCGATGTCAGAGCCGACGGCACCGGACGCGTTCGCGACGATCGGAGCTATTTCGAGGCGATCCTCGCAGAGCTCACCGAGGTGCAGGGCTGGATGATCGCGGGCCCGGCGGGCCCGCTCCGGGACTTCGAGAAATATGTCCGCGTCGGCCATGCCGGGCAGCTTGCAGGCAAGCTGCTCGGCGTCGAGGCGATGGATCATCCGCGTGACGGAGAACTGCTTCGGCACGCGCGGAGGCGGCTGTCGTCCTAGTTGCTGTTTTCCAGGTGCCTCAGCACATAACGACGGCCGTCGCGTTCAACGTCGAAGCGGACGCGATCGCCTGCGCTCAGACCCTTCAGCACGGCCGGATCCTCGACCGCAAAGACTCGCACGCCACCCTCGGGCAGGAGAGGCAGCGGTCTGTATTCCAGGGTAATCCGGCCGGCGGCGGCATCGACCGCTACGACCCGCCCTGTGGCAAGAGGTGTGTCATCCGGCGCTTCGGCCGTGCAGGTCCGGAGATCCGAATCGCCATCCAGTTCGACGAAGGCCGGCAAGTTAGCCGCCATGACCGGTGAAACGAACGTGGGCGCAAGCAACAGCGCGGCAAGCGCCGCAGCATGCATCAAGGGCTTGGTAGACATCGGGCTGAACTTTCCAGGAATGAACGCTACTCAGGGCACCCAATCTGGGACGGTTCTGCCGGTTTTCCAGTGGTTACAGGTCGGTTACGAAGCAACGATCACGCTTGTCACGGCCACAGGTGCGTGCGTTTCCGGAGCCGATTAATTTGCGCGGGAACGGCAGGTAAACTCGAGTTGAACGCGGTTGATACCTCGTTGGCCCTCAGGCGACGGAGTCGATGACCTTGGCCAGGGCCACGTCCTTCTCGGACAGGCCGCCCGCGTCGTGCGTGCTGAGAACGATTTCGACCTTGTTGTAGACGTTGGACCATTCGGGATGATGGTCGGCCTTCTCCGCGGCCATGGCCACGCGGGTCATGAAGCCCCAGGCTTCGTTGAAGTCGGAGAACCTGAAGCTCTTCTGGATCGCGTCGCGCCCGCGCACCTTCTTCCAGCCCTTGATCGAGGCCAGGGCCTGGGTGCGGGCCTTTCCGGCGAGTTTGGCGGTCATCTGTTCTCTCCTGCGTTGGCGTGAAGCTTGCCTCATCGCGGGCCAGCAGCCTAGGCTCGCCTGAACAAACCGGAGGCTTTCTTGAAGATCACCCGTCGCACTGCCCTGCTTTCGACCACCGCCGCCGCCCTCGGCGCCGCGGCTGGCATCCCGCAGGCCTTCGCCCAGAAGAACGCCGACCAGTTGCGCATCCTGTTCAACGACGCCGTGCCCAACGTCGACATGTATTTCAACAGCCAGCGGACCGGGCTTATCCTGGCGCATCAGGCCTGGGACATGCTGGTGCATCGCGACCCCGCGACCTTCGAGATCAAGCCGTCGCTGGCCACCGACTGGAAGTTCACCGACGACAACACGCTCGATCTCACGATCCGGCAGGGTGTGAAGTTCCACGACGGCAGCACGCTCTCGCCCGACGACGTCGTCTACACGATCAACATGGCGGCGGATCCCGCCTCCAAGGTTGCGACGCCCTCCAACTATGCCTGGATCGAAAAGGCCGAGAAAACCGGTGACTGGACCGTCCGCATCAAGATGAAGCGGCCGACGCCCGCGGCGCTCGAATATCTCGCCATGGTGACTCCGATTCATCCCAAGGCCTATCGCGAGAAGGTCGGACCCGAAGGCTTCTCCGCCAAGCCGGTCGGCGCCGGCCCATACAAGATCGTCAAGAACGAGCAGGGCAAGGAAGTCTTCTTCGAGCGCTTCGACGATTACTGGAAGGGTTCGCCCAAGGGCGTGCCGGCGATCAAGAAGCTGCATGTCCGCTTCGTGCCCGATCTCGCCACCGCGGTGACGGAGCTGCTGGCCCAGCGCGCCGACTGGATCTGGAACATCAATCCCGACCAGGCGAACGACATCAACAAGATGCCGTTCCTGCAGGCCGTGCGGCAGGAATCGATGCGAGTCGGCTATCTTTCCATCGATGCGGCCGGCCGCACCGGTGCCGACAATCCGCTGACCAAGCTCAAGGTGCGGCAGGCCATCTGGCACGCCGTCGACCGCAAGACCTTCGCCGACAAGCTGGTCGGCGGCGGCAGCCGCGTGCCGCCCGCGCCGTGCTTTCCGAGCCAGTTCGGCTGCGATGCCGATGCCGCCGTGAAGTACGACTACGATCCCGCGAAGGCGAAGGCGTTGCTGGCCGAGGCGGGCTATCCCAACGGCTTCGACGTCGAATTCGTGACCTACGTGCAGCCGACCTCGTGGCCTGCATCTGTTCAGAGCTACCTCCAGGCCGTCGGCATCCGCGCGAAGATCACCCAGCTCCAGGTCGCGCCGGCCATCCAGAAGGCGCAGAAGGGCGAGGCGCCGCTCTACATGGGAAGCTGGGGCAGCTACTCGATCAACGATGTCTCGGCGATCCTGCCCGTGATGTTCGGCGCCGGCGCGCGCGACAACTACTCGCAGGACCCCGAACTCGAGAAGCTGATCGCCGAAGGCGGCTCCACCTCCAATACCGAGGCCCGCAAGAAGGCCTACTCGGCGGCGGTCAAGATCGCGACCGAGAAGGCCTACTGGCTGCCGATCAACACCTACGTGAACACCTACGCCTTCTCGAAGGGCCTCGACTTCAAGACCTTCCCCGACGAACTGCCGCGCTTCTACCTGGCGAAGTGGAAGTAACCCATCCGAGCTTTCCTCCCCCGTATTACGGGGGAGGCGAACGGTTCAACGCAATCAGGGAACCAGCAGACACTCCACGCCGCCGCCGGGCCGAGGCCTGAGCGGCGGCGTTTGCGTCGAGCAGCGCGGTTCGGCGATCGGGCAACGCGGATGGAAGCGGCAGCCCGGCGGGATGTTGGCGGGATCGGGCATGACGTCGCCCAGGCCGACATCGGGCACGCCGAGGCCGGGCTCTGGCGTCAGCACCGAGGCCAGCAGCGCCTTGGTGTAGGGATGCTCGGGCTGATGGAACAGCGCCTGCGTCGGCTTCTTCTCGACGATGCGGCCGAGATACATCACCGCCACCTCGCTCGCGACATGCTCGACGACCGCGAGATTGTGGCTGATGAACAGGTAGGTGAGGCCGAGGTCGCGGCGCAGTTCGGCCAGCAGGTTCAGGATCTGCGCCTGCACCGAGACGTCGAGGGCCGAGGTGGGCTCGTCGCACACCACGATGCGCGGCCGCAGCACCAACGCGCGCGCGATGGCGACCCGCTGGCGCTGGCCGCCGGACAGCTCCGCCGGCAGGCGGTTTCCCATCTCGCCGGGCAGGCCGACACGTTCAAGCATCTCGTCGACGCGCCTGGCGATCTCGGCGCGCGAGAAGCTGCCCTGCGCCTGCAGCGGCATCGCCACGATGTCGCGAATGCGGGTCAGCGGGTTGAGCGACGAGAAGGGGTCCTGGAACACCGGCTGGATCAGGCGCGCCCGGGCCTTGCGATCCATGTCGACGACGCGCTGTCCCTCGACGGCGATGTCGCCGGAATCGGGCGTGAGCAGGCCCAGGATCAGGCGGGCGAGGGTGGACTTGCCGCAGCCCGATTCGCCCACGACGCCCAGCACGCCGCCCGGCGGCACGGCGAAGGAGACGCCGTCGACGGCGACCACCCGGCGGTCCTTGCCCAGGATGCCGCCGGAAACACGGAAAGTCTTGCCGACGGACCTGAGTTCGATCGCGGCCTGTGTCGTCGCATTCATGGCGCCAGCCGGCAGAGATAGTCGTGACCCGGCGCCGCGGTCTGGTGCGGGACGGTGTGGGCGCAGCTCGCATCGGCGAAGCTGCAGCGGTCGCGAAAGCCGCAGCCCTGGAAGCCCGGGCCGATGCGCGGCACGGTGCCCGGAATGGAGCCCAGCGGCTCGTCCTGGCGTTGCTTGCCCGGGACCGGCACGCAGCGCAGCAGGCCCTGCGTGTAGGGATGCTTGGGATCGGCGAAGAGCTGGGCCGTGGCCGCGCTCTCGACCACTTCGCCCGCATACATGACCGAGACGCGATGGGCGACGCGGGCCACGATGCCGAGATCGTGGGTGATCAGCAGCATGCCGAGACCGAGGTCGCGCTGCAGCTGCGCCAGGAGGCGCAGGATCTGCGCCTGCACGGTGACGTCGAGCGCCGTGGTCGGCTCGTCGGCGATCAGGAGCTGCGGTTCGCACATCAGCGCCATGGCGATCATCACCCGCTGACGGAGGCCGCCCGAGAGCTGGTGCGGAAACTGGCCGAGCCGAAGTCCCGGCGCGGTGATGCCGACCTGGCCCAGAAGGTCGGCCGCGCGGTCGGTGGCGACCCGCTGGCTCACCTTCTTGTGGCGCCGCATCACCTCGGTCATCTGCGAGCCGATCGTGTAGGCCGGATTGAGGCTCGTCATGGGCTCCTGGAAGATCATCGCCATGGCATTGCCGCGCAGCCGCGCCATGCCCCGGTCGTCGAGCTTCAGCAGGTCCTCGCCCTGGAAGGTGAGGCGCTGCGCCGTGCGCCGGCCGCCGCGCGCCAGCAGGTTCATGATCGCCAGCGAGGTCACCGACTTGCCGCAGCCCGACTCTCCAACCAGGCAGTGGGTTTCGCCGCGCTCGACCGTGAGCGACGCGCCGCGCACCGCCGAGGTTCCGCCGAACCCCACTTCGAGCCGCTCGACGTCGAGAAGCGCGCTCATGTGCGGGACCTGGTTGCGAAGGCGTCGCGCAGGCCGTCGCCCAGCAGGTTGATGCCGAGCACCAGCACGAACAGCGCCACGCCGGGAATTACGATCACCCATGGGCTGAAGAACATGTAGTCCTTGGCCTCGGCGATCATCAGTCCCCAGGAGGGCAGCGGCGGCGGCACGCCGAGGCCGAGGAACGACAGCGTCGCCTCGAGCAGGATGGCCAGCGCGACCTCGAGGGTCGCCACGACGACGAGGTGGCTCGCGATGTTGGGCAGCACCTCGCGGGTGAGAACCCGCAAGCGCGAGCAGCCCGCGCACCAGGCCGCGGCGACGAAATCGAGGTTGCGCACCTGCATGGAGGTCGAGCGCGCCACGACCGCGAAACGGTCCCACAGCAGCAGGCCGAGAGTCAGGACCAGCAGGGTCATCGAGGTGCCGAGCAGGCCGACCACGGCGAGCGCCACGAGGACGACGGGGATCGATAGGCGCGTGGTGATGGCGAACAGCACGGCGTCGTCGATGCGGCCACCGAAGAAGCCGCCCAGCACGCCGATGGTGATGCCGATCAGGCCCGAGACGATCGTTACCGTGACTCCGATCAGCATCGATATGCGGCAGCCCCAGATCAGGCGCGAGAGGTAGTCGCGCCCGAGCTGGTCGGTGCCGAGGATGAAGTCGGGATTGTGCCCCTCCATCCAGAACGGCACGAGCAGGCGGCGGTTGAGGTCCTGAGCGAACGGATCGTGCGGCACGAGCAGCGGCGCGAAGAGGGCGCAGACGAGCGCGGCGCCGACGATGACGGCACCGATCCACGTGCCCGCACTCCGCCAGCCCCGGCGCGGGCCGGCATTGATCGAAACCGCGGTGCTCATGCGCGCAGCCGCGGATCGAGCACGGCATTCAACAGGTCTGAGACCATCGTCAGGGCCACATAGATGACGGCGAGCACCAGCACGACGGCCTGCACCACCGGGAAATCGTTCTTGGCGATGCTTTCCCAGGCGAGGAAGCCGACGCCATGCAGGGCGAACACCTGCTCGATCACGATCGAGCCGCCGAGCATGAAGCCGAGCTGTACGGCGGCAATCGCCACGACCGGTATGGCGGCATTGCGCAGCGCGTGCTTCAGCAGGATGGAGGCACGCGACAGGCCCTTGGCGCGGGCGGTGCGGATGTAGTCGCTACCCATCGCCTGGATCATGCCGGCGCGCGTGAGGCGGGTGAGGGCCGGTACCGCGGAGAAGGCGAGCACGATGCCCGGCATGACGAAATGCTCCCACGAGCCGGTGCCCGAGATCGGCAGCCAGCCCAGGCTGAGGCCGAAGACGATCATCAGCAGGAGGCCCAGCCAGAAAGAGGGCATCGCCTGGCCGATCAGGGCGACCATCTGCACCGCGCGGTCGAAGTTGGTGTTTTCACGTACGGCGGCGAGAATTCCCATGGGGATCGAGATGAGCAGCGCCAGCGAGAGCCCCGTCAGGCCGAGAGTCAGGGTCACCGGCATGCGCTCGGCGATCAGTGTCGAGACGCGCGTCTGGAAGAAATAGCTGTTGCCGAGATCGCCGGTCACGGCGCGTCCGACCCAGTCGAGGAACTGCTCGAGGACGGGGCGGTCGAGCCCGTAGGCCTTGCGCACGGCTTCGATGTCGGCCGCCGTCGCGTTGGGGCCGGCGATCGAGATTGCGAGATCGCCCGACAGCCGTGTGAGGATGAAGGCGAGGGTCATGACCGTTGCCGCGACGAGCAGCGCCACGATCAGGCGGCGGACGAGAAAGCGAAGCATGTGCGGCGGGGAGCTTAATGCGGATCGATCACGAAGGCGACCATGCGAATAGCGCGCCAACTCCGGGATCGGGAGGTGCCCAATCGGTCACGACGGGGCGCTTGGCGTCGGCGCGCTGGTCCTATAAGGGGGAGTCATGCCGGTCTTCAACAATCCTCGGCGCGTACCCTGTTTCGGCCTCGCGCCCACACTGGAGGATTTCGAAGCGATCGCCGCCGAGGCGCTCGCGACGATTCCCGAGGAGTTTCGTCGGCACATCGGCAACGTGCGCATCCAGATCGACGATTTCCCGAGCGACGAGGTCGAGAAGGAGATGGAGCTCGATACGCCGTTCGACCTGCTCGGTCTCTATCAGGGCGTGTCGATGATGGAGCGCGGCGCGGGCCACATCGCGAACGACATCGACCGCATCTTCCTCTATCGCCGGCCGATCCTCGATTACTGGTGCGAATCGGGCGAGGATCTGCCTCACATCGTGCGCCATGTGCTGATCCACGAGATCGGCCATCATTTCGGCCTGAGCGACGACGACATGGAAGCGATCGAGGCCAAGGCCGAAGAGGAATCGCAGCGCGTCCAGCCGAGCGCTTGATCTAGACCCGCATCGCCTCACGGTAGAGGCGCTCCGCATTCGTCCATTTGATCGCGTGCATGAAGGCGTCGATGTACTTCTCCGTGTCGCTGCCGTAGTCGGCCGAATAGGCGTGGTCGTACATGTCCATGGCCAGCAGGGGGACGCCGCCCGCGGGGGCCATCGAATCGTTCTCCGCGCGGTAGTTGAAAAGGCGCTTCTCACGAGGAGCGTAAGCCAGGATCACCCAGCCGGTTCCCGAGGTCAGGGACTTCCCGATGCACACGAACTCCGCCGTCCAGCGGTCGAGGCTGCCGAAATCGCGTGACAGCGCCTGGGCCAGCAGGCCCGCCGGTTGGGTCGGCGCTTCACCCAGTCCATCGAAGTATATTTCGTGCAGGAGGGTGGAGTTCTGCGCCGCCTGCTCGTCGCCCTTCAGGGCTCCGAGCTTGGCCGGCGGCACGGCCGCGAAATCGATCTGCGACAGCTCGTCGTTGATCGTATTCAGCTTCTTCACCGCCTCCGCATAGACGGTGTCGTGGTGGCTGCGCAGCAGGTCGGCCGAAAGGCCCTTGACCTTCTCCGGGTTGATGATGAGCGGCTTGGCGGTGGCTTTCGGGGGCGGAATTGTGGTCGCCAGCTGCGGAGCCATCTGCTGGGCGCGTGCCCCGACCGCAAGGGCGCCAGCCAGCAGGCCCGCGCCCGCAGCCAGGGAGCGGCGGGAGATGTCGGTCATGGGGGCCTCCTGCTTGTTCGCAGGAAGAACGCCGGTCAGGGAGAGGAGTTGCGACGCACCGGCGGGATACGGTAGCGCCCCTCGGCCAACATCTCGTCCGGCTGATAGGCCCGCAGCACCAGGCGCATCGCCCCGAGCGGCGCCGGCAGCCAGTTGCCCGCGTGCTCTGCCTGGGGACGTTCGCGCTGGATGAAGATCGTGAGGGAGCCATCGGCGTTACGCATCAGGCCGGGCGTGTGATCGCCGATCGAGTAGCGGCCGATCGGATTGTCGACGAAGAAGGCGCGACCTTCCGGCGTGACTTCGTAGGCCGACAGCGACCAGAAGGCCCGTGCCGGCGGCAGGCGGTCGGGCGGAAAGGTGAGCGTGTAACGGTGGTCGCCCGAGAGGCCGCGCCGTTCCGCATCGACCGCGCAACTGACATAGACCGCCTCGTCCGGCCGTAAGGCGCCGAGTGCCGTGAGCGCGGTGGCGGCGCGATAGAGATAGTCGTCGCCGAAGCTCCCGAGATGCCGTTCGCCATAGGTCCAGCCGTCGATCGTTCGGCCGCGCGCGGCGGCGGCGCGGATGTCGGCGTGACCCTGTTCCATGCCGGCGCGAATCGCCAGCCGTTCGGTATCGCTGAACGCGCGCTGGTCGAACCTGCGCCCGGGCTTCAGCTTCAGCGGCGCGAGCGCTTCGAACAGCGGTCGGTCGCGTTCGGGCAGCGGGCTCTCGCCCAGCGCCCGCATACCGGTGTCGAACAGGTCGAAGGGCTCGGCGGGCTGGGGCGGCGGCCAGTCGGCGACGGGTTCGGGCGGCGCCTGCGTACGAAAGCGCATCAGCTCGCCGGTCTCGAGGATACGTCGCTCGTTGCGCATGTCGGGCGTCTCGAGCAGCACGCGGTTCTGCAGGATGCGGACGCGGTCGAGTTCTTCGGGGCCGTCGACCAGGATGCGACCGAGCAGCCATGCCGAGGTGGTGGGCGCACGGACCAATGTCACGTCGCCCGGCGCGTCGCCGTTCCATTTCGGCCCGACGATCATGTGCGTCGCCAGGCCGTTGGCTCTGAGGCGATTGCCGACGACGAGGAAGTTGTCGGTGAACAGGTCGACGAAGGCGTAGCTGCAATAGAGATCGCCGACCGGCGGCACGGTCAGGAACAGCGGTTCCATCGACAGGTCGAGCCAGGCGGAGGAGTAGAGCGTGTCGGCATTCGGCGTGGTGACGTCACGCGTGCGCGCATCGGCGAGTGTCGGTTCATGGCGGAAGCGGTTGAGCCGCTGACGCTGCGGGTTCGTCTCGTCGACGGTCGCGCGCCAGCGGGCGCGGTACATCTCGCAGACCGGAAAGAGGTAGATCGTGGCGCGCCGTGCGAGTTCGCGCAGCGTCGCGGTCGTGTCCTGGGCTTGCGCCAGCGCAGGCAGGCCGATCAGCCCGCCCAGCGCGGCGCGCCGGCCGATCCTCACGCCGCCCGCTCGCGCAGCCGCCGCCGTTCGGCGACGAAGGCGGCAGCCTCTTTCCACGGCGCCAGCGTCCAGAAGGAGCGGGCGCGGCCCGAGGGCGAGGCCAGCACGAAGGCCACCGCGCCCTCGAGAAGCTCCACCTGCCGTCCATAGGCCGGCGCCTTGATGCCGAGGGCGAGCGACGCGGCGTTCTTGGAGGTGAAGGCGATGGCGGCGGGCCGGAAGCGACGCAGCTTCCCATGTAGCGACGGCGCGTCCATCGCCTCGGGCGTAAGCTCATGGTCCGACCCGACCTCGGTCTTGTTGAGGTCGGTCAGGCCGAGGCCCAACGTCAGTAGCTCGGGGTAGCGCTGCGGCGTCAGTCGTTCCGGTGTCAGGCCGACCGCGTGCAGGGTCGGCCAGAAGGCGTTGCCGGGATTGGCGTAGTAGGCGCGCGCCTTGAACGAGGCCGGGCTCGGCGCGGTGCCGCAGAACACCAGGTCGAGGCCCGGCGCCAGCAGGTCCGGGATGAGGGGACTATTGCGGATTGATGCCCGCGGCACGGATGACCTCGCCCCAGCGCTTGATCTCGGTCTTGATGTAGGCGTCGATCTCGGGGACCGTCATGGTGCCGGGTTCGAAGCCGCCGGCCTTCATGCTCTCCATCACATCGGGCGACTTCAGCGCCTTCTCCGTCGCGATTCGAAGCCGCTCCTTGATCTTCCCCGGCGTGCCGGTCGGCACCGCCCAGATCGACCACGATGTCACGACGAGGTCCGGCGAGACGGTCTCGGCGAAAGTCGGCGTGTCCGGCAGGACCGTCGACCGCTTGGCGCCGCTCGACGCCATCGGCTTCAGCTTGCCCGCACTGACCTGTCCCATCAGCGAATCGATGTTGGAGATGACCATCGGCAGATGGCCGGCCAGCACGTCGGCGGCGGCCGCGGCGGCGCCACGGTAGCTGATGAAAGTGATATCGACGCCCGTCTTCTGCTTGAACAGCTCCATCGTCAGGGTCGGCGAGGTGCCGAGACCGGACGAGCCGAACGAAAGCTTCCCGGGTTCCTTCTTCGCCGCCGCGATCAGCTTGGGCAGCGTGTCGTGCGGAAAGGCCGGGCTGCAGCAGAGCAGGTTGGGTTGCGTCCCGATCCAGGCCACGGTCTCGAGGTCGGTGACGGCGTTGTAGGCCGGCTTGCGGTAGAGGTGGGGCACCAGCGCGTGGCTGCCGATGTTGCCCAGCAGCACCGAATAGCCGTCGGGCGGCGACTTGGCGACGTTGTCGGCGGCGATCGATCCGCCGGCGCCCGTGCGGTTCTCGACCACGAAGGTCTGGCCGAACTCGTCGGTGAGCTTGGCCGCAAGTCGGCGGGCGATATTGTCCTGCGAGCCGCCCGGCGTGAACGGGCAGACGATGCGGACGTTCCGGTTCGGCCAGTCGTCGGTCTGGGCGAGGGCGAAGGTCGGGACGAACGGCAGTGTCGCCAGGCCGGCCGTGAAGTGACGTCTCCTCATCGCATACTTCCTTTGTTCGGAGTTGTTGGACACGATGATGCACGAGCAGCGTCGCGTCGCCTAGGGCCGCCTCTCGCCTCGATTTCGTCCTGAGGTTCCGCGGCCTTGTCCGCACCCTTCCGTCGGGCATGATGCGGACGGGAGGACCGAATGAAGACGATCGACAAGGCCGACGAGGCCCAGCTGCTTGCCACCATCGACCGCTGGATCGAGCGGGAGGTGGCGCCGCGCGTGAAGGAGTTCGACCATGCCGACAAATGGCCGGCGGAGATCGTCGAGCAGATGAAGGAACTCGGCCTGTTCGGCGCCACGATCAGCCCGGAATATGGCGGCCTCGGCCTGCCCGCCACGACCTACGCCGAGATCGTGATGCGCGTCTCGTCGGTGTGGATGGCCATTACCGGCATCTTCAACTCCCACCTGATGCTGGCGCTGGCGGTCGAGAAGTTCGGTACGCCGCGCCAGAAGGAGCGCTGGCTGCCGAAGTTCGCCACGGGGGAAATCCGGGGCGGGCTCGCGCTCACCGAACCCGATGCCGGGACCGATCTTCAGTCGATCCGCATGGTTGCGAAGCGCGACGGCAACGACGGCTACGTCATCAACGGCACCAAGACCTGGATCTCCAACGGCATTGAGGGCCACTGCTTCGCCATGCTGGTGAAGACCGATCCCGAAGCCAACCCGCGCCATACCGGCATGAGCCTGTTCATCACGCCCAAGGGGCCGGGTTTCACGGTCGGGCGCAAGCTGGAGAAGCTCGGCTACAAGTCGATCGATTCCGGCGAGCTGGTGTTCGAGGACTACAGGATTCCGGCCGATCACCTCATCGGCGAGGTCGAGGGCCAGGGCTTCGCGCAGGTGGCGGGTGGGCTCGAACTCGGCCGCATCAACGTGGCCTCGCGCGGGGTCGGCATCGCCGAAGGCGCGTTACGACTGGCGACCGGCTATTCGCAGATGCGCAGGACCTTCGGCAAGCCGATCTGCGAACATCAGGCGATCCAGCTCAAGCTGGGCGAAATGGCGACGCGCGCCCGCGCCGCCCGCCTGCTGACGCTCGATGCTGCGGCAATCTTCGATCGCGGCGAACGCTGCGACATGGAAGCCGGCATGGCCAAGTACTTCGCCTCCGAGGCGGCGCTGGAGAACAGCATCGAATCGATGCGCATTCACGGCGCCTATGGCTACTCCAAGGAATACGACATCGAGCGGCTCTATCGCGACGCACCGCTGACCTGTATCGGCGAGGGCACCAACGAAATGCAGCGCATCATCATCGCGCGGCAGTTGATCAAGCGGAACCCGATCTCGTGAGCAGGGCCGGCAAGCCGCTGGAAGGCATCCGCGTCCTCACCCTGGAACAGTTCGGCGCCGGGCCCTACGGTACGATGTTCCTCGCGGAACTGGGCGCAGAAGTGATCAAGATCGAGGCACCCGGGGGCGGCGATCCCTCGCGACAGGTCGGTCCCTACAAGCTGGGCGACAACGACAGCGAGTATTTCCAGGCCTGGAACCTGGGCAAGAAGAGCGTGACCCTCGACATGAAGTCGGAGGAGGGGCGACGCCAGTTCGAGGCGCTGGTCAAGGGCGCCGACTGCGTCGTGAACAACATGCGTGGCACGCAGCCGGCCAAGCTCGGCATCGACTATGCCAGCCTGAAGCACCTCAAGCCCTCGATCGTCTGCCTGCACATCTCGGCCTATGGACGAGACAACGAGCGCCGCGACTGGCCCGGCTACGACTTCCTGATGCAGGCCGAGGCGGGACTGATGGAACTGACCGGCGAGCCCGACGGACCGCCGACGCGGGTCGGCGTCTCGATGATCGACAGCATGAGCGGCCTCACCGGCATCGTCGGTCTGCTGAGCTGCCTGCTGCGGGCCCGCACCACGGGGCAGGGCTGCGACGTCGACACCTGCCTCTACGACGTCGCCATGCACCAGCTCACCTATCCGGGCCTCTGGTACTTGAACGAAGGCGATGTCTCGCCGCGCGTGCCGCGCAGCGCGCATCTCTCGCTGGCGCCGGTCCAGACGTTCCCGACGAAGGACGGCTGGATCTTCATCATGTGCATGACGCAGAAATTCTGGCTCAACCTGTGCGAGGTGATGGATCGCGGCGACCTCGTCAGCGATTCGCGCTTCCCCGATCCCAACACGCGCGCAAAGAATCGCGCCGCGATGTCGGCCGAACTCGACGTGACCTTCCGGGCGCGCACGACGGCGGAGTGGCTGGCTGCGATGAATGGGCTGCTGCCGGCCGCACCGGTCCACCGTCTCGATCAGGCGCTCGATAGTTCTTTTGCACGCGAGACCGGCATGATCTCTTCCGTGCCGCATCCGGTGAAGGGCGAGTTGCGCGTCCTGGCCAATCCCCTGCGCATCGACGGCGAGCGGCCGGCGCAGTCCGCCTGTTCGGCGCTGGGCGCCGACAACGAACAATTGCTGAGCACGTCATCATGAAACTTCAGGGCATCAAGGTCGTCGATCTCTCCTGGTTCCTGCCAGGCCCCTATCTCACCACCTCGTTGGCCGATCACGGCGCCGAGGTGATCAAGGTCGAGCCGCCGGGCGAGGGCGATCCCGGCCGTCACATCCTGCCGCCCGACCAGCGCACCTCGGTGTTCTTCCGTAACATGGGCCGCGGCAAGAAGAGTGTCGTACTCGACCTCAAGAGCGAGCAGGGCCGCGCCGATCTGTTCCGTCTCGCCTGCGAGGCCGACGTGCTGGTCGAATCGTTCCGGCCCGGTGTCGCCGCCCGCTTCGGCATCGGTTACGACGCCGTCGCCGCGAAGAACCCCGGCATCGTCTATTGCTCGATCAGCGCCTTCGGCCAGGACGGCACCTATCCCGGCCGCGCCGCGCACGATCTCGCGCTGGAGGCCATGACCGGCGTGCTGAGCCTGACCCTGGGTGACGACGGACGGCCGGCGATCCCCGGCATCCCGGTCGCCGATCTGGTGAGCGGTCTCCACGGCTTGGCCGGTGTGCTGATGGCGCTGCTGCGGCGCAAGGACACCGGGCGCGGCGACTACATCGACGTGTCGATGCACGAATCGCTGATGGCGTCCTGCGCCAACGTGGTCGGCACCGCTTTCGCGGAGAACAGGCATCCCGACGTGAAGCAGCAGCGCACGACCGGCGGCTCGGCCTTCTACCGCGTCTACGACACGTCCGACGGCCGCCAGCTCGTGATCGCGGGCCAGGAGATGAAGTTCATCAGGAATCTCTTGGGGGCGCTCGGGAGGCCGGAGATGGCGTCCTTGTGCGAATGGCCCGGCGCCCATCAGAAGCCGGTGATGGACTTCCTCGCCGAAACCTTCCGCACGAAGCCGCTCGCGCACTGGATGGACTATCTGGCAACGCTCGACATCTGCTACGGCCCGGTCAACACGCTCCCCGAAGCCATCGCCGACGCCAACCTGCAGAAGCGCGGGTTCATGGTGACGGACGATCAGGGCCGCCTGCACTTCGGCCCCGTGGTGCGCTTCAAAGACGAACCGTCGAGCCCGCTCTATCGCGAACCGTTGCTGGGTGAGCACACGGAGGAAGTGTTGAAGCGTTAGCAGAAAGGTCCCTCGCTGTGCTCGGGATGACAACTTTTCTTTAATGACGCATATTTGCCATCAACCCATGATTGTCATCCCGAGCACAGCGAGGGACCTTTATTTTTATGCCGCCACCAGCGCCGCAGCCTTCGCCAGCGGCACGGGCGCGTCGTCGAGGAGGAGGTTGATGGCTTCTTCCTCCCAGGATTGCTCGCCGAGCGACAGGGGGTCCTGTGGGGACAGGCGGTGTTCGATGACGAGGCGTGACAGGAGCAGGCGTCGGGCGTCGCCGCCTTGCGCACCCAGCGTCGCGCCTTCCCAGGCGAGCAGTGCGGCGGTCGTCGCGTGATAGAGCGCGCCGGCGGCGAGGCGGGAGCGCTTTTCGTGCTTCGGGTCCTGTGCCACTGCTTCGACGAAGCGTTCGACCCGGTCGAGTGTGGCGCCCAGCAGGCCCTTGTACTGGCCGGGCAGGGAGCCGCTCGGCTCGTACTTCGCCTTGAGAGCCGCGGAGAGCGTCTTGTGGCCGCCCGACTTGCCGACGGCGCGCTGTACCACGTCCAGCGCGTTGATGTTCGAGGTGCGCTCCCACAGGGTGCTGATCTGCGCATCGCGCACCAGTCGTGCCGTCACCCATTCCTCG
>VFQN01000950.1_pt1 | contig 51388 bp, 56 predicted proteins | sample 3512371 | NCBI WGS metagenome assembly VFQN01 (sample SAMN10412370, study PRJNA504923) | tailings metagenome | isolation source: Replicate 2 from Balatoc abandoned mine | place: Philippines: Itogon, Benguet | collected 2017-08-28
GTCCGTCCAATCTCCGCCAAGCATGCTCAAGCTTCACGATTTTTGCAACAGAGCCCGGCGCCGGACCGCGACGTACTCAAGGACGGCTTGTCCCTTTTGGCTGGGCTGATGGCCCAGCCCTCGTTGACGACAAAGGCGATCGTCTAACGTTCTCGAGACGAGTTCATCGGGACTTCTTAATCGTGGGGCAATTCACGACCTGGTAGCCCGAAATGGATGCAAGAGCGGAGCAGGGTAAGGGCCATATGACAATCATGAAGCAGATTGGCTGCGCGTTTCTATTGACGCTGGCTTTCAGCGCGAATGCGGCCGAAGCAGCGCCGGCGCGACATGTTGTCCGGGACACTTCGCGGAGTGAGCTTGAAGATATGAAAATCACCCTGCAGCGGTCGGCCTGCTTAGGCATCTGCCCTGACTATAAGGTCACGATCCATGGGGACGGGCGCATCGTTTTCACCACCGAAACCTCGCCCACCGATCGCGTCGCCGGCCTTCATCGCAAGTTCGCTCCGGTGCGCGGCGTCTTCTTGCCAGGCACCCATGAGGACCGGGTAGATCCCAGGGCGGTCGCCGTCCTGTTCGATCGGTTCCAGGCCGCGAATTTCTTCGGGCTTCGCAACCAATACCGGGCAAGCGTCACCGATCATCCGACCTATACGCTGACGCTCGACATGGGCAAACGGCACAAGACGGTCGAGGACTATGTCGGGCGTGAGGTCGGCATGCCGGCGGCGGTCACGGATCTCGAGAAAGCGGTGGACGAACTGGCGGGAACGGCCCGCTGGGTGCGCGGCACGCAGGCGCTCATTCCGCTGCTCGAGAATGAGCATTTCGATTTTGCTTCGGCGGATGCAGCGGAGCTTTTGGTCGAAGGGGTGCAAGGGAATGCCGACGAAGATCTGCTGGTCGCCCTATTCGACCGTGGCGCGCCACTGAGCGTTCCGGTTGGCCGCGACGGCTCGACCTCTCAGCCGGGCGGCGATGAAGCGCCTGCCGGCATCCGTTTGCTGGAGGGTTCGATCAAGGCCGGGCGCCCGAAGCTCTTCTCGCGGCTCGCCTCTACCGGCTGGCTCGACCGGCTGGGCAAGGATGCGGCCGCGCAGCTGTTCGCGCAGAACGCCGGCGGCTGCTCGGCCGATCTCGTCGACGCGGTCGCGAGTGCGGGCGTCGACATCGACGCGCCAGAAACGATCAATCCGAATGCGGATGCCCGGGAGGCCCAGGGCGGGACAGCGCTCATGAAGCTCGGGACCAGCTACGGCTGCAAGGACGAGACCCGCAGGCTTGCTGCCGCCGAGCGGTTGATCGCGAAGGGCGCAAACCCGAACCGGATCGACAGCCTTGGGCGAAATAGCCTCTACGGTGTCGAGAATGTCGCGCTGCTCGACCTGCTCCTTCAGCATGGGGCGGATGCCACGATCAAGGACCGCGAGGGCCTCAGCATGATCTTCGGAAGCTGGACCGATGATATCGTCATCCGGCTGATCGAGGCAGGAGCAAGTCCTGTCGGGAACTATGGCTTCGATAGCAACCGGACGCTGCTCGAGGAGACCAAGGCGCGCCGTATGCCGAAGGTCGCCGCCTGGCTCGCATCGCACATCACCACAGCTGAGCGCTAAGTTCAAAACAGGGTGGGACGGCTTGGACAAGCGAGAGGAAGCTTGGCCGGACCTCGTCTAGATCGGCGATACCGGTACGTCGGGGTTCGCAGCCAATGCCATGCCCGCCAGCAGCCGGCCTAGATCCTCTCGCTTGGTCATAAGGTCTGCGAGAGTGTATCGGTCCAATACGCCGAGAAAGGCCGAAAGCGCCTCCTTGAGAACGCCCGTGAGGCCACAGGCCGGCGCGATGACGCAGCTCCCGCAGTCGACCAGATCGAATCCGTCCTCGGTGTGGCGGACCAGCGCGCCGATATTTATGTCTTCCGGTGCTCGCCCGAGGCGGATGCCCCCGAAGCGGCCACGCACGGTCTCGACATAGCCCGAGCGCGCCAATTCGTTGACCACCTTCATCAGGTGGTTCTGCGAGATGCCATAGGCCCGCGCTACCTCGGCGATCGAGCACAGCCGCTCGGGCTGCGCGCCGAGATGGAGCAGCACGCGCATCGAGTAATCCGTGAATAGCGTCAGCTTCATGCCTGCTCCCGCGAGGCCAAAAAACGGCTCGCCTCAAATTAGGTATTCTTGTTGCATGTTTCAAAGTCGAGGGATAGATGCATCCTTGATACATGATTGGAGCATGAGTCGTGGACGGCGTCCCGGAGATCGACGAAGCAGGGCTGGAAAGGTTGATCGACGCCTTTTATGCGCGCATTCGCGTCGACGCCGAACTCGGACCGATTTTCAACGACGCGATCGAGGACTGGCCGGAGCATCTCGACAAGCTGGTTTCCTTCTGGTCGTCGGTGATGCTGACCACCGGCCGATACAAAGGCCAGCCGGTGCCAGCGCACAAGAAACACCAGCATCGCCTGGCCCCCGCGCTGTTCGAGCGCTGGCTCACGCTGTGGGCGGAGGTCACGAACGAGCAGATGACAGCTCGCGCCGCGGCTGCGTTACAGGCGAAGGCAGCTCGCATCGCCGAGAGCCTGCAGCTTGCTCTGTTTTTCCGGCCGGATCGCCGACCGGTTCCTCGGCCCGCCCCAGCGACGGACCATCTCAAAAGGAGCGTCCTGTCATGACCGACATCCCTCTTGTCGACCTTACGGTCCATCACCAGCCGCGCGACCTGCGCGACCGCATCGCGCTCGGTTTCACCAAGGTATTGCGCTTTTGCGCCGATACGTTCTTCGCCAAGCGCTACGGTCATCGCGCGATCGTGCTGGAGACGGTTGCCGCCGTGCCGGGCATGGTCGGCGCGACGATCAACCACCTCAAATGCCTACGCCGGATGTGCGACGACAAGGGCTGGATCCGCACCTTGATGGAGGAAGCGGAGAATGAGCGCATGCATCTGATGACTTTCATCGAGATCGCCAAACCGACCCTGTTCGAGCGGCTGGTCATTCTTGGCGTTCAGTGGGTCTTCTATCTCGCCTTCTTCGCGCTCTACCTCGTCAGCCCTCGGACCGCGCACCGCATCGTCGGCTATTTCGAGGAAGAAGCGGTGATCAGCTATACGCACTTTCTCAAGGAGATCGATGAGGGTCGCAGCCCTAATGTGCCGGCGCCGACGATCGCACGACACTATTGGAAGCTACCGGATAACGCCACGCTGCGGGACGTCGTGCTGGTAGTGCGCGCGGACGAAGCGCATCATCGTGATGTGAACCACGGCTTCGCGAGCGAACTGGCAGGCTTGGACACCGCCGCTGGCGTGGCTCCTTACCCCACGCACGCCGAAGACATCCGGCTGGCCGCCTGACATGGCCGCCCTGCCCTATCGGTCCACGCCGGTCTTCGACCAGGACACATTGCCGGTTGCATTGCGTGGTCGGCACAACACCAAGGCCGGCGTGTGGGGTTTGGTGCGGGTGATCGAGGGGCAGTTGCGGCTCACCTATCTCGACCCGTCGTCCGAAATCCTTCTCGATCCCGAGACACCGGGATTGGTCCTTCCTCAGCAACCGCATTTCGTCGAGCCGATTGGACCGATGAGGATGCGGGTCGATTTCTACGATCAGTTGCCGACCGGCTGAACCTACTTTCCTTTCCAACCCGTCACAGGAGACGTTGATGTCGCAGACAATCAACGAGCGCACGATCGCGCTCGTCAAGGCCACCGTACCCGCACTCGAAGCCAGCGGGCTCGAGATCGTGCGCGAGATGTACGCCCGCATGTTCGAGAACCCAGAGATCCGCGACCTGTTCAACCAGTCGCATCAGGATGCCGCGGGCGCTCAGCCGCGCGCACTGACGGCGGCGATCCTCGCCTATGCCAGCAATATCGACAATCTCACGGCGCTCGCGCCCGCGGTCGAGCGGATCGCGCAGAAGCATGTCGGCCTCCAGATCTTGCCCGAGCATTATCCGCACGTCGGAGAAGCACTGCTCGGTGCCATCAAGGCCGTGCTCGGCGAGGCTGCGACGGAGGAAATCCTGGCGGCCTGGGGCGATGCCTATTGGTTCCTAGCCAAGGTTCTAATGGCGCGCGAAGCGAACATCTATCGCGAGCATGAGACCGCCGAAGGCGGCTGGACCGGCTGGCGCGATTTCCGCGTCGAGGAGGTGATCCGCGAGAGCAGCGTGATCAGTTCCTTCATCCTGCGTCCGGTCGACGGTCGCGCAGTCATCCGCCACAAAGCAGGGCAGTATCTGACCTTCTGGTTCGAGATTCCGGGGCATCCCCCGATTAAGCGCAACTACTCGATCTCGAACGCGCCCAACGGCGAGTTCTATCGCATCTCGGTGAAGCGCGAGCCGCACGGGCTGGCCTCGAGCTGGCTGCACGATCACGCGAAGCCGGGGACGATCCTCAAGGTCTCGCCGCCGGCCGGCGAGTTCTTTCTTGCCGAGCATCCCGAACGCCCTGTTGTCCTTCTGTCGGGCGGTGTCGGTCTGACCCCGATGGTCGCGATGCTCGAGACGCTGGTCGAGAGGTATCCGGGCACGCCCGCCCACTATATTCACGGAACCCATGACCGCGATACACACGCGATGCGCGACCATGTTCGCGAGTTGGTGAACGGCGGGACGGTCGTGCAAGTGACCGACTTCCACCAGACGCCACTGGTCGGCGAGCTGGCAGGCCAGGATTATGACCGAGCCGGGATCATAACCGACGAGTGGTTGATTGCCAGCACTCCCGTCGCGGAGGCGGATTACTATATCTGCGGCCCGCGTCCGTTCCTGCGCGCGGCTGTATCGGCGTTGTCCCTTGCCGGAGTGCCGTCCGACCGTATCCACTACGAGTTCTTCGGCCCCGCCGACGAATTGCTGGCCGCCTGATTGGGAAGATTCGGATGGACGATGTCATTGTCGCTCGCGCGCTGCATGTCCTGGCGATCCTGCTGTGGATCGGCGGCGTGGGCTTCGTGACTTGCGTGGTGATGCCGTCCATTCGCCACGATCACGATCCAGACTGCCGGCTCGCCGCCTTTCACCGGATCGAAGGGCGGTTTGCCGGACAGGCACGCCTATGGGTGCTGCTCGCGGGCACGTCAGGTCTCTGGATGGTCTATCGGTTCGAAATGTGGGGTCGGTTCGCCGATCCCCATTTCTGGTGGATGCATGCCATGGTCGGAGTCTGGGCGATCTTCGCTCTCATGCTTTTCATCGTCGAGCCGCTATTCCTTCACGATCGCATGAGGCGTTCCGCTTCACCCGCCGCGGACTTCATGCGGATGGAACGCATGCACCGCCTGCTGCTTGCCCTCTCGCTCATCGCGCTACTGGGAGCGGTGGCCGGCAGCCACGGACTGATGTGATCGCATCCCGGTATCAGTTGCGTTCGAGCAGCATAGGCCTGCCATAAATCGCCATCCTTTTGCCGTGCCGAGCGGGTAAACGAGAGGTCTCGATTCCCGGCACGAAAGGCGTTGGTAAAAGTGGGCCGTAAACGGCAGTTCGACATAGACGAAGCCCTCGACACCGCCATGCGCGAATTCTGGCTCAAGGGTTACGAAGGGACCTCGCTGTCCGATCTCACTGCGGCGATCGGAATCGAACGGCCGAGCCTCTATCGGGTGTTCGCGAGCAAGGAGGAATTGTTCGGCCAGACTCTCGAACGCTACCGACGACAGCATCTCGAATTCGTGGAACAGGCACTCGAAATTCCTTCGATCGAGATTGCGATCGAGACGTTTATCTGTCGGTTCATCGAGGTTATCGCCGACCCCGACACGCCACTGGGCTGCCTGACCTTGAATGGTGCGATTGCATGCGCACCGGAACATGAGACGATCCGGCAGAAGCTCGTGAATTACCGCGCCTATTATGAAGGCGTATTGCGTCGACGCTTCGAAGCCGCGCTTGCGAAGGATGAACTCGTCGACAACGCCGCACCAGAGGTACTCGCCCATTTCGTCATCTCGGTTTGTGGTGGTCTGGCACTTCAGGCCAAGTCCGGCGATCTTCGAGAAACCTTGTGCGCAACCACGAAGATGGCCCTTAGCTGCATCTCGCAGCAGCTTCGATAGGATCTGCATGGAACCCAACTTGAAGGGTATGACGCCCTAGATCAGCTGTGATCTGGCGTACCCTCCTTCAGCCCGGCACCATGAGGTCTTTCAAGTTGGGCAAGTGCGTTGGACTGCGCCCTCGGTCCGGGAACGGGATGTTCGACCGATTCGAGCACCCATTCGTAGATTTTGCTTCACGCCTATGAGGGCATGACCTGTAGAGACGGCTTGGGACAGTCCTCCCCTGCACGCCCACCCTTTGACCGCCCTTCTTGGCTATGTCCGCGTGCCCTGACGCCACAGCCCGAGGATCACGATCTGCCACGCGACTGCTATGGCGCCTGCGATGAACACCACGTCGCCAAAGGTACGGATCCAGCGCAGCGTCTCAAGAAAGCCTTGCTGGAGGAACGCGTCGCTGCGCGCATACCACATGCCGGTGGTGACACTGGCTTCGAACTGGAACAGGCCAACCGGAAGCAGGCTGGTGAAGATCATCAGCACTAGCCCCGCGTTCAACCCCCAGAAGCCGGTCTGCATCAGCCGCTCGTTGAAGGCGATGTCGGACCTGATGTAGCGCAGCACCAGAAGGGTGAACCCGAGCGCCAGGAAGCCATAGACTCCGAACAGCGCCGCGTGGGCGTGGACCGCGGTCGTGTTCAGCCCCTGAAGGTAGAACAGTGCGACCGGCGTGTTGATCATGAAGCCGAAGACGCCGGCACCCAGCATGTTCCAGAAGGCGACCGCGATGAAGCACATCAGCGGCCAGCGCATCGCGCGCATCCAGGGGGCGTGATTGCGCAGGCTCCAGCGCTCCCATGCTTCGTAGCCGAGCACGATCAGCGGCACCACCTCAAGCGCGCTGAACGCCGCGCCGACCGCCAGGATGGGCGTGGTCGTGCCCGAAAAATAAAGGTGGTGGAAAGTGCCAGGCACGCCGCCCACCATGAACAAGGAGGCCGAAGCGAGGCTGGCGGCGGTCGCGATCCGCCGTGACACCAGGCCCATGGAGGCGAAGATGAAGGCGATCGCAGCGGTGGCGAACACTTCGAAAATGCCCTCCACCCACAGGTGGACCACCCACCAGCGCCAATATTCCATGATCGTGATGTGGGTGCGCTCGCCGTAGAACAGTCCCGAGCCGTAGAAGAGACCGATCGCGACGGTGGAGACGGTGAGCAGCGCCAGCAGGCTTTTGTCGCCTCCATCCTTCGCGCGCAGCGCCGGCAGCATGCCGCGCAGCATCAACGTAAGCCAGAACAGCAGCCCGCCGAACAGTGCGATCTGCCATACGCGGCCCAGGTCGAGGAACTCATATCCCTGATGCCCGAACCAGAAACTGAGATTGGCAGGCAAGGCATGCGAGAGCGCTAGAAAATTGCCGATGAAGGATCCGGCGACGACAAGGATCAGCGCCCAGAACAGGATGTCGACGCCGAGCTTCTGATACTTGGGGTCACCGCCGTTGATCACCGGCGCAAGAAACAGACCGGCGGCGAGGAACGCCGTCGCGATCCATAGTATCGCGCTCTGCACATGCCAGGTGCGGGTCAGCGCATAGGGAAACCATTGCGAGACATCGATGCCGTAGAAGCTTTGTCCTTCGATCGTGTAGTGCGCGGTGAAGCCGCCGATGAAAACCTGGAAGATGAACAGCGCGGCGACGACGAACAGATATTTGCCGAGCGATCGCTGCGACGGGGTGAGCGCGGCCAGCGTCAGCGGGTCCCTGTCCGCCGCGACGAGCGGCGTATCGTCGTGACGGCGCAGGAACGCCCAGCCCCAGATCAGCGTGCCGACGCCCGCGATCAGGATGACGACGCAGGCAAGCGACCAGAGGATGTTCTCCGGCGTCGGCTGGTTGCCGATCAGCGGTTCGGGTGGCCAGTTGTTGGTGTAGGTGGCGACCGTCCCGGGCCGTTCCGTCGCGGCGGCCCAGGCCGTCCAGAAGAAGAAATCGGCGAGCTTGGCGCGGCTTTCCGGGCTTGGGAGCGTCCCCTCTTTCATCGCATAATTATCGCGCATCTCCTGAAGCGCGGGATCATTGCCGTAGAGCCGGCTATAATGGTCGGCAGTCAGCGCGATCGCGCGGGCGCGGCGATCCGACACCGTGAGGACGCCTGTCGCGGCATCATGGCCGTTGTGGCGATATTCCTGCCGCAGGCGATAGGTCAGCGCGGCCTTCTGCTCGACACCCAGCGTATCGAACGCCTTGCCGTAGGTCTCCCACGCGGCGAGATCCAGCCATGCGACCAGTTCGCGATGGAGCCAGTCGGCACTCCAGTCAGGAGCCTGGTAGGCGCCGTGGCCCCAGATCGAGCCGAGTTCCATCCCACCTGTACTTTGCCAGGCCGCTTGACCCGCCAGGATGTCGTCATGGGTCATTAGCACCGAGCCGGAGGGCGTGACGACCCTGGCGGGGATAGGTGGAGCCTTGCGATAGACTTCAACGCCCGATACGCCCAATATCGTGAAGGTCACGGCCAGGACCGCGATCAAAGTCCACCAAAGCTTGCGATACTCGCCCACTGTTTCCCCCCCTGTCGTTACCACCGCGTCGTACCAGTCGCTCAGGCCGGTTCAGGCCCTCCGCCATGGGATTCATCGAACATGATCGTCAGAAGCAAGGAACTGTCGACGATCGCTTCTACCGCGTGCGGGGCACCCGGATCGAGGAAGAGCCAGTCGCCGGTTCGAAGCTCCGGCGGCGTGCTACCCTCAAAGCGTACATGACCCGCAATACAGTAAAGCGTCATCGAACCGGCAACGTGGTGCGGTGCGATTGATTGGCCGGCGCGAATGACCAGGTGAACGGCCTCGAAGGATGGTGTGCGTGCCAACGCCACAGTCCGTGTGGTCTTATCGCCGAGCGGTGCCAGGCGAAACACCTCTCCTGGTCGGGAATGCGGCAGCGCCACAATCAGTCCGCCTGCGCTGCGCGCATCGCGCGGCTTACGCCGCCTATCAGCCTTGAGAGTTCCGCAAAAAATCGCTGGGTTGCGGTCTTGAGCGGAGCGCTGTTTCGTTCGCACGACACAGGATGTCGCAAATCAAGCGGGCCCGATCCGATCACTTCACCGCATTCTGGACAGAGCATTGCGATACCTCAGCCGTTATTTTCCGCTAGACGGTTTTCGTTCCAGCCGCAGCCCGAATCTAGCATAGTCGAGGGATTCGAGGTTGCGCTGGCGCAAACTGCTCCACTTTTGCGAACCCGCTCTTACAAGGAAGCCATGATTGCTCGGAATCCCGTTAGCGCAGATCCGATCTCGGGCATCGCGCTGTTCACGGCGTTGCCGCCGGATGTGCGAGCGCAAGCGGTTGCGATCGCGCGCAAGCGGGATATCCCCCGTGACGTACGGGTCTTTGACCAGGGACAGCCGGCCGGCCGTGCACACGCCCTATTGTCCGGGAGTGTCCGGATTACCCAGTCGGGGAGCGACGGCGGCGAGATACTGGTCCGGTTCATTGGTCCGGGCGAAATTTTCGGTTGTGTTCCTTTGTTGACCGATGGCCTCTATCCCGCCGACGCAACGACGATGGTTGATTCGATCGAGATCAGCTGGAGTCCCGTCGATCTCCTGGAGCTGATGCGGCAGCATTCCACGATTGCGATCAATATGACCGCCATTCTCGGCACGCGGTTGAGCGAAGCGCAGGAAAGGTTGCGCGAGCTTGCCACGCAGAACGTCGACCGACGGATCGCGCGGGCCTTGCTAAGGCTAGCCGACCAAGCCGGAAGACGAATGAATGACGGCATCCGGATCGAGTTTCCCCTGCGGCGCAAGGATATCGCCGATATTGCCGGCACTACGCTCCATACCGCCAGCCGGGTCGTTGCAGGGTGGGAACGGCGTGGCTTGATTGCGAGCCATAATCAACAATTGGTCCTGCTATCTCTCGATAAGATTCGTGAGATCGCCGACGGTGCTGCCGGGCATTAGGTCAACCGATGCCAAGCGAAGCCGAGCCCAGCGGCGCCTTCCGCCTCGATGAACCAGACCGCAGCAGCCTTGCGTTCATTGCGCCATCTATCACAACCAACAGCCGCGACGGATTCCGATTCGTCGTCACCGATATCCACGCATTGAAGAAGGCAGAGCGTTCAAGTGAGCTCAGGGAGACTGACGTCCTTCCACGAGGGAGGATGCGTTCTCTGTCCTCTGATCAACGTGTGTCGCCGGCAGTGTAAGGGCGAAAACATTACCCTCATTATTCACAGATATGAAATTCAGTATTCCGAAATACTGCTATTACAGCACTACCATAGATGGCGGAACATACCCTATAATGAATAATATGCATTTTTTGAGAGAAGTACGATGACAAAGCGTGTTCTATTGTTACTTGCTGACGGATTTGAGCCCCTGGAAGCAGCCGGATTTACCGATGTTCTCGGCTGGGCGAATCTTGATGGAGAAGAGGGAATAGAGCTCGTTTCTGCAGGCTTGCGGTCGCCGCTCAAGGCGACATTCGGATTCTCAGTTTTGCCCCAGGCACTGGTGGCAGACCTTGATCTGGATGGATTTGATGCCGTTGCCGTTCCAGGGGGATTTGAAGGTGCGGGCTTCTATAACGACGCTTTGTCGCAGCCATTTACCGACATTATTCGCAGATTTGTGGAGAGGCAGCAAACCGTGGCGGCCGTTTGCGTCGCATCCCTATCATTGGGTGCAGCTGGAGTGTTGAATGGCCGACGCGCTACGGTTTATCACCAGATCGGCGGCAAGCGGCGAGCTCAGCTCGAAGGTTATGGAGCGCAGTTTGTCGACGAAGCCGTTGTCGTCGACGGCACGTTGATTACCTCGACTGGTCCAGGCACCGCGATCGAGGTTGCCTTTGAACTGCTGACAACCCTAACATCGCAAGCGAACTCAGATCATATCCGCAAACTGATGCGGATCCCAGAACCCGCGGAATCGTGGCGTCGCACGCCTCAGGTGCCCTGAGCTTGAAATAGCGGTCTGGCGGATGGCCGTCCGACTATTGACAGCGCGTATCCGGGTTCGATCGGGCCTTTCGCACGCTAGCCGAAACCCGAAGGTGCCTTCGGCCTCGATGAAAAGGTTCATGGAGGCGGGTGTTGTGTCGGCCCCTTCCAGTCGAGCCGATCCACTCATCGACCTCTGCTGGGGTTCGCCGACATCGTCGACCCGCCGCAAGGACGCGAAGCGCATCATCGATATAGTGCTCGCCTGCCTCTGAGAGCCCGACACTGCGAGTGGTCATCCAATTCTGTCCGGCGATCCCTGGCAGACCGCGCACGTACCCACCCACTCGAAACCGATCGGCATCTGCCTCGATCGGATCCGCGGCGGCCCAACCGCCGCGGACATCCGTATCGCGCTTCAGTTCTTCACGTCACGCAACAGTCCAACCAATAGCGCGACGAGCTTGTCGAGATTTTCCTGGTTCGTGCGCCAGCTTGAGAAACTCAGCCTGAACGCCGGGCGTCCTTCCCATCGGGTCATACCGAACCAAGCAACACCGGAAGCCTGAGCGGCCCGGCAAATGCGCTGGGTGCGCTCGTCGTCGTCCGCGCGCACCAGCACCTGGTTCAGCACCACATCATTCAGAATCTCATAGCCTTCGGCTCGGAGACGTTCAGCGACATGCTGCGCCTGCGAAATGTTGCGGTCCACGAGTTGACGAAGGCCATCTCGGCCTAGCGTCCGCAATGCCGCCCAGATCGGGATGCCGCGGGCGCGACGCGAGAACTCGAGTGTCAGGTTCTGCTGCGCGGAGGCGGAGGTCGGCGCGTATACCGCCTCGGAGGACATCGCGGTCGCCATGTTGTCCGCTTCCCGGCAAATAGCGAAGGCACCGTCATAGGGCGTGTTCAACCATTTGTGGCCGTCCGCCGTCCAACTGTCCGCCCACTCCACGCCATCGCACAGCGCCCGCGAGGACGAGGCGCGCGCCCAAAGGCCGAACGCCCCATCGACATGCACCCACGCCCCACGTGCCTGCGCCATGGGGATGAGCTTGGCGAAATCATCGAAGCTACCGGTGTTCACCTCGCCCGCCTGAAGGCATAGGATTGTCAGATCGTCCGCATCGGGTACTTGCTCGACGATCGCACGGCCCGATCCGTCGACCGGCAGTCGCACGAGATTGTCGAGACCGAAGCCCAGAATGCGAAGCGCCTTGATGACGGCCACATGCGCCGTCTCCGGCAGCATGACCCTCACCACCGGCGCGCCTTGTGCGCCGTGGCGGTCCCAATTCCAGCCAGCACGCGCGAGCAGCGCCCGGCGGGCTGCTGCGAGACAGGCGATGGTGCAGGCAGTGGCACTCGTGCCGAAGCCCACCCCGGCGGACCGGGGAAGGTCTAGGGCTTCCAAAATCCAGCGAGCCGCCTGTGTTTCGATCACGTCGGAGACCGGCGAGCTGTCGAACGTCGATGCGCGCTGGTCCCAAGCGAGCACTAGCCGCTCGGCGGCAGCGGCGGCCGGGAGAACGCCACCGATTACATAGCCGAAATAGTTGGGACCCGTGCTCGCGGATGTCGCGGGAGAGCCGATATCGTCGAGAAGCCGCAGTGTGTCCGTAGCCGTCATCCCGTGTTCGGGGAAATCCTCCTGGAACGCGGAGAGCGCTTCGAGGGCCTCGGGTGCCGGCCAGGCGCGGCGGTTGCCGATCGTAGCTGTATAGGAACGCGCGCGTTCGTCAGCAGCTTGCAACAGGTTGATTTCGTCGCCATCAGCCGTGCCTGCGACGCCATTCAATTGATCCAACACATACTCCATGGATGAGTGATTCCGGGTTGCCTGAGGCGGCCGGTTCTGCCCGTCCCCTTACATCGACGCTAGAGAGAGCAGCGCTTGCGTCAATGTCCCATCGACCGTCTCGAAGCCGTCCAGAACATCGAAGTGATTCTTGCCCGGGATCTCCAGCGGGGCACCTTTGTTTCCCATCGCGGCCCATGCCTCGAGGAAGTTGTTGGACTGATTGCCGAAGGCTGTAGTCTCTGCGCCGCCCCAGGCTGCGATCAGCGGCGTTGCGCATGCCTTCACGATGCGGATTGGGCTGATGTTGAGGATCTCCTGACCGCTCAGGCGAAGCGCTGCCTGAAGCCAGCTATGGACGAACGGCGCCATGTCGAACAGCCTCGAGATCGAAAGGCCTCCTTTGACGACATCGTGCGCGAGTCTAAAATGGGATGAGGGTATCAGCCGGAAGCGCTTGGATTCGGTTTCCAGCATTGCCTCCTTGGCAAGAACGGCAGGCGTTCGGATGGCGAGCTCGTCGCAGCACAGGGGGCAGGTGAAGGCCACCGCATCCGGCGTCGCTTCAAGCCAATCGTTAAGCGCGCCGCATTCATCGGACTCGAAGTGGCTGAAGCCGAAATGGCGGATCTTCGAGACGTCGACAACGCTGCCCGCTGCCTCGCGTATCGTTGCCCTGCCAGCCTCATGATGATGACTTCTATCGAGTCGCATTAGGTCACGGTTGCCGGTTCAAGCTCATAGCGAGCCAGTATCTCGAGCTTCGCACGCAGCCCGACGATCAGATGATCGACCAAACCGCGCACGCGCGCGGAGATGCGATCTCCTTCGCGGTGGAGGATATGGACTGGCAAGGGTGGAGCTTCCCAGTCGGTGAGGATCGCCTTGAGCGAACCCGCGCGCAGTTGGTGGGCGATTTGATCTGAGCAGGCCTGGGTCAACCCGAAACCAGCCTCAGCCGCAGTTATCCCGCTCTCGTGAGCGTTCACGAAGAACCTTGGACGGACCCGCTTGGTGAATGCTTCCCCACCTCTTCCGAACTGCCAGTTCAACCCGGCGCCTAGCGCTGTGATGCCGATGGTCTCGTGCGCGTCCAGATCTTCTGGCCGCTGCGGAATACCGTGGGCCTCGAGATAGGAAGGTGCCCCACAGACGATCCGCCGAACAGCACCAACGCGGACCGCACGAAGGCTGGAGTCGGCGAGCGCTCCGACACGGACCGCGATGTCCTGGTTTTCGTCGGAAAGCTGGACCACGCGATCCACATAGAGCGTCGCGATCTCCATGCCGGGATGGAGGCGGAGGAATGCGACGAGAAGGTCCGATACGAACAGCCGGCCGAAGAGGACGGACGCGGTGACGTTGACGCGTCCGCGCAATTCCCCGTGGATGCCGCGGGCCGCATCGCCAGCGTCATCCACCGCGGCGAGGATGCGGCGCGCGTCGTCGACGTAGCGCTGGCCGGCCTCGGTAAGCCGGACGCTACGAGTGGTGCGGGCGACGAGCTTGACGTTGAGCTGGGTCTCCAGGTCGGTGACGATACGAGTGATCGCCGGTGCCGAGAGGCCGAGTTGGCGTCCAGCCGTTGCAAAGCCTCCTTGCTCGGCGATGGCGACGATGACCTGCATGGCGCGCAATGTGTCCATTATTCACGATTCCGGAAAAATCATTTCAGCAAAGTCTATATTCCCTATTCTATTGGAATTCACCAAAATCCAACACGAACCCGAGGTCATCGGTGTGGATCGTGCGGCTGAAGCTGCCCCGAGTGGGAAAATCGGAGCAATCTCCTCGCGCCGACACTCGCTGGTCCGATTGCCCGAAGGTTTGCGCGATCGGTCGATCTCGCATGCTCCGTTCGTAAGGAAAGGCCACCAATGACAGATTCCCGTACCGTCCGCGCTGCGGCCGTTCAGATCGCTCCGGCGCTGGATACACTGGCGAACACCGTCGATCGCGTACTCGCCGCGGTCTCGGAAGCGGCCTCGAAGGGGGCGGAGCTCGTCGTCTTCCCCGAGACGTTCCTCCCTTGGTATCCCTATTTCTCGATCGTGCACGGTCCGGCGCTAATCGGTGACGAGCACCTCCGCCTTTACAAGAATGGCGTCGTTGCGCCTGGCCCGGTCACGGAGGCACTGTCCGCTGCCGCGCGGCAGCACCACATTGTCATCTCGATCGGCATCAACGAGCGCGATCACGGCACGCTTTACAACAGCCTGCTGATTTTCGACGCCGACGGCACGCTTCGCCTCAAGCATCGCAAGCTCTCACCGGCTTATCACGAGCGCATGATCTGGGGCGTGGGCGACGGCTCGACGTTGAAGGTGATCGACACTGCGGTCGGCCGCGTGGGCGGTCTTATCTGCTGGGAGCATTACAATCCCCTCGCTCGCTACGCGCTGATGGCGCAGCATGAGGACATCCACGTCTCGATGTTCCCCGGTGCGCTGTTCGGCCCGACCTTTGCGGACCAGACCGAGGTGCAGATCCGGAACCATGCTCTCGAGAGTGGCTGCTTCGTCGTCAACGCGACAGGGTGGCTCACCGAGGAGCAGATTGCGGAGATTTCGGGCGAGCACGGCGCGGCGGGCATGATCCGTGGCGGCAGCATCACCGCGATCATCGATCCGGAAGGCCGACATGTCGTGCCGCCGCTGACCTCCGGCGAGGGTATCCTGATCGCCGACCTCAACATGGACCTGAACCTCGGCCGCAAGCGTCTGATGGACTCGGTCGGCCACTTCTCCCGCCCCGAACTGCTGCGCCTGCTGATGACGAACCCGGCGACATCCCCCGCCGTGACCGCCCAGGACCTGACACCGGAGCAGGTGTCCAAGGCGCTCAAGCTGGTGGGTGCCGATGGCGCCGGCACCGCCCTCGCCGCTCAGACGGAAGCCTGATCCCGAGGGTTCGCGCGCACCATGCCGCCCCCCTGGCATGGTGCGCGCGACTTGTCGTTGCTGCCCGCATAGCTTCGTGCAACGATCGCGCACAATGGGACCGCTGTGACCATGATCGAAAGCTTCTCACACCAGGGATATACGCTGTCCTACACGATCGAAGGCACGGGCCCGATCCTGCTCTTTCTCCACGGCCTGGGCGGCAATGGCGAGAACTGGGTGCTGCAGCGAAAGGCGTTTGCCCCTTCGCATCGTGTCGTCGCGCTGGATCTTCCTGGCCACGGTCGTTCGGGCGGCCGCGACGTCTCGTTCATCCGCTATTGGGAAGCGATCGAGGCGCTTTGCGATCATCTCAACGCCGAGCGGATCGCGATATGCGGCCTGTCCAAGGGGGCCAGGGCCGGGATGATGTTCGCGGCGCGATTTCCCGATCGCGTCGAGCGTATCGCGGTCGTCAACGCCTTCGTTCATCTCACGCCCGCCGACAGGCAGGCCCGGCTTGCGCTCTACGATCTGCTCGTCCAGCCTAGTGGAGAGCGCGCCTGGGCCGAAACTCTCCTCGCCGCCATGGGCGTGAACGAGCACCGGGCGATCGTGCGAGGATTCCTGAAATCGCTCGACAGCATCGACCCGAAACATATCCGCGCACGGTTCCAGGAACTGATCGACTTCGACCAGCGCCCCGAGCTGGCCGACATCCGATGCCCGGTGCTGCTCGTGCGCGGCGAGCAGGACGGCTTCGTACCGCCCTATTGCGTGGAGGAGTTGCACCAGCTTCTCGACAATTCCTCGATTGCGCGGCTGCCGCACTGCGGCCACCTCCCCTATCTTGAGGATCCGGCCGCGTTCAACGCGCTGCTCGCGCGCTTCCTCGACGCCACCGCATAGTCGACATCTCATTCAAAACGAGAAGATTCAATGGACATCCAGCGCCTGAAGCCCGGTCGACGCATGAGCCAGGCCGTCATCCACAATGGCACCGTCTATCTGGCCGGCCAGATAGGCGCTCCGGGAGAGGATATTGCGGCCCAGGTACGGGCTATCCTTGCGACGATTGACGATCTGCTTGCGCAAGCGGGCACGGATCGCTCGCGGCTGCTTCAAGCAACGATATGGCTCGCCAATATCACCGATTATGACGTGATGAACCGGATATGGGAGGACTGGATCGGCGACTCCCCTGCCCCGGCGCGCGCGACTGCGCAGGCGCAACTCGCCCGAGCTGACTGGAAGGTTGAGATCATCGTCACTGCAGCCCTTCGTTGAAGGAGCCTCACATGACGCTTGGGTGCGCTTTCATGGCCGTCGGACCGTCCGCTCGCGCAGCATCACGGTTCTTGTCAACGCAGGTGACGAACCGGCACGGGCAGGGTTAGGGGGGCCGGATGCTTCGTTCGCTGCCCCCATTGCACGCATGGTCTTCCGCTCTCATCGCCGCACTAATTGGCTTCGGTGGTACCGTGGCGTTGGTCGTGCAAGCGATGCGGACGTTGGGGGCATCCGTTGAACAGACCGGTTCGGCCGTCACGGCGCTCTGTCTTGGGATCGCGATTGCCGGCGCGGCGCTTTCCACGAAATTGCGGATGCCGATCGTACTGGCTTGGTCGACACCGGGGGCGGCGCTTTTGGCTGCGACGACGCCTGGGCAGACTTGGCCGGTCGCGATCGGTGCATTCCTGGTCAGCGGCTTGCTGATGGTCTGTCTCGGTGCCGTACCAGCCCTTGGCAGGCTGGCGGAACGCATTCCTGCATCGGTTGCATCGGCCATGCTGGGCGGTGTCTTGCTCCCATTCTGCCTCGGGCTGTTCAAGATTGGAGGAAGCGATCCGCTTCTGGTCACGATCATTGTCGCCGTCTACCTTGCAGCGCGCCAGCGGGTTCCGCTCTACGCATTGCTGCTCGTCCTCGCCGCGGGCGCCCTCTTGACCGCTTTGCGGGGTGACATCGCGCACCTACCTACGGGAGCAGCATTTGGTGTGCTTTTCCCTGTCGCACCCCAATTCGATGCGCGCGCGATCATCAGCCTCGGTGTTCCATTGTTCCTAGTCACCCTCGTCTCGCAAAATCTGCCGGGGCTGGTAGTGCTGCGAACGGCTGATTTCCGCCCAAAGCCTGGCCTATTGTTGGCGGGAACCGGCCTTGCATCCCTTGCGGCGGCGCCGTTCGGCGCACACTCGGTCAATCTCGCGGCGCTCACAGCGGCGATCTGCACTAGCGAGGAAGCCCATCCTGATCGGACTCGGCGGTGGATCGTCGGCATTATGTATGCCGGCTTTTACCTGCTTCTAGCGCTGTTCGCCCCGTTGCTTGTGCGGTTCTTCCTGGCGTTGCCGCACAACGTGATTGCAGCTTTGACGGGGATCGCCTTGATCCCGGCCTTGGTCGGCGCGCTCGAGACGGCGCTTGCGGCAAGGGAGGATCGCGACGCGGCCATTGTGACATTCCTCGCCACGGGGTCGGGCTTGGCGCTTTTCGGCCTTGGCGCAGCCTTTTGGGGATTGGTGACAGGCTTTGCGGCCTTGGCAGCCAAAACGATATTGCGAACGAAGGCGTCGTAGCGATCTCGTCCCCGGTGGCCGGGCCATCGCCGAGGAGGCGAATGGAGCCTTCCTCTCCGCGTCGCCGGGCGGGTCGGCGAGGAGTGCCACGAGCTGATCGAGAAACCCAGCGCACCATCGATATGTTGCGGGGCGCCGGTGCGCGGCGCCCCGTTCCGATCGATCAGGGGTTCAGGCGATCCTTGACGGCCTTGGCCGGCGCGAATGTCAGCTTCTTCGACGCGGCGATCTGGATCGACTCGCCCGTCGAAGGATTGCGGCCCTCGCGTGCCGACGATTCCTTCAGCTTGAACTTGCCGAAGCCGTTCAACGAAATCTCCTGGCCAGCGGCCGCTGCAGTTACGATCGCGGAGAATACCTCGTCGACGATCTTGCGCGCGTCGGCTTTGGACAGGTCTCGTCCGGAAGCAATTTGCTCGGCGAGTTCGGTGTTGTTCATAGATACTCCTGTTTGACTGGGGCTTCTCGCATAGACTGCCTCGGAGGACATCGCACTCGCCATGTCGCTCGCGTCCCGGCAGATGGAGAAGGCGCCATCATAGGGCGTGTTCAGCCACTTGTGACCATCCGCCGTCAAGCTTTCCGCCCACTCGACGCCATCGCACAGCTCCCGCGAGGACGAAGCGCGCGCCCAACCGCACGAGATTGTCGAGACCGAAAATCAGAATGCGAAGGGCCTTGATGACGGCCACATGGGCGGTCTTCGGCAGCATGCCCCTCACCACCGGCGCGCCTTATGCGCCGTGGCGGTCCCAATTCCAGCCTGCGCGCGCGAGTAGCGCCCGACGCGCCGCCGCGAGACAGGCAATAGTGCAGGCCGTGGCGCTGGTGCCGAAGCCCACCCCGGCGGACCGGGGAAGGTCCAGTGCCTCTAATATCCAGCGCGCCGCCTGGATTTCGATTGCGTCGGCAACCGGCGACGTGTCGAGGGTAGACGCGCACTTCTCCCAGGCGAACACCAAGCGCACAGCCGCCGCGGCGGCAGGAAGAACACCGCCAATCACATAGCTAAAATAGTTCGGCCCTGTGGTCGCCGCAGTTGCGGGAGAACCGATTTCGTCCAGCAGCCGCAGTGTCTCGACATCGGTTCTCCAGTGTTTCGGAGATCTTCCTGAAAAGCGACAAGCGCTTCCAGCGCTTCTGGATCCGGCCAAGCACGGCGGCTGCCGATGGTTGCAGCATAGGTCCGCGCCCGTTCGTCCGCCTCTCTCAGCAGGTCGATCTCCGGCAGATCCGCGAGCTGCAGGCCATTTCTCTGGCCTTTCATTCGAGCAGGTTCGCAAGGTTCTTGAGCGTCGACTCCATGCCCTTGAGGTGATCTTCCTGAGCGATGCCCTCCGGCACATTCTCTGCAAGGAAGGTCACCTTGGTTCCGCCCGTCACCGGCCGCATCGTGGTTGTGAGAGTCATCGTCCCAGAAAATGCGGGATAATCGGTCTCGAACGTGATCGCCTCGACAATTCGCTCCTCGGGATAAATTTCCAGGAAACGCGCGTGAACAACGTCGCGCCCGACTGCCGTTTTGCCGGGGCGGCTGCTCGGATCCTCATAAGCCAGCGTCATCCGGTACCCACCCCCTGGACGTGGATCGAATGCATGAAGCTCGGCCGACATCCCCGTGGGTGGCCGCCAGTTCACCAGAACCTCAGGATCGAAGAAGGCCCGAAATATCGCGCGCTGGGTCGCGAGAATGATTCGAGAGGTGGTGTGCGTCGCGGAGCTCATGGTCGATGCGCTCCTAACCTGTGTGGCGGCGCTCGCCAACGACAACTCGATCCCGCTGCATTCCCCTTGACGGGGTTTGGCCTCGTATCTACTTTAGGAAAAAAGCATTCCCTATACGATACGGTGACAAATCCGAGGCGAGGATCGCATTATGAAAATTGTGGTAATTGGTGGTGGTGCTGCTGGTTTAGGCGCTGCGGGTGCAGCGTTAGGTGTCGATCCTTCTGCCGAGATGGTTGTCTACACCCAGTTCGAAGACGTTGCCTATAGTCCCTGCGGTATTCCCTTCGTCCATGGCAAGGAAATCGAGTCCTTCGATCGGCTGTTCCTCGCAACCAAGCAGCAGTATCAGGAACAGGGTATCGACGTTCACTACGAGACGACGGTCGATAGCATCGACACCAAGCGTCATGTGATCAAGGTCGCGGGAGAAGGCGAAGTTCGATACGACAAGCTGGTTCTCGCCACCGGCTGGAATTACCGGGATCCCAACCTCCCCGGCGGCGATCTCAAAGGCATCTACCGGGTCAAGAACATCCAGCGTGCCAAGGAATGGGACTCGTTCCTCGACACGGTCAAGTCGGCCGTTGTCGTAGAGTGCGGCCTGATCGCGGTCGAAATGGTGACCGCTCTGGTCCACCGCGGCATCAAGGTCACGGTTGTCGATCCGGGCCCCTGGCCGATGGCCGAAGTGGTTGATCCCGACATCATCGATCCCGTCCGCGCAGGCTGGGCGGAAGCAGGCGTGACCACGCTCTGGGGTGAGCAGGTCACCGCGTTCGGTGGTGATGGCACCCTTTCCTATGTAGAGACTACTGCCGGTCGAATCGAAGCGCAGCTCGCTGTCATCGGCACACGCAAGGTGCCCAATAGCGATCTCGCGCGCGCCGCCGGGATCGAACTTGGCGGCACCGGCGGCATCGTAGTCGATGCGCGGATGCGGACTTCGGCACCGGATGTTTTCGCGGCGGGCGATTGCACGGAAATCCCGCACGGCGTTTCGAACGTGTCGCTGCAAGGCCTGTCCGGGAGCCACGCTTATGCGCAAGGGAAGACCGCCGGCATCAACGCCGCGGGCGGCACCCGCGAGTATCAATCGGTCTATGTGCCCTGGGCAATGCTCGCCGGCGAATGGATGATCGGCGGCGTGTCGTTCGGCGAGACCACCGCCAGCGCCGTCGGGATGGACTATGTCAGTGGCGTGGCAAAGGGCATCACCCGCGCGCGCTACTATCCGGGCGTGAAGCCCATCACGGTGAAGTTGCTGGCGGATCCGGCGACGCGCTGCCTGATCGGCGCGCAGATGGTCGGCGGGGAAGGCGTGAAGGAGCGAGCCGACTTCCTTGCGGTCGCTATCCGAGCCGGCATCTCGGTCGACGATCTCGCCACGATGGAGAATGTGTATTCGCCCGCCATCGGCGCGCTCAACGAGCCGATCCAGATGGCAGCTCTGGCCGTCCAGCAGAATTTCCGGAGGTAAGCATGTCATTCACGGAGTGGCTGCGCACCAATTCGCAGCAATATCTCCTGGCAGATGCGCAGCAGCGTATCGGCCGGAAGAACGGCGTCACCGTCTACGGCAAGCCGCGCACGCTGAAGGACCGGTTCTGGCGCTATATTTTCGTGCCGACGTACAAGATGCTGCCGAACGGGCTGCGCCAGTATCTTATCCACGCGATGCCGGGGAGCCATCGCCGGCCCTGGCCCAAGCAGAGCCCCCGTCCCCGGCCTCCCCATCCGTTCGTGCGGATCGACGGGCAGGACCGATCGCCCAGGAAATAAGCCACTGAACTGCCACTTTCGGGCGACGCCCGGATGATTTTCGTAAGGAGAGAACTATGCCGAAGACAGTGACAATTCCCGCTCCCAAGGAAGGCGATATCCTCTTCAATGTGGAGGAAAAGGTTTTTCCGGATCTCAAGGCCAACGAAGGCGACAAGGCCTTGATCCTCATGCACACCGTCCCGTTCGAGGGGTCGGTGGGCTTCGTGAACATGCTGACGGCCACGCGCCTGCGCCGCAAGGGTTTCGAGCTGTCATTCGTGCTCTACGGTCCGGGCGTCCTGATGGCAGCGGCGACGCGGGGCTATCCAGCGGTCGGCACCGAGGCCTTCCCCGGCAATCTCCAGTATAATCGTCAGCTCAAGACGCTGATGGACGAAGGCGCGAAGGTCTATGCCTGCCGCTTCGCCATGGGCGCCCTGTACGGCATGCGCGAAGACGACCTGATCCCGGGCGTCATTCCGATCAATCCACTCGACGTGCTCGATATCAACATCCAGGCTTGGCGGGACCGCGCCCTGATCTTCTCGACCTGGACGGTCTGAGCTCAATCCACGCCACTCCCGAAGCAGCAAGCCTGGACAGGCTTGCTGCTTTTTCTTTGTCACGGGTGCGTTATCCTCCGCGGAAGATTTCGCGTTTTCATATCGGTTTCCTCCCCCAGTGCATAAGACGCCCGAACGATGAAACGACCCGACCAAGACCCAGTGCCCCGCCTGCCCGGCGAGGTTCGCGTTATCAATGTCGGGCTGCCGATCTTCGCGGACGCGCTGCGCGATCAAGGCGCCCCGGTCGTGGATGTCGACTGGCGCATTCCTGCCGGTGGCGACGGCGGATTGGTTTCCGCGCTCGGGCGGCTGCTCGGTCCCAAGGCGACCCGGATCGACGCGGCGAACGCCCGGGTACTCGGTCATCTGAACGCCAGCCCGATCATAAGGACCGTCGAGCGCGCGGGCGCGGTCATCGAAGGACTCGGTGAGCGGACTCTCCTGCATTGCGGTCCCGCGATCACCTGGGACGACATGATCGATCCGCTGCGCCGGTCGGCGACCGCTGCGATCGTCGCCGAAGGCTGGGCCAACAATGTCGCGACGGCCGCAGAACTCGCCCAAGCCGGTGAAGTCATGTTCAAGCCCGCCAACGATCACCAGACCGTGGTCCCGATGGCCACCGTGATCGGCCCCTCTGCGCCGGTCTACGTCGTGGAAAACGCGCACGGCGGCACCACCGCTTTCTCCAGCGTCAACCAGGGCGCGGGCGAAGCCCCCTGGTTCGGCGTCAACAACGAAGCAGGCATCGACCGACTGAAGCTGGTGCGCGACGTGATCGGGCCTGTGCTGGCGGAAGCGCTGAAGCGCCGTGGCGGGATCGATATCCTCGACCTCGCCGCACAGGGGGTCGCGATGGCCGACGACGTCCATATGCGCATCCAGGCGACGACCAACCTCGTGCTGCGGGACTTGCTGCCCGCACTTGTTCGATCGAGCCATCCGTTGACCGCCGTCGCCGCTGATTTCCTAGCCGGCAACCCGCTCACGACGCTGAACATGGCAATGGCGGCGGCAAAGGCGCTGGCGGACGCGGCGGCAAGGGTCGACGGCACCAGTATCGTGACGACCATGGCGCGCAACGGCTCTTCCTTCGGGATTCGGCTGGGCAATCGTCCCTGGATCGTGACTGACGCCCCGCCGGTCAGAAGCGCATTGTTCAGACCCGGATTCGGTCCCGAATGCGCTGGTCCCGACATCGGAGACAGCGCGGTTCTCGAACTCATCGGACTTGGCGCCGCGGTCGCGGGGAACACGCCGGCGGCAGCCACCTTCCTTGGCGGTGCAAACGACGCGCTCGCCCTCACCCAAGCCATGGAGACCATCAGCGTAGGTGAAAGCGACCGATTTCGGATGCCCTATCTGTCGAACAAGGGTGCTCCCTTGGGTCTCGACGTCCGCCGGATCGCCGAGCTCTCGGTCACACCCGGGATCAGCACCGGTATCGTGCATGCGACAGACGGTTTGGGGCAGATCGGCGCTGGGATCGCCCGCGCGCCGCTCGCCTGTTTCGTGCAGGCGGCACTCGAGCTCGACGAAAGGATCGCCTAAGTGACAAGATCGGCGCGCGCGGTCTATCAGGGCGAGGCGATCGCGGAATTGTGCAGCGAGGCTGCCCGCAGCGGACCATTGCCGGGCAAAGTCGTGGGAAACTTCGCCGGCGGTTTTTACGTGCGGATCGACGATAGCATCTTCGCGGTCGTCGGGCCGAGGATCTGGCCAGGCCCGATCCATCTCGTCCTCGATAGCAATCCACCGCCGGTTGTTGACGGCGCGGCCGTCTATCTGGATCCCCGGCGCCTCACCTTTTCGGAAGGGACGATCGATATCGCGTCGGCAAGCGTCTATGTGCCGCGTACGCCTCCGGCACGCGAACTCGGCATCGCAGCCCCGTGGATGACATTCTGGGCTGCTGCAGAGCAGCGTCCCAATGATCTTGGCGCAACCTGGCATGATGTACAGGCCGCGACTGAAAATGGAGATTTAGAAGGCGCCGCCGCGGTTCTTGAGGGACGCGGTACCGGGCTCACGCCGTCGGGCGACGACGCGCTTGCGGGCCTCTTGCTGTTCTACCATTGGACAGGATGGCGCCCGGCACGGCTCACAGCGATCGCGACAAGGGCCCGGACGACGGATCTCAGCCGCAATTTCCTGCGATGGGCCGCGCGCGGACAGAGCATCGCACCGGTGCATATGCTCTTTTCTGATAGCGGAGATGCCCTCTGCCCCTCGGCCCCGCAGCGCCGCGGAGAATTCGAGCAAGCAGCACATATCGTGCGCGGCATAGGCCATTGTTCTGGTGCCGCGCTCCTGGCTGGGCTCGGGCTGGCCGCCGCAGCCTGGAAAAGCGACGGCAGCGACGATTCCTGAGAGCGTCGTCGCTCCGGCCTGCGGACGGGTGGTCCTTAGGCGGAGAGCCCGACCCGTTCGGCGGCGTTCATTGCGCTCCATATGCGGTCATATTGCGCGATGTGCTGGCGGGCGGTCCGATCCCATCCATAGTTGGCGACGAGCGCCGTGCCTTCGGCCGCGAGCCGCCGGCGCGTGTTGGGTTCGTCCATCAGCCGTGCCATGCCGAGGGCGAGCGACCCGCTGTCGCCGGCTCGGGTGAGGATCGCGTTCTGGCCATCGTCCAGAAACTCACGAAAGACGTCGATGTCGGACGCGACCACGGGGAGGCCGGCACTCGCCGCCTCCATGATGACCAGTCCCCACCCCTCATTGATCGAAGGGAACACGAAGCCGTCGGCGACCGCCAGCCACTCGACCAGCTCGGCCTGGGCAACCGTCCGCAGCAGGACGACATCGCGTCCCAGCTCAAGGCCGAGCCCAGGCAAGGAGGCCAGCACCTCTTCGCTATAGGCCGAATAGTCCTGGAAACTATGGCCACCGATGATGGCGAGCACCGGCGAGATGGCACGCCGGGACTTGAGCCGTGAGAGCGCCTCGGCAAGGAAACGGCTGCCCTTGCGCGGCTCGATGCCGCCGATCGTGAGATAAAGGAAACGATCCTCCGCGCCGACCCTGCGGCGCAGCTCCTTGCGGCGGGTGTCATCAAGGCTGCACCGGAAGTTCTCGGGCCAGACCCCGTTCGTGACGATGTCGGCCTCCACGCCATAATCTGCGTGCAGGCGCTCTTGCCAGACCTTGCTTACCACCAGGACATCGTCCGGCTCGAGGATCGCCTGACGCTGGCAATCGATAAGAGCTTCGGTGGTGAAGTCGTCGACATGGTGCACCGTGCGCACCAGCCGGAAGGGGGCGCCAGCGTCACGGATCCGGGCGGCCGCGCGCGCCGAGATGCAGTCCTGGCTGTGCACGATGTCGAAACGCTCGCGCAGCGGCTCCAGCCCCTTGGTCAGCGTATCGATCCAACTGAAGACGCGAGCCTCCAGCGTATCCTTGACCTCTGGCGGACGAATATATTCGACGGGAACGCCGACTTCGCGAAACAGCGAACCCTGCTCCCCCATCGCCACCACCGTCACATCGATCCCCTGAGCCTGCAGCGCCTCGGCCAGCTCCAACGTGTGCACGACGCCGCCGCGCGGCTTGGTGGAATAGGTGGTGAGCGCAACGCGGGGGCCGCGCGCGGCGAGGGAGGCAGGCAGAGACGACATTATGTGTTGGTCCATTCGCATATCGGAATCAGGAGGTTTGAGTTTCGGTCTCGACCGCGATCGAAGGCTGGCGAAGCGCGATCGCGACTGCGGCGTACGCCGCCCGCGCGGTGGTTGGAGCAAGGATGGCCCCTGCCCGTTCGAGCTGACGGCGCTGCTTCTCAAGATCCTGTGGGTCCGTTGGCGTGCCAATGACACACACGAGCACAACGGCGCCGGAGGCGACGACGTCGGCGACCGCAGGCGCCAGCACACTCGCGGGATCAGGGTGCGAGCCTTCGCCGATCACGAGGTCGAGCAGGACGACCGCCACCGTGGGATCCGCTGCCTGCTCCAGCAAGAGCACCACTCGCGCAGCGGCGTCGATCATCGGGTGAGGCTTGCCGCGCGTATGATCCTCATCCCCCATATCGAGCAGTAGATGCGCGGGGCGTTTGATCGGATCGAACGGCGAGGACGCGATCCGCTCGATCGGTGCGAGATGACGGACCGCGATCGCCGCTGCCTCTTCGCAAAGGGTTCCGCCGCTGAACAGGCCGACCACCCGCGTCCGCTCCGGCGATAGACGGGTTGCTGCCGCCGCGACCTGCTCCGTCAGATATGCGTCGAGCGGCGGCGGCGGAAATCCGAGCATTCCCGCGATCGCATATGTGCCCTGCTCGAGGGTGGAATAGACACCCTTTCGGGCCATCAGGCTTTCGTCGGTCGTTCCGAGCAGGACCGCGACGATCGGTTTGCTTGCGCGATCGAGCAGCCCGGCCGCCGCTGCCGCGTCCGCCTGCTTGGATATGAGAATGATGGCGCTCGTTGTCTCGTCCCTTTCGAAGGCCTCCAGCGCCATATGCGCGGAAAGGCCACCTATGTCGGCGGTGAGGTCATGTGCACCGACTCCGATCGCGTGCGATGTCCCGATCCCCATGTGATCGAGGAGGCACATGACCGCCTGGGCACCGGTGCCCGAGGCGGCGATGATGCCAACCGGGCCGGGTCGAACGCGATTGGCAAAACCGAACCCGATGCCGCCGATCCAGGATGTCCCGGCACCTGGCCCCATGACGAACAGTCCGAGCATCCGCCCACGCTGCTTGAGCGCAAGCTCATCGGCCAGTTCGACGCCGTCGCTGAACAGCATCACATGGAGTCCCTCGGACAGCGCCTTTTGCGCTTCCAGTGCGGCATAGGGTCCGGGCACCGATATCATCGCGACATTGGCTGCGCGATCTTCACGCAGCGCTGTCCGCAGATCTGCTGGCGGCGTTTCCCGGTCGCCCTTTGATTGAGGTTCGGAGGCGAACAGGCTGGCCTCGGCGCGCGCCAATGCGCGCTGCGCTGAAGCCCCATCCTCCGCGCGAACGGCGAGGACGAGGTCGTTGGCTTGCGCATCGAGTTCGTTTTCAGCGAAACCCTCGGCGTGCAATTGTTGAAGGTTGGCTGGGGTGGCCATGAATGCCCCAGCCCACTCTACGCCGCTCGCCTCCAGCATCGCCCGCGTTGCGGCCATCTGTCGGACACTGTCCTTGTAGGCCCCGCGGTGTACGGTGAGGAGAAGTCTCAAGACTGGCGCCTTCTCGGGTGTCGGACAGAGATAGGGCTGGTGTTCACGGCAACGAAGCGCCTCGCCTTTCCTGCCACCGGGCCTCTCGCCGCATTGGCGCCTCTTTGCCGGCGCTGCGCGCCCCGAAGCCCCGGGTGCGTATCTTATAGTGATTTCATTTTTCCTATGCGATATTGCGACCCCATGTCAAACGTGGTTGCGGTCGTATGGAGCGGCCGGCCCTCCAGGAATTCTGATCCATGCACGGCACGTCGTCGACCATAACCAGGCCTGTCCAGGACGAATGGGCGGAATGCGAACAGGAATTGCACGCCACCGCGATGCCCGATGTGCAGCGCTACGAAAATGATCTGAGGGCCCTGCGCGCGGAGGCTGACCGCTTGCAGGATCTGGGCACGTTCGATCAGCTGGTCGACGCGTGGCCGAGCGCCTCGGAGACCGGTGCCGATCGGCGGCTTCGACTTGTACGTGGCGCGGCCTTTGCGCGCCGCGCCCGGGATATCCAAGCGGCCACGGATGCGCGTCGGATCGAAGAGCGTATCGCGAGCGCCCGCGCAGCCGGCGAGACATGGGTGGTGCTTCAGGAGACCGGAAACCAGGGCGCCAAGGCGGCTGCGCCGTTCAGCACGGCGGCAATGCATCTCGCAAGCGGCCTGGCGACAGTTTCGATGGCGCAATATGCGACCATGACCAATACTCTTGTTTACTCACTCACGATCATTCGTCTGAATACCAAATCCGGCGCGCTCATCGACGCGACGCCGGGACTCGAGGATTGGCTGGAAACGAAGGATCGCGGCGAGCTGGACGCGGCGATCGATCGATGGCGTCGACGTATCGAGACGGGAGATGTCGAAGTTTGAAGAAGAGGCATGGGCGGCGCCTGCTGCCCGTTCGGATGCGGGGCGATTATCGCGCATGACGTTTAGCGGCACCGCCTCTTGCCTCACCGCGTCGCATGACGCAGGTCTGCAATTTCACCGACTGATGGTTTGCCCTGGAGAGAATATTGGCGACACGCGCAAAGAAGGAAGGCAACCCGAAGCCGCGAGCTGCTGCCCCGAAAAAGGCTCCGGCTCCGACAGGCAACGATGATGTCGACGTCATCGTCAGCAAGGTTGGCAAGAAGATCGAGGCGCTACGGCGCAAGAAAAGACTGTCGCTCCAGAATCTCGCCGACATCAGCGACGTGTCGCCGGGCGCGATTCATAAGATCGAACGTAGCGGCATGGTCCCGACGATCACGACGCTGCTGAAGCTCGCCACGGCGCTCGGCGTCACCGTCGGCTATTTCGTGGAAGAAGACGAGAACGCTTCGGCCCCCTTCCTGTTTACCCCCGCCGGGCATCGCCAGCCGGTCTACACCCCCCATGAAGGACTTACCCTCGGCAGCATCACAGGATCCTACCGCCAGTTCGTGACCGCCGCGGCGGTCGCGACCATGGCTCCCGGCGCGTCGAGCGGGGACCAAATTCTGAACCACACCGGAGAAGAGCTGATCTTTGTGCTGTCCGGAGAGGTCGTGTTCCGGATGGACGAGGAAGATTACGTCCTCAAGCCTGGTGACGCTCTGCATTTTCAGGGCGGGGTTCCGCATCACTGGGAGAACCGGGGAACGGAACCGGCGCAGTTGATCTGGTATGTTTTCCGCAACCGCGAGGGTGCCTGAACGGCACCGCCAGGCTGGAGGTCGACTGCAATTATGCAATCGGCCTCCGACTTTCGTCCCCTAGAGGTTGGCCATAGCTTCGACACGCTGGAGCAATTGCTGTTCCACCAGCTCGAAACGGGCAAGATTCTCGCTAGCTTGCCGACCAAGGTCAGATGCTGTCTGGGCGAAGCGCGCCGCCATGTCGGCTACGACCGCCGGTGCCGCACCTCCCTGGGCCGATCGGCTGGAAACGATCTGGCGAGGATCCAACGCGGAAGCGAGCTTGTCGGCGTCGAGCGAAAGATCGAGGCCCGCCACCTGCTGTCCGGCCTGCCGGATTGCCTCGACATCGATATCGATCCCGCGCTGGCCGGCTGCGCTTGCCGCACGAACCGCGTGGCCGACGATCTTGTATGCGCTGCGGTAATCGATCCCGCATTCGACCATGACATATTCGGCGAGGTCGGTCGCCTGGCTGAAGCCGGCTTCGAGCGACTTCCACAGCCGATCCTCGTTGACCGTCAAGGTTTCGACGACGCCGCGGCTGAGGTTGCTGATCTTGACCGCATAGTCCAACGCACGCGGGAGCTCGCCATAGGCAAAGATCAGATTGTCGCTGCGGGCCGAAGGGGTTTTCACGACCGCCAGGAACCCCGAGAGCCGGCCGATAAGCATTCCGCTTCCGCCGCGGATGATGGTGAGAGCGTAAGGATTGCGCTTCTGCGGCATCAGCACCGACGAACGGGTATAGGGACCGGCCAGGTCCACATAGTTGAATTCCTGGCTCGACCAGATCTCGAGATCCTCGGCGAGCTTCGACTGGTTCGAGAGCAGGCTGACGCCGGTCGACAGGATATCGATGAACGTGTCGACCTGCCACATCGCGTCGCGGGTGTGCTCGATCACGCCGTCGAAACCGAGCAACGATGCAAGATAGCCGCGGTCCGCGAGCAAGTGGCTGCCATTGACACAGCCGGCGCCGCCTGGACTGCGGTTGACTGCCTGGAGGGCGGATAGCAGCCGATCGCTGTCGCGCAGCGCCGGCGGGACGAATCCTAGCAGATAGTGCCCGAAAGTCGAAGGCTGGGCTTGCTGGAGATAGGTCTGGTCCGCCATGAAACTTTCACGATGGCGGTTCGCGACAGTGCAGGCGGCCTCGGCGAAGGAGGCGCCAGATTTCAGCAGCTCGGCCGTCAGCCGGCGCAGCACGATGCGGAAGGCGACACGCGCCGCCTCGCGTCGAGGCCGGCCTGCGTGGAGCCATCCTGCGCAATCGCCGATCCGCTCGGCGAAGAAGCGCTCGCGAGAATTATAGGCCTCGCCATAATGCGGATCATAGGGGAAGTCGCTTGCGTCCCTGCGGTGGGCCTCCAGCAGCACGGACAGGAGCTTACGCGCAACATCGTCTGAGATGACTGCCCGATGATGCAGGTCGAGGACATGCGCGAAGTCTGCGATGTTCAAGCCGTGGTGCAATACGCCAGCATCGGCGATCTCCCACCCGAACCCGGCCTCGATCAGCTCCGGCGCTGGTCCATCGGCGGAAGGACCTTCAACGCGGGGCGCTGCCCGTTCTTCTCCGGTGGGGAGCATGCTCATTTGATTTCCTTATGATCGGGCGAAGGATGACCGGGCGTTCCCAGCCGATCGGCGACCGCCAGAGAGCCGCCGGTATGCCAATAGAGGATCGGCCGGTTGGTCTCCGGCAGCAGGTCGCAAAGCCAGCGTAGCGCCTTGCCGTTATAGGTTGTGTCGATGAGCAATCCCGAACACCGCATTATGTCGTCGACGAATGCCGCATCGTCCGAGTCATAGTGATTGAAACCGGCCCCTCGCCCGTCCACCAGCTCCCAGCGGCAGTTCACGTTCGCGAGACGCGAGCGCCCTGCCCCACAGGCCCGCGCCTTGGCGTCGATTCCCTCCCGCAATTCCTCGGGTGGACGGGAGACGCTGACACCGATCAGTTCCAGATCGAGCGGCGTCTCCTTTTCGTCACCTTCGAAGTTGAACAGAAAGCCGGCCAGCAGCCCCGCGATGCTGCCGCCCGAACCGACGGGAATGACCAGGGTAACGGCGTCGACCCCGACTTGCCTGAGCTGGCGTCGTACCTCTCCCGCGGCATGGGCATATCCGAATGCCCCGACTACCGTGGCACCGCCACGCGGCACAGGATAGGGACGCCGGCCTTGCCCGCGCAAGGTTTCCGCGAGAGCATCCGCCACGTCCTCCATCCTCGCGCGATCAGGAGACCCGGTGTAGCGAATGGCGGCCCCGGCCGCCTCGCCGGCGGCCAATGCCGCGGGCTTCGGATCGGGCTCTGTTCCATAGCTGACCTGGATGGTCGCCAGACCGCGGGCGGCGCAGGCGGCCGCCATGAGCGCCGCGAAATTCGATGTCGGACCGCCGCACAGCACAACCGTGTCGCAGGCCTGCGCTTCGGCATCACCGAGCAGATATTCGATCGTCCGGACCTTGTTCCCGCCCCAGGAATAGCCGGTGAGATCGTCGCGCTTGACCCAAAATGCCTTGCGGCCAAGTGCTGCCCCAAGATCGGGGCGATGCTGGAGTGGGGTCGGCAGCGCGGCAAGCGGGAGGCGCGGCGGCGCGATCATCGCCAATGCTCCGGCTCCGCCTCGCGGCGCTGCCGGGAAGACGAGATTACGCGGTCGACCATTTCTGGCCCCGACCCCAAATCGATATCGGCGATTGCGGCAAGTTCGGCAGGCGTCGCTACTCCTTCCAGTGCGTCTGCAAGCGAGAGCCGCTCATCGCGGATGCGTCGGTACGCCTGCTGCAGCGTCTGCTGCGCGACATGCTTACCCAGGCGTGCCGTCATCAACCTCAGCAGATGCTCAGACGCCGGCACGAGTGCCAGATTGCGAGCCATGGCCTGGGTATCGACTTCGAGCCCGTCGAGGAGGTCTCGCGTTAGCGAGCTGGTAGCGAGGACAGAATGGGCGAGCGTGGGGAAGACCGACCATTCGAGCTTCCAGGCCCGGCCATCTCGCTCATGTTCATGGATCATGGCATCGGCGAGAAGCGCGCTCTGCGCGCGCGCAAGCTGGGCCAGTGTGACGATCTGCTCGCTGTTCTCCGGATTGCGCTTGTGCGGCATGGTGATGCTGCCGACCGTCCTGGCGGCTGGACGCTCGCCAAGTTCGCTGATCTCGCGACGTTGAAGGCCATAGACCTCATTGGCGATCCGGGCGAGCGTGTTGACCGCCATCGCGGACACGTTTGCGAATTCGACGAACCGGTCCCGCGCTGAAAGCCAGGAGATGGCAGGTTCGGCCAGTCCGACATTTCTGCAAAAGGCTGTCCGCAACGGAAGGCCCTTGGCTCCGAAAAAACCGAGCGTTCCGACCGCACCCGCGAACTGGCCCGTCAGCCAGCGATCGCGCCCGTCGTGGAATCTGGACAGATCGCGTCCAACCTGATCGGCCCAGCTCGCAATCTTGAAGCCCAGCGGGATAGGTGAGCCGAGCTGGCCGTGGGTTCGGCCTGCCATCGGCGTTAGACGATGGGTCGCGGCAAGGTCGAGAAGCCTGTCTTCGATCGCGCGCAGGTCGCGCCAGAGGAGAGAGCCGGTCGCGGCAAGTTCAAGCGCCTGCGACGTGTCGGTGATGTCCTGGACGGTCGCGCCATAATAGACGTACGGCGCCGCGGAGGGCGATAGCAGATCCTGCAACACCTCGATCATGCCGAGAGTCGAATGACCGGTCCTGCGCGTCGCTTCAGCGATGCGATCAATGGGAAGCTTGCGGTCCCTCAGGGCGGCTATTTCCAGCGCGGCTTCCGCCGGGATCAGGTCCAGCTCGGCCTGGGCTTGAGCCAATGCGATGATGACGTCGAGCCAGCGGTCGACCCTGACCGGCTCGTCGAAGATGGCATGGCTTTCCGGCGTCGACCAGAGATGGCCGAATATCCGGGAATCGATCATGTGCGCGTCCACGGCACGTCAACTTTGGAAAGGATATGGACGAGGGCCTTGCGCACCTCATCCAGCGACGAACCCCAGGGGACGTAGGTCGCGAGGTCACGTGCCTCGACTCCCTCCTGGATCAGGCAGCAGCGGGTGATGGTCCTCGCCGGATCGAGGTGCTTGCCGAGAAAACGGGTCGGACAGATATCCACCACTGGCGCCTGGGTGCCGTAGAACCAGCGGTGGATCTGCTGCGACCGGTCGCAGCCGAGGAGAATCCAGTCCACCTTGCGTGGACGCTCGTCGAGATAGGCGACCTTCGTGTCTGGAAATTCGAGGCCTGATCCGCGGCAAGGCACCAGCACCTCGGCGGGTAGCGGACTGACATGCGCTGCGAGTTCTTCTCGGCTGTCGACCAGGACCGGAACTGGCACGATCGGCGGCAGGTCTTCGGCCACCGCAAGAACCCTTTCCACCTGATCGAGCAGCTTCGACGGAAAGGGCGGGACAATGTCGAAGACATTGAGGAGCAGCGGCGCCGGATTGAGGATGAAGCTCACATGGCCGTACTCGCCCTCCACGATCACGCAGGGCACGTCCGGGTTCTTGACCGCCACCAGTGCAAGTTGGGACGGAATGGCGGTATCGATCCTGGGTTCGTAGAAATATCGACAGCTGGCCGCCGGAGCGACGACCCGAACGCCCGTGATGACCGAGAAGAGCGCCTTGCTCTCAGGACGATCGACCTCGACGAGCGCGCATTCTTCGCCGAGCCGGGCGACGATGAATCGCGTGCGCATATAGGCTTCACGCCCGAGGAAGTGCTGCTCCAGCCATGCCGGTTCCAGGCTCTCGACATCGCTGCTGATTGCCACCTGCCGATAGCGTGTAGGCATGATGTTCTGCGCCGAGGGGTCAAGCGTGAACAACGCGGCGCCCCTCCCTATCGACGTCGGCCAGCAGCTGGAGCGTGTCAGCGCGCAGTCCCAGACGCAGGGTCTCAAGGCTGATCACGTCGTCGACGAGAATGTTGCCCAGGTTGACCTCCGGACCGAACTCCCGGATCAGAAAGGCCTGCTGCGCCCGTTGCGGAGCTTCGAAGATCAGCTTGTCGACGAACCTGCTGCGCGTGACTGCATGGAGGATATCGTTCCGGATTTTGCCATATTCGTCATACAGGCCGACGGTTCCGCTTTCCCGCCCCTCGATCACGATCCAGCGTGCGCCGGCCTGGGCGTCCGTCTCAAGCTGGCTGACCCATTCGACCGAGGTCAGGCGTTTGGTGGGATCCTTGCTGCCGATCTCGGAGAGAACCTCGAACCCGAGGGCGTTCGCGCGTTCGATCAGAGCGAGCTTGTCGTGGAAGGGAATGTCGGTTGCACCATCGGAAACCTCAACGCAGTCGAAGCCCCTTTCAGCGGCAAATTCGAAGAAGGCCTCGGTGCGTCCTCGTAGCCACGCGATTTCGAGCAGAGTGCCCCCGGTACAGGTCTTGATGCCGGCGGCTTTCAGAAGCGCGATTTTTGCCGGCGCAGTCGGGTCGACGTATGAGGTACCAAAGCCGAACTTCCAGACGTCGATATAGCGCGCAGCGGATTCCAGGATCGCCTGGACATCGTTCGTCGTACTGCCTTTGTCGAGGATATGGGTGATACCGGTTTTGCGGGGCTTCGATGATCTTGCGGGGAGGTCAAGGAAGGTGGGAAGCTGGCTGGCGGGCATAAGCGCCGCTCTCCTTACTCGTTCTTTTTGATACTATAGTGAATGATGTAATTCCCATACGACATATCGTCAATGGCGAGACTCGCGGCTAGCACGCAAAAAGCCCCTTGATCCGGAGAGGGATCGACTGCGCGCGCCCTTGTTAAGCCATTATTGTTGGTGGGATTTTCCAAGTCAGCGCCCGAGGATTCCTTGCGGGCTCGTCAGTCGACCGAGGTCAGATGGAAAATACGATGACAGTCATCGGCGCAATTTATCAACGCAACATTGCATTTCGCCATTTCCACAGCTCTGCCAGCTTGTGAGATTTGAGCGCCTTGCTTGAAATTACGTTGCGATCAACTCGTGGGCGATCACGATATCGAGATCGGATTTTAGCGTGTTGGTAACGTAGCAGACCCGCTGCGCCTGTCGTATGAGACCGTCCAACGCGGCCGGGTCGCAAGCGACGCGCGCATCGATACGGACGGCACTAAAGCGCGGCCCGTCATAGATGCCCGTCGCCGTGACATTGATTGCATCAACAACGACCGATCGGTTGCGGGCGCTGAAGGCCAATGCCAGCGTAAAGCAGGAGGCGATCGAGGATAGAAAGAGCTCGGTCGGCTGCGGCCCGCGGTCGGTACCGCCCACATTTTCGGGCTCATCCACGACCAGGGTGAACCGCCCAGCCTGCACCTCACAGGAAAGGCCTCCCCGCCATTCACTGACCACCGACCGTTCGCGGTTCGCGGACATACTCTCTCCTGTTATTTGGGTTTGGGCGAGATCCGGCGCGGTCTATCGCCCCGCCATCTGGCCGAATCCGCGCCTCAGAGGAATGAAGTCACCGTAGCCGGCATCGCCTCCAATGCGTGCGCTGCGCATTCGAGGGCTCGCTCCACGGTCGAGCGCGGCGCTGGTCCGCCAAGGCAAATGCGCACCGCTTCCGGCGGGGTTCCGGACACGGTGAACGCGTCGCTCGGGACGATCCCCACGCCCGTCGAGCGCATGTGACCGACAAAAGCCGACCGCGTCCATCCGGCGGGAAGTGACAACCAGATGTTGAAGCTGTCCGGATCTCCTTCAAGGCGTTGGTCGGCAAGGATCCGGTGCGCGAGTTTCTGTCGTTCCTCCGTCTCGACGCGAACTGCGCGCAGGATGGCATCGGCGGTTCCATCTTCGATCCAGCGTGTCGCGAGAGCCAGGGTGATAGGCGAGGCAATGACGGTCGCTGAACGCACCGCCGATGCGAACCCCCAGGTCGACCGCTTCTCCGGCACGACGACATAGGCCGTGCGCAATCCTGCTCCGATGCATTTTGCCAGCGAGGCAACATACCAGGTGAGATCCGGCGCCAGGGATGCGATGGTCGGCGGCGTCCCCTGTGCGATGAAGCCGTAGGCATCGTCTTCGATGATTGCGACATCGAAGCGCCGGGCGATCTCCACGATCTGCTGCCGACGCGCGAGCGAGATGGTGAGGTTGGTCGGATTCTGAAGCGTGGGGTTCAGATAGAGGGCCTTGGGCGAAAAGCGCGCGCAGGCGTCTGCGAATGCCTCCGGGTCAATCCCTTCGTGATCCATCGGGAGGCCGTGGAGATCTACGCCGACGAGCGCCGCGACGGCCCTTACACCCGGATAAGTCAGGTTCTCGCTGAGCAGCACATCGCCAGGCTTGGTAAGAGCGCTCAGAATTCCCAGCAACGCAGCGTGTGCGCCTGGGGTGACATAGACCTGCTCGATGGCGGGAACGAGGCCGCGACGCGCCAGCCAATGCAGCGCCGCCTCCTTGTCACGCGTTCCTCCACCAAAGGATCGGTAACGGAGCATCGGAAGAATATCCTGTCCGATCGCATCCCAACCAGCTCGCATGCGCTCGATCAGTTCAGGATTGTGCGGCTCCGGCGGCAGGTTCATCGAAAGATCGGTGTCGTCTGCATGAGCCCGGGATAGCGTGGTCACGTCAGACCGCGCTGCCGTGCGCTGAGTCGGCAGGACGAAAGTCCCCTGCCCCTGCCGCGCCTCGACCAAGCCGCGTTTCTGCGCCTCTCCATAACCGCGGGCTACGGTCGTGAAGTCGATCCCCAGACGCGCCGCAAGCAAGCGCTGGGCGGGCAGACGGTCGCCCGCGACCAGGCGCCCGGCCTGCACGTCCGATGCGATACGGTCGGCAAGGGCGAGGTAACGCGGCCTGGCTGAGGTTGAAAGATCGGGCGTCCAGTCGTGCATGAGCTCATTGCTTCAAAGTCTATGATGGATTGACCGTACAGTGTTGCGCGCACTGAGGCCAGCCCGACAGGAGCTTCTCATGACAGGTGGCAGCGCGCTGGTTGACGGCATTGTGCAGCGCGGAATGATAAGAAACCCAAGCAGTTGTGTTGACGGCTTTCCGCAAGGGGTTTAGGCCTCATGATAGGAGAATGAACGGACATAAGACGGCATCATGAGTCGACACTATCGCCGCAATGATGTGGGCATTGACTGCATCATATCCAATCAATTTCCCGTTTCATATCGCGGGTTGGTTGCACCTGCCCCTTGCCAAAAGAGCGAAATTGTCCCTGCAACCTGAGAGGAAAGTCATGTCTGAAAAACGTGTGATCCGAGCTGCCGCCGTACAGATCGCCCCCGATCTTGAAACACCGCTGGGCACGCTCGATCGCGTCCTGGCAGCGATCTCCGATGCCGCCGAAAAGGGCGTCCAGTTTATCGTCTTCCCCGAGACGTTCGTCCCCTATTACCCCTATTTCTCCTTCGTGCGCCCGCCGATGACCAGCGGTGGCGACCATATGCGCTTCTATGAAAATGCCGTCGTGGTGCCCGGCCCGGTCACCGAGGCGGTCAGCCAGGCCGCACGGCGGCACAAGATGGTCATCGTGCTCGGCGTCAACGAACTCGACCATGGCACAATCTACAATGCCCAGCTGATCTTCGACACCGATGGCCAGCTCCTGCTCAAGCGCCGCAAGCTGACCGCCACCTTCCATGAGCGCATGATCTGGGGCGGCGGCGATGGTGCCGGCCTCAAGGTTGTCGACACCGCCGTGGGCCGGGTCGGCGCGCTCGCCTGCTGGGAGCATTATAACCCGCTGGCGCGCTACGCGCTGATGGCGCAGCACGAGGAAATTCACGCCGGGCAGTTCCCGGGCTCGCTTGTCGGCGACATATTCGGCGAACAGACCGAGGTGACGATCCGACACCATGCCCTGGAAAGCGGCTGCTTCGTGGTCAATTCGACGGGCTGGCTGACCGAGGAGCAGATCGCATCCATCTCGCCCGATGAAGGGCTGCAGCGCGGCCTGCGCGGCGGCTGCATGACGGCGATCATCTCGCCGGAAGGCAAGCATGTCGTCCCGCCGCTGACGTCGGGTGAAGGCCTTCTGGTCGCCGACCTGGACATGAGCCTCATCATCAAGCGCAAGCGCATGATGGATTCGGTCGGACACTATGCTCGTCCCGAACTCCTGTCGCTCCTGATCAACGACCAGCCGGCAGTCCCGATGCGCCGCGCCGGTTCGATCCGCACCGTCCCTCATGCCGTGGTGAACACGGAGGCAGGCGAAGATCAGGGGGCACTCGAGAATGTCGACTGAGTCCTTGATCAACGAGTTGCAGTCCTTCGGGATTCGGCTCGTCGATCCCAAGAGCTCGGGGGTTAGCCGGCGCGGTGGCGCCGGCCCTTCCGACCATATGCCGGTGACGATCGACGGTACCACCGTGATGGTGCCGGTTCACAATGCGCCGGCTTTCGAGAGCCCCTACCAGGCGGACAGTCCTGACGCGGCGGGCCTGAGCCGACTGAGCCGGGACGGCGTGCAACTCGCCGCGATTTCCTTCCCCACGAAGCCCAAATTCTATGAGCTTTCGACAGCGGATGGGGTTCCCTATTCGCATATCGCTACCCTGCACGGCCGCGATGTCCTGGCTACGACGATCCTGCAGACCTGCATACGCTACCAGAGCCGCACCAAGGCCTGCCAATTCTGCGCAATCGGCCAGTCTCTGGCGGCTGGCCGGACGATAGAGCGCAAGACGCCCGCCCAGCTGGCCGAGGTCGCCAAGGCCGCTGTCGAACTGGACCATGTGCGCCACATGGTCATGACAACCGGCACGCCACCGGGCGCCGATCGAGGCGCCGCGATCCTCGCGGAGAGCGCCGCGGGCGTGAAGGCTGCAGTCGATCTGCCAATCCAGGCCCAGTGTGAGCCGCCAGACGACGATCTGTGGTTCACGCGTCTGAAGGATGCCGGCGTCGACTCGCTCGGCATGCATCTCGAGGTCGTGACGCCAGAGGTTCGCGCACGCATCATGCCCGGCAAGGCCCAGGTCTCGCTCGAACGCTATTTCGACGCCTTCCAAGCCGCGATCGAGGTGTTCGGATGGGGACAGGTCTCGACATTCATCCTCGCGGGCCTCGGGGACAGTCGCGAGGACCTCCTCGAGGTCTGCCGACGGCTTGTCGAGATCGGGGTCTATCCGTTCGTGGTGCCCTTCGTTCCGATCGCGGGTACTCCACTCGAGAGCCATCCGTCGCCGAAACCGACCTTCATGCACAGCGTGCTCCAGCCGCTCGGTGTGATGCTGCGCGACGCGGGCATGCAGTCGAGCGATATCAAGGCGGGGTGCGGGCGATGCGGCGCTTGCTCGGCTCTTTCGACCTATGAACGGCGCGCGTCATGAGCGCCGTAGCGCAACAGACCGTGCCGGCACCTTCGGTGCGCATCAAATGGGCGACAGCGGAGTGGGAGCGCGCCGCGGCTTTTGCGCTGCGACGTGAAATTTTTTGCGAGGAGCAAGGGGTTTTCGCGGCGGACGATCGCGACGAGATTGACGAGATCGCCATCGCGCTGGTGGCCGTTGCGCAGGACGAGATTGGAGCTTCCCGGGTGGTAGGCACGGTGCGGATCCACGAGGATCCGACCGAGCTCCACACATGGTGGGGATCCCGCCTCGCCGTCGATCAGGCCTATCGAGGTCGCGCTGGTGGGCGGATCGGTTCCGACCTCATTCGCCTGGCTGTTTCCTCGGCGCATGCCCGTGGATGTAGACGCTTTCTGGCGAATGTGCAGAGCCAGAACGGCCTTCTCTTCCAGCGGCTGCATTGGCGCTCGATGAAGGAGTTCGACCTGTTTGGCAGGCCGCATCACCGAATGGAAGCTGATCTGGAATACTATCCGCCCTTCGATACGCCCCAGGTGGGTTTCCTGTCCCGCGGACGCGGATGAGCACGGCAGGCATTGACCTGGGCGCTCTCGCCCGATCGCTGCGCGAGAGCCGCAGCTTCGTCGCCAAGGCAGACATCGCCGAGGTGGTGAAGTCCCTGGGGATAGACACCGGTGCAATCGCGGTCGGTGACGATTGTGCTGCGATCCCCGATGGCGACGGCTATCTGCTGTTCGCGATCGAGGGATTCATCAACGAGTTCGTTGCCAGCGATCCCTGGTTCGCGGGCTGGTGCGGCGTGATGGTCAACGTCTCCGATATCGCGGCGATGGGCGGTCGTCCCCTGGCAACGGTGAATGCCGTCTGGTCGGACGGACAAGACGGTGCCCTGCCCATCCTCGAGGGCTTGCGTGACGCATCGCGCGCCTTTGATGTCCCTATGGTCGGTGGGCATAGTAATCTACGGACGAAGAACAGCCAGCTTGCGCTCTCGATTCTCGGTCGCGCGAAGAAGCTGCTGACGAGCTTCGATGCAGTACCAGGCGATCATCTGGTGGCCGCCATCGATCTGCGTGGTCGGTATCGCGACCCTTATCCAAACTGGGATGCGGCCACCTCCGCGCCAACCGCGCGCCTGCGCGGTGATCTCGAGTTGCTGCCGGAGATCGCCGAAGCTGGGCTTGCAAGAGCGGCCAAGGACATCAGCCAGGGTGGCATCGTCGGCACTGCAACGATGCTCGCAGAATGTTCAGGCGTTGGTGCAATTATCGACATCGATGCGATCCCAATGCCACCAGGCGTCGGGATGGAGCGCTGGCTCCAGACTTTTCCGAGTTTCGGCTATCTGCTCGCGGTCGGCCCCGATCAGTTAGATGCGGTTCTAGCCCGGTTTCATACCAGAGACATCGCAGCCGCGCCGATCGGCATTATCACCCAGGATCTCGCTGTACAGATTGAGTTCGACGGACACCGGGAAACAGTCTGGGACTTGTCTGACCGGCCGTTGATCGGATGTGCTCCCGTTTCAGCAACCAGCCACATCGAGATACCGGCATGACGGGCGCTGTCCGCCCCATCGGCAAGGTTCATCATGACGCCTTGCGCGAACCCTGCCCTGCGTGCGGCCAGAAATTGTTGTTGAGCGCCTTTGGCCGGTTGCAGGATCGCTGCGAGCATTGTGGCTATGACCCGGTGGCATCCCCCGTCGTGCCGCCCAGCCCAACCGGAACGCCTCGGGCGGCGCAAACGTCTTCGTGGCTGAGCAGCCGCAGGGAGACGATCCTGCTCGGCATGCCGCAGTTGAGCCTGCAAGGTCTCTCGGAGACGTGGTTGCTCAAGCAGCTTGGGCACCAGCACTGGATGATGCTCGCGAACTTGGCCGGCCAGAAGGCTCCGAGCTTCATCGATGAGCGCGGAGACCCCGTCTATGCCGCATTCTGCGCGATTTCGATTCAGGATGGCGATTTCGGTTCTGCTCGGGAGAACGATGAGCTGATGGTGCGATCGCGCCTGCGACGCGTGACTCAGACCCAGATGTTGAGCCGCCATCGGTTGCTCGTGGCCGGCCGCCCTATCGGGCAGGTTGAAATGGTATCGGTCTTTGTCCGGAGGGGGCTAACCGGCGGCAATCACACTGTTTCGCGTTTCGTCGTGCCGGGCCTGCCCAAGCCGGAACCCTATCGCGGCCGGGAAGACCTTCCCGGTCGGGCGGCTGCCATGCGCGCGGGCCATCTTAAAGAGCATATGGGCTTTGCGCTGGACCGCCCCATAGGGACACCAGTTGTCCCGATCGATCCTTGCCCGGCACAGGATTTCAACGGCGCGGGTTTTCTCTATTTCAGCAGCTTCGCCTCATTTGTGGATCGCGCGGAATGGCAGTTCGCTCGCGACTGCGCGCAAACGGCAACGACCGTGCGGCGCGACATCTTCTTCGCTGGGAATCTTGACCCAGGCGAGACCCTGACGGTTGGCCTTGTCGATCAACGATATGCTCAAGGGCTCGGCGACCTCAAGCCAGGTAGCCAGACTCTTTCGCATCATTGCCGGCTTGTGCGGACAGGAGACAATCAGCCGATAGCCGAGGTTTTTACGATCCGGCAGATCAGCTGATCGTTGAGGTATCCGGACGAAACCTTCCGATCAGTGGGCCGTGTTGTGAGCTATCCGGATCACGGGAAATAAGGGGCAGGCATTTGCCCGCCCCTCGAGTGCTCAAAGCTCCGGGTAAATCGGGAAGCGCTCGCACAGTGCACGGGCCCGCTCTCGGACGTTCCGCTCAACCTGATCGTCGCCCTGTTCTCCATTCTCGCGCAACCCATCGAGCACGTCGGCGACCATGTTGCCTATTTCGTGGAACTCGTCCGTGCCGAAGCCGCGCGTGGTGCCTGCCGGCGAGCCGACGCGGATACCGCTGGTTTTGACAGGTGGCATTGGATCGTTGGGGATGCCGTTCTTGTTGCAGGTGATCCCCGCCCGCTCCAGCGCCTCGTCCGCATCCTTACCGGTAACGCCGAGTGGACGGAGATCGACCAGCGCGAGATGAGTGTCCGTGCCACCGGCAACGAGATCCGCGCCGCGCTCCTTGAGCGTGGCCGCCAACACCTTGGCGTTCTCGACGACAGCACCGGCATACGCCTTGAATTCGGGTTGCAGTGCTTCGCCAAACGCCACTGCCTTTGCGGCAATCACATGCATCAGAGGGCCACCCTGAAGGCCAGGGAAGACAGCTGAATTGATCTTCTTGGCAATAGCTTCGTCGTCGGTGAAGATCGCACCGCCACGCGGGCCGCGCAGCGTCTTGTGCGTGGTCGTGGTCACCACATGGGCGTGGCCGAAGGGCGTTGGATGTACGCCGCCCGCGACGAGCCCGGCGAAATGCGCCATGTCGACCATGAACAGTGCGCCGACCTCGTCCGCGATCGCGCGGAAGCGCGCAAAGTCGAGGATCCGCGGATAGGCCGAGCCGCCGGTGATGATGAGCTTCGGCTCGTGCTCCTTGGCCAGCCGCTCGACCTGGTCGAAGTCGATCAGGTGGTCGTCAGGGCGTACAGAATATGGGACCGCGTTGAACCACTTGCCACTCATCGCCGCACGGGCTCCATGGGTTAGGTGGCCGCCGGCATCGAGGCTGAGGCCCATGATTGTGTCGCCAGGCTTGGTCAGCGCCAGCATCACCGCGCCGTTAGCCTGCGCACCCGAATGCGGCTGGACGTTGGCGAAGCCGCAGTTGAAGAGCTGCTTGGCGCGATCGATCGCGAGCTGCTCCACCTCGTCCGATGGGTGACAGCCTTGATAATAGCGCTTGCCCGGATAACCCTCGGCGTACTTGTTGGTGAAGACGCTACCCTGCGCCTCCAGCACCGCCTTGGAGACAATGTTCTCGGATGCGATCAGCTCGATTTGGTGCTGCTCGCGATCGAGCTCATTCGCGACACCGGCGAACACGGCCGGATCGGCTTCGGAAAGAGATCGGGTGAAATAGCTTTCGAGGTGGGCGTGGGCGGCGCTTATGGGACTGGTGCTCATCAATTCCTCCGTAGGGCGCGGGAGCGGAATCGGATGATGCCAACATCGGCATATGCGCCGCTCGCCGCTTGCAGTTGCGGGGTCGGAGCCAGAATCTACCCTGAGGGGCATCCTCCGGCTTCCCGTCTTCGCCCTGCCGCCACGCTTGGGATGGGTCACCTCGCTGTTGCTCAATCGCGGGTTAGAAATGCTGCGTCAAGCACGATATAAAGGTATGTTTATGTCGTTATAGCTTTGCCCATCGCACGAGACGACGCTCTATCGGGAAACGGGCAACGACCATAAGCGGCACTTATATGCCTCATCATAGCATTGAGGTGCCCGCACGCAGCAACTCAGCGCCCGCCCCCTTGAGCGCAACAAGCGGCTGGGACATTCTGTGCCCAGATAGGAAGAAGTTCGGTCGAGCCATAGGCTTCTAGGAGCCTACCGAATAACTGCCCGATCTAGTTGCCGACGCATCCCGCAAGTGGCGGCTACTCTTTGAAACTGTGAACGCGAAACTGACTGAATTTTCGCTACGATGGCGCTGAAGCTCGGATTTCCGAAACCGAGCTAGTGACGGTATTTTGAACCAATACGGTTTATCGACCCGCGGCCGCGCGCGAACGGAAACCGGCGTTTGGATCAGCCTAAACTTCAATAGGAAGGGCACGTCAGCGACCGAACGACACAGCCTTGAAAGGCAACGCCGGATCGCCGTGAGCCGTTGTTGCCGGAGGGGATACCAGGGAAGTGCAGCTGACAGAATGTCCGCAGGATTGGCCCTCGAAGCTTTTAAGATCGAGCGGATGGCGCTATATGGGGTGCAAGGAAATGGCCCCTGAAGCAGCGATTTTCCAGTTTGCAGTATTAGCCGGAGTTTGTGCAAATAAGAGCCAAATGGCGCGTTAGTTTGCAGCTAAGTGATTGAAGTAAAACAAGACGATCGGACTCTTAATCAGCGGGTCCTAGGTTCGAGCCCTAGTGCGTCCACCAAATTTCCAAATAATTCTATATAGTTAGATCATCTCTACGATTGGGAATTCCATCCTCTTTGGTGGCTAGGTAGCTCTCTAGGGTCAGGACCCATTGATTTGCGGTGACGGCTGTGATTCAGGCTTGGGGTGAGGAGCCTGAATGATGAGTGATTTGTATTGGCTGACGGACGAGCAGATGGCGCGTCTTCAGCCCTATTTTCCGAAGAGCCATGGCCGCAAGCGTGTCGATGACCGGCGGGTTTTGAGCGGCATTATCTTCGTCAACCGCAATGGGCTGAGGTGGCGCGATGCGCCGAGAGAATATGGCCCAGCGAAGACGCTGTACAATCGCTGGAAGCGGTGGAGCGACAAAGGCATCTTCATCCGCATGATGGAGGGCTTGGCCACACCTCAGGCGCCAGAGCGCAAGACGATCATGATCGACGCGACCTATTTGAAGGCCCACCGCACGGCGTCGAGCCTTGGGGTAAAAAAGGGGGGCCGGGACGCCTGATCGGCCGCACGAAAGGCGGTATGAACACCAAGCTTCATGCCGTGACCGATGCAAATGGCCGCCCGATCAGCTTCTTCATGACCGCCGGGCAGGTCAGCGATTACACTGGCGCAGCCGCTTTGCTCGACAGTCTGCCCAAAGCGCAATGGATGCTCGCCGACCGGGGCTATGATGCCGACTGGTTCCGCGATGCCTTGCAGGAAAAGGGCATCACGCCCTGCATCCCGGGCCGGAAAATACGGAACAAGACCGTCAAATACGACAAGCGCCGCTACAAACGCCGCAACCGCATCGAGATCATGTTCGGCCGCCTCAAGGACTGGAGACGGGTCGCAACACGCTACGATCGGTGCCCGAAGGCCTTCTTCTCCGCCGTCGCCCTCGCCGCAACCGTCATCTTCTGGCTCTGATCAATGAGTCCTGACCCTAGGTAAGTTCGACTCCGAACGAATCCATTGACACTTGTCCTGCGCACGATTATTGGAAAGTTGCGAGCCGGGCCCCTCTGGCGGACGATGTGTTAGAGTGCATTGTCTGCGATGTCGGATCGCTCCCCAGAAGGGGGGCTGATCGTCTGGTGCACACAATTCACACATCAGAACTCTGCTACCCTTCGGATCGACATCGAAGGAGGATTTATGGAACGATTTTTAAGGCGACGAGGTGGGTCTGCCGTCACGGGCATTCAATTTGATGCGGGACTGCGCAAGCACCTCACCGGGGTATTCGCCTATATGGGCGGCGGTCTGGTCCTGTCGGCAGCGATTGCTTTCGCTGTCGCCAATATAGTTCCGCTCGCGGCGCTGATTTTCGGCACACCGCTCAAATGGGTGGCCATTTTCGCCCCGCTGGCACTGGTGATGTTCGCCTCATTCCGCTTCGAGAAACTCTCGATGAGCGCGTTGCAAGGCCTGTTCTGGGGCTTTGCGGCGTTGATGGGTGTGTCCTTGGCCAGTGCACTGCTGCTCTTCACGGGCGCAAGCATCGTGCAGGCATTTCTTAGCGCGGCGGTCGTCTTTCTGGCGATGGCGCTGTGGGGCTACACGACCAGGCGCGACCTGTCCGGTTGGGGCAGTTTCCTGATGATCGGCCTTGTCGGGGTTGTCGGCGCATCAATCGTGAATCTGTTTCTGGCGTCCGGCATTCTGTCTCTCATTGTCTCGATCATCGGCGTGATCGTGTTTACCGGTCTGACCGCGTGGGACATGCAACGCCTGCGGAGCGAATATTTCGCCTATAGCGAGATGAACGCGGGCTCCGGGCAGATTAGCCTGGGGAAACTGCAGATGATGGGGGCGCTCTCCCTCTACCTCAATTTCGTCAACCTGTTTCAGATGCTGCTGAGCCTCTTCGGCCAGCGGCAGGAAGGATAAATCATGCGTACTCAAGAAACCGTCGCCTCGATGCTGTGCCCCGTTTGCAAGACCGGGCTATCGATGTCCGACCGAAGCGGCGTGGAGATCGACTTCTGCCCTTCCTGCCGCGGCGTGTGGCTGGACCGGGGCGAGCTCGACAAAATCATCGAACGCACGCAGCCGCCAACCGCTCGGGAAGCGGAAAGTCGCAGCCCGGGGCGGCGAGAAGGTTCGGGTGGGTTGATGGGCATGGCGGCATCGATGCTCCAGAGCGATGACGGTCGCTATGATCGCAGCCGCGATGACCGCTATGATGACCGCTACGACAAGCGGCGTCCACGAAAGAAGAAATCCATCCTGTCCGAATTTTTCGACTGAATGGCACAGGCGTCCGGTCCTTTCGAGAAAGGGCCGGACGCTTTCTTGCAAATATCAGGCGCTTGGGCACTGCGCTCTTTGAGGTCTCCCCATGACCATATCATTCCTCCTGCTCGACCTGTCCATTGTCGCGGCGGCATTTCTCTCTGGCATGTTCTGGTGGTTGGCGAGCCGGAAGCGGCTGCGCCGTATTTGCCGCGACGAAATGCTCGACCACGCTGATTTCAACCGAATGGTCGTTGCCTATAACCGAACCCAGATTCTGAACGCACGCGCCGCGATCGCGACCGCCATTGCGGGCATTTTGGCTGCAATTCGCTTGTCCGGCGCTATGATTGCCGAGCTAATCGCATGACAGTCCTCTTCATGATCGTTGGCCTGTTTCTCCTTGCGATCGGCGGTGATATTCTGGTCCGCGGCGCCGTCGGTGTCGCATCGAGGCTCGGTATCTCGCCCTTGCTAGCCGGACTGACGATTGTCGGCTTTGGCACCTCGACGCCAGAACTGGTCACCAGTCTGTTCGCCGCTTTCGAGGGCGCGCCCGGTATTGCGGTTGGCAATGTGATCGGCTCCAACGTTGCCAATATTCTGCTTATTCTCGGTGCATCTGCGCTGATCCTGCCTTTGGCGATTAACCCTGCGGGATTCCGGCGCGACGGTCTGGCGCTGGTCGGTGCGACCTTCGCCTGCCTGATCGCCGTACTCTTGGGTTACCTCAGCCGTCCGGTGGGCTTCGCGCTTATGGCTCTGCTTGTCGGCTATATCCTCTGGGCATATCGTAGCGAACGACGACGCCCTGACGCAGAAGCGGAAATGCACGAACATGTCGTGGCTGAAGTGACCATTCATGGCATGAGCCTGATCGCTGCATTGGGCCTCGCCATCGCGGGGATCATCGGCACGATCCTTGGTGCACGGCTGCTGGTTGATGGTGCGATTGTGATCGCTCGCGATTTCGGCGTAACGGAAACCGTGATCGGCCTCACTGTCGTTGCGGTCGGTACGTCACTGCCCGAACTTGTCGCCTGCATCATTGCGGCCTTGCGCCGGCACCCGGACGTTGTGCTGGGTAACATCATCGGTTCGAACATCTACAATCTTCTCGGCATTCTGGGCGTGACGGCGATTGTTCATCCAATCACGATTCCGCCGCAAATTGCAGCGTTCGATGTTTGGGTGCTGCTTGGCGCGACGGCGTTGTTGGGCCTGTTTTTACGGACGGGATGGACCCTCAAACGCTGGGAGGGCGGTGTATTTCTCATGCTCTATGCGGGGTATGTCTGGTATCTGACCGTTTGACTAAAGGCCCACCTGGATGAGCATGTCACCAAACCCTCCCACGCTTCGCCAACGCGTGCGATCGATCATCGAAACTCGTCAATTTGAGCATACCATCACCGGCGTGATCGTGATCAACGCGGTCGGACTTGGGTTGGAAACCTCGCCTGAAGTCATGTCCAGCGCCGGCTGGGCCATTTACACCCTTGACCGGCTCGCAATCGCCATCTTCGTGGTTGAACTCGTGTTGAAGCTATTCGCATACCGTCTGAACTTCTTTCGCAGTGGCTGGAACGTCTTTGACTTCGTGATCGTCAGCGTAGCGTTAATACCGGCCTCGCAACAGTTTTCCGTGTTGCGCGCGCTGCGCATATTAAGGGCTCTTCGGCTTGTGTCGGTCGTCCCGAGCATGCGCAAAGTAATCGTGGGGCTGTTCAGCGCAATTCCCAGCATCGGCACAGTGATTCTTATGCTGGGCCTGTTGTTCTATATCAGTGCGGTCATGGCCACGAAGCTCTTTGGCGCGGCATTTCCCGAATGGTTCGGAACACTCGGCGCGTCGTTCTATTCGCTGTTTCAGATCATGACGCTGGAGAGTTGGTCGATGGGGATCGTCCGCCCGGTGATGGAACAGTTTCCGTATGCCTGGGCCTTCTTCGTGCCCTTTATACTCCTCACAAGCTTTATCGTCCTTAACCTCTTCATCGGCGTCATCGTAAACGCCATGTCCGAAGCAACGGACGAGGAAGCGCACGACGAACGCGAGGAAATCTTGAGCGAGTTGCGAGCGCTGAGTGAAGAAGTGCGGAATCTTCGAAGGACTGTCGACGCAAAAAGTTAATACGGCCTTGTAACTTGTCGCTCGCGGCCAATTTGCGCCTTGTCGCCCGCGGCCAATTTGCGCCTTGTCGCCTAGAACGCCGCTACACTTGGCTCCTCCAAAATTGCTCAAGCAACCATCAATGCGGATCAATCGAATTTTACCGCAGACAGGTCGTCTCGGGCAGCTCGACCTGTCTTGCGCTACCTGTCCAAACTCTCAAAAAGCGAATTCGATCGATACCAGGTAAGCGTCCGGCCGATGCCGTGGTAGGCAACCGACAGCTTTCGGCGTGTGTCTTCGGCCTGCCTTATGACCGATTGTGGGGTGGAAAGCGGAATGGCGGCTTTTCGTTGAGAATTTCCAGGGTGGATTTTATTCGACTGCTTCGAGCAGGACGACGCGACCCGGTTTTGCGATATGCACCTCCCCCGCCACCACGCGTGCCATCTCGCCGCTGTAACTGTCGCGCAGCAATGTGCCTTCGGGGAAGACCGTCCCGGTGCGGATGGTAATCGGGCCGCTCGTTCCTGCGGTCATTGCCACCACGGCCTTATCGGTCAGCCCAGCTTCGTTCAGGATGCGTGCGAAGGTGTAGGGCTTAAAGGCGAGTTCGTGGTGCCGCCCTGCGCCAATCGCCGGATGCCGCTTACGGAATTGCCCGAGCTTCTGCCAGTGCTGAAGCATGGCGCGGCCGGCGTCGGTATCGGATTTCTGCCAATCGAACACTGACCGCAGGGTTGCGTCGCCCTTGGTGCCGGGGATCACCAGCGAGCGCGCAATTTCGTCGCCGTAATAGATTTGCGCGCCGCCAGGGGCGAGCAGCAGCGCCTCGGCGGACTCGAGATGTTTTGCGCGCGGCTGATCATACGACGCCATGTCGTCGTGTGACGCGAGATAGTTCAAAGTTGCTCGTCCTGCGAAGGCACCCGTCGCCAATTCGGCGTCAAATGCACGATAAAGCGCGGGGAGCGGCATCGCGAGGTGAGCGGGAAAGCCCATGTTGATCGTGCCGTCGAAGCCGTGATCGCGGAAGTCGACGATCCGGTCGCCATAATCATAGGCCGCGCCGACCGATTGACCGTTGGCCAGCAGCCCATGGTTGAACACCTCCCCGACCATGTAAAACGGGCGATCCCCTGCGATCCTGTCGGCATTGCGCGCGCGCCATTCAGCCAGTGCGATGGCAGATTCCTTCTTGAGCACGCCCCACAGTTCAGGATCGACGTGCTTGGCGGTGTCCACCCGGAAGCCGTCAATCCCATAATCTCGCACCCAGTCGGTCAACCACTTGACCAGATAGTATTTTGGCGCACGCGGATAGCCGGTGCGAGTGAAGAACGTATCGAGCTCGGCAAGTTCACGCTTGAGCCTGCCTTCCTTGCGCCATTTCGCGAGCAGAAAGTCGGGCAACGCCACGGGCGTTTCGCTGTCGGTGCGTATGTCCTGCAAGGTGAAGGACAGCTCGCAATCGACTGTGCCGGCATAGCTCTGGTAATCGCAAGCCGGTGTGCGGCGCACCCAGGTTTCGGGCCAGCGCGGGTCGAGCGGAGTCGCTGGCCCTGCATGGTTGGCGATGACATCGACGATCACCCGCAGCCCCTTACCATGTGCCGCCTTCACCATTGCGGCGAAATCGGCCTCGGTCCCCAGATTGGGATCGACTGCGGTCCAGTCCTTGGGCCAATAGCCGTGATAGGCGTAGGTGCGTCCCCACTCGCCTTCCTCGACGGAGCCGTGGACGTTCTCGATCACCGGCGTTGTCCAGATTGCATCGACGCCGAGATCGTTGAACCAGCCCTGTTTGATCTTCTGTGTCAGTCCCTTGAGATCGCCGCCCTCGAAACTGCGCAGCGGACCTCCGTTCGGCTCGCGGCCGACAGAGCGATCATTGGTGGGGTCACCATTGGCAAAGCGGTCGGTGAGCAGGAAGTAGATCGTCGTGGCGCGCCATCGCGGATCGACCGTCTCAGGTTGAACCGACGTTTCCTCATGCGCGAGTAGCGGAACTGGATGGAAGCTAGCAGCGGCAACACCGGCCATTGCCATTGCAAGCGCGCGAGGCGCAGTGACATGACGCATTAATGTGGTCCCTCTCCAGTACAAGATCATCGTCGCTCCAGCCACTTAGCAGGTCAAGCATACGGTCGATGAATACGAATGTTGATCCGCAATTGGATTGCCAGACTCGGAACGACCGCTTCGGGGTCGCTGCACGAACCCGCTTCGCGGGAGGGGTGCTGGCGGCGCGGGTGACGCCAGAGCAAGAACGTAGCGAGTAGATCGAACAAGGCCGACCATTCCGGCTCCTTCAACCGAGGAGTCGAGAGATGAACGATCTTGTACCTGTTTCGCCCATCAGCCCGCTGCGCCAGCGGCTGATCGAGGATATGACCATGCGCCGGTTCAGCCCGGAGACGCAGCGCAACTATCTGCGCGATGTCGGGCGGTTCGCGACCTGGCTGGGGCGCTCGCCCCACACCGCGACCGCCGAGGATGTCCGGCGGTTCCAGATTGAGCAACGGGAAGCCGGGGTGCCGGCGCCGACCATGAACAGCATCGTGGCTGCGCTGCGTTTCCTCTTCACCCACTGGAGTGGGCCCCTTGGGCCGGACAGGGAAGCATAGTTGGATTGACCGGTTGGCC
>VFQN01000951.1_pt1 | contig 51385 bp, 35 predicted proteins | sample 3512371 | NCBI WGS metagenome assembly VFQN01 (sample SAMN10412370, study PRJNA504923) | tailings metagenome | isolation source: Replicate 2 from Balatoc abandoned mine | place: Philippines: Itogon, Benguet | collected 2017-08-28
ACGCACGAATCCAATGCGTTATTCACTCCAACACATTTTGAAGACGAGCCCTAGGCACCCCGCCCAGCCCATGAAACCCCCACCCCGCTCCAACCCCCTCACCTCCCTCGCCCTCGCCGCTTCCCTCCTCCTCGCCCTCACCCTCGGCCCCGCCCGCCCCCTCCCATCCCTCGCCGCCGATCCCGACCCGGCCTCCTCCCTCTCCTCCCTCACCTCCGCCCGCCGCATCCTCTGCCTCGGCGACAGCATCACCTACGCCGGCGAATACCTCGAATTCTTCGAAACCTGGCTCCGCCTCACCCACCCCGCGTCCCGCTTCGAACTGCTCAACCTCGGCCTGCCCAGCGAAACCGTCTCCGGCCTCTCCGAGGACGGCCACGCCGGCGGCGCCTTCCCCCGCCCCGACCTCCACGAACGCCTCGACCGCGTCCTCCAACAAACCCAGCCCGATGTCGTCCTCGCCTGCTACGGCATGAACGACGGCATCTACTTCCCCTACGCCGAATCCCGCGCCGCACGCTTCCACGACGGCATCCGCCGCCTCCGCACCAAAACCGCCGCCGCCAACGCCCGCATCATCCACCTCACCCCGGCCCCCTTCGACCCCATCCCCCTCGCCGGCCGCACCCTCCCCGCCGGCCGCGACCATTACCCCCAACCCTACGAAGGCTACGACAACGTCCTCACCGAGTTCTCCAACTGGCTCGTCAACCACCGCACCAACCACTGGTCCGTCATCGACATCCACCAACCCGTCGCCGCCTTCCTCGCCAACCGCCGCCGTTCCCAACCCGACTTCCTCCTCGCCGGCGACGGCGTCCACCCCACACGCCTCGGCCATTGGCTCATCGCCCGCGAATTGATCCGCCACTTCGCCCCAAACCACGCCACCAACGCCACCCAGGCCGATGACCCCGACGCCTGGCTCGCCTCCCACCCCCAGGCCAACGACGTCCTCCGCCTCGTCCAAAAACGCCAGCGCCTCCTCAAGGACGCCTGGCTCACCCGCACCGGCCACAAACGCCCGGGCATGAACCCCGGCAAACCCTTCGACGACGCCTCCCGCGAGGCCGCCACCATCGACGCCGACCTCCACCGCATCCTCGACCAGCCACCCGCCCCCAGTCTCCCCGGCACCCGCTCCGATTGGCACGGATTCCCCCGCCACGACTTCGAAATCGGCGGCCGCCCCGTCCTCGTCGTCACCCCCAACCAACCCGCCCCGGGCCTCCCCTGGGTCTGGCATGGCGAGTTCTTCGGCCATAAACCCGCCCCCGACATCGCCCTCCTCCGCCGCGGCGTCCACGTCGTCTACACCAGCATCCCCGATCACCTCGGCGGCCCCCAGGCCGTCGCCCACTGGAACGTCGTCCACCACGAACTGACCTCCCGCCACGGCTTCTCCCCCAAACCCGGCCTCGTCGGCCTCAGCCGCGGCGGCCTCTACTGCTACAACTGGGCCATCGCCAACCCCTCGAAGGTCGCCTGCATCTACGGCGACGCCCCGGTCTGCGACTTCAAGAGCTGGCCGGGCGGCAAAGGCTCCGGCCCAGGCAGCGCCGTCGACTGGCAACGCGTCATCGAACGCTACGGCTTCCGCAACGAAGCCGAGGCCCTCGCCTTCCCCGGTAACCCCGTCGACAACCTCGCCCCGCTCGCCGCCGCCGGAATCCCCATCCTCCACGTGTTCGGTGACGCCGATGAGGTCGTTCCCTGGGAGGAAAACACCGGCCTCGTCGCCACCCGCTACAAAGCCCTCGGCGGCCCCATCACCCTCATCCGCAAACCAGGCGTCAAACACCACCCCCACGGCCTCGACGACCCCTCCCCCATCATCGACTTCCTCTGGACCCACATGGCCAACGACCAGGCCAAAGCCTGGCTCGCCCAACGCCCCAGCCACCCCTGACCCACACCCCAGCCCCTCCCCGAATTCCTGGCTTCCCGAAGCCCCCGCCGCCGATACCCTGACCGCATGCTCCGCCGGTCACGCGCACGCGCTCTCGCCCTCGCCGCCACCCTCGCCTGCCTCCTCCCACCCCTCACCCCAGCCGCCTCCTACCGCCCACCCCGCAAAGACCTCGGATTCGTCATCCACACCAACGCCCCCGCCGGCCGCCAACTGTCCGGCCAGCACGCCCCCGCCACCACCCCAGCCCTCTCCCCCGAGGAAGCCCAACGCCGCTTCACCCTCCCCGACGGCTTCGATATCCGCCTCTTCGCCTCCGAACCCGAGGTCGTCAATCCCGTCGCCATGACCTGGGACGAACGCGGCCGCCTCTGGGTCGTCGAACTCTACGAATACCCCATGGGCGCCAAACCCGGCGAAACCCCCAGGGACCGCATCAAAATCCTCGAGGACACCGACGCCGACGGCCGCGCCGACAAGGTCCACGTCTGGGCCGACGGCCTCAACCTCGCCACCGGCATCCTCCTCGGCAACGGCGGCGCCTACGTCGGCCAGGCCCCCCACCTCCTCTTCATGCGCGATACCGACGGCGACGACCGCGCCGACCACTCCGAGATCGTCAAAACCGGCTTCGGCCTCGAGGACCGCCACGAACTGCTCAACGGCTTCACCTGGGGCCCCGACGGCCAGCTCTACATGACCCACGGCGTCTTCACCCGCTCCAAGGTCGTCGCCCCCGACGCCCCCGACGCCGACCCCGTCCTCCTCACCGCCGGCGTCGCCCGCTACAACCTCCAGTCCCGCAAATTTGAGGTCTTCGCCGAAGGCACCAGCAACCCCTGGGGCGTCGACTTCGACCGCACCGGAAACGCCTTCGTCAGCGCCTGCGTCATCGAACACCTCTTCCACCTCGTCCCCGGCGGCATCTACGACCGCCAGGCCGGTACCGCCCCACACCCCTTCGCCTACGAATCCCTCCACGCCATCAACGACCACAAACATCACATGGCCGCCTACGCCGGCGTCCAGGTCTACCAGGGCCACCAGTTCCCCCCCGACAACGCCGGCTCCATCCTCCAGGGCAACATCCACGACAACGCCATCCACCAGGATACCCTCACCCCCCGCGGCTCCTCCTTCGTCGCCTCCCACTGGCGCGACCTCGTCCGCGCCAACGACGGCTGGTTCATGCCCGTCAGCACCCAGGTCGGCCCCGATGGCGCGGTCTGGATCATGGATTGGTACGACAAATACCCCTGCTACCAGAACGCCAACGCCGACCCCGCAGGCGTCGACCGCGAACACGGCCGCATCTGGCGCGTCGTCCATACCGGCCCCGACAAATCACGCCCCGTCCCCTCACGCCCGGACCCCCACATGAACCTCGCCAGGGCTTCCAGCACCGAACTGGTCCGCCTGCTCGCCCACCCCAACGCCTGGCACCGACGCACCGCCCAACGCCTCCTCAACGAACGACGCGACAACACCGTCCAGGGCCTCCTCCAACAACTCCTCGCCTCCGGACGCCTCCCCGATTCCCCCACCAACACCCCCGCCGCCACGACCCTCGACACCCGCCTCGCCGCCCTCTGGACCCTCCATAGCTCCGGCTACCTCGCCGACGACACCCTCGCCCAGGCCGCCCGCAACCCCGAACCCGCCATCCGCACCTGGGCCGCCCGCTTCATCGGCGAACGCCAGCTCGCCTCCGACACCGATCTCGACCTGCTCTCCTCCCTCGCCACCGACCCCGACCCGTCCGTCCGCCTCGCCGTCGCCGTCGCCTGCCGCCAGTTCACCTCCGGCCACCTCACCGTCAACCGTACCCCCACGAAATCCAGCCCCCGCATCGGCAACATCCTCGCCTCCCTCGTCGCCCACTCGGCCCAGGCCGACGACCCCGTCCTCCCCTTCATGATCTGGCACGCCGCAGAACCCCTCATCGCCGCCAGACCCGCCCCAGCCCTCAACCGCCTCGCCGAAGACGGCCCCCGCTTCCTCCCCCTCGCCGCCCAATTGGCCGCGAAAACCATGCGCCGCCTCTGCGACCTCGGCGATACCCCCTCCATCAACCTCGCCGTCGCCTTCCTCGAACGTACCCTCCCCAACAGCCCCCAACTCGCCACCGCCGCCCTCGACGGCCTCATCGCCGGTCAGGCCGGCAAAGCCCTCATCCCCTCCAGCCCCATCGCCCCCTTCATCGCCAAATTGACCTCCCACCCCAACCCCGATGTCGCCGACCGCGGCCGTAAACTGGGCACCCTCTGGGGCGACCCCACCGCCACCCGCGATGTCCTCGCCACCGCCACCCAACCAGACGCCCCCGCCAACACCCGAATCCGCGCCATCCAAACCCTGCGCACCGCCAAATCCACCACCGTCCGTGACGCCATGCTCGGCATCGTCGGCACCCCCAACCCCGAACCCATCCACATCGCCGCCCTCGACGCCCTCGCGGAACTGGGCGGCGACGACGTCGCCACCGAACTGATCCGCCGCTGGAACCTCCTCACCCCCGGCGCCCGTACCGCCGCCGCCAATGCCATGGCCTCCCGACGCCGCTGGGCCCTCCCACTCCTCGCCGAAATCAAGGCCAGCCGCATCGCCGCCTCCGACCTCGGCCCCGCCGCGCTCCGAAACCTCCTCAACAACCGCGACCAGGAAACCCGCGAACAGGCCCGCTCCACCATCGGCCGCTTCCGCGAATCCGGCGCCGATAAAGCCGCCCTCGTCGCCGCCAAACGCCGCATCGCCCTCTCCGGTGAACCCGACCTCGCCGCCGGCCGCGACCTCACCCAACGCAACTGCCTCGTCTGCCATAAACTCCACAACGAAGGCCAATCCGTCGGCCCAGACCTCACCGGCGTCGGCCGCTCATCCCTCGACGCCCTCCTCTGGAACATCATCGACCCCAACCAGGTCATCGGCGCCGGCTACGAACAGGTCGAAATCGAAACCCGCGACGACCGCGTCGTCGCCGGTCGCCTCGTCGAGGACACCGACTCCCGCGTCCGCCTCCTCCTCATCGGCGGCAAGGAGGAAACCATCGCCCGCGACCACATCCAAAGCCGCCGAACCCTCGAAAGCTCCGTCATGCCCGAAGGCCTCGCCGACATCCCCGACGCCGACCTCCGCAACATGGTCTGGTACATCCTCGCCCCTCCCCAGGAAGGCCCCCTCACCCCGGAAAAACGCCGGCGCCTCGCCGGCGATCACCCCTGAACCACCCAACCCACCGCCACAAGAGCCCGTCACCCCCCCCGGACCGGCCCCTCTCAACCCGTCCCCGAATTACCCCCCTCCACCTTCCCCGCCAGCGCCGGACGTAGATTCGCCATCCGCCTCAGCGTGTTGAACCAAAACGGCGCCCCCAGACTCAACAGCATCGCCGCCAACCCCCGCCCCAATACCCCGCGCCACCCGTCCTCCCACGGAACCCCCGGTCGGAAGATCTCCAATCCCGATTGCGCCTGGATCAACGACTTCAACTCCTCAACCTCCGCCCGCACGCGCTGCAACGCCTCCCCGTCATCCACCCCACCCGTTGCCGGCGCCGGTGCTGATGCCGGCGCCGCTGCCGGCGCAACGGCCACACCCGCACCCGCACCCGCACCCGCATCCCCACCCGCGGCACCGCCCCCCAACGGCAATCGCTCCTCCGCCCGCTTCACAATCCCATCCACACTCGTCACCACCAGCGCCCGATACTCCGGATCCGACGCCAGCCGATCAAACAACCGCAACGCATCCAGCCCACCCCCAAACGCCACCAGAACCGAAAACACCACCGTCCATACCCGCATGTGCGTGGCGAACCGCTCCGATACCCGCTCCATCGCCGCATCAAACCATAACGACCACCCCCCAGCCCCACTCCCACCACTCCCACCAACCCCCCCAGACCCGCCGCCTCCTTCCACCACACCCCCAACCGCCTCACCCCCAGCCACCCCATCCGCCTGCAACCGGTCCCGCTGCTTCATCAACACCGCCGTCCCCGCAATCGCCCGGAAAAAATCCCCGAGCTCCACCCCCCACCGAGCCCGCAGATCAGACGCCCACGCCGCCCGCTCCGCCTCCGACGGCAGCGCCGCAAGATACGCCTCCGCACGCCGCGTCCAGTGCCCCGCCACCCCAACCACTCCCTTCATCTCCTTCAACTCCTTCACCATCGCCTCCAGCGCTTCCGCCGTCACCGGCGCCCTCCCCATCACCCCCAACACCCGCTCCGCCGCGGGCACCAACGCCTCCACGTTCCGCCCCAGATCCGTCACGATCTCAATCACCTCCCTCGGACGCACCACCGTGGCGTACTTCCAGCCGTGCCACAGAAACGACAACCACGCGCCAATCCCCTTCGACGGCACCCAACGGCTGTCCGAGAACACCGAGTCGGACACCAGCGGGTGATGCAACAACTGCCGGCTCAACGCCTCCCCATAACCCCGGAGCTCCGGAAGATAGTTCTCCAGCAACGACGCCAGCCCCCACTGCAAATGCCGCCCCCGCAACCCCAGCAGCGCTCCCACCACCTGGGTCAATGATGTCACCACCAGACTCGCCCCCGTCAGAATCGCCACAAACGCGAACACCGTGTCGAAATGGTCGAGCATGTTTCCTCCCTGGATTGCTTCCCTTGCTCCCCCATCCCCCCACCCCGGTCAAGAGCCGACTCCCCGCCCCCAGCCGGACGCAAATCCCTCACTCCCCAACGCGCCCCGCCTACTCCGGCCGGAACGGCGGCGGACCACCAGCCTTCCCCGCCCGAATCCGCCAGTCGTCCAACACCTCCGCACTCACCGCTTCCTCCCCTCCCCCGAACCGCTCCCGCAATCCCCGCGTCACCCGCGGACCCGCCCGATAAAACGCCTGCAGAAACTCGAATTCACCCCCCAGGAACGCCATCTCAAAACGGGTTCCCGGCTCCGGTATCACCGCCGCCAACCGGCCCACCACATCGTCCCGCGCCCCAGCCAGGTAATCCCGGATCCCTTCCGACCACACCGCCGCCGGCGCGCTGCCCAGCCGAAGCTCCCGCGACATCTCCGCCTTCAACAGCCTCCGCGGCAGTGCCATCACCCCGCCCCCAGCCGCCGCACCACCTCCCCCGGCAAGCCACACCAGACGCGCCAACACCGCCAACACACGCCCAGGCCCCCCGCGAAATGGCCCCTCACTCTCCCCGCCTCCCTCCTCCGCCAACACCCACCGCTCCCCTCCCCCCGACTCCCGCTCGTGCCGAATGTACCGCGCACTCCGCGGCCAAACCCCCGCACGGTTGAACCGCGGCCGCGCCACCCGGATCCATCGATTCTCCAACAACAACGCCTCCGTCTCCGTCCCGCACACGTCCCACTCGATCCGAAACACCGCGTGAATCAACCGAACCGTCTTCCGCGACTGCCCCGACGTCCGACGGTACGACCCCAGCCGCGCCCGCAGATCCAACGCCTTCCCCACGTAAACCAACCCACCCCCCGCGTCGTACATTCGATACACGCCCGGCGCCTCCGGGATCCCACGGAAGAACGCCTCGCCCAACCGCTCCACCAACGGCTGCGGCGACGGCAACAACCTCAACTGGCCCCGGTCCGTGCCCGCTCCCTTCATCCTCACCCCCCGCCGTCCCGCCGCAGCGGCGGTTGTCCCACCCACTCCACCTCCCGCAACGGCCGCAACGCCACCATCAGCCACCGCAACCCCCGAAACCCAGCCTCCCCCAACCCCAGCCGAGCCGCCCAGTTCGCCGCAAACCGATCATACCCGTACCGCCGCACCCCGACCCGCTCCGCCCGCCAACCCAGCGTCGCCATCAGGTTCCCCAGATTCTGCACGTTCCAATGGTAGAGATGATGGTTCGGCTCCGACGGATCATACCGCGCATACCGCCGCTCCACCTCCCACGGCACGTGCAACACCAACCGCCCCCCGGGCCGCAACACCCGCGCCAACTCCCGCAACACCCCCACCGGCTCCAGCACATGCTCCAAGGTCTGATGACATATCACCACGTCCACCCCCCCATCCCCCACCTTCCCCACCCCCCCCACGAACTCCACCCCAAGCCCACGCACCCGATCCGCCAGAAAATCAGCCGCATCCCAGCCCAGCCGCCGCCCACACCGAAGCCGCGCCATATTCCATCCCGACCCCACCCCGTACTCGAACACCGTGTCCGTCTCCCGCACCCACCCCTGGAACTTCAACGCCCGCAACCGATACACCCACTCCAATGCCCTCGGGTCCAACCCCCGCTTCCCCTCGTGGTACAACTTCCCGGCCTCGCCCCGGTACCGGCCCACCGCGGCATCATCACCCGCCGCCGACGAAGCATGCGTCTTCAAGCTCATCAGTCCTGAGTGCACACCCATCCTGCCGCCCCTGGCCCCCCATTTCCAAGCCCCGCCTCCCCCCCAAAACTCCTCCCCTAATCCCGCCCCGCCACCCGCAACACCATCGTCTGCTTCTTCAAAAACCGGATCGCCACGAACAGCACCAGCGCAATCCCCCACGCCACCGCCCACGGCGTGTCCACGTGCAGGTAATGTTCCGCCGCCGAATCCGCGATCGCCTCAAACGCCGTGAACCCCGTCACCACCGCAAACCAGTTCACATACTCACGCGCCACCGCCGTCCGAAAGGAAAACGCCAGCGGCGATGGACGCCACCCCCGCAGATTCGGAAGGAACGCCGGCGTCCGCGCCGCCCACTCCCGAAACGCCACCCCGAACTTCCCCTCCAGAAAGGCCTCCTCCGCCATGATCACCCGCTCATGGTAAATCCAGAAGACCAGCGCCACCGACACCCACAGCCACACCGACATCGGCACCGCCGCCAACCCCAACCAGGTCAGGCAGTTCCCCAGATAAAGCGGATTCCGCACCACCGAATACATCCCCTCCGTGTTCAACGAATCCGCCACCTGGTTCCGCCGGTTCCTCCCCGAGGTCCGAGGCGGAACCCGCCCGATCGTCAGAAACCGCACCACCTGACCCACCACCGCCACCCCAGCACATAGCAGCATCCACACCTCCTGCGCGTCATGCCGCCCCAAGGGATACCGGAACTGCACAAACGCCGATGGCACGCCCACCAGAATCAACAGCGGCAACCAACCACGCCAACGGAACAGCGCCTGCCCGCTGGCCACCAACTCATCGCGCAACATCATACGGTCCTCTCCAATCTTCCTGTGCCAAAAGCCTAATGGACCCATTGGCTCCCAATCCCGTTCAAAATGCCCCCCCTCCCGCCTCCCCACCCCCACCCATGATCCCCTCCACCCCGGAATTCCGCTTAACCACGACGCAACCATGAACACACAAGCACATCCCCAATCCAAAACCCTCACCCGCAACAACCCCGGCATCCTCGCCTCCGTCGCCCTCACCCTCACCCTCACCGCCCTCACCTCCGGCTGCCAAATCCCATCCTCAACCCAGCCGCTCGGCACATCCCCCGTCCCCACCTCCAACCTCGCCCTCGACGGCATCTGGAGATCCGCCGACGGCGAACCGTTCCACGTCCGCACCCTCGACGCCAACGCCGGCCACCTCGAGTTCGCTCACGTGGCCACCCAGGACTCCGGCTTCCGCCTCGAACGTCACGAAGTCCTCCTCCGCCGCCACAACGAGGTCATCCTCGCCAACCTCCGCACCGTCGCGCCCGATCCCGAAAACCACTTCTACTTCGGTCGCCTCACCCTCCAGGACCATTCCATCATCCTCACCTTCGCCGCCCCCAACCCCCTCCGCACCCTCGCCCTCCAGGGCGCCTTCGAAGCCACCATCACCACCAACCGCCAGGGATCCACCGAAACCTACGACGTCCAAGTGACCGGCGGCTTCGACAAACTCGCCGACCTCCTCACCGCACCCGATGGCTGGCGGTGGCTCGACACCGAAAACCCCCTCGTCCTCACCCGCCAGAAATAGTTCCCCCTCCACCCAGCCCCCCTCCCTCCCTCAACGGGAGGGAGGACCCCTCCCGCATCCCTTCACTTCAACCCAGCCCCGCCAACACCAAACCCCGCACCCACTCCCACACCTCCATCACCCGCCCCACCAACGGCGTCGCCTGCAACGCAAACGCCACCGCCGCAGCCCCGAACAACACCAGCAACCCCTGCGTCTCCCGCGCCTCCCTCGGCCACATCCCCTCCACTCCCCCTCCCACCTCAACGTCCCCCTCCCACCCAGCCAGCTCCCGCGCCCGCATCTCCCGAAGCATCGCCCGGTTCTCCGGTGTCACCGGGATCCGCACCGACGGCACCCGCCGCCAACCCGCCGCACTTCCGCAGCCGTCATCACCCTCCCCCGCCTGCGGCCCCGATCCGCACCCCCCGGAGGAATCCCTCTCGAGAAAAGCTGTATCACTCATGTCACCCATCCTGCCTCACCACAGCCCTTCCCCGCCATGCCCCGAAGGGGGCCCATCCTTGATCATTCCCACGCCCGGAGGTTCCATCGGCCCATCAAGGCCCTTGCCCGCCCCGCGCGGTCAGCCACCCCCATCCCACCATGCAACAGCCCGGCCCCACCATCGTCGTCATCGAGGATGAACCGGAAATGCGACGCAACATCGTCCGCCTCCTCCACCTCGAAGGCTACCAACCCCTCGAAGCCCCCGACGGCCGCTCCGGCCTCTCCCTCATCCATTCCTCCAAACCCGCCCTCGTCATCTGCGATGTCATGATGCCCGGCGTCGACGGCCATGAGGTCCTTCGCTCCGTCCGCGCCAACCCCGCCACCCAGTCGATCCCCTTCATCTTCCTCACCGCCCGCGCCGATCGCTCCGATCAGCGCGGCGGCATGAACCTCGGCGCCGACGATTACATCACCAAACCTTTCTCCAACGACGACCTCCTCGACGCGGTGACCGCTCGCCTCCAACGCGCCACCCAGGCCGCCCGCCGCCAGGCCTTCGCCCCCGACTTCTCCTCCCCGGCGCCCCTTCTCAAATTCGGCCTCAGCCCCCGCGAAGCCGAAGTCCTCCTCTGGGTCGCCCAGGGCAAAACCAACCCCGAAATCGCCAGCATCCTCGGCATCAGCGAGGAAACGGTCAAAAAACACATGAAACAGGTGCTCGCCACCCTCGCGGTGGAAACCCGCACCGCCGCCACCCTCCGCGCCCTCGAACTGCTCCAGCCCTCCCCCTAGCCTCCCACCCTCCCTCCGCCCCCAGGCCAACCGGGCTTCTGCTACCCGTTTTGGGGAGTGGCGTTTCCCCCGCGCCTCGCGTATGCAGGGACCACCCGGATGAAAACCATCGTCCTCCCGGTCGTTCTCTCCCTCCTCTCGACCGGCTTCGCCCTCGCCCTCCCCCTCCCCCCAGCCCCCGACCCGTCCCATCCCCCCGGTCCCACCGCCCCCCACAACGTCGACACCCTCCGCCTCCGCCTCGCCACCGACCGCGGCGTCTCAGGCCGCCCCATCCCCTCCATCTCCCCCTCCATCACCACCGACCCGCGCGCCCTCACCCTCGGCCAGGCCATCTCCAACGCCACCACCCTCCGACGCCTCCACTCATCCCTGCCCCAATCCCAACCCCAACCCCAGGCCGCCCCCGACCCAACCGCCCCACGGCGCACCGCCCTCCGGCGCCTCTCCGAAACCGCCTCCCCCGATCTCCAGGTCCATCTCCGCCACGAAAACGGCACGCTCCGCCAGGCCCGCGCTTCCCGCCTCGCCCCCGCCACCCAGGGCCCCGCCCTGGCCTCCCCCCACGAACGCCTCCTCGCGACCACCAGAACCTTCCTCCAAAATCACGCCGGCCTCCTCGGCCTCGAGGATCCCGCGTCCGAACTGACGCTCGAACGATCCGAACCCAACGGCCTCGGCGGTCGCCACCTCCGGTTCTCCCAACGCTTCGGCAACCTCCCCGTCTGGCCCGCCACCCTCTCCGCTCACCTCGATCCCGCCGGTAACCTCACCCTCCTCGAAGGCGCCTACATCCCCACCCCACGAAACCTCGAAGCCCAACTCCCCACCGTCCCCGCCCCGGCCGCCATCCTCCGCGCCCGCGCCTCCATCCCCGGCGGCATGCGCGCCGAGGCTTCCACCCCCGAACTCATCATCCACGCACCCCTCGACGCCAACCCCCGCCTCGCCTGGCGCTTCAACCTCAACATCGGCTTCACCCAGGCCTGGACCTTCGTCGTCGATGCCCTCGACGCCCGCATCCTCCGCCGCTCCAACCGTATCCTCGACGCCGCCGTCCCCGGCCGCGGCGTCGACCTCCAGGGCACCACCCGCAACCTCAGCGTCTGGCAGGCCAATGCCACCCACTTCCTCATCGACGCCAGCAAACCCATGTTCAAACCAGGCTCCGACCCCGTCCAGCAACCCCAGGGAGCCATCACCATCGCCGACGCCCGCAACAAACCCATCAACGACCTCAAAGGCAGCGACGTCTTCCTCATCACCTCCCCAAACCCCAACCAGTGGGACGTCCCCGATGGCGTCAGCGCCGCCTTCAATTACTCCCAGACCTACGACTACTTCCTCGCCCGTCACGACCGCAATTCCCTCGACGGCAACGGCGGCAACATCACCGCCGTCGTCCGCGTCGGCGACTACGACAACGCCTCCTGGAACGGCAACCTCCGCCTCATGCTCTTCGGCACCGTCCAACCCTACGCCGGCGCCCTCGACGTCGTCGGCCACGAACTGACCCACGGCCTCACCGAAGACTCCGCCAACCTCGTCTACGAAAACCAGTCCGGCGCCCTCAACGAATCCTTCTCCGACATCTTCGGCGAATTGGTCGAGTCCTACGTCGAAGGCCAGCCCGACTGGAAAATGGGCACCCGCCTCACCCGCGTCTTCCGCGACTTCAAAAACCCCGGCTCCCTCACCATCGGCGGCCTCAACCGCCCCTACCCGTCCAAAATGAGCGAGTTCGTCCAACTGCCCAACACCAACGAGGGCGACCACGGCGGCGTCCATATCAACAGCTCCATCATCAACCACGGCTTCTGGCTCCTCGCCGAAGGCCTCCCAGGCGCCATCGGCCTCCGCGACGCCGAACGCATCTTCTTCCGCACCCTCACCCAACACCTCCAGGCCCAGTCCCAGTTCGTCGACGCCCGCCTCGGCGCCATCGCCGCCGCCGAAGCCCTCTTCGGCCCCGGCTCCACCCAGGCCACCAAAACCGCCGAGGCCTTCGACACCATCGAAATCTTCGCCGCACCCCAAACCCCGCCCCCACCCCCAACCCCCGTCGTCTCCGGCCCCGATTCCACCCTCTTCATCGCCGCAGAACCCTTCTTCGGCGACCTCGTCCTCTACCGCCAGGAATCCGCCCAGGGCGACTCCCCCAACGGCGCCGACTTCGCCTACGGCATCGGCCTCAGCCGCCCAGCCGTCACCGGCGACGGTCAACTCGCCCTCTTCGTCGGCGACGACAACGACCTCTGCCTCGCCGAAACCGCCAACCCCGCCTCCCGCGAATGCCTCGACGTCCCAGGCCTCGTCCACTCCGTCGCCGTCTCCCCCAACGGCGCCGTCGGCGCCTTCGTCTTCCGTGACCCCGCCACCGGCCAACCCGAGAACCGCATCAGCCTCATCGACTTCGCCAACGGCTCCAGCCAGTCCGTCGAACTGCTCGCCCCCGTCATCGATGGCGTCCCCATCGACGGCATCCTCTACGCCGATTCCATGACCTTCAGCACCGACAGCTCCGTGCTCTACTACGACGCCCTCTCCCGACTCCGCTTCGGCTCCGGCCCCACCGTCGAACGCTGGAGCATCTACGCCCTCCACCTCGACACCGGCAAAATCTCCATCGTCGTCCCCCCCTTCGAAGGCATCGACACCGGCAACCCCTCCATGGGCCGCGCCGGTAACCGCTACCTCGTCTTCGACGCCCGCTTCGCCGCCACCGGCAACTCCTCCATCATCACCCTCGACCTCTTCTCCGGAAACGCCGCCGAAGTCGGCGTCGTCCAGGCCGGCCTCGGCTACCCCACCTTCGCCGGCGACGAATCCGCCGTCATCCACGCCCAACGCGACCCGTCCGCCTTCGGCTCCGGCTTCTCCCTCGTCCGCCAGGGCCTCGGCTCCGATCGCCTCTCCCTCTCCGGCCCGTTCGCCCTCTGGATCCACGACGCCGGCCTCGGCGTCATCTACCGACGCGGCGCCTTCGCCGGCTCCAACGCCATCCCCCAGGCCACCATCACCTCCCCCACCCCAAACACCCGCTTCCCCTCAGGCTCCCCAGTCACCCTCGCCGTCCAGGCCTCTGACACCGACGGCACCATCACCCGCGTCGAATTCTACGACGGCGATGACAAACTCGGCGAGGACGCCACCCCCCCGTTCTCCCTCACCTGGACCCCCACCCGCGACGGCAACCACCGCCTCCTCGCCCGCGCCACCGACAACCTCGGCGCCGCCGGTGATACCCAGGCCGTCACCATCACCATCGGCGACGTCACACCCCCACCCGCCCCATCCCTCGAGATTACCACCCGCCCCGACCGCTCCATGCGCCTCACCCTCCGCGGCACCCCAGGCAGTTACATCATCTCCCAATCCACCGACCTCCGCGCCTGGTCCGATATCTACCCCGTCACCATCGACGCCTCAGGCTCCGCTTCCATCGACGACTCCGGCGGCCCCGCCAACCATCCCACCCTCTTCTACCGCGCCCGACGCGATTGATCCCCGCCACCCCCGCGCTACCCCCATTGCCCTATTTGCAAAATCTCCAACGATCCGTAGGGTCGCCCCATGGGAGACCCTAAACGCCACCCGGGCGACACCCCACCAGGGCCCGCACCCAGCCCCACCCCGCCCGAACCCCACCCCAGGGACCCCAAACCCTCCGATCCCCCTCACCGCTTCCCCCACCCGGATATCGACATCGACCGCCTCTCCACCCTCCAGCTCCTCGACCTCGTCGCCTCCAAACTCCCCCCACGCCATTCCTCCCTCCTCGAACTGGCCTACCTCCGCGACCGCATCGCCGGCCTCGAGGAAATGAACGACCAGGCCCGCTCCGCCCTCGAACGCTACGAGGAAGTCGTCGAAAAACTCCGCTCACCAGCCCTTCGCACCGGCACCTTCCTCGGCCCCGTCGAACCCGACCGCGCCCACGTCTGCATCGGCGGCTCCGACTACATCTGCAAGGTCGATCCCAGAATCTCCGTCGCCGACCTCCACGTCGGCGCCCGCGTCCTCTGCAATGAAGCCTTCGCCGTCGTCCAAAACCTGGGCTTCGACACCAACGGCCCCGTCGTCCCCATTGACCAGGTCCTCCCCAACAACCGCCTCCGCCTCGGCTCCGAATCCTCCGGCAACCCCTCCGTCGTCCTCCGCTCCTCCCTCCTCGCCAAGGAAAAACTCAAGCCCGGCCTCGAAGTCCGCCTCGACCTCAACCAACGCGTCGCCCTCGAAATCCTCGGCGGCGCCCGCCGCATCGACCGCGCCCTCGAACGCGTCTCCGAACTGCCCTGGTCCTCCATCGGCGGACAGGACGACGCCGTCCAGGCCATCCGCGACACTATCGAACTCCCCCTCCTCCACCGCGACCTCTTCAAACGCTTCAACCACTCCGTCCCCAAGGGCTTCCTCCTCCACGGACCCCCAGGCTGCGGCAAAACCCTCCTCGGCAAAGCCACCGCCTTCAACCTCCGCCACCAACTCCGCACCGCCACCGGCGTCGATCACACCGAGTTCTTCGTCCACATCAAAGGCCCCGAAATCCTCAACATGTGGGTCGGCGAATCCGAACGACAGGTCCGCGACCTCTTCGCCCAATGCCGCGAACGCGCCGCCGAAGGCCAACTAGCCTTCCTCTTCATCGATGAGGCCGAATCCATCCTCGGCGTCCGCCGCGGAGGCCGCGCCCATAGCATCCTCTCCACCCTCGTCCCCATGTTCTGCACCGAGATGGACGGCATCGAACCCCTCGCCAATGTCGTCGTCATCCTCGCCTCCAATCGCGCCGACCTCATCGACCCCGCCATCCTCCGCCCTGGCCGCATCGACCGCAAAATCCGCGTCCGCCGCCCCGACGCCGAAGGCGCACGCCGCATCTACGAAATCTACCTCCGCGCCGACCTGCCCCTCGCCGAACCCGCCCAGGACCTCGCCCAGGCCACCGCCGCCGCCCACTTCGCCCGCACCCCCGAGAACGAATTCCTCGAGGCCACCTACCGCTCCGGCCGCCGCGATGTCCTCTACCGCGGCGACCTCGCCAGCGGCGCCATCATCGCCGCCGTCGTCGAACGCGCCAAAAGCCTCGCCATCAAACGCGCCATCGCCGAACAGTCCCCCGGCCAACTGACCCGCGACGACCTCCTCGCCGCCCTCCGCCTCGAACACCTCGAAAACGACCTCTTCCCCGCCTCCGATCTCACCGAGGACTGGCTCAAACTGACCGACTTCGACCCCGACAACGTCGTCAAACTCGGCCCCATCCGACCCCGCCGCATCGAACGCTCCGGAGTGGTCTGACCCCACTCCTCCCTCTCCACACACCCCCCACCAACCAGACCCTCCACCCGGTCCCAGCCAGCCAATTTCCGCTAAGACCCCCCCAACCCATGCGTGGTCCACCCCGGGGCTCCCATGAAAGAAGGAGCCCGCATGCAGAAACCATCCTCCCGGACCCCGGCCCTCCCGGCCGCGGTGCTCATCGCCTCAGGCTCCATCCTCTCCCTCGCCTCAGGCGCCTTCGCCCAATCCTCGGACTGGAAGGCTGACGCCATCTCACCCGTCACCAACCCCATCTTCTTCGAGGATCCCCAGATCAATTCTGAGATCAGACCCATCTTCGCCTGGCACAATATCGGCGACGACCTCGGCACCGGCGGCGCCGCCCAGTTGTACGCCATCCAGGCCCGCTGGGCCGTCACCGACCGCCTCGCCATCATCGCCACCAAGGACGGCTACATCAACCTGGACCCCGATGTCGGCATCCCCGCCGACGACGGCTGGGCCGACATCGCCGCCGGCGTCAAATACGCCGTCATCGACAACAAGGACGCCCAGTTCATCCTCACACCCGGCATCACCTTCGAATTCCCCACCGGCAACTCCCGCGTCTTCCAAGGCAACGGCGACGGCACCTGGAATCCCTTCATCTCCGCCGGCAAAGGCTTCGGCAACCTCCGCTTCCTCGCCAATTTCGGCGCCATCATCCCCAACGATGGCGACGAGGAATCCACCCAGCTCCATTACTCGGCCCAGATCGATTACACCGTCTGCCGCTACTTCATCCCCTTCGCCGCCTGGAATGCCTTCACCGTCATCAGCGAAGGCAAAGGCCTGCCCGTCGACTTCGAGGGCTTCGACCTCTTCAACTTCGGCTCCTCCAAGGCCGACGGCATGACCCAGTCCGTCCTCGGCGTCGGCTTCCGCTCCCGCCTCCTCGATCGCCTCGACTTCGGCTTCGCCTACGAGTTCCCCGTCTCCCAACCCGAGGGCCTCTTCGGCGACCGATTCACCTTCGACTTCATCTGGCGGTTCTAGCTCTACCCCACACCCTCCGCGCGGGATGCCTCCCGAACCGTCCCGCGCACCCCCCAAGGGCCGCACCGATCCCCACACCGGTGCGGCCCTTCCTCCTCCCCACCCCCCGCACTTCGGGATTGCCCCGGCCCGCCCCAAACCACCGAATGGTGCCCGCGTCCACGCCCGCGCTCATGATGCCCCGCCACCCATCCCCATCCCCATCCCGGCTCCCACGCCAAAGCCAAAGCCACACCCTGGCAACCCTCACCCTTGCCCTCATCTTCGCGCTCGCCTGCCTCCCGGCCTGCTCCGTCCGAAAACTGGCCGTCCGCAAAGTCGCCAACGCCCTCACCGCCGGCGGCTCCACCTTCACCTCCGACGACGACCCCGAACTGGTCCGTGACGCCCTTCCCTTCAGCCTCAAGCTGATGGAAAGCCTGCTCGCCGAAGCCCCCGACCACCCCGGCCTCCTCCTCACCCTCGGCTCCGGCTTCACCCAGTACGGCTTCGCCTTCGTCCAGCAGGAGGCCGAACGAGTCGAGGACGACGACCTCGACCAGGCCCGCGAACTCCAGGCCCGCGCCCGCCGCCTCTACCTCCGCGGCCGAAACTACGCCCTCCAAGGCCTCGAATCCGCCCACCCCGGCTTCACCAACCTCCTCCGCTCCAACCCCCGCCAGGCCACCACCTCCGCCAAACCCTCCGACGTCCCCTTCCTCTACTGGGCCGCCACCGGATGGGCCGCCGCCATCGCCCAGGCCAAGGATGACCCCTCCCTCGTCGCCGACCTCCCCCAGGTCGAAGCCCTCATCGATCGCGCCTTCGAACTCGACGAATCCTGGAACCAGGGAACCCTCCACGCCTTCCTCATCACCTTCGAAATGAGCCGCACCACCGGCTCCGGCGACCCCATCCAACGCGCCACCCACCACTACCACCGCGCCCTCGAACTGAGCCACAACACCCTCGCCGGCCCCCACGTCGCCTTCGCCGAGGCGGTCTGCATCCCAACCGAAGACCGGGAACAGTTCGAAGCCGTTCTGCAAAAGGCACTTGCCATCGACGCGGACCTGGCCCCGCCTTCGCGGCTGGAGAATCTCATCCACCAAAAGCGCGCCCGCTGGCTGCTGAATCGAATCGACAAGCTCTTCCTTCCGTCCCTTCCCTGAGCTCAAACTCAGCCCCCATTCGGTCACCCCCACCATGAACCAGCGCCGTTCCATCCCCCGCCGCCACTTTCTCACCACCGCAACCCTCGCCCTCGGAGCCGCCCCGGCCATCGCCCGCGCCGCCGCCAAAGCCGAGTTCTCCTTCTCCTTCGCCACCGTCGCCCCCCGCGGCTCCTCCTTCCACCAGACCTTCCAGTCCATGATCCAGAAGTGGAAGGAAGCCTCCGGCGGCCGGGTCAATGTCACCCTCTACCCCGGCACCCAGGGCGGCGAACCCGCCATCGTCCGCCGCATGGGCATCAACCAACTCCAGGGCGCCATGCTCACCGCCGGCGGCCTCGCCCAAATCGACCGCTCCCCAACCGCCCTCCAGTTGATGCCCATGGTCTTCAACGACTGGAAGGAGGTGGACCACGTCCGCGACATCATGCGCCCCCGCCTCGAGGCCGCCCTCAACCAGAAAGGCTACGAAGTCCTGTTCTGGGGCGACGCCGGCTGGGCCCGCTGGTTCACCAAAAAACCCGTCACCCGCCCCGGCGATATCAAACCCCTCAAGATCTACGCCGACGCCGGCGACGTCGCCTCCCTCGAGATCGCCCGCGCCTATTACCAACCGGTCCCGCTCGAACCAGACAAGATCTTCACCGCCCTCAGCACCGGCCTCATCGAAGGCGTCGCCCTCCCCGCCTTCCTCGCCAACTTCACCCAGATCGCCACCGTCACCGGTCACATGCTCGACCTGAAGTACGTCCCCATCACCGGCGCCATGGTCGTCGCCGCCAAAGCCTGGAACCGCCTCCCCGAGGACCTCCGCAGAACCCTCCGCTCCATCGCCGATGAAACCGGCGCCGAGGTCCGCACCAACAGCCGCGCCGAGGACGACGCCGCGATCGGAGTCATGCAGTCCAAACAAGGCCTCAAAATCACCCAGGCCACCCCGGAAATCATCGCCGAATGGCGCCAGGTCATCAGCGGCGCCTACCCCGCCATCCGCGACAAGGCCGTCCCCGCACCCCTCTTCGACGAGGTCATGGCCCTGGTGAAGGACTTCCGCGCCAAGGCCGCCGCATGAGCACCGAGTTCCGGCTCCCCGAGGCCGGGACTCCCAACGGCAGCACCCCCCCTGCCGAGCGTCCCGCCTTCTTCTCCTGGCTGGCCCGTATCGAAAACGGCCTCCTCGTCGCGCTCCTCGGCGGGATGCTCGTCATCCCGATCCTCCAGATCCTCCGCCGATGGGGCCTGCCCGTCGGTATCCAGGCCTCCGAATCCTTCCTCAGTCACTTCAACCTCCTCGTCGGAGTCTTCGGCGGCCTCATCGCCGCCCGCGAAGGCCGCCTCCTCGCCCTCTCCACCCTCCCCAATCGCCTGCCCAAAGCCTGGCAACGCCACCTCGCCCACGCCTATGCCATGGCCGTCGCCGGCACCATCGCCGCCGTCCTCTGCGCCGCCAGCGTCCAACTCGTCCTCGCCGAACGCCAATCCGGCCGCGAACTGGCCTACGGCATCCCCATCTGGGCCGCCCAAGCCTCCCTCCCCATCGGCTTCGCCTGCCTCGCCCTCCGCCTCCTCTGGCAGGCCGGTCCCGCCTGGTTCTGGCGCCTCGGCGCCCTCGCCCTCGCCCTCACCACCATCGGCCTCGGCCTCAAACCTCCCGTCCCCCAGGCCTCCCTCGTCACCCCAGCCCTCATCGCCCTCCTCCTCGGCGCCATCGCCGGCACCCCCATCTTCGCCATCCTCGGCGGCGCCGCCGTCATCCTCTTCTGGGGCCGCGATGACCCCCTCGCCTCCATCCCCCTCGACCACTACGAGCAGGTCGTCAATCCCCTGCTCCCCATGGTCCCCCTCTTCACCCTCACCGGCTATTACCTCGCCGAAAGCGGCGCCTCCAAACGCCTCGTCCGCGTCTTCCTCGCCCTCTTCGGCCCCTTCCGCGGAGGCCCCGCCATCGTCACCGCCCTCGTCTGCGCCTTCTTCACCACCTTCACCGGCGGCTCCGGCGTCACCATCCTCGCCCTCGGCGGCCTCCTCTACCCCGTCCTCACCGCCGCCCGTTACTCCGATCGCCACGCCCTCGGCCTCCTCACCGGCGCCGGCTCCCTCGGCATCCTCCTCCCCCCCTGCCTCCCCCTCATCCTCTACGCCATCGTCGCCGATGTCCCCATCCCCCAGATGTTCCTCGGCGGCATCGTCCCAGGCCTCCTCCTCGTCGGCCTCACCGCCGCCTGGGGCATCCACGCCGGCCCCAAACTCCCCAAAGCCCAACGCCGCTTCGACCTCCCCGAAATCCGCTCCGCCCTCTGGCAGGCCAAATGGGAACTCCTCCTCCCCTTCGTCGCCTTCGCCGGCCTCTTCTTCTGCCTCCCCGCCGAAGCCGCCGCCCTCACCGCCCTCTACGCCCTCACCATCGAAACCGTCCTCCACCGCGACCTCAAACCCACCCGCGACGTCCCCCGCGTCATGACCGAGTGCGGCCTCCTCGTCGGCGGGGTCCTCCTCATCCTCGGCGTCGCCATGGGCTTCACCAACTTCCTCATCACCGCCCAGGTCCCCGATCAGGCCGTCGATTGGGTCCGACGCTCCATCCAGTCCCCCTGGGTCTTCCTCATCGCCCTCAACCTCTGCCTCCTCCTCGTGGGCTGCCTCATGGACATCTTCTCCGCCATCATCGTCGTCGTCCCCCTCATCGTCCCCATGGGCCTCGCCTTCGGCATCGACCCCGTCCACCTCGGCATCATCTTCCTCGCCAACCTCGAACTGGGCTACCTCACCCCCCCGGTCGGCATGAACCTCTTCCTGTCCTCCTACCGCTTCGGCAAACCCATGCCCGAGGTGATCCGCGCCACCCTCCCCATGCTCGGTGTTCTCGCCGTCGGTGTCCTCCTCATCACCTACGTCCCCGCCCTCACCACCTGGCTCCCCAGCCTCGCCCGCTGACCCCGATCCCAGCCCCAGCCCCAGCCCCAACACACACCACCCCCCAGGCCCCACCCGCTCCTTCCAATACGGGGACAGGTTCTCTGTTTCCGCCTCATTTCCGCCCGAAACCAGATCAGCCGCATCCCCATAGGGAAACCCGACTTCGGGTGCTGCGCTCCGGTCCAAACGGAGGCTTCCGAACCTGCGCCCGGCCTGACAGGCTCTCGTCACCCCCCGGATGCAACCGCCATTCCTCCGCCCCTTCAGCCCCTCCCCGCTGGTCCTCGCGGCCTGCGCCGCCCTCGCCTTGGGTGCGTCCGCCACCTCCCCCCACGCCTCCGAACCGCCGTCACCCACGAAACACTGGGCCTTCCAGCCCATCGCCGATCCGCCAATCCCACCGGTCCAGACCCCAGGTTGGTGCACGACGTCCGTCGACCCCTTCATCCTCGCCCACATCGAAGCCCGCAACATCCCGCCCGCTCCCGAAGCCGACCGCACCACCCTCCTCCGCCGCGCCTCCTTCAGCCTCACCGGCCTACCGCCCTCCGCCGCCGACATCGACGCCTTTCTCATAGACGCCTCCCCTGAGGCCTGGTCTCACGCCGTCAACCGATTGCTCGATTCCCCGCACTACGGCGAACATTGGGGCCGTCACTGGCTCGATGTGGCCCGCTACGCCGATACCGCCGGGGAAACCGCCGACTACCCCGTTCCCGTCGCCTGGCGCTACCGCAACTACGTCATCAACGCCTTCAATTCCGACAAACCCTACGACGCCTTCCTGCGTGAACAGATCGCCGGCGACATCCTCGCCCGCGAAGGCCCCCGGGAACGCTACGCCGAACGCATCACCGCCACCGGCTTCCTCGCCATCTCCCGTCGCTTCGGATTCGACTCCGAGAATTACCACCACCTCACCCTCCAGGACACCATCGACACCCTCGGCCAGTCCGTCCTCGGCCTCACCCTCGGTTGCGCCCGCTGCCACGCCCACAAATACGACCCCATCTCGATGCCGGACTACTACGCGCTCTACGGCATCTTCGACAGCACCCGCTACGCCTTCCCCGGCTCCGAACAGAAACAACGCCACCGCGCCCTCGTCCCCCTCCTGCCACCCGACGAATCCTCCCCGCTCTGGCAACAGTTCGAGACCCGCATCGACGAACTCTCCCGCATCCTCGAGGCGCACAAGCAACCCGTCCCCTCCGCCACCCTGCGCTCCCTCGACGACATCGACGGCGATTTCGAAATGCAGGCCCCTGCCGCAGGCGGCAGCAAAGGCGTCCTCGTCCCCCCCTGGACCCACGAAGGCCCGGTCGCCGTCACCACCGACGCCCAAAGCCCCTTCAGGAATCTCCACCCCCGCGGCCGCGTCGGCGCCAGCATCGCCCCCGGAAACCACCCCTACCGCATCGCCCAATCCCTCCCTCACCACCGCACCCCCGACCACCGCCACACGCTCCACATCAACCTCGACTTCCGCCTCTCCCCCAACCCCGCCTCCCACCCCGCTCCCCACCGCCTCACCCTCGGCGCCCACAACCACCCCCCCGCAATCGAAGTGCTCCTCCACCCAGACCACGCCTCCCTCCGCACTCCCCAAGGCGTCCTCCCCCTCTGCAACCTCCAACCCAAGGCCTGGCACAACCTCCAACTCACCCTCGACCTCCACTCCGGTTCCGGCTCCGGAACCGTCCGCACCCACGACAACCCCGCTTCCCCCGAAACCTTCCCATTCCGCTTTCCCCCTCCCCTACCCAGCCCGGGCATCGATGAGGTCGTCCTCGCCTCCGACGGCCCCCCCGAATCCACCCGCCCCGGCATCGACCTGGACAACCTCAGCGTCAACCCCACCCCCTTCCCCGCGGCGGCACACCAACCGCATCCCCATCCTCAACCTCCCCCCACCGCCACCCCGCCACCCGCCGATCCCGCGTCAACCCGCCGGGAACTCGAGACCCTCCTCGCCAACGGCCCCTTCGCCATGGCCTACGGCGTCACCGAAGGCACCCCGGGCGACGCCCGAATCCAGGTCCGCGGCGAACCCGACCGCCCCGGTGCCACCGTGCCCCGCGGCCTCCCTGCCGTGCTCGGCGGCCAACCCCTCCACCCCTCCACCCGTGGCAGCGGTCGCCGGGAACTGGCCGAATGGCTGGCGTCCCCGACCAACCCCCTCACCGCCCGCGTGATGGTCAACCGCATCTGGCTTCACCACTTCGGCCAGGGCCTCGTCACCACCCCCAACGACTTCGGCACCCGCGGCCAACCCCCGTCCCACCCCGAACTGCTCGACCACCTCGCCACCCAGTTCATCCGCAGCGGCTGGTCCATCAAGGCCATGCACCGCCTCCTCCTCACCAGCACCACCTATCGCCAGCAAAGCCGCTTCAACTCACCTCCCCACCCCATCCCCACACACTCCCCCGCCGATTGCCCCATCGAACCTTCCCGAACCGACGCAACCGCCGCCGCCTCCGAACTCCCGGCAAACCAACCCACCTCCTCCTTCTCCCCGTTCCCCCGCCGCCGCCTGTCCGCCGAAGAACTCCGCGACGCTCTCCTCGCCGCCAGCGGCGGCCTCGATCCCACCCCCGGCCAAGGCCACCCCTTCCCTCCTCCGTCCGCCTGGAACTACACCCAGCATGCCCCCTTCCAGGCCGCCTACGATCACTCCCGCCGCAGTGTCTACCTCATGACCCAGCGCATCCGTCACCACCCCTTCCTCGCACTCTTCGACGGCCCCGATCCCAACGCCAGCACCGCCCAACGCCGCGCCACCACCGTCCCCACCCAGGCCCTCTTCTTCCTCAACGACCCGTTCGTCCATGCCCAGGCCCTCCGCCTCGCATCCCGCGCCAGCTCCACCAGCCCATCCCCCCACGGCCAAGCCATCGCCGCCTACCGCCTCGCTCTCAGCCGGAACCCCAAACCGCACGAACTCCACCACGCCACCGATTTCCTCACCCAATACCAGGCCGCCGCCGAAGCCGCCGACGACCCCAATCCCGCAACCACCGCCCTCGCCGCCCTCGCCCGCGTGCTCTTCGCCTGCAACGAATTCCTCACCATCGATTGAGGCCCGCCATGATCCTTCCCCATCACCCCGCCTCCTCCCTCCCCAGAAGAGCCTTCCTCCGCTCCCTCGTCGGCGGCTCCCTCCTCTACCCCGCCATCGCCTCCTCCCTCCTCGCCGACACCCCCAACTCCCCCACCGACCCCCTCGCGCCACACCCCCCTCACTTCGAACCCAAGGCCAAACGCGTCATCTTCCTCTACATGAGCGGCGGCGTCTCCCATGTCGATTCCTGGGACCCCAAACCCCGCTTGTTCGCCGATGCCGGCAAATCCGTCGGCGTCGACGAATTCCAGGGCCGCAAAGGCAACTTCACCATGTACGCCAAACGGCCCCAGTGGGACTTCGCTCCCCACGGCCGCTCCGGCATCGAGGTGAGCTCCCTCTTCCCCCACATGGCCCGGTGCGTCGACGACCTCTGCGTCATCCGGTCCATGACCTCCGACCACACCAACCACTACGAGGCCACCCTCGGCATCCATACCGGCTCGTTCACCTTCGCCCGCCCCAGCATCGGCTCCTGGGTCAGCTACGGCCTCGGCACCGAGAACCGCAACCTCCCGTCCTTCGTCGTCATCGCCCCCAAATCCCCCTACGCCGGCAGCCAGGTCTGGGCCAGCGATCTCCTCCCAGGCGCCCACCAGGGCACCCTCGTCGTCCCCGGCGTCGAACCAGTCGCCAACCTCAAACCCCGCGTCCCCCTCCGCCACCTCCAGCAACGGGAACTCGCCGCCATCGACCACCTCAACCGCCAACACCTCGCCCCCCGCGCCGAAGACCCCCTCCTCGCCGCCCGCATGCGCTCCTTCGAAACCGCCTTCGGCATGCAGATGGAAATGCCCGATGTCTTCGACCTCTCCCGCGAATCCGACGCCACCCTCGCGCTCTACGGCCTCGAACGCGGCAGCACCCAAGGCTTCGCCTGGCAGTGCCTCGTCGCTCGACGCCTCGCCGAACGCGGCGTCCGCTTCATCGAACTGATCGACGTCGGTTCCTCCGACAACTGGGACGCCCACGGCGACATGCTCACTCACTCCCCTCTCGCCAAAAACGTCGACCAACCCATCGCCGGCCTCCTCCAGGACCTCAAATCCCGCGGCATGCTCGACGACACCCTCGTGGTCTGGACCACCGAGTTCGGCCGCACCCCCTTCAACGCCACCGCCGACGCCAAAGGCCGCGAGCATCACCACTGGGTGTTCTCCTCCTGGCTCGCCGGCGCCGGCGTCCGCGCCGGCTCCGTCTACGGCGAATCCGATGACCACGGCATCCGCGTCGCCCACAACGGTGTTCATGTCCACGACTTCCACGCCACCATCCTCCACCTCCTCGGCCTCAACCACGAACGCCTCACCTTCCGCCACGTCGGCCGCGATTACCGCCTCACCGACGTCGCCGGCGAAATCGTCCACGGCCTCCTCGCCTGACCCACCCCATGCCCCCCTCCCCCACCTCCATCCCCATCCCCCCCATCGCCCTCGCCGTCGCGGTCGTCGTCACCCTGACCACCCCATTCCAATCGGCCCGCGCCGATGCCCTGCCCGGCCCGACCTGGACACGCACCACCCCCGCCAAGGCCGGCCTCGACTCCCGCGCCCTTGAAACCTTCACCCGCTTCACCCAGGGCCGCGGCGTCGTCGTCCGCCACGGCCTCCTCGCCCACACCTGGGGCGATGCCTCCCGACGTGGCGACGTCGCCTCCGCCTGCAAACCAGTCCTCGCCCACTTCCTCTTCCGCGCCATCGCCGACCAACGAATCCCGTCCCTCGACGAACCGGTCGCCCGCTGGGAACCGCGCCTCGCCGAACTGAACCCCGACCTCGGCTTCAAGGACCGCTCCATCACCTGGAGGCACCTCGCCAACCAGACCTCCTGCTACGGACTCGCCGAAGCCCCAGGCACCGCCTTTGCCTACAACGACTGGCAGATCGCCTTGTTCGCCGACCTCCTGGTCAACCGCGTCCACAACATCCCCTGGGCCGAGGTCGACTCCCAACTCCTCCACCCCCGCCTCACCAACCCCCTCCACTGCCAGGACAATCCCTCCTTCACCGCCCACCCCAACCCCGGACGCCTCGCCATCTCCCCCAGGGACTTCGCCCGCTTCGGCCTGCTCTACCTCAACCTCGGCCGCTGGACCCACGAATTCCTCCTGCCCCCCGAATACGTCCGCCTCGCCACCCGCACACCCCTGCCCCCCAACCTCCCTCGCGCCGGAAATCAACCCGCCCCCATGCTCCCCGGCCAACGCTCCCTCGGCTCCCGCCGCATCCCCGACAACCAGACCGACCACTTCGGCAGCTACAGCTTCCTCTGGTGGCTCAACGGCCTCGACCATCAGCAACGCCGCCACTGGCCCGACGCCCCCATCGACACCTTCGCGGCCCTCGGCCACGGCGGCATCCGCGCCCTCTGGATCATCCCAAGCCTCGACCTCGTCGTGTCCTGGAACGACACCGTCATCGAATCCCCGGCCCAGGAAAACCAGGCCCTCCGCCTCCTCCTCGCCGCCATCCAACCACCCACACCCACACCCCCATCCGCACCCGTGGTCACGCCGACTCCGGCGGCTGCTCCACCTCCGCCAGATGCCCCTTGAAGATCTCCAGCGCCTCCTTGATCAAGGGGTCGTTCTTGAACTCCGCGGTGTTCACCTTCACCGGCACAACCTTCTCCGCCTTCCCCCGCCCCCCGGGCGCCGGCCCGCCACCCGCACCCCCACGCGCCGCCCCGGATGACGCCGCCGCCGCGGGGGCCGTCGCCGTCGCCGCACCCGCCACGGTCGCCGCGGGCGTCGCAGCCCTCCCCGACGGCTCGTCGATCCGCACGAATCGCACCGCACCCAAATGCCCCAGCTCCGCGAGCCTCGCCTCGATCGCCTTCCGCGTCCGCTCCGATTCCGCCATCACCCGCTGCGCCTCCAGCGAACCGGGATAACCCACCGTCAGCACTCCCTTCTCCCAACTGACCGGCGTGCCCGCCGCCAGCGCCGGCCGCACCATCGGCCCCGCCGTCGCCAGAATCTGCTCCCATAGCTTTCCCGGCTCCACCGGCCCGGAGCCCGCCGCCACCACCGGGGCCGGCGCCGCAGAACCTGCGGCACGCGACGCGGACCTAACCGGAACCTCCGCCGCAGCCACCGCCGACTCCACCGCCGGCTTCGCCACCACCGCTGCCACGGACGCTGGAGCCGGACCCCGCGCCGAAGTCGGAGCCGAAGCCGATCCCGCAACCCCACCCGCACCCGCGGGCGCCACCGCCCCTCCCCCACCATCCTGTCGCAGCTGCTGCAACTGCCGAAGCACCGCGTCCAGGCTCACCGCGTTGCGCGCGTGCATCGCCTTCATCAGCGTCACTTCCAGGAAGATCTTCCGCACCGCCGCATCCCGCAGCCGCCCCTCCGCCAACGTCAGCACCTCCAGCATCCGCCCTACCGCCTCCGCGGACGCCATACCCCCCTGCGTCCGCAACTCGGCCGCCTCCGCTTCCGACACCTCCAGCAGACTCAGATCCCCGCCGGTTACCTGGAACACCATCAGGTTCCTGAAGTGATGCAGAAGATCGCTCAACAGCCTCCCCAGATCCTTCCCGCTCCGAACCAACCCGTCCAACTCCCGCAACACCGCCGAGGCGTCCTGGCTCAGCAACGCCCGGCTCAACGCCAGAAGCTGCCCCCGCGCCGCGAGGCCGAACATCGAAAGCACATCCGATTCCTCGATCCGGTCCCCGCAAAAGCTGATCAACTGGTCCAGCGTGCTCTCCGCGTCCCGCATCCCGCCGTCGGCACCCCGCGCAATCCCATGCAGCGCCGCATCGTCGATGGTCACCCCCTCCTGCCCCGCGATCATCCCCAGATGCCGCACGATCAGCGCCGTCGGAATCCGCCGCAGATCAAACCGCTGGCACCGCGACAGAATCGTCGGCAGCACCTTCTCCGGATCCGTGGTCGCGAACAGGAACTTCACGTGCGCCGGCGGCTCCTCCAGCGTCTTCAGCAACGCGTTGAACGCCGCCGTCGACAGCATGTGCACCTCGTCGATGATGTAGATCTTGAACTTCGACGACGCCGGCGCGAACCGCGCGGTGTCCCGAAGCTCGCGCACCTGCTCCACGCCGTTGTTGCTCGCGCCGTCGATCTCCAGCACATCCAGCGACCGTCCCTCCGCGATCTCCCGGCACCGCGGGTCCGCATCGTCGAAGTCCGCCTTCGGACCCCCGGTGCAGTTCAGCGCCTTGGCGAATATCCGCGCCACCGTCGTCTTCCCCGTGCCCCGCGGACCGCAGAACAGATACGCATGGGCGATCCGCCCCGAACGGATCGCGTTCGCCAGCGTCTGGGTCACGTGCTCCTGCCCCACCACATCCTCGAAACGTTGCGGCCGGTACTTTCGGGCAATGACCTGGTAGCTCATCGGGAAGCAGTCGGATGAAGTTGAATCGGCACCCCCGGGAACCCGCGCCCCACCCCACCCCCGCGCGCCCACCGGAGGGAGGCATTCCGCACCGCCCAACCCCTCATGGCAAGGCCGCGCTCCCCCCGCACCGCAAAAAATGAAAGGCCAGGGACACCACGGCAGATGAAGAGCATACTACCGTTGCTGCCTTCCGGCCCTGGCGGGGTTTGTAAGTCCGCATTCCATGGGCCCTGGCCCCGCTATTCAACGGGGCCCGCTCTCCCCCCCGCAAGCCCTTTCCTGAACCCTTTCCAGCCGGCCGCCCGCCGCGATCCCGCAGGGCGCGGTCCGTTTCTCAGAGGACCGCTAGTCCAGGAACATCGCCTCGTTCGACACCATCACCACCTGCGCCAACCGCTCCCACGCCGTCAGCTTCCCATCCCCCCCACCCGCGGCCCCCTCCCCACCCGCTCCCTCCAGGAACCGCAGCGCCGACGCCACTTCCTCGTCCTCCGCTTCCCGCTGCAACACCAACTCGAAGAGCCGCCTCACCCGCGCACCGTCATCCGCGGCCTCCGCAAACTCGGGCCGCCCCGCCAACCCCCGCGCCTGATCCATCGCAAACGGGCTGTTCATCAGAAACAACGCCTGCTGCGGCACCGTCGTCTGGAACCGCTGCGAACTGGAGGTGTCCGGACTCGCAAAATCAAAGGTCCGAAACAGTCCCGGCAGATTCTGGCGCTCCACAAACCCGTACACCGTGCGCCGCACCGCGTAGTCCTTGGTCGTGATCTCCACCCCGTGCCCGCCCATCCTCAAATCCAACCGCCCGGAGGCCGCCAGCAGCGTGTCCCGCATCGCCTCGAAATCCAGCCGCCGCCGCCGTTGCCGCCCCAGCCACCGGTTCTCCGGATCCGCCTCCACCACCGCAGGATCCACCTCGCTCGCCTGCTGCCACGCCGCCGACATCAGAATCAGCCGATGCAGCCGCTTCATCGACCACCCGTCCGCCATGAACCGCGCCGCCAGCCAATCCAGCAGCTCCGGATGCGTCGGCGGATCCGAGCGCAACCCGAAATCCGCGGGCGTCCCCACCAGCGGCGCCCCGAAGTGATGCATCCACACCCGGTTCACCGCCACCCGCGCGGTCAGCGGATTCGACGGACTGGCAATCGCCTCCGCCAACTCCAGCCGCCCGCTCCCCTTCGCGAACGGCTTCCGATCACCCCCGGCCAACACCCCCAGAAACTGCCGCGGCACCTTGTCCCCGCGATTCCCAGGATTCCCCCGCTTGAACACCACCGGCTCAACCGGCGTCGCCCGATCCTCCATCACCATCCCCCGCGGCGGCGCCCCGGGATGTGTCGCCTGCAACTCCTCCACCGCCCGCTGCAATGCCCGCTTCCGCTGACCCTCCGGCACATTGAACAACCCGTGCAGCTCCCGCCCCTCCAACGCAATCGGCGTGCCCTCCCCATGCAGAAATCCCCGCACCACCTCGTCCCCGCCCACCGCAAAAACCCAATTGTACCGGCTGGCCACCTCCGCCAGCGACGCCGGCACCCCGTACGCGAACGCACCCACCACCGCCCCGTTGTGCCGCCCACCCTCGTTCGCCACCAAAGCCTCCGTCACCCCGCGCGCCGCCTCCGCAAAACCCTCCGCCGGCAGCGCCGCATACGCCAGCCACGCCCCGAACAACGGCTCCGGCTCCCGTCGCCACCGCTCCAGCGCGTCCACCCACCGGTTCACCACCCCGGGACTCAACTGCCGCGCCCGCGCCAATTCCTCCCGCTTGCCCCGATCCTCCATCCCCGCCGCCTCATGCGCCGCCAACAGATAATCCCCCACCGCCTCCCGCAGCCGCTGCCGATGCTCCACCTCCTTCTTCGCCACGAAATCATCACGCTCACCCTCCCGCTTCCGCAGCTCCTCCAAAAAAGCCCGATACCCCTCCGGATCCGGAATCGTCCCCAGCAACGGCTTCTCCCCGGGCTCCTCCGACGACGCAAATACCCCGTAAAGCGAATAGTAGTCCGCGGTCGGCACCGGATCGTACTTGTGATCATGGCACCGCGCACACACCACCGTCAGCCCCATCGTCCCCCGCGTCACCACGTCGATCCGGTCGTCGATGATGTCGTGCGGATTGTTCAGAAAACGCCGGCCCAATGTCAGAAAACCCATCGCCGCCAGCGCCGACCGATCCCCTCCCTCCGCCACCAGCCGGTCCGCGGCGATCTGCTCCACAAGAAACCGGTCGTAGGGCTTGTCCTCGTTGAACGCCCGGATCACGTAGTCCCGATAGGTGTACGCATACGCGTAACGCCGCTCCTCCTCGAAAACGTACCCCTTCGTGTCCGCGTACCGCGCAACATCCAACCAGTGCCGCCCCCAACGCTCCCCGTACCGCGGCGAGGCCAGCAACCCGTCCACCACCCTCCCAAACGCCTCCGGCGTCGGATCCGCCTCGAACGCCCGCACCTGCTCCATCGTCGGCGGCAACCCGGTCAACACATAGCTGGCCCGCCGGATCAGCGTCCGCGCATCCGCCGCCGCCGCCGGCCGCATCCCCCGCGCCTCCAATCCCGCCAGCACAAACCGATCCACCGGCGTCCGCACCCACCCCTCATCCCGCACCTCCGGCAACGCAGGCTCGCGCACCGGCTGAAACGCCCAGTGCCGCCGCGCCGCCTCCATCGGATCCTCCAACGCCCCAACCACCTCCCCCGTCCTCGGATCCGGCGCCCCCATCCGCACCCACGCCTCCAATACCCCGATCTCCTCATCCGTGAGCTTCTTCTTCGGCGGCATCGACACCTCCCCGTCCACCTGCCGCACCGCCCGTATCAGCAGACTCCCCTCCACATCCCCGGGCACCACCACCGCCCGCCCCCCGGCCCCGCCCCGCTCCCATCCCGCCTTCAGATCCAACCGCAGATCCCCCCGCAGCTTCTCCGCCTCCGCGCTGTGACAACCATAACAGTGCTCGATCAGCAACGGCCGAACCCGGCTCTCAAAGAATTCCACCGCCTCCGCCGACAACACCTCACCCCCGACCGCTCCAACCCCAACCCAGGGCATCACCCAGCCAACCCCGGCCACCACCACCGCCATCACCCGTCCCATCCGGCCGGAATGCTTCCTGTCCATGCCTCGCCACATCGGTCGCAGTTATGCAGGGATTCCACAACCCAGGCAACCCACCCTCACCGCCCCACCCCCCCGCGCACCCGCTCCCGCAACAGGTCCATTGCCCGCGCAATCACCCCCGTGTCCATCTCATGCACCTCCACACCCCTCCCAATGCCCCGCAACAGCGTCACCGTCAGCTGCCCCCCAAGGTGCTCCCGGAACTCCTCCAGCCCCGCCAAAACCACCCGCCTCTGCCCCGAATCCGCATAGTGAAACTCGTTCGCATACAGCTCGAACCCCAGCCGCTCCAGCAACCCCAGAATCCGCTCCGCCGATCCCGCGTCCAACAACCCCACCTCCCGCGAATACAACACGTCCAACGCCATCCCCATCGCCACCGCCTCACCATGCCGGATCCGAAACTCCGACAACGGCTCCAGCTTGTGCGCCGACCAATGCCCGAAATCCAACGGCCGCGCCGACCCGAACTCGAACGGGTCACCCCCCGACGCGATGTGATCCACATGCAGCTCCGCCGATCGCCGGATCACCCCCTGCATCGCCACCTCCTCGAACCGCGCCAGCGATTCGGCCCGACTCTCGATCTCCCCGAAAAATCCCGCGTCCCGAATGCACGCCACCTTCACCGCCTCCGACAAACCCGCACGCCGATCCCGGTCCGGCAACGACCTCAGGAACGCGAAGTCGTTGATCACCGCGTACGGCGGCGCGAACGTCCCGATGAAGTTCTTCTTCCCGAAGGCATTGATCCCGTTCTTCACCCCCACCCCCGAATCCGCCTGCGCCAGCGTCGTCGTCGGCAACCTCACGTGCCTCACCCCGCGATGCGCCGTCGCCGCCGCCAAACCCACCATGTCCAGCAACGCCCCACCCCCCACCGCAATCACATAGCTGTGCCGGTCAATGTGCCCCCGGTCGATCCGCTCCTGAATCTCCGACACATGGAAATACGCGTTCTTCACCCGCTCCCCACCCTCCACCCTCAGCGGCGGCGCCACCAACTCCAGCACATCCCCGTGCCGCCGAAACCACGGCTCGATCTCCTCCAGCAAACCCTTCTGCGCCCGAACCACCCCGTCGTCCACCACCACCAGCACCTTCGACCGCCGACCCGACACCCCGTCCTGCAACACCTCACGCAAAAGCCGGTTCGACGACGCGAACACGCCCTCGGTGAAATACACCCGGTGCCGGTAGGTGACGGTGATGCCTCGCTCAATGGACGGGGTCACGCCGCGAATCTGGAGTTGGAAGCCGCCCCGTGCCAGCGCATAAATCGAACCCGCCCCACCCAACCACCGCCGCGCCCGTGACCATCACCCCCCCCGATTCCCACCACTTCCGCGCCGCGGAAGGCTGGCTCGAATTCGGCCTCCCCAACGACGCCGTCACGGAATGGGAACGGCTCTCCCCAACCACCCGCCGACTCCCCTCCGCCATCGACCTCCGCTGGCGCATCGCCGCCGCCCTCGGCAACTGGGACCACGGCGTCGAACTGGGCGAACAATTGATCAGCCTCGCCCCTCAGTGCGCCGACGGCTGGCTCCGCCGCGCCTACGCCCTCCGCCGCTCCCCCAAGGGCAGCCTCCACCTCGCCTGGGACGCCCTCCGCCCCGCCGCCGACCAGTTCCCCGAAGAGGAAACCATCGCCTACAACCTCGCCTGCTACGCCACCCAGCTCGGCCGCATCGACGAAGGCTGGGAGTGGTTCCTCCGCGCCCTCGCCATCAGCACCAACTCCGCCAACGTCCGCCGCCTCGGCCTCGGCGACGACGACCTCCGCCCCCTCTGGGAACGCATCCGCGGACTCCGCTGATCCCCCACGGATCCATCCCCTCACCGCACGCCACCCCGCGGCAGCCGCCGCCCACCCCCGGGCCCCACCACCGGCTCCGTCGAAAGCGGCGCCCCCACCGCGATCCCGTGCCGCAGGTGATACGCCGCGTTCGCAACGTACTTGTCCGCCCAGTACCTCAGCTTCCCCTGCTCCTCCTCCGACAGCTCCCGCACCACCTTCCCCGGTGACCCCAACACCATCGACCCCGCCGGTATCCTCGTCCCAGGCGTCACCAGCGCGTGCGCCCCGATCAAACAACGCGCCCCAACCTCCGCCCCGTCCAACACCGTCGCCCCCATCCCGATCAGACACTCATCCCCGATCGTGCACGCATGCACGATCGCCGAGTGCCCCACCGTGACATACCGGCCGATGATCGCAGGATAGTCGTCCGCCAGATGAACCACCGCGTTGTCCTGGATGTTCGTGCCCTCCCCAACCTCGATCCGGTTGATGTCTCCCCGCAACACCGCCCCATACCACACGCTCGCTCGATCCCCCAGACTCACCGCCCCCACCACCGTCGCTCCCCGCGCGATGTACACCCCCGCACCCAGCCGCGGTTGCTGCCTCAGATACGTGTCCAACCGCTCATGCAACGCGTCCATCCGCACGGTTTAAGGCCCCGGTCACCCGGGGCCAACCCAATTCCCCAACTCCACACGGAGCCCCCACGCCCACCCTCGCCTCACCACCCGACCGACACCCCGACCCGAAACCGCGGCACCGGCCGCACCACCACCGGGGGCGGACACACCGCAACCGGCGGAGGGGCCACCACCACCGGGGGCGGGCACGCATACACCGGTGGCGCCACCACCACGGGCGGGCCGTAATGCCGCACATACCCATGCCGCCGCACCACCACCGGCGCCGGCATCACCACCACCGGGGGAGGCGCCGTCACCACCACCGGAACCGGCGCAGGCGGCGGCACCGTCACCACCGCGGGCGTCGTGTACACCACCGCAGGCTCCGAAGCACTCGCGACCGCCGCCCCGGCCACCGCCCCAGCCACAAACCCACCCAACGCCCACCATCCCGCCCCACCCCCATGCCCGTGCCCGTGCCGGTGTCCATGCCTAGGTCCATGTCCATGTCCCGGACCCGCTTCCACCGGCACCACCCCCGCGAGCGCCACCGCCATCATCACAGCCAGGAGTTTCGTTTTCATACTCGTTCTTGTTTCCGCGTGTTGAGACGGCACGGGTTTTCGTTTATTCAGTGACCCAGCCCGCACCGGCTCACCACCCCCACCCCCCAATCACCCCCCCGCCTCCCCCACCCCCCACGAACTCCCAGCCCACCCGGCGCATGAGCCAACCACCCGGCGATAAACCCGCCCCCTTCCGGCCCCGCCGCCGCATCCCCCGCTCCTTCCGCGAACTCACCCCCAGCAACCATTTCAATCCCAGGACCTTCTTCCACGAGATGGTCTGGAAGGCCCTGATCACCCGCCGCACAGGAACCACCAAGGAACCCCGCTTTCCAAAACTCGAACACGGCCAGGTCGCCATCACCTGGATCGGTCACGCCTCCTTCCTCATCCAGTTCACCGACCTCAACGTCCTCATCGACCCCAACTTCGCGAACTGGCTGTTCCTCCTCAAACGCCTCCGCCGCGCCGGCCTCAAGATCAAGGACCTCCCGCCCATCGACCTCGTCCTCCTCACCCACGCCCACTTCGATCACTTCCACAAACCGTCCCTCCGCCGCCTGCCCAACCCCGAAATCGGCATCATGCCCTGGGGCATGGGCGACCTCGCCCGCGGTCTCGGCTTCCAACGCATCATCGAACTCCAATGGTGGGAGGGCTTCACCCACGGCCCCTGGTCCGCAACCCTCACCCCCTGCAACCACTGGGGCGCCCGCACCCTCCACGACCACCACCGCGGTTACGGCGGCTTCGTCCTCCGCCACCAGGGCCGCAGCATCTACCACGCCGGCGACAGTGCCTACTTCAGCGGCTTCCGCGACATCGGCAAACATCTCCAACCCGAAATCGCCCTCCTCCCCATCGGCGCCTATTACCCCGAAACCTTCCGCCGCGTCCACATGGGCCCCGACGAAGCCCTCAAGGCCTTCAACGACCTCCAGGCGTCCTGGTTCATCCCCATGCACTTCGGCTCCTTCCGCCTCTCCTTCGAAGACATCGACGAACCCCCGCGCTGGCTCGGCGAACTCGCCCACCTCCACGGCCTCTCCCAACGCGTCCGCATCCTCGAGGAAGGCCTTCCCTCCGTCTTCTGAACCTCCCCCCTCCCGCCCCGAACCCGCTTCCCTGCCCCCGCCCCAGCCCCTTACCCTCCCCTCGCCCGTCGATGGAGTCGTCCCCCCCAATGACACCCTCCCCTCCCCCCATCCCCCCAGCCCCAGCCCCAGCCCCAACCCCAGCCTCCCCCGCCGCCGCAACCGCGCCCGCCCCAGCCCCGGATGTCTGGCTCGACGGCTACCTCCCCACCCCAGGCACCCACGACGAATTCCTCGACCCCCAACGCCAACTCCGCCCCCACTACCGCCCCCTCTTCGAGCTGCTCTCCGAACTCGACGCCTCCGAACTGCGCCGCCGCTCCGAAACCGCCCAGCGCATCATCCACGAACAGGGCATCACCTATAACGTCTACGGCGATCCCCGCGGCATGGAACGCCCCTGGCAACTCGACCCCGTCCCCTTCGTCATCTCACCCGAGGACTGGTCCCTCATCGAAAAAGGCCTCATCCAACGCGCCACCCTCCTCAACCGCATCGTCGCCGATTGCTACGGCCCCCAGGAACTCCTCCGCTCCCACGCCATCCCCCCGGCCCTCCTCTTCTCCCAACCCGACTTCCTCCGCCCCTGCCACGCCATCCCCACCCGCAACCACGTCCACCTCCACCTCTACGCCGCCGATATCGCCCGCTCCCCGGACGGCCGCTGGTGGGTCCTCTCCGACCGCACCCAGATCCCCACCGGCGCCGGCTACGCCCTCGCCAACCGCCTCGTCACCTCCCGCGTCCTCCCCGAACCCTACCGCGCCTGCCACGTCCACCGCCTCGCCCCCTTCTTCCGCGACCTCCAGGCCACCCTCGCCAACCTCGCCCCACGCCCCTCCGACAACCCCCGCGTCGTCCTCCTCACCCCGGGCCCCTACAACGAAACCTACTTCGAACAGGCCTGGCTCGCCCGCTACCTCGGCTACGCCCTCGTCGAAGGCCAGGACCTCACCGTCCGCGACGACCGCGTCTTCCTCAAAACCCTCAGCGGCCTCGAACCCGTCGACGTCATCCTCCGCCGCGTCGACGACGACTGGTGCGACCCCCTCGAACTGCGCAACGACTCCACCCTCGGCGTCCCCGGCCTCCTCGAAGCCCTCCGCGCCGGCAACGTCGCCGTCGCCAACGCCCTCGGCACCGGCATCGTCCAAACCCCGGCTCTCATGCCCTTCCTCCCAGGGCTCTGCCGCCAGTGGCTCGACAGCGACCTCATCCTCCCCTCCGTCGCCACCTGGTGGTGCGGCCAACCCGCCGAACAATCCTACGTCCTCGACCACCTCGACTCCCTCGTCATCAAACCCGCGTTTGGCGCCGGCCGACCCTTCGAGCTCGCCGCCCACCTCTCCGACGACGACCGCGAACACCTCCGCCAGCGCATCAGCTTCCGCCCCCACGCCTTCGTCGCCCAGGAACGCATCCAACTCTCCACTGCCCCGGCCTGGGACAACACCGCCATCGCCGCCCACCCCGTCGCCGTCCGCGTCTACCTCGTCGCCTCCGGCGACACCTACCGCGCCATGCCCGGCGGCCTCACCCGCGTCGCCCCAGACCCCGGCGGCCGCTTCATCTCCATGCAGCGCGGCGGCACCAGCAAGGACACCTGGGTCCTCGCCAACGGCCCCGTCGAGGAGGTCAGCCTCCTCCAGTCCAACAGCCCCTCCATCGAACTCCGCCGCGTCGGCAACAACCTCCCCAGCCGCCTCGCCGACAACTACTACTGGCTCGGACGCTACTGCGAACGCGCCGACGCCACCGCCCGCCTCCTCCGCAGCACCCTCCTCCGCTTCTCCCCCGAGAACCCGGGCAGCGCCATGCCCCTCCTCGAACCCCTCCTCAACGCCCTCACCTCCCAAGGCCAGCTCCCCAACACCCACAACCGACCCGACCTCCTCGCCAACCCCGAAGCACTCGAAGCCGAATTGCTCGCCGCCATCTTCGACGCCGACCGCAAAGGCAGCCTCCGCCGCCTCGCCGACCACCTCCAACACCTCGCCATGCTCGTCCGCGATCGCACCGCGAACGACCTGTGGCGCGTCCTCAGCACCGTCGACGACCGCCTCACCCTCCCGCCCGGCAGTCCAATCCTCCTCGCCGGCGATGCCGTAGCCGTCCTCAACCAAACCATCCTCACCCTCGCCGCCTTCCACGGACTCGCCCGCGAAAACATGACCCGCGCCCAGGGCTGGCGCTTCCTCGACATGGGCGTCCGCATCGAACGCTGCATCTACACCGCCACCTTCCTCGACTGCGCCCTCCAATCCCCCGAAGCCGACAACCCCAGCGTCCTCGAATCCGTCCTCGAGGTCGCCGACAACGCCATCACCTACCGCTCCCGCTACAACCTCATCCCCAACATCGCCGCCGTCTTCGACCTCGTCCTCCTCGACGACACCAACCCAAGGTCCATTCTCTTCCAGCTCAACCAACTGGTGAAACACTTCGAGCGCCTGCCCCGCGAGAAACAAAGCGCGCTACCCAGCCCCGCCTACCGGCGCCTCATCGAATGCCTCACCCGCGTCCGCCTCACCGACCCGCGCCCCCTCGCGCGCCGACACCACGACTGGCACCTCGACCCCGTCGCCGCCACCCTCCGCGCCGTCCTCGATGACCTTCCCAGACTGTCCGACGACATCGCCGTCAGCTACTTCGCGCACTCCGCCACCTCCCGCGCCGGGGCCCACACCGACCTCACCCCACCCCCGCGCTGAAACCCCACCCGCCCCCCATCCCCGGCACCTCCACTCCGGAACCGATGAACTACCACATCACCCACCGCACCCTCTACGACTACGGCGAACCGGTCACCGTCTCCCACCACGCCGCCCGCGTCGCTCCCCGCACCACCCCGCTCCAACTTCCCGCCGATTGGTCCCTCAGCATCTCCCCGGAGCCCGCCGTCCGCAAACTGCGCACCGACTACTTCGGGAACTCGGTCTGCTTCTTCAGCATCCAGGAACTCCACCAACGCCTGGAAATCGTCTCCGATTGCCTCGTCGAACTGCGCCCCGGCCCCGACCCCGACCCCGCCCGTAGCCCCGCCTGGGAGGAGGTCGCCTCCACCCTCCGCGCTCCACCCTCTCCGGAAGCCCTCGAAGCCCAACAGTTCATCTTCGATTCACCCCACATCCGGATCTCCCCAGCCCTCGCCGACTTCGCCGCCCCAAGCTTTCCCCCCCGCCGCCCCCTGCTCGAGGCCGTCCTCGATCTCAACCACCGCATCCACTCCGATTTCACCTTCGACCCCCGCGCCACCACCATCGCCACACCCCTCGAACAGGTGCTCAAAAACCGCCGCGGCGTCTGCCAGGACTTCACCCACCTCGCCCTCGGATGCCTCCGCTCCCTCGGCCTCGCCGCCCGGTACGTCAGCGGCTACCTCCGAACCCACCACGCCCCCGACCAACCCCAACTTGTCGGCGCCGACGCCACCCACGCCTGGCTCGCCGTCTTCTGCCCGACCCATGGCTGGGTCGACTTCGACCCCACCAACGACCTCATGCCCCGCCTGGAACACATCACCGCAGCCGTGGGCCGCGACTTCGCCGACGTCAGCCCCGTCAGCGGCATCATCACCGGAGGCGGCGATCACCTCGTCCAGGTCGGCGTCCATGTCCAACCCGTCTCCCCACCCCCCGACACCACCCCCGCCCTCCTCACTGCGCCGTCCACCCACCGTCCACCACCAGCGTCGTCCCCGTGACATAACTCGACGCCGGCGAAGCCAGGAACACCACCGCCCCGTCGATCTCCGACATCTCCCCCCACCGCCCCATCGGGATCCGTGACACGAAGTCCGCGTACTTTCTCGGATCCTTGAGCAACGGCCGGTTCATCTCCGTCCCGAACGGCCCCGGACAAATCGCGTTGACGGTCACCCCCGTCCGCGCCACCTCCAAGGCCTGTGTCTTCGCCAACAACACCAGCGCCCCCTTCGTCGCACTGTACGACGGCCGCCCCGCCAACCCCACGAACCCCAGCATCGAGGACATGTGGATCACCCGCCCCCAGCCCCGCTCCACCATCCCCGGCAACACCGCCCGCGTACAATAGAACGGCCCCGTCAGGTTCGTGCCAACCACCCGCGCCCAGTCGTCGTCGGTCTGCTCCACCGTCGGCTTCCGAATGTTGATCCCGGCATTGTTCACCAGGATGTCCACGCCCCCCAACGCCGCCGACGCCGCGGCCACAAACCGCCCCACATCCTCCGCAGACCCCACGTCCGCACCCCCGCCGAACGCCCGCACACCATGCCGGCCGGAGATCGCCTTGGCCGCAGCCTCCGCCTCCGCCCGGTTGCGGCTGTTGATCGCCACCGACGCCCCGACTCCCGCCAACGCATGCGCCATCTGAAGCCCCAACCCCTTCGTCCCCCCGGTCACCCACGCCACCTTGCCGTCCAACCGAAACATTTCGAGACCCATGCCCGCACCCTGCCCCAACCCCCACCCCCGCCGCGAGCCGGCAGATGCGGAACCTGTCCCCCTATTCGCTGTCGCTTTGGCCCCAGGCATGGCGATCCTTCCCACACATGCCAGCCCGCCCCATCCTCGGATCCCTCCTGCTTGGCTGCGTCGCCGCGGCGGCCAACCCGGGTTTCACCCCCATCTTCGACGGCCAAGCGCTCGACGGCTGGCAGACGCCAAACCCGCACTACTGGTCGGTCGAAGCCGGCGCCATCGTCGGACGAATCACCCCTTCCAACCCCTGCAACACCAACCAGTACCTGGTCTGGACCGGCGGCGAACTCGCCGATTTCGAGCTCAGGATGAAATCCCGGCTCCGCGGCGAAGGCGGCATCAACAACGGCTTCCAGTTCCGAAGCCGCCTCCTTCCCGACCACGATGTCTGTGGCTACCAGGTGGATAACAATCTGCTGACACCCTGGCTTGTCCGGCTTTATGACGAATACGGACGCCACACCCTCGCGATGCGCGGCGAACAGACCCGCTTCGACACCACCGGCGCCCGCACCTCCAAACCAATCCCCGAAGCCGCCGGGCCCGCGTGGTTCAGGCTCGAGGACTGGCACGAGTATCACCTCGTCTGCCAGGGGTCCCGGATCACCCTCCACATCGACGGCCGGCTGGCGGCCGAGGTCGACGACCACGACCCGCGACGCGCCGAGGCCCAGGGCATCCTGGCGCTCCAACTCCACTCCGGCCCGCCCACCGAGGTCCAATTCAAGGACATCCGGCTCAGGATCCTCAAACCACCCGCCACACCTCCGCCACCGCCCGCCGAAAGCCCGGCGCGCATCCGAACACGAACCTCGGCCCTCGCCTGGTGGACCCTCGACTCCGGCGGCCACGGCGCAACCCCACCCCTCTCGCACGTCCCAGGCTGGGACCGCTTCGAACTGAACGTCCGCCCCGACGGCCCCGGCGCCCGCCCCGCTCAACCCGTCGTCGTCCTCGATGGGGCCTACTTCCATGCCCACCCCGACCTCCCCCTCGGCGCCGGCCCGATCACCCTCCACCTCCGCGCCCGCGATCCCCTCGGACGTTGGACCGCCACCTTGTTCGCCAAGGGCCAGACGAACGATCCGGGCTTCCGCGTCTTCGCCCGACACCCACCTGAAAGCCCCAACCCCGAACTGGTCTTCGAAATGCGCGACAATCACTCCACCGGTTCGATCCGCATGCCCTGGACCCCTCAACTGAACCCCGCGGCCTGGCATGACCTGGTCGCACGCTTCGACGGCCAATCCCTCGCGTTGTTCGTCGATGGCTCCCTGCGCGCCCGCACCGAGTGGACCGGCTCGCTCCCAGCCTCCCCGACGCCCCTCTGGATCGGCGCCGAACCGGTTCAAGGCCGCGATCACAACCACTTCCGCGGTGATCTCGAGTCGGCTGCCGTCTGGACCCGGGCCCTCACCGACGACGAAATCCGCAGTCTGGGGGAGGTCTCAACCCCCGGACACTGAGCCGCCCACCAGGTCCACCTCCCGCTCCTCCAACGTCCACCCCCCTTCTCTCCCGGAGCCAGTATTTGAAACCGGCGGCGCCCACCGCTATACCACCGCCATTCAACCGCCCGCCATCGCGCCGCACCCGGCGCCCACCGGGCCTGCCCCTGTCATGAACATGTCGAAATCCCAAATCATCATCGCCGGTCTCGTCGCCACTGCCTTCCTTCAACCGGCCCACGCCGCCGTCGACTTCGTCAAGGACGTGGTCCCCATCCTCCGCACCCATTGCCTCGATTGCCATGGAGCAGACCGCCAGAAGGGCAAGCTGCGTCTCGACACCAAGGCCGATCTCATCAAGGGCGGCAAGGGCGGCGACACCGTCAAACCAGGCGACGCCGCCGCAAGCGAACTGCACAAACGCGTGGTTCTCCCCAAGGACGACGACGACCGCATGCCGCCCGAGGGCGAACCGCTCTCCGCCGAACAGATCGCGATCCTGAAAAACTGGATCAACGAGGGCCTGTCCTGGCCCGAGGGCATCGCCATTCTCGGGCTCTCCGCCGCCCCCCCGGCACCCACCCCACCCCCCGCCGTCGCCACCGGCCGCCCCGATGTCCCCGCCCCGGAATTGCCCAAGGACTTCAAACCCTCCCCGGCCGAGGCCACCGCCATCGCCACCCTCGCGAAAGGCGGAGTCGACGTCCGTCCCCTCGCCCAGAACTCCCCCTGGCACGAGGTCAACCTCCGCCCCCAGGGCGCTTCCATCACCGATGAATCCATCGCCGCCCTCAAGGACGTCACCAGCCTCGTCGAACTCCGCCTCGGCGGCACGAAGATCACCGATGCCAGCCTCGCCATGCTGCCCGCCTTCCCCCACCTCCAGGTCCTCGGCCTCGAACTGACCGCAGTCACCGACGCCGGCATCGCCCACGTCGCCGCCCTCAAGAACCTGACCTCCCTCAATCTCTACGGAACCCAGGTCACCGACGCCTCTCTCGCCCACCTCCAGGGCCTCAAACACCTTCGCAACCTCTACCTCTGGCAAAGCAAGGTCACCGAGGATGGCACCAGGAAACTCCAGGCCGCCCTCCCCGGACTGAACATCAACACCGGCATCGTCATCGCCACCGCCACCACCAACAGCCCCGCCGAAAAGCCCGAGGAAAAGAAATAGCCTCCCCCCGCTCCCTCCCCAGGCCGGTCCCCGCTCACCGCGGGACCGGCCTTCCCTTTCCCCCACCCCTCAACGCGCCGCAACCACCTCCGCCAGGTCCAGCGCGTACACCACCTGGTTGTAGTCGTGCCGCCCCACCGGCACCGCATGATCGGCGAACGTCGTCGAAAACGTCCCCTCGAACGCTATCCACGAGGTGCCCCCAGGCCCAAACTCCGCCCGGATGCGCGGGTTGTAATAGGTGTAGTTCTCGTGACTGAGCACCTTCACCGCCCCACCCCAGGGACCCAGCGGCGTCTCCGCTTCGGCATACCAGACCTCTCCCAGCGCCGACGGCTTTCCAAACGCCTCCGTGAACACCGTCACCCACCGCCCACGCCAGGCATTCCACGCGATCGAACCCCGGTGCGGCTTGATCCGCCCCCCACCCCGCGCCGCCGGAATCGTCTCCTGCGGCTTCAGCTCCTCCCACGAACCAGGATCGCTCCAGGCCTCGAACGTCGCCCGACACCGCAGCGTCGGCAGCGGATCCCCGAACAGCACCCAGTTCGTCCCCGCGCCATCCGCCCAGAACACCGCGTGCCCGTCCGGACAAGGCCCCCGCTCGGGAACCGCATCGGTCTTCGTCCACACCCGACGAAGCCGCTCAAATCGTCCCCCTTCCTCATCCCACACGCACAATCCCCACTCGTAGGCCTCCAGCGGCGGCTTGATCTTCATGTACGAGGCCCCCAGCCGCGCACCCCCGCCCGCCTCCGGCAGACTCACCAGCGCCGTCAACCACGTCGGACCTGTCCCCGCCATGCGCGCCACCCCACGTGGTTCCCCGTTTCCCCCCCTGAAATACTCGAACTCAACCTTGAGCGGCGGCTCCAGCCGTGCCACCGGCCGCAACCCCGTCGTCGCCGCCGAAACATCAAACACCCCCAGCGGATACCCAGCCAGCGTCGTGTCCCCCCAGATCCAATACAGCCGCCCCCCATGCTCCGCCGCCTGTATGCTGTCGCACCCAAACACCCCCGACTCACGCCACCCCGCCTCGAGCCCCAGCTTCTGGCTCTCAGCATACAACCCCGCCCCGGTCAACCGCCCCACCCGCCGCGCCAGCGAGGTGCGCTCCACTTCCACCCGCAGCCTCCCCCCAGGCCTCGGCGTCAACCGCACCCCGCGATACCCAAAACCGTCCTTCGCCACCCCATACCCGTGCCCCACCACGTCAAACCACGTCTCCCGCCCCATCAACTCCGGCGCGTCCAACGCAATCAATCCGGCGTTGTCGCTCACAAACCGCACCTGGTGCGTGGTCCGAAACTCCACCAGCGGAACCGGCCAACCGGTCCCCCGCTCCACCACCTCCAGCCGACACGGCCGCCACACCTCCTTCCCTCCCCCCGCTTCCTCCCCCCACGCCACCCCCAAACCACTCCCCGCCAACACCGCCAACACCCCCCCAGCCGCCAGGGCTCGCCATAGCCAGTCTCTCGGATCAGTTCCCATCGAATCCATGCCCTCTTCTCCACCCGTCCCACAGCGCTTGAAAGGAAAACCTCCCGGTCCACCCGCACACCACCGCCCCGCCCGGCACCACGGACTCGACACCAGCCCAACCCCGCCCCACAACCATCCCGTGCACCCCGCCCGACCCCGCCCCCCACACGCCTTCCGCATCCCGGCCGCGCTGCTCGCCTCCGTCCTCCTCGCGTCCTGCATCCTGCCCGGCAACACCGCCCAGCCCACCCCCAGCCCCGCCCAACCCAACCCCCCAGCCACCACCGACATCGTCGTCTATGGCGGCACCTCCGCCGGCGTCATCGCCGCCGTCCAGGCCCGCCGCCTCGGCAAGTCCGTGATCCTCGTCTCCCCGGACCGTCACCTCGGCGGCCTCTCCAGCGGCGGCCTCGGTTTCACCGACACCGGCAACAAGGCCGTCATCGGAGGCCTCGCCCGCGAGTTCTACCATCGGATCTGGAAACACTACGACCAGCCCACGGCCTGGCGCTGGCAGAAACGCACCGAGTACGGCAACAAGGGCCAGGGCACCCCGGCCATCGACGGCTCCCAGCGCACAATGTGGATCTTCGAACCCCACGTCGCCGAGGCGGTCTTCGAAGACCTCATTCGCGAGCATCAGATCGAGGTCCACCGCGACGAATGGCTCGACCGCCGGAACGGCGTGTCCCGGTCCGGCCAACGCATCACCGCCATCTCCACCCTGTCCGGAAAGAGCTTCCGCGGGCGCATGTTCATCGACGCCTCCTACGAGGGCGATCTCATGGCCGCCGCCGGGGTCGCCTACCACGTCGGACGCGAATCCACCGCGACCTACCAGGAGAAATGGAACGGTGTCCAAACCGGCGTGCTCCACCACCGCCATCACTTCGGCGTCCTCCCCCACGGCCTCAGCCCCTACCGCGTCCCAGGCAACCCCGCCAGCGGACTCCTCCCCCGCATCAGCCCCGAATCGCCCGGCACCTACGGCAGCGCCGATCACCGCATTCAGGCCTACTGCTACCGCCTCTGCCTCACCGATCACGCCCCGAACCGCGTCCCCTTCCCCAAACCCGAGGGCTACGACCCCGACCAATACGAACTCCTGCTCCGCATCTTCGCCGCCGGCTGGCGCGAAACCTTCGACAAGTTCGATCCCATCCCGAACCACAAAACCGACACCAACAACCACGGCCCGATGAGCACCGACAACATCGGCGCCAATTACGACTACCCCGAGGCCTCCTACGAACGCCGCCGCGAAATCCTCCGCGAACACGAGCGCTACCAGAAAGGCCTGCTCTACTTCATCGCCAACGACCCACGCGTGCCGGACGACGTCCGAAACGCCATGTCCCGCTGGGGACTCGCCCGCGATGAATTCCCCGACAACGGCCACTGGCCCCACCAGATCTACGTCCGCGAGGCCCGCCGCATGATCGGCGCCTTCGTCATGACCGAAAACGAACTGCTCCGCCGGCGCCCCACCCCCAACCCCGTCGGTATGGGCTCCTACACCATCGACTCCCACAACGTGCAGCGCTACGTCACCCCCGACGGCTTCGTCCAGAACGAAGGCGACATCGGCGTCCCAACCCCAGGCCCCTACCCCGTCGCCTACCACGCCCTCACCCCCCGCCACGACCAAACCCCTAACCTCCTCGTCCCCGTCTGCGTCTCCTCCTCCCACATCGCCTTCGGCTCCATTCGCATGGAACCGGTCTTCATGATCCTCGCCCAGTCCGCCGCCACCGCCGCCGCCATCGCCATCGACCTCGACACCCCCGTCCAGGACGTCCCCTACCCCCGCCTCCGCGAACGCCTCCTCCAGGACGGCCAGATCCTCGAAGTGCCTGTCCCCTCTCAACGACTCTGACCCTCCGCGTACGCATCATCACCTACAAAAACCCCACATTTTCAGGGGTTTTTGCCCGTTTTCACCCCCTGGCATCGCGCGTGCTGAACTAAGGCAGATCGTGGATGTCGGCGCCGGTTGAGATCAGTCGGCCCGACGCAACCCGAACCAAGCACGCTTTGCCTATGAAGACTTTTCCCAAACTGCTCATCGCTGCCGGTTGCGCCGCCCTCGGCGCATTCACCCCCGCCCACGCCACCCTGTTCCAGGACGTCGACGCCTTCGGCGTCTACATGAAAAAAACCGGGAACGACGGCGAAAAGAAGGTCACCGGCACCTTCAACATCCTCACCGGCGACGGCTTCGCCAGCATCACCATCGGCTCACCCTACTACAGCACCAGCCAGACCTTCACGGACATCGCCGGTTACGACCCGTCCGCCTACTCCATCACCGAGGCAACGGCGTTCTTCTACTTCCGCGACGACGCCTCCGACGCCGAGGCCGAGGCCGTGAAGGTGAAGTTCATCAAGGACTCCGGCGACCACGACGGCGGCGGCGGGGATGGCAACGACTTCGTGTTCTACGACAGCAACTTGAACAACAAGTCCTTCACCCTCTTCTCCGATACCGTCAACGCCTCCGTCCTCGCCGCAATCCAGGACGGCGTGCTCGAGTACGAGATCAAGGCGGATCGCGGGGACTTCTACTTCGACTTCGCCCGACTCGAGGTCCTGACCTCGCCCATCATCGCGCCGGCGCCTCCCGGCACCCGGACCCCCGTTCCCGACGCCGGTTCCGCCCTCGGAATGCTCGCCCTGGGGGGTCTCGGACTCGCCATCAGCACGCGCCTCAAGCGCCGGGTCGCCGCCTGAAGCCTGTCACCATTTGGGGAGAGGCCGCCACGAAGGAGGGGTGCGCCGGCGCAACGCGGCGAAGCTGGCGCACCCCTGGCGCCCGGTAACGCCGCCGCCTGCCACCACCCAGGCCGAAAGGCCGCGGAAGCCCCCCGCTCGCGCCGCCGTGCAAATGCAATGCACTGCATTGCATTGCAGTGCGTCCCTGGTCCTCGGCCCCGGCGGACGCGGACCGATTCGACCACGCTCGCTCATCATCGAACCGGCGCTCCGGCGCGCTTTGGAGATTGCGCCCGACGGGTAATCCCGGAAAAAGGGGCATGCTATCGCCCCTCACCATCACCGTCCTCCTTGGCCTGCTGGCGTTCCTCCGTGGACCGTCCTCTCTGGCGCAGGCCCCGGTAACCGATGCGCCCACCAACGCGCCCGTGCGCCGGGGACCGGTCAACGCACCCGTCCGCTCGCCGGAATTGGCCGAGGACGGCCGGGTGACCTTCCGCCTCCGGGCTCCCCGCGCCACCGAGGTGGTGGTCCAGGGTCAGTGGCCCGATGGACGCGCCGCCATGGCCAAAGGCAGCAATGACGTCTGGAGCGTGACCGTCGGGCCCGTCGATCCCGGGGTCTGGGAATACGGATTCCAAGTCGACGGACTCTCCATGGTCGATCCGGGCAACCCTGCCATCAAACCGATGCGCGAGCCCCGGACCAGCATCCTTCACATCCCCGGGGAACCCGCGCGGATTCACGATTTCCGGGATGTTCCGCACGGCACGGTCCACACGCACACCTACCGCTCGAAGTCCCTTGGACGCCTCCGTGACCTCGCGGTCTACACGCCGCCCGGCTATGAACACCAAGCCGACACGCGCTTCCCGCTGCTCGTGCTTCAGCACGGTTCGGGCGACAACCAGGCCACTTGGACCATCCACGGCAAGGCCCATTGGATCCTGGACAACCTGATCGCCCAGGGCCGTGCCAAACCCATGGTGGTGGTCATGCTCGATGGCCATGCCGCCACCAGCCCGGGTGGAGCCGGACCGCGGAACAACACCGAACTTTTCGAACTCGATCTGCTCGAGGACGCCCTGCCCTTCGTGGAGGGACTTTACCGGGTTGAAACCAATGCGACCCGGCGCGGCATCGTCGGCCTCAGCATGGGCGGCGGCCAATCCCTCGCAATCGGCCTGCGGCACACCGACCGTTTCGCCTGGGTGGGTGGCTTCAGCGCCGCCCCGCCTTCCGGGGAGTCGGTCACCGCCGCCCTCGATGCGTCCGCCACCACCAATGAGCGCCTGAAACTCCTGTGGATCGCCTGCGGGAAAGACGACTTCCTGCTTCGACGCAACGAGGAATTCGTGGCCCTGCTCGCCGGGAAGTCCGTGCGGCACGACTGGCGGCTCACCGAGGGAAACCACAGCTGGCCCGTCTGGAGGGATTACCTCGCGGAGTTCGTCCCGCTCCTGTTCCAGCCCTGATTCTGTTGGGCTGATCGCGACCACCGGCCCCGGGCTGGCAAGGTCAGCTCGGTCTGCGTGGCGGCTCCTTGCGGAACCGCGCGTCATCCGCTTCAGGGATGGACGGGGGTTTTGCGTTCACCCGCGGGAACCGCAAAGGGCAGCCAGTTCCGCCGGGGAGGGATCGGACAGGTCGCAAAGGGGGTGAAGGCGCAGGGCGGGTTGTACGCCCGGTTGAAGTCGATCACCACCGCGCCGTCCGCCCCCGGACGATGGACATAGAGGTAACGCCCCGCGGCATAGGTTGATTCCCCGGCCGTCCGGTCGCGAAAAATGACGAACAGATCCCCGTCGCGGTCCTCCTCCACCGCCACCAATCGCGCCGGCCCCTGTGGTCCCTCGAACACCAGGTCGCCCACCCCGCGTAATTCCTGCATGCCACCCGTGACGTCCGCCACTCGGAGGGTTCCCGGCTCCGGGTACCGCTCGAACCGGCCCGGCTTCCGCCATTCGCGCCGGTAGGGGAAATAGTCCAGGCCCTTGAAGCCTGCGCGGGCCGGGGATGCCGGGTCGCGCACGCGCACCCCCATTCGGTCCCCTCGGTCGAGAACCCAGAAACTGATCCCTGCCACTTCGAGGCGTGTGGGCTCCTGGCCGGCATCCGAGCGCAACTCCTGATCGTCGACCCGGACTCCCTCCGCCGTCACCTCCGCGCCGGGCGCGGCGGAGAACCGCACGAGCTTGCCGGAACGCTCCAGCACTCCGACGACCGCGGGTGTTGCCGTGCCTGGCAGCACGATGCTGTTGGTCGGGTGCGAGCCCACCGGGTTCGGTCCCTCCTGGAGCCAGTGCAGACCCGCCAACGCCAGCCAACCCGTGGGGGCCGTCAGCGAGGCATGGCGTTCTTCGCGCCATTTCAGCCAATCCGCGCGGCCTGCGTCCCCCGATGTGGCACAACCGGCCATCAGCAGCAGCACACACGCGGGCAGGACCCCGAGCCCCGCGGTTTGCATCGCCCGACGGATGGCCGGTTGGCCGGTGATATCCATCAGCCCAGCTTCGACAGATTGCTGGCGCCGTTCACCGTCGAGTTCACCCGCAACCTCAGGCCGTTGAGCCGGATGAACCCGGTCGCGTCGTTCTGGTTGTAGGCCTTGGTCGGATCCGCCTCCATCGTGGCGATATGCGGATTGTAGAGGCTCACCGAACTCTTGCGGCCCGCGGTGATGATGTTGCCCTTGTAGAGCTTCAGCCGGACACTCCCCGACACGTTCTTCTGGCTCTCCTCGACCAGTGCCTGGAGCGCCAGACGTTCGGGGGCGAACCAGAACCCGTAATACACGAGCTCCGCATACCGCGGGATCAGGGAATCCCGCAAATGCATCACCTCGCGATCCATGGTCAGGCTTTCGATCTGGCGATGGGCGAAATGGAGGATGCTGCCGCCGGGCGTCTCGTAGACTCCGCGGCTCTTCATGCCGACGAACCGGTTCTCGACCATGTCCACTCGTCCGACACCGTGCTTGCCGCCGATCTTGTTGAGCGCCTTCATCACCGCCAGCGGCGACAGCCTCTTCCCGTTCACCGCCACGCAATCCCCCCGCTCGAAATCCAGGGTGACGTACTCCGGCTTGTCCGGGGCGTCCTCGGGGAACACCGAGAGCGTGTTGAAGTAGCCGCGGTATTTCAGGTTGCCCGCCTCGAACCATGGATCCTCGAGAATGCCCGCCTCGTAGGAGATATGGAGCAGGTTGCGATCCATCGAGAACGGCTTCTTGGCCGAGGCCTGCACGGGAATACCCTTGGACTCGCAGTACGCGATCATCTCCGCACGACCCGGGAACTGCTCCCGGAAACGATCATCGCGCCATGGCGCGATGATCTCCAGATCCGGGGCCAGCGCCGCGGCGGTCAATTCGAAGCGCACCTGATCGTTGCCCTTTCCCGTGGCTCCGTGCGCGATCGCATCCGCCTTCTCGGCCCGGGCGATCTCCACCATTCGCTTGGCGATCAACGGTCGGGCGATGGAGGTGCCAAGGAAGTACTGCCCCTCGTAGAGCGCGCCGGCCCGCAGCATCGGATAAATAAAGTCCTTCGCGAACTCCTCCTGGAGATCGTCGATGTAGAGCCCGGACGCCCCTGTCTTCCGGGCCTTCCGGTCGAGCCCCTTCAGTTCCTCCTCCTGCCCGATGTTCGCACAAAAGGCGATCATCTCCGCCTGGTAGGTCTCCTTGATCCAGGAGAGCAGAACCGACGTGTCCAAACCACCCGAGTACGCGAGAACGATTTTCATGGTGCCAAAGCCAAAGTCGGCCCGCAGTCAACGGCAAGCCGGCCAGCCTGGGAAGGCCGTTTCTGACCTGTGCCCATAACCGACTTGCCCATCGAGCCATCCCTCCGGCCCCGGATCCCAGGCCCAAGGCAGTGAAGTGGACCCCGATTTTCGGACCACCGGTTAAGTTATGGTTTTCCGGGTCT
>VFQN01000952.1_pt1 | contig 51355 bp, 81 predicted proteins | sample 3512371 | NCBI WGS metagenome assembly VFQN01 (sample SAMN10412370, study PRJNA504923) | tailings metagenome | isolation source: Replicate 2 from Balatoc abandoned mine | place: Philippines: Itogon, Benguet | collected 2017-08-28
GAGCCCCCACCCTTCCTCCCCCTGCCCCCTCCCCGGGTCACTCCTCTGCGGCACCTCAGGCGGACGGACGCGTTTGTTACACCCCACGGCCAGGTGGCGAGCCCACCACCCGTCCGCCGTCCGCCAGCGCATCCGTCTTTGATGTATATCTCTTTCGCTGCTTCCCTCCTTGCGACTGCTGCTCATCAGGCTGACCGTCCGACCGGCCGGCTGACCCCAAGGACCTAGCCACGACCGGCCGCACAGCTCCCCCCTGGCGCCGACGAGCACCCCTTGGGGACTCCAGCTGCCGCCCCGCACTTCCTGCCCCACATCCCCAAGCTGCACAGCTGCTGCTGCTGCTGATGGCGCATGCAGGCGACAGCAGACTTCCCTCCACTGGCGGCGGCGTTACACAGCTCTGCGACAGCCCTCCGCACCACATCACACCGCGCCGCGCCGGAGCGGGCGCAGCGCAGCGGCCGCGGCCGCGGCGCGTCGCATCCCCTTCCCAGCCCTCCCCACAGCACACGGCCCACGGCCTCAGCAGCTGAGCAGCTGCTTAGGCGGTGGCGGCCTCGGCGGCGGGCGCGGCGGCGGCGGCGGGGCGCTCCACCTTGGCGCCCACCTCCTCGCTGTAGTCGCCGTGCACCTCCATCAGCTTGGTGATGTCGAACTTGGGCGCCTTGAGCACCTTCACCTTGCGGATGAAGGTGTTCTGGAGCGGGAAGGAGGGAGGGAGGGACGGAGAAGGCAGGTGTGGGCGTGGTTAAAAAGGGAGGTGAACCCAAAGGTGGAGCGGTAATTAGTGCGCTGACAGCTGACACGGTGCTTTTTCTTGAACACAGGCAAGCGTTCATGCGGCCAGAAGACTGGTCTTCACAGTTTTCCCAACGGGTCATGTACTGCATTGCGCATGTACCATGTTGACACCCCCTCACTGGCGGCTGTAAGACCACAAGGTGGCCAATTGGTACGACCACCGCCTCCGCTCCATGAAATGGCCGGGCACCCGCCCCCGCACCCCTTGACACCCCGGACTCCGGCACCGCTCCCCTCCCTTCCCCTGCCCGTTGCCCCACCTGCAGGGGGTAGATGCCCTGGCACGACTTCTCGATGTCCTTGCCGATGGACTCGGGGATCAGCTTGGCCACCAGGTCCTTCAGGTCGCAGCTGGTCGCCTCGCGGGTGATGATCTCCGTCATCTTCTTGCGGATTTGACGGATCTGTCAGCGGAGGCAACAAGGGCGTGGGGCGCAAGAGAGGCGGACGAGTGTGAAGCCGGGGGCTCATGCTGGGTCTCCAGGCGTAACCAGGGAGAAGTCTTCTCGTCTCCTTGCTGCACGAGCCAAGCACTGCGTTGCTGCTGACGACCATTGCCGACCGCAGATTAGCAGCGTCTCAGGTTAGCGAGCGGGCAGCTGCACCGAGGTGGCGATCCAAGGTCGTGACAGGGCCACGGAGGATCCGGCGTGCTTCAGCGAAGAAACATAGCAGCTGCTGCGGACGCTGCTGCCACGCGATGCCTCCCGCTGCTGCCGCCACGAGTCGCTGCGTGCTAGGCCGCCGCCTGGTCCGGTCTGCGTCACACGTCCAGCTGCGTTCCTCTCCGCTCGCCCGCTTTGCGTAAACGAGAGCTCTGCGCGCCCGCTGCATGGCACAGTCCCTCCGCCGCGATCCGCTGCCGCCCGCCATGCCTAGTCCACTCCTGACCGCACAATCGCAGGTTGCTGTTCCATGCATCACATGACCTACCTAATATGTGATCCTCAGGTTCAAGGCAGTGAACAACCCACGTGCCCAGCCACGCGCATCAGCTTCCAGCACGCTCCGCTCCCCAGCCCCTATGCCCCCGGCCCTGTGGGGAATACAGCTACTGATGCGCACCTGCGCGCTCTGGGCGTAGCAGGTGCGCTTGATCTGGCCCTGGCGCTTCTTGGTGAAGGCGATGCAGAAGACGCGCAGGGTGTAGCCGTCAGTGGTCTTGACGTCCACGTGCGCCTCAATCAGGGTCTGCCACTTGCGCACCAGCGAGCGGATCTTGTCCGTGGTGAAGTCCATGCCCTAGCGATACGGGCGGGACACACACACATGCCGTAGTGCATTAGCCACCCCGGTGCCACCGTCCTTACACGGGCGGGAACACATGTCGTGGTGCATTAGCCACCCCGGCGCCACCGCGCTTGCACGGCATTGGTGCGCGGCGTGCGCCTAACGAGCACCGGCGGCACTCCGCTGCTGCGGAGGGTCGGTGCAACGGGTGGCTGTATTATCGGACCCCGCTGGCCCAGCACCTCAGTCTGGCTGGCCTGACCGAGACCGTGACGGGTAACCGACGTGGGGTTACCCCGACACGCCAAGCCACCAGCGGAGCCGCCTGCTGCAAATGGCGATAACCGACTGCGGCTGCGGCTGCTCCAGGACAAAAGAAATCACAGACAACCGTCTGCGACCCTGCCCCGACTGCAGAACCCCTGCGCCGCCGCTGCACGCCCAAAGCTACCGGGCACCGCTCGGTGCGCAGACGAGACTCAGCCGTGCGGCTTGGGCCGCTCAGCACCCGAGTCCTGAAGCGGACAACGCTGCTGCTCCAGCTGCTGCTCCTCCTCCGGCTGCTGCCCCTGCTCCAGCTGCTGCTGCTGCTCCGGCAGCAGCTGTCATTGCTCTGGCAGCAACCCGCCAGCTTAGGCAGCACGGACCACCGCTGCGCTTAGCCGACACGACCCTGGGCCTTGGCACCCACCCCCGGTGCTGCCACCAGCCCCGCTCCATGGAGACACGGTGACGCATCACGTGCATTTGCGCAACATGACGCAGGGATACTTACAGGTGCATCCGCACAGGCTTGAGCCTGGGCCCGCATAGTACAGGGAAGCCAGCCCGGGACCCAGCAACTCATCCCACACCCCACCTACCCAGAAGTTGGTCAGGCAGTTGCGGCCCTGCACGTCCTCAACGCGCAGGCGCATCTTGCGGAAGGCGTCGTCCTCGTTCTGCGATTTGCAGTGAAGGACGCCGTCATCAGATGTCGCGCTATCGCCGCCGCACAAGCGCATACGCTTCGATCAACAGACTGTACTGCACTATGTTTCCCCGTCATAAGACCATGCCCCTGCAAACGCGCGCCGCATACCTTCTGCAGGTCGGCCAGAGACACCTCGAAGACACGGCCCTTCAGCGCCTCAGAGGCGATCTGCATATATGGATCAATAGGTTAGACATTCTGCTGCTCAGGGGAGCGTCACGTCTTGCCTGTATATGGGAATGCCCACCTTGGTACCCTGGGTCCTGGTGACCAGAGTCTTGCCCACGTTGCGGACAGTGAACATGGTAGGGGCCTTAATGTCATACCAGTCCTTCTTGGCGAAGGGGTCCGAGCTGCGTGTGAGGAAAGCGCCATATTAGCCGCCTGCCGCTGTGCCGGCTGTGTCCCGCGCGGCAATGCTGGGTAGAAACTTACGCCTTCTTCTTGCCTCCCTTCTTCCCCTTGCTGATACGCTTGTTCTTGCCGACAGCCATCTTGCCTACACTGAAGACCACGCTAAACTGTCAAGCAAGCCGACACAGTGTGCGGCGGCAAATTCCGCCAGCCGAGAGCTCGTGAGTTGTATAGATAGTAAATGTCGCACCTGGCGTCAAGCAAGCAGGGGTAGTAAGCCTGAAAGAGGGCTCGCTGGAGGGTTCGCCGGCCTGAAGAAGAGGCCCTGCAATCCGCAATGGGCAGAGAGGGCGGCGCGCAATGTTGCGAAACGCGGGCAAACTGCCCAGGACTACATACTAACATATATTCTCCTCGTTATCTTCATTTGTACACAGTCCGGGCTACAATCATGTCTTGCCCAGTGACATTTCTCCAAACGCTGAACGTGCCCCCTTAACGCGTTGCAGTGGTGCATACAACTTGGCTGTTCATGAAGTTGAATCTGGAGCACGTCGTCGTGGGCAACTCAGCTGCGCTGCTGTTGCGGTGTGCACGTGGAGGACCGACGCGTGTTGCGCCCTGCCTGCCTGCGGAGCTCGCTAGCCCGCTGCAGCAGACCCGCTGCGTCGACGCGGTGAAGTATGGATTCCTCACGAGTGCTCGCGGCTCTCTCCGGCAGCACGCGCGGCCACCTGGCGGGCTGTCTGGTCTCTGGGAGCGCCTTATCACCAAGCGCTGTGCCGCGTAGACACCCTGGACACACGGCGCAACGGCTAGCACGATGCAAGGTCTCTATGTTGAGGGAGACCCCAGCCTGGAGCCGTAGGGAGTCGTGTGCCGCATTCGAAGCGGCGCCGCGCGGATGGCACCCTGAGGGCAGTACACGGCAGTTGATAATGGCTGCGTATGCCTGGCCGCTGCATGTGGGCTGGGCCAGCCGTGGCGCCCGTTGCTAGGGAACCTGGTGGGCATGTCGGGGCATAAAGGGCAGCACGGCGCCCTCTGGGTCCGCCGCTGGTGGCGTGAGCTTCTGTGGGTGCACTTGAGCGCTGCTGGTCGCCAAAACGGCGGGTCCCCTTTGTCAGTCAGGTGCTTACCCAGTCATCCCAGCACGGTGCGCGACCATGTTTGGTCCATCGTTATGTGTACCATGGCGCGGGGGCGAAGGCGACGGGGTGACGGCAGGTGCGCGTGTGTAGCACGGGCGTCTCAGGGTGGCAGGAGAGAGTCGGTGGTCATCGAATGCCCGCCGGCTGCTAGCCTCACATGGGCTGCACCGCACAAGACTCTTGATACCCATCATCCATTTCCTGCGAGCCCCCCTAGAGGAGGCTTGGGCAGTTGAGGAACGATGCGCGACGTTGCCTTGGCGTGCGGACGTCGGCACGGTGTGGTGCGGTACAGCACAGTGGGGTACGGCACCTGGCGAAACGGTGCTGGGGCGCCCCCCTAGTACAACGCGGCCCGGCGTGGCAGTGTCCTCGTGCATCCCCTGCCGAGTGTGGTGCGCAGCTGCTACTACGTGCTCCTGCCCTGTTTGGTCCCGAGGTGTTACAAGTGCACAGGCCGCTCGCTCCGGTCGACCTGCGCTCGCTTGGCACGCTCGCAGCTTGCAGGCCACCGGCTCCACTCGCCCACACAGGCACCCCGTGCAGGCACCCCTGCGGAAGCCTTCCCACACCCCTTGGCAGGCAGTCCGTGCAGGCGTTGCGCTGCATGCACGGTGCCGTGCCGGTACTAGGTGCTGCCGTAGACCCCCGAAAGCACGATTTCCTCGCGTTTTACGTGTACCGCCGAAGGCCGAACGTCTCGCGGCCCGGTCGCACGAGTTACTTATCGTGTATGGTCCGCCAGGGCTTGCATGGCCAACGCCAATATGTGGTAATATGTGGGCAGTGTGTCGCCTTCCCAGCCTTACGGTACCCTGCAAGTGAGCTAGTTAGGTACGGCAAGGCAGAGCGAACGGGACCAAGATCTGGTACCGGTACCCCCAGTGCATTGTGAGCGAGGACAGGGGTCCTGGGCAGGCGACAACCCCCTTGGCACGTGTGCCGCCTCTGGAACTCCCTTCCCGCCGTGCCCCGCCCCTGCATGGAGGCCTGCCCCTTTGCTTGCAACGCTGATGTCAAGGGCTGCGCACATTCGAGCAGGTTGATTGTATCCTCCGCGACGGCCCGCGCCCCTTTGGCGCACTGCAGCGGCAGCTGCAACCAGAACTGTAGCTGCTGCCCAGGCTGGTCTAAGCATGAAAGAGTCCCCCAGGCTAAAGCGTTGGGCTTGCGGTTGGGTAGCTGGAGGCCATGGACGCATTGAGGCATTGGTCACCTTTCAGAAAGTGTTCGTTCAAGGTAGGTGTGCACCAGGACACATGGCACGGTGTCCTCCTGGCCAGAAAGCCGCAACTCGTGCGGAAAATCATGTCAAACCAAAAAGCAACGACATAGCAACCACTATACAACAACGACGTGCAATTATCAAAGGCTGCATCGAAATCAGTGCCTAAATTTTCTCCTGATGTCATACAACCACCACCATACGACGTGCAAGAATTGGGATGTAACCTGGCTGCAGTGGAGGTGGCATCACAGCAGCCCAACAACAAACGGTTTCCAGCTGCAGCAATGCAATACCGTACAGGCCTCGAAAGAATCACTGGCCAACAAACTGTTCAACGGGCGCCCAACTGCCGCACATTTGTGCGTGATGCTTAAACTATCCTGCGAACGGTTCAAGGAATAACGCACACCACCACGCCAGGGGCGCAGCATTATGCCTGGTTTGCCCCTCCTTCATACCCCACGTAGGATACACTCCGTCTACCAAACACAGACGGAGACAACCAGCTGCGTGCTCACGCCCACGACCCGCGCTCCACGTGTCGTACATGCCACGTGCCGCATTGCGACGCCACCGGCTGCGAACAACGGATGAAACAGACACGGACGCAGATAAACACCACATGCGTCCATCAGAAAAAAAAACCCTACCCCACAATGTTATGAAAAGAAGGCGAAACACGTACACTGGGCTTCGGTGAATCATCGCCCACGCCAAAGGCACACCCTCGCGCACACGCGCACGCCCACAAATCGGCGCACCCAACACAACGGTTGCTTTTCTTCTCGCCTTGCGCCCCCTTTCCTACGGCTAGCATACCTCGCGTCCTCACGAGCCGCACACGTGGCCCGGCACACGTTTAAGAACGGCTGCAGTGATCACGAGCAGCAAGCCACGCACCAAGCAATGCCACGGCGCAGCTACATCACCTATATGTACACAGCGCGACCTGCACATGCACGTGCGCACAGCCCACGCAGCCTCTCATTCTGCCACCATCCCAGCCGAGCTGCGACGAAGGACACCACCACGTCCCCACCTGCACCACCGCCACCACCACCACCACCACCACCACCACCACTGCCGCAGGCGCGGCCGCACAGCTGTCAGCGCCGGCCCACCTGGGCAGCTTGTTGGTTGCGTCCGCACTTCATCATTTCTGGCCTCACGGCCATTCGGCAGCAAAACGCTTGGGGAGCGGGCTGCACCCCGGATCCCGGCAGCTTGGACGGCGGCCCCCATGTGGACTGGGCCACCTCACGCACCGCCCTCCGCTGCCAGTACGACCCCCGCACATGACACGCTGCAAATACGCATGAGAGCCAAGCAACTGTCGGCACGAAAAAAGGGCTTTAAGCTGCGTTTCAATGCTCAAAATACATACATCGCACAACCCTCACTAGCAAGGTACGAGCAAGACACGAAGACAAAAACGCCCATGCGGGCTGCGGCGGCGCCAGAAAGCCATGCTGCATGCACACACCCGCACTCAACCGTCCCCAACGGTCCCGGGGCCAAAAACGGCACGCCTCAAGCGCCAGGCCCCGAACCACCGTGCACGAGATTCGACTCAACAGATGCACGCACAATCCTGTAGAACACGCTGCAATAGTCACACCCCGCAGGGCCCTCCGCCCGTCTTGCAGGGGCAGGCAGCCACCTCGTGGCAACAATCACACCCCTCGCCAGCGCCGCGGCATCCGCTGGCCATCCCTCCCCTCCCACGTGTCCAAGCCCTCTCCGTGATAGGCAAGCGCATGAGACGCATGCAGATCAGCTCTACAGACTCCACTGCTCTCAGCAAAACCAACGGACCCTCAGCGCCCAAGCCGCCGCCGTCCTTGCTCCAGTACCTCATTCCCGGCCCTCCCCCAGGCCACTCCGCTCCACTTTACCAACCCTCGACACCGGCGTGCTGCAGAACGCACCACTCGCAGTGTTTGCTTGCCCTGCCCAACCTCTACTCTCCTCTACTAGGGCCCACCTTGCATTTCTCCTCTCTTGAACGCGCCATGGTACTTTCGCGTCTCACCACTCCTGCTCTTAACTTGGCCTGCAGCTCAAAGGGCCCACACCTGCGCTCCCGCTCAACCTCAGCACGACGGCGCCCGCTGGGGCACCTGCTTTTTCCTCCGGCCGCATGCCGCCACAGCCCTAGGCGACATCTGCCGCTGCAGCTGCTGCTCCTGCTGCTGCTCGCCGGTCTGCTCCACGCCCTTGACCACGAGCGCCCCACCGTGCGCCTCCCTGCGCACCCCCATGGAAGCTTCAGCCGTAGCCGCCGCCGCCGCCGCAGCCGCAGCCGCGATAGCCGTCGGGCGGATGAACAGGTCGGGGGCACGCAGCAACATGGCCTGCGGGCGGAAGCGCGCCGGCAGCTGCCCGGGAACGTCGCCCAACGTGGAGGTAGTCGGCGGCGGCGGCGGCAGAGCCGAGGCGGCGCCCGCCACGTAGATGGCTCGCAAAGCGTTGACCGCGTTGGTGGCGTTGACCAGCTGCTCGCTCGGGTGGCGGGCGGTCACGCTGCGGCGGCGCCTGCGGGGCGTGCACACAGACCCATGCGTTGACATGAAGCCTTGGTATGCGCCATGACCTTTTCACAGGCAGGACGGCACCCAGCATCGACTTACTAGCGCGGCAGCAGCCGCATGGCAACCCACATGTACACTGGACGCAACACCAACAGGTGTAATGCAAATGCCTTTCGGTGTTTGCGCACCTGGGAGGGTTCTCGAAGTCGACGTCGCCAGCGTCGTACTCCCGCTCGCCCTCCGACGCGCTCGCACCGCTGCCGCTGGCCTCCGCCTCCTCCGAGCTGCTGTTGGCAGGGCGCTTCCTGCCGGAGCCGGAGCCGCCGCCGCCGCTGGCCGCCGCGGCTGCCGCCGCCGCTGCTGCTGCTGCCTTCCGCGCCGCCGCCGCCGCCACCGACTTAGCGTACGGCCCCATGCGGCGGGTCACGACAGGGTAATCCTCCCCTGGCTCACTGCTCTCGGGGTCGCTGCCGCTGCCGCTGCCTCCCGCCGCCGCCGCCGCCGCGACTACGGGTGACAGAGACGGCTCGCGGTCCAGCGTCGCCGCCGATGGCGGCAGGTCCGACGGCGCCCGCGCCAGCAGCGGCGCCGTCGCGGGCGACGGCGGCGAGGCGGCGAGAGCGCTGTTGCCGCTGCCGCTGCCGCTGCTGCTGCTGGGGTTGGCGCTGTCGGCGCCGCTGCCGCCCTTCATCAGCGCCTCCACCTGTGCAGGTGGGTGCCACACATGACATGACATGCGTATTGACCTGGCCTTGTCACCAAACGCCGAGGTTTTTAGCCCCTGCTACAGATCAACACGGCGTACCTCCCGCATATATCAATTATTCTCTGTACCACGTTTCGCCTACGGAGGCACGCGCCACGCAAACTAAGGAAGCGCAACATGCAGCGTGAGCCCTAGGCAGGTGACGGGCGCAGGACAATGTGCTGGGCTTCTGGAGCATCCACCACTCCACATACAGCAACGCACGGCTTGTTGTTTGGACTGACCGGTGCACAGCAATACCCGCACGCACCTTGCAGGCCAGGGAGCAGTAGGCGTAGCCCTCGCGCAGGTGGCGCGTGCAGGTGCGGCACGTGTCCACGCCGGGCGCGCGGCCCATCTTGGAGTGCGGGCGGTGGTTGAGGAACATGACCTTGGCGCTGTTGATGATGTAGTTCTAGCGTACATTTAAAGGGAGCGGCGGCAAAGGGCAGGACAGGGCATTTCGACGTGCGTCCAGGCTCCTACATTCGACACCAGGAAGCATTCGCGGTCACTGACGACGGCCCTACGCTGCGGTCTGGCGTGTGTATTGTACTACGGCTTCGACTTTCACTTGCGATCTGTATGTAAAGGCTGCGGGCTACAGCCAGGGATGCGGGCGCTGAAGCATGCCCGCTGCCCGCGTGCCCGGGGCCTCACCTGGACGCCCGTGGTGTCGACAAAGGGGCTGATGTCGCACGCCCGCACAACGTCGCAGTACACGTAGCGCCGGATCTGGGGTAGGTGGTGTATTGGGGAGTTGCAGCAGGAAGTGGTAAGGGGCAAGGAGGGTGACCGAGGCCCCAGGATTGCGGACAGGAAGGGGTAGGTGCAGGAGCAGAGCAGGGCAAGGGGCAAGGGTTTGTGCTGCTGTGCATACAGTGCAGTGGACCTGCAGGTAAGCGAGCACGTCGTCAAGCTGCACCAATTTGTGCTTCGTCCGATTCATGCACACTATGGCCGGCCACTCCGCGCTACGCAGTACCGGTGGAACCAGGGGAGCAGCTGCGTGGAGCAGCTACGCTGCGCAGAGGCAGGCACTGGAGCTGTCGTGGACGCATTCTACGTGACCCCTTTCATCGCTGCGTACTGAAGCAATTGTGAACGCAGTCCTACACAAGTAAAATATTCGCAATCTAGGTCCTTACCTGGATGACCTGGTGTCCGGCGTGCAGGCCCATGCAGTGCTGGCACACCGAGTGAGGACCGGTGGAGCAGGTGGTGCAGAAGAAGGTGCACTGCAAGGAGACACCGAGGGCGGGCATGCATCCAATTTTCAACAGTGCACTAGTCAAGTGTACATGACAAGTAACGTGCGCGCCAGGCCACGTGAACGCTAGGCCTTGCTCGCTCGATGGACGGTCGCCCAACTCCCACGACCCGCAAACCTCACCTCATTCTTCTTGTGGTGCCGGTGGCGCTCGCATGGCACGAAATACTGAGAAGAGAGGAGCGCAGGAATCCAGGGCGCGACCTTGGGGCTCGGCCTGGCCAGGCTCGGTCCTAATGCTCGACCCAACAGCGCGCCACTTGAGGGGTGTTGACGCATGCTGGTGCATGGCTGATATGTGTCGTAATCCTCACCCCTGCGAAGGCCATTGGGCGTCAAGGCGTCAGCAGTGGCACTTCCGATGGTGTTGCGCCAAAGAGGCAAGCAACATACCCGCTGCTGCGCTCATCTGACGCGTCGTCGCAGCAAGCTGCTGAGGCAAAAGGCATCGACCATTGGGCCTGCACATGCCGAGCGCCACAGTGTTGAAGGAGAGCGACTGAGGCCATTGCCGTTCCGGTCCGTGTGCAACCGGGCTTCGCAGACAGACGCACTACATAATTGAGAGCACTGATAGCGTGTTTCAGCCCAAGGCAGGCTTGGTCACCTTGAGTGGTTGTGTGGCGCGTGCGACTTGCATCGAGAGCCCAGCGTAAGCCAGCGGGTTATTCAGGTTGTGTAGGCTTGTTGCTGAGTCACAATTACCCAAGCCGATTCCAGGTTGGCCAATTCAGTGGCACTTATGTTCATGTACCCCGCAACGACACCGGATTTGGCACGCGATTTCGGCACATGAAAGGGCTCCAGCAATCAAGCTGAGATCGTCACTGATCGTGCCCAAACATTCTCTAATTTCTTCATAAGCCCCCGCGCAGGAAAGCGCTGCCAACAGTAAAGTGCTGTGTCGCAAGATAAATATCTCAGGGGTGCTTGTCGGCAGTCCCTTATGCTAGACAATCTTCAGACCCGTAAGCAGTTTGTGCGGTTTCTTGAGACAAAATAGTGGCTTTTCTGCTGTCGCAAGTGTTAGGCGTTACACCTTGAAACGGGCTCTACGCGTGCCAAATACGAAAACAGCAACAAACACAAAGGAATAAGGAAACTTAGTGCGTTTCTCAATGGTCAGGCCGCTGGCGGACAGAGGGTCCACCTGTGCCTGTCGCCGGGCACGCGTCGTGCGTCCTCCAACACACGTCGCACGTTCCAAGTAACAGTATGAACCCTACAGTTACATCAGCGCATGTTTCAGGCTGACCTGCAGCAGTCTGCACTTTGCCGCCAAAAGCGCAAAAAGTGGCATGGATCTTGTCGGCTTCAGGGCCTCAGGGCCTGCCATTACCAGTCCCAAGGATTACAACTGTGCCATCGGCCTTGCTTGGCTGTGTCGGCGAGCCTGGACATGTACCCGAGGCGCCAACCGCCAAGGGCTCCCCTGGCCATGGTACCCATGCGCCTACAAGTGCATTTCAGCCACCTGCTGGCCTAGACCCAGTACTCCGTACTTTGCATGCGCTGTGACGGCTTGGTACAGACTGTGTCGCGTGGTCTGCAGCGCCGGCTTCCAATACGCAGGTGGATGGGACATGACGTGGGGCCGAGAGTGGCCCAAGGCCCCAGGGTCGGTACTCGCTACCCGTCCACACTGACGGGCACGCAACTGCCACCAAAGGCTTGGTCAAGACGGTAGTTTGGACAGTGACATGCCTGTCCCAAGGCCCACGCTGTTCGCATGCTGATGGTAGCTCCACTTCTGTCCTTTTCCAACGCAACGCTGTGGAGTACCATATGCGTACAGCCTAAACCCCATCTCAGCTGCCGGCGAACATGCTGCCCACCCGCGCCCTTGGCCACTGCGAGCTTTACGAAGATAGGTGATGTAGGGCCCAGGCAGCATTAACGAGGTTGAAGGCGTCGACAGGAGGCACCTGGCTGCAGGTGCGGTGAGCACTGGCACTGCTGCCAAGGGGGTCCCTTGCTGCTGCCACGGCAGTGGAGCTTTCGACTATGCGGCAGAGGCTACTACCGTATCTCTACGTTCTTCCTCCGTAACAAGATTACCGGGGGCTTGGAATCCAACCTTGGAAAGTACGTATGGGCGATTTTATCACCAAGGCCACTCAACACCTCACCCTCAAACCTTTCCACAGAAAAAAAAACACCACCAGCAAAACCTTCGCTTTATCCTACTCCAGAACACGCGTCACGAACAGGGGTTGCTTGTCAAAGGCTTGACCTTCATGTTTTGCACGACACAGTACCGGTAAGCCGACGGCACACCACTCGTACAGGATGTTCTGCTGTTGCCGCAACACAGGCATAGCGTGCCTTTTATTCTGGCAGCGGTGGCTGCCGCACGTGGCACTTTTGCGTGCTGTTGTGCATCTAGGTACGCCAGGTACGCCACTCTTCAGGGCATTGGCCCTACGACTACATACAAGGAAAGCTCCTACCGCCACTTTATTCAGTAGATATGGTCGTGACGTTGTGCCAGCCACCTTCAAGGCGTACCGTACACCCTTTTCGGCCTGGCCACACAACGTCGCTCATTCCACTCCCTGACAGCACCCGACCCCCTTACCGATACCATGCCGGTACCATTACAAGACGTTTCCTCGCACAAGACGTATCACACACCTATCTACATCACACCGCGTCGCACACAAACGCCAGCTGCTGCTCGCGCCCCTCGCCCTCCTCCCCCTCCTCGTGCACCGCCTGCAGCCCGCCCTCCGGCTGCCACACCCCCGCCGCCTCCGCCGCCGCCAGAAGGTGCGCGAAGCTGGCCCGGTGCAGCCCCATGCCCACCTCCTGCTCCTGCTGTTCCTCCTCCTCCCCGTAATACACCTGGTAGTCCTGCCCCAGCTCAGCACCGTCGCTCTCCGCCTCAATGGCGGCGCCCACAGCCGTACCACCACCGCCACCACCACCAGCAGCAGCGGCTGCGGTCCATGCACGTGCCCGTGCGTCCAGCTCCTCCAGCCCGCTGCTCCACTCCCTCAGCACGCTGCCGGCAGGCGAGGGCTGGCCCCGGGTGGCGGATGCGGATGCGGATGCGGAGCGGGAGGCGGGGGCGGGGGTGGCGTACACGGTGTTGCTGCTGGTGAAGCCGGTGTGCGACACGGCAGTCACGGCCATGGGAGAGGGCGGCTCCTCCACAAAGAAGAAGGGCGTGTGCAGCTGGGCGGGGAGGGGGGCGGGGGCGGGGGCCGCCTGCTCCTCCTGCTGCTGCTGCTCCTTCTCGGCCACGTGGTCGTCCTCCTGTGGCTCCTGGCCCGCTGCAGCAGCGAAGTACGGCAGCACCTCCGGCCCGCTGTACGCGGCGGCGTTGCTGCCGGCGCTGGCAGCAGCTGCCGCTTCCGCCGCCTCCGCGGCAGCGCGAGCGGCAAGCAGCGCGGGGTTGGCTGCTCCGGGCCGCTGCTGCTGCTGCTGGTGCGCGTTCTGCATGCTGACGATGACGGGGTTGGGGGGAAGGGGGAGGCCACCAGCTGCGTCCTTCTTGGCGGCCGAACGGCGCCCCAGGCGCGCCATGTGGCTCATCAGCGCGGCGAGGCCGCTGCCGGGCGGCGGCGGGGCGCCACCGGACACGCCGGCGGACGTGGACACCGCGGAGTGCGAGCCCGACGTCGCGTTGGCCGCACCAGAGGCGAGTACGGCGTCTGCAGCGGACGCGGGCATGGGGGATGTTGGCAGGCCTGCCTCCACGTCGCCCTGCTGCTGCTGCTGCTGCTCCTGCAGGGCCTCGGCCGTCTTTGTGGCCAGCAGCAGCGGCTGCGCCTCGAGCTGCGGGTTCACCACCGCCACGCAGCACATGCCCAGGCAGTCCAGGCGGTACAGCACCTCCTCGAACGACGGCCGCTCCACCACCTCCTGGCACCAGCACGAGCTGATCAGCTCCTGCAGCTCGTCCGGCACGGCCGCGGCAGCTGCGGCCGCCTCGGCCGCCTCGGGCGGGGCGTCGTACGCGTCAGCGGCGGCGGCGGCGTGGTCGGCGGGGCGCGCGCCGCGCAGCACCACGGCCTGCACCACCTCGCCGTGGCTGAGCCCGCGGAAGGCCCTGAGCCCGGTGCACAGCTCCCACAGCAGCACGCCGAATGCGTACACGTCGCCCTCGCGGCGCACCTCGCCGCGGCGCAGCAGCTGGTGGGAAAGGAGTGAGACGTGGAGGGTAAGGAGGGTGTAAGGGCATGGCCGTGTCTAGCAGGCAAGGCTTTGTATCCTGACAGGAAGTGCGCGGACGCATGACGGGGCCAGGTCATACGCAGACAAGGTTAGGCAAGTTACTTGGCCTTGCACAATGGTTGACACCACGTCCGGCAGCGCATCAGGACAGTACGTGGCCAAAGGATTCTCTCCACATCTGTATGTGGTACCCACCTCCGGGGCCATGTGCGACACGGAGCCCTTGCCGCCCGCCGTCATGACGCAGGTGGCTCCGGGGCTGAGGTGGCGGGACAGGCCAAAGTCGCACACCTGCAGGAAGGAATGGGGCGGAGGTCAGGGGACATCCACTAGCTCAGATAGGTACAAGTTCAATGGAGAAAGGCGTTTTCGCAAGGCGCGCTTGCACCAAGATGGACCTGCAAGCTCCATACCGCTGTGGCAAGGTCCCCAGAGATGGACCGCACATTGCTAACCGCGTGCAGCTCACCTTGGCGGTGTACTGGTAGGCGGGGACGTTGCTGCCGCTGAGGTTGGCCCCGCTGCTGCTGGCGGCGGGGGTGCTCCACGGCAGCGAGCGGGCGGGCGTGCGGCCGGTGGCGGCGGTGGCGGGCGTGGCAGAGGTGGTCTGGGTGATGGCGGTGGTGTCGCGCGCGGCCAGCAGCACGTTGTCGGTCTTGAGGTCCCCGTGCACCACGCCCTTGGCGTGTAGGTAGGCCATGCCGCGGGCGATGTCGCGCGCCACGCACAGCAGGGCGGGCTGCGGGGTGGGAAGCGGTCATGGAGCACACAGACTTAGCAAGTTACCGTAGGGCAAAACGTCAGCAGATATGCACCGCCCTACTGGGTCAGTTTATGCATTGCGCTGCGCACTTCGAATACTTGGCACTGTCTCATTTGCCCTTGGTGCCATGCCTTCGCAGAGCCCAGTCCCCAAGCGCCCAGCACACCCACCACGCGCAGCTCGCCGCTGGTCGAGTCGCGGAAGTCACCCCGCGCGATGCCGTCCGCCACGGAGCCGCCGACGCACAGCTCCGACACCACCCACGTCTCCACCTCGCCGCCTGCGCACGTTGTAGCAGTCCCGGCCGTGGTGGTGGCGGCGGCAGCTGGCGTCTTCGTGTCCGCGGCGGTGGGGCCAGAGCGGGCTGCGGGTTCAGGCGTCACGGCGGTGCGAGGCGTGTCCGTCTGGGTAGCGGCTTCACAGGGTAGGGCGGCGCTCTCGGGTGCAGGGGCTTGCTCAAAAGGGGAAGGGAAGGAGAAGAGGGCGCGGCGGGCGGCTGCGGCGGCGGTGGAGACGTCCGCGGCGCCGGGGGTGAGAGACTCCGCGCGGGTGGGGGTGAGGCGGGAGGACAGAAGCGCGGCGGGATCGAAGGCTGCATTTTGGGAGCTGGAGATAGGGGGCCGGGGCGTGCCGGGGCGGGTGCCGGGGGGCACGGGCACGACGAGGGACGAGGGGGCGGGGCTGCGGGGGAGGCGCAGCTTGAGGGAGGGCGTGGGGGTGAGCGCGGCTGCGCCGGCAGCAGAGTGGGTGGTAGGGGGCGCGGCGGGGAGCTCTTGGGTGTTGGGCACCACGGCGATCTGCTGCAGCTCTGTCGCGACGGCGGCGGCGGCCGCGGGGGCGGAGGCAGCGGCAGCAGGGGCAATGGTGGGGGCGGCGGCGCGGGTGGCGGCGGTGGGGAAGAGGTTGCGCCACAGGCGGGTGGCGGCGGCGTTGGCGGGCTTGGTGCCTGGCGGATGGAGGAACGGAGCACGGCTTTTAGTAGCAAGCAAGGGCAAAAGTCGTTTGCCTACCAGCATGCACCACTGACGTGCCTTACAATGCCGTTCAGAACTTTGCAAATTGTCTAGCGGACAGCGGCTTACCAGGCTCAGCCGGGCTGCCGTCGCCGCTGCTGTCGGCAGGACTGGAGTTGGTCTTGGTGGCATCGGTGGAGGCGGAGGCGGATGAGGCGGTTATGTTGAAGGGCGAGGGCACTGCGGCGGAGGAGCGAGGCGACCGGGAGGAGGCCGACTTGGAGGGCGCGGGGGTGGGTCCTGGCGCTGGCGTGGGCGCAGCCGAGGAGGCTGGCGTGGAGGACACGCCGGCCTTGGTGCAGCTACTGGGTGCGGAGGCGGAAGCGCTGCTGGTGTTGGTGTTGCTGTTGGTGGTGGCGGCGTTGGCGATGGTGGTGTGGGTGTAGGTGGCCAGCACGTTGGGGTGGGACAGGCCGCAGGCCAGGGTCACCTCCCTGGCCACCTGCTCAGCCTCGGTGCGGCTGTGTGCCATCACCTTGACTGCCACCAGCCGTCCGCGCCACAGGCCTGTTGGCAGGAAGGGCAGGCGATAAGGTGTAAGACTGCACTTCACAACGGTCTTCCTGTATACGGCATGCTTTTGCGTCAGGTCATCACAGCGGGTATGCCGAGGGACAGCTCACCGCACGCAGGCAGCAACGACGCCAGGCCCACTGCTGCGCAACTGCCAACCGTCTGGCTACGCGGGTCATGCGTCCGCGTACCTTCGAACACCTTGCCGTAGGAGCCGCTGCCGATCAGGCGGCCAAGCGAGATGCCGTTGCGGCTGAGGAAGGCGACGAAGCCCGACGGAGCGCCGCCGCCGCCGCCGCTGATGCCGCGGGAGCCTCCTCCGATGCCAACACCACGCCGGCGCGCCGCCGCCGACGCCCCAGACGCACTGCCCCAAACCGTCGATGCCAGCGAGCCGAGGTACGACAGGAAGCCCGGGAACCGCTCCGTACCGCGGCTGTTGCCGGCGCCCGAGCCGCTCGGATCCGCCGCAGCGTCGTACAGGGCCGTGGCAGGGTCGTCGTTGCTGTCGTACTGCTGCTGGCGGGCGCGATCCTTGCGGCGCAGGTACCACCAGCGGGCGGCCAGGATGGCGAGGATGGCGACGGGCCAGCACAGGGGGATAATCCACGCTAGGCTTTTCACGCTCTTGCGCTCGTGGTGCTGCTGCTGCTGCTGGGTTGCGCCCTCGGCCTGGGGCACGAAGGACTGCTGTGAGCTGGTGGAGGCGTTGACGCCGCCTGCCACGGGGGCGGCGGTGGCTCCCGCGTCCGGGGTGGGGAGGCCGTGCAGGGCGGCGATGGCACGCTGGACGCAGTCGGGTACGGACATGACCTGGAAGGGACCCATGGGGCGTTGGGGTGAGGGTGCCGTACATGTGACCAAGCATCGTATGGCATGCGGTTGCCACTAGGTCTAGCGGTAATATGATACGTACTCGGCGATTTTAAAGCGGTATCGAGCATCCCATTGTGCAAGCTGACAGTGGTTACGGCAATGAAAGCGCCGACGGCCCAACGTCCGCCACCCTGCCCACCTTGACGCACTCCTCGTCAAGGTTGACGTCGCCGTGGGCCACGGTGTCCATGTAGTGCAGCAGGTAGCCGCCGTTGTCGTCCTGCGGGCGTGTTGGTGGCGTGGGATCAGGCATTTGAGATGCCGGCAAGCAAAACACGCTGGAGCAAGGGGCCCGTTGACGGGTTCCAGGCCAAGGCGAGCTCGTTTGCAACATTAAAAGTGAGCAGCCAGGGCATGAAAGACTGATGTGCAGGCGCAATCAGGTCGGCAACGTGCAGCGAGCCTGAGCAACCAGTGGGCGCTCAACGGCAGGGACAGTCAACATGCAGCCGGGGGAGCCCAGGAGAGGCTAGGCGCTGCTGCAGGTGTAGATGTGAGCATTGCGTTGCACTGCTGCGGGCAGGGCCTAGTAGCAAATTCGCCCTAAGCCAGCCCATGCAGCGAGGCCGGCGCCGCTACAGGTAGTATTGTGCACAGTGAGGTGCTGCGGGTAACACTATCATTGGACTTGCCGTAAGGGGGTCCACCAGCGCCACGTCGAAGAACACGTTGGCGGGGGAGTAGCAGCGGGTGCGGTTGGAGGGGTAGCAGTACTGGGCGCGGGGGAGTGGGGGGACGGGGCAGGAGCAGCAACAGCGCGTCAGCAGGTTGCCAAAAGTTCCAACCCAGATCACATGGTGCAATGTACAGGGCAGGTTTGCTGTACAACGTGCAGAAGGGATAGCATGTGCTGCCGGCATTTGCTGCCGGCCGGGCCCAGTGGTAAGAGCCATTACCTGCGGCACGTAGGAGAAGAGCTGCGCCCAGCCGCTGGCGGCGTAGCGCGGGGGCCGCGGCTGCGTGGCAAAGTAGCGCTCGCCGAAGGAGCGGGGCATGGCCACCTGCACATTGCAAAACGAGTCAGGTTGGTGACTACCGTGATGTAGCTGTCGTATACCGCATTACCCCTACATCAACCCGAGCCTCGCAAACCGCTTGGGGGTTCAATATGAGCGCCTAGTTTGCTAGCCGGGGATGGTGCTAGTGACGTGGGGCATGTGAGGTGCTTGTACGGCACACCGGCAACCTGCTCACCCGAGCTGCTATAGTTCCTCTGCCATTACCACCAAAGGCGACACCGTAACTCATGACCCGAATGGCGGCAACGTGTTCATACACTCCCTTTCCCACAAGCCACTGCCAAAGCCCTCCCTGCTGTACATACTCATACCGTAGCTCATCCCACCCTGAACCCCAGCGGTCTCATGTACCCTTCCCGGCCTCCCGTACCCTAGCGCGGTTTCTCGCGTCTTACGCGTACCCTAGTGTGCACGCCCTACCTCCAGGTGGTTGATGCTGTCCTCAACGCGCAGCTCGCACCCCTCGCGGGAGATGAAAAAGCCAAAGGACACACGGACCTGCACGGACAGTGACAGGGTAGCCACACGGCAGCGGTAGAGTTAGTAGGTCACGTAACTAGCATGCATGGGTGTATGGGTGTAACGTGGTGGGTAAAGTAAGGACGACATACCGTGCACAGGTCGTGATGTCGCACAGCTCTTTCAGCCCGTGCCAACCCACAATGCGTCGCATGCACCTCAGCTCTTGACCCAGATCGCCTACCGTGTGCTGAATTGCATCCACACGGACAGCAAGTCCCTGCACGCACACGCTTCATACGCCCGCCCCGTTTTGGGGGCAGCCACCAACACGCGTATGCCGACCCACATCGCATTGCACATACTAAGTGCTGTAGTGATGGACTTCAAACACACTTCTGCAAGTGCACGACTGCCCCTGTCCGTGCGCCGTTCCGCCCACCTGGATCCTGAGCAGCTCAAAGCCCCGGATGGTGACCATGGGCACATGCGACTCCACCTCCGTAGGGTCGACGCCGGAGGGCAGGGCCGTGTTGCTGCTGTCGCTGCTGTTGCTGCTGCTGCTGTCGGGCATGGTGCTGTTGGCAGGGGGCATGGTGTCGGGGCCAGAGGTGGGGCCCGGCGTGGTGTTACTGGTGGGGGTGCCACTGCTGCCGTTGGGGCCCGTGGCGTTGGGGGTAGGAGGGGCGGTGGTGCTGTTTCCGACGTCGACGTTGGGGCTGCCGAACCTAAATGCGGCACAGCCGTCGATGAGCGCCTTGCCGCTGACGTAGCCGAAGTCAAAAGGGGGCAGCGGAGGGCAGGAGGGGTGCGGCTCGATGCGCAGGGGGCGGGCGACGGGGATGGGCTCCTTGACGCTGGCCCAGAACTCCTGCAGCGGCGGGGTCACAGGTGGGCAACACACATTGAAAGTAGTTTGTAGGTTAGGTAGTCGGTTGTAAGTGCTTGCATACTTGCGTTGGTGTGCGGGGACGTATTGCGTACAGTGTATGGCGTGGGTGTGTGGCATGACGTAGTGTGTGCTGTTAAGGGTCTGACCCAGATCGCGCCTGACAGCAATTTCGTGCGGTACCCACGCGGTATGCGCTCCTGGTCAACAAGAGTCTGTATGGGAATGCCCATGATGGGCGAATCGGCTGTCCCGCTGCTGCTCGACAAGGATGCAACGCGGTGACGCACCTGTGTTAGGACCAGGGGCTGACTGCAGTTGACCAGGATGGCTCCGACAGTTGAGTCCCGCAGCGCAGCGAGAAATTGCTGCTCGGAGCTGATGACAGCCTCCTTCAGCGCCGAAAAGGTCGTGGCCGTCTGCTGAGACAGAGCGCCCGGAAGGCAGTAGGCGCAAGCGAGCAGCAAGAGGCATGCCGCGAGCGGCCGGGGGCAACCCCCGGCGCGGCGAGCCATGGTCGCAGCACTTCAGGCGGGAGCTGACTGCGCCTGGCGTGCGCCGTTAAGTCGCAAACAGTTCGTCAGCTCCTAGTACTACTACTTGTTTGTGGTCTTGCGACTGGTTAGGGCTGCGGATGCAGCGCGCTGCCCGAGCCCTTGGACAAGAGAGTATGCACGGAACCGGATAAATACAATAGATAAGGGGTCTCGATAATGGTGCGGGTCACGAAGGGTGTGCACTTTTAGCGTGGCAGGGCAGTGACCTTGAAGCGTATGTATGACGGTGCTTCCGGCATGGGGAAGGGCCTTGCCGGCCATGCGGGCAATCCGTACGGCATGCCGCGACGGTTGGGCGGGAAACGGGGGTATGGCAAACTCCGCACAAATGACCCATGCAGAATTGCAGCCCCACAACCTTTATCTTCGGTCGCAACAACGACTATGATACTTGTAACACACAAAGTTCACCTAACTGCCGTCACGATGTCAAGATGTTCAGCTCTCTTCGTTGTCGCAGCGCTACTTGCCCTTGCTCCGCCCCTCGCCCGCGCGCAGCCCTCTTCCCCTCCCTCACCGACCCAAAGCCAAAACAGCTCAGCTGCAAATGATACAGATGCCATAACGATCTCCTCAGCCGCTGACTTCATTGCCATCATCGACCGTCATGTCCCGCTCACGCCCCTCGTCGCAATTGTGACCGGCGACCTCCTGTTCAACGCGACAAACTGGCCCGAACCCATCCAATGGCCCTCGGACGCACCTTCAGGCGCTGCCGGCAGTCCTGGAAGCGCCGGAAGCCAAGCGGGGCGCAACTTGACAATCGTCCTCGAAGGCCGGCCGCTACCGATAAACGCCTCGGCCGCTGCTCCGGCAACCAACGCTGTTAACATCAGCAGCAACAGTAGCAGCAGTAACGCAACAGCTGCAAGCCCAAGTAACTCCACCACCAACGGCAGCTCCACCTCAGCTCCAGCTGCTGCGCCGACCACCCGCATGCCGCGTTTGGACATGGCTGACATGGACGGCCGCCTGTGGCTGGCCGCCGGCACTGTGATGGTCTTCAGGAACCTGGAGGTGGGTTGCATGGAAGGAACAAAGCCAGATGGTGTCATGCGTGTTGAACAAATCGAAGTTTGTGTGTGTGTGTGCCGGGGCGATTCAGGGTGTACAGCAGGTGCATGCCTCCCACATGGCTTATGACCGACCCGTGGGTCGCTTGCAATGGCTCACTTGCGCGAAACAGAACCACTTGCAAATTTATTCCATGTAAGTGGTTCTGGCAGAGCCTGAAGGGCTTGCGCGCCAACTAGCCCCCTGATCCCAAGGCAGATCCACAACCACGTCCGCCAAACCCAGATCACCTCCCAAGTCACGCCCTTCCCACGTCTCACCCCACCTCCTCCGCCAGGTGTCCGGCACCACCATCGGCACGTGGGTTAACCACGAGACGCTGGAGTTCGTGTCCCAGTCCACGGGCGCCACCCTGGTGTTCGACGGCTGCCTGCTGCACCACACCGTCTGCCCGCAGCCCTCTTCCCTCGTGCCCGGCTACGACGTCGCCCCCCGCCCCGCCGCCTACCCTGGTGCCCAGTCCGTTCTCCCCCTGGCAACAGCAACCAGCCCCATCTGGTGCGAGAACGGTGCCGACCCAAATGGGATCAACGCAGAAATTGGCACTGGTAACGGTACGGTCCGGGTTCCGGGCTCCGGAACTGGCGATGGAACTGGCGGTGGGCGGCGGGACGGCTCTGGCCCTGGTCAGGGTCCGGGGGTGGGCATGGGGCCGGACGGTAGGGGCGCGCGCCGGCGAGCGGGGGGTGGCGGCGGCGGCGGCGGTGGCGGAGGCGGTGGCGGCGGAGGTGGCGGCGGCGGCGGTGGTGGTGGCGGTGGTGGTGGAGGTGGCGGCCGCGGCCGTGCCGCTAACGTCAGCGGGGAGGGACCCGTGGGTCAGAGGTGCTTCCCGGCAGCTGCGCGGCTGGAGGACTGGGCCAACACGCTGCAGAACTACGGGCAGGTGGGTCGAAAGGGGCATGGGAGGGTTGCGATCAGGATCTTCTTAGGGGGCAGGGGGCAGTCAGGAGGGTAGTTTAACGGCCGGCAGGCAGGTGCTCGGGCCAAGCGCCCCATGGCAAATGCAGCCGCAGGTAACGGGGCATGTCAAATACGCCGCGCGCAGTCGCTTGTCCTGGTGTCTTGTGACCTGCTTTGGCTGATTGTTGGTTTTGCATCCCTAACCGCAGGTGGGCGGCTACACGGTGGTCCTGCGCAACACGACCGTGGTGTGCGACAGAGTGGTGGCCGAGAACTGCACACAGGCGAGTATCTCCCACCCGCGAGGCTACCATGGTTGTTTCGGAAAAGCATCGCGAACCATCTGAAGATGCTGCCATCCGCATTGCTGCCAGCTGTTACCTTTATCAGCTCTCAACATGGAAGCCAAACCTCACGCCTGCTTGCCGCCCCCGCTGCTGGCACCACCCCCGCCCGTGCCCACCTGCCCGTGCCCCGTCGCCCCCCGCAGTCCAACTCCGAGCGGGAGTGCTTCCTGCAGCTGCAGGCCACCGTGCCCCCAGGCATCACTGCGCCGCTGGTGCTGCAGTCGGCGGTGGGCGGGCCCTCGTCGGCGCTCGGCCAGCAGGACCCGGGGGCGGTGGACGGCGGAGGTACCACGGAAGGCTCCGACACCGGCGGCGGCGGCGGCGGCGGCCAGCGGCTGGCGCCTGGGGTCATCGGCGGCATTGTCGGTGGAGCAGCGGGCGGAGGTAAGGACTCGACACTATATCGTGCTGTGGCACATGATCAGAATGCCCGGGCGTGCTGTACGGCGGTGGTGGTTACATTTGGTTGGGTAGGCGTGCTTAGACCTGTACATAGGTTGCGAACGCGGTGCACGACTGCCTGGTCCTGACCGCTGTCCTGAAACACCTCATCGCCTCCAGCATCGCACATACCCACCTGCTCCCGTGGCCTGCCTTACTCCACCGCAGGCGTGCTGCTGCTGGCCCTCGTGGCCTTTGTCGTGGCGCGCCGCTACCGCCGCGGCAGGGGCTGCCTGTCAGGGGTGAGACACGTTAGGGTGTCGGGTGCCGGCCTAGCAGTATGAGCGTAGCGTGTGCCGAACGGAGGCTCGTCTGCCCACGCGTCCTGTGGCGCCATCCCCACTCATGTGCAGCACCCCTTCGGTGCAAGCAGCACGTCCATTGGCAGGGGATCTTCCCTGCTTTGCGACCCAAATCAGCCTCCCACGAAACCGCAAGTAGTGTGTTCCGACGCATTCCAGTGGTAGGTCTTGCCTTGCTGCAGAGCTCTTAAGGACACCCGCCAAAATGCACACAGCCCACAAGCCCCACGGTTCCTCGCGTTTCACGCGTGTCCCACAACCCACACTTCGTCCCATACCCCGCTCAGCAGCACGCACACAGTCCTGAAAAGTAATCACCCTGAACCCGTGCACACGTGTCCCCTGATGCAGAACGCCGACGACTTGGCCGCCAGCCTGGCCGAGGCGGGCGGCAGCAAGGGAGGATCGCCCGACAGCAACAAGCACGGGTGAGTGCATGGTCCCCGCGGAAAGGAACAAGAGGCCGACCGCTGCACTAGGCAGCATGTCGCATCACAAGGACGAATAAGTTGTGGCATGCTGCGAACGTCCTACGTCTGACAAACTTGTGGGGCCTGTGTCCTGCTCCATGAGCCTCCCGCTCCTCAGCACGCGCAGCCCACGCGCATTGCCCGTGTGGCCCAGCACAGGCCCCAGCGCACGGGGCACGGCCCTGATCCTACCTCGTTTCCCCCCATGCGCGCCCTGTTCCCAGACCTCCATGCACGCCTTTGCCCCACACAAACAACTGAGCACCGTGTAGCCTCCCACCACATGCACATCCCCCACAGCTCCCGCCCCTCGCCCACGCACCTTGCCCCATCCTACAGCTGTACTGCTCCCCCATCCTGGTCATGCATGCCCACATCCCCAATCCTCTTCTGCGCCTCTTACCCCACTCACCTGCACGCTGCATCCGCAGCTCCCGCTCCAAGCTGGTGGGCCCCGGTGCGCGCAGCAGCACCACCCTCTCGGCCGAGGCCAACGCCGTGCAGCAGCAGCAGCAGGGCGGCGTGGGGGCGCTGCTGGAGAGGCAGCGGCAGGCGGCTGCGCCAGCGGACATCCAGCTCAGTGAGTGGGGGCCGCGGCTGGGGTGCGGTTGTAGCGGTTGGTTGGCAGGGCCAAGCGGGGGAGGAAGGTTCATGGCCGGGTCGATGGGTTCAAGCTGAGCGCGCGACAGCGCGGCACAGTTTGAACATCAGTCTCTCATCAGAATACCGATTTGGCTAAAATGTGCGAAAGGGTTGAGCAGTCGCGGCAACCTCTGCTTCGGATACCGGTGGTCCGGTTTCCGCTAGGACAGAGGTATGATACATTGTTGCCACGATCGAAACATCCGGAATGTTAGTTAGTAGCTCAGACAGCACAATAACGTTGTGCGGCCTGCACCTGAAGCGCAGTTGCATCGGCCGCACCCACCCCCATGCCTCAGCCCCAGTCGCTGACCTCACCCCCCTTTGCCCCGCAGGCGTGCTGCTGGGCGCCGGCTCCTTCGGCCGCGTGTACAGCGGCACGTGGCAGGGTCAGCGCGTGGCGGTCAAGGTGCTGACCCACGGGCCGCACGAGACGGCCGTCATTGAGCGGGAGCTGCAGGTAGGGGGGAGGGACGTGATGGGGACCTGGGAGGGACATGTGGGCGGGGGACATGATAGTGAGTCATGGAGGCGATGAGGGTGAGGCGCGGCGAGATCCAGGGTTTCCAGGCACCTGTTGCAGGAAACCAATGCATATAGCCAGAGGAGCACTCTTGGAAGACGGCAGGGCTTGCGCCGCCTTCGAGCACGTGCTGCCCACGTGTCGCCGTGCTTCCAGTGCATGCCAACAGTTGGTAACGACCGCATTTGCACTGCAGGGCTATCTGCACGTGCCGTCAGGACTGTGCCGCTACTGAGCGTTGCCGTGTCTGCTGCGCTGCGCTTGGCTGCGCCTCCCCACCTCCCCACCTCCCTGCCCCCCGCCTCCCCACCTCCCTGCCCCCCTGCAGGTCAGCGTGGGCGCGCTGCACCCCAACGTGGTGCGCACGCTGCACTTCGTGCGGCTGGACGTCACGGGGGCGGCGGCGCGCCTGCAGCACGTGGGTGGTGATGGGATTGAGCTGTGCGAATGGGGGAGGTCTTGAGCCGTGCGGTGTCGTGCCTTTGCCATGGGGGCTACTATACAGTGGGGGCTACTACCGTATATAGAGGGCGCGCCTGCAGCAGCGGAAGGGGCTGGGCTGTATTAGGTTGTGCAACTAGTATCGGGACCAAACAGGCGCAAAAGCGGGGGCGGGGGGCCTCCTGGTTAAGCGTGCAGGCCGAGGGACAGGTCACAGACGCACGCACATGGGCGGGGCGAGCAGGCAGGACAGGGGATCCGAGGTCGACGTCTAGGCAACGGGGCACCTCCGAAGCGGCAAGTGTACAACGGTAGCCAACTGCACAAACAACAGTCATTTATTGCTTTGTCACTGCTGTGCCGCGGGCTCCAACATCCTGCTCTGCAGCGCTACGGTGGCCCCGGCTCCAACCACGCTGGCAGCGGCAACGGTAGCAGCAGCCTCTTCCCCTCCCTGCGCCACCCCGCCGCCGCCGCCGCCGCCGTCGGATCTGCGTCGGGCGGCGGCGCCCGCCACGGCTCGGCGGTAGTGTACGAGACGTGGCTGATCCAGGAGCTGATGGATGGCGGCGCCCTGTCCAGTGCCCTGTACGGCGGGAGGTTCAGGAGTACGGGGGGCGGCAAGGCGGGGAAGGCCAGCAGCGGGCCCGACATGGTGCGTGGGAATAAGGGGTTGGGGTAGGGGTAGGGGCAAACGAAGATGTGTACCAGCTATTTGCTTTTGACGCCTGGCACTCCGACGCATGCACCGTGTAACTGCCGTGGCAGCACGCTGCTCCTTGGTGGTGAACAACGCGTGTGCTCCTCTGTCCTGATGGACCTTAGTCCTCCGGGGTGCCCTGCTAAACCCTGATATGGCTGTACCGGGCTACCGGCACCTTGTAGCCTTAAGAGGTGCCTGGCGGACCACGGCACTGCCTTCCAACCCATCGCCCCTGTTCATCCGCACCTTCCAACCCACCGCCCATCTGTGTCCGCCCGCCCTTCTGCTGCTTCTATCCCTTACCCTCCACCCCTGCCACCTGCCCCCTGCTCCCTTCCGCCATTCCCCTCCCCCCAGCTCTCCGTGCTGTGCGTGGCGCGCGACATCGCCCGCGGCATGGCCTATCTGCACGCCAAGGGCGTGGTGCACGGGGACCTCAAGGTGGGGCTGGTTTGGGTGTGGACGTGGGCGTGGGCACCGGGCCCCGACGTGTGCACAGCGGGAGGTGCAACTGTTGGGAGGCTAAGTAAAGGTTCTGCGTGCTAAGACAGAGCTGTATGTGTGGCGGCGTGCAGGTTGTCACAAATCTCACAATGAGGTTGCGGCTGATAGCGGCTCGTAGCTTTACCGGCCACGGCCTCCCATGAACAGGCATCACCACGCACGGGCCTGCAGTACTAGTAGTAGGACAACCTGCCATCGCCCTTGTATTTTACTACGGTACATGGCACCCGCCCAAACGTCCTCCCCGTGCTATCCACCCCTGCAGGCGGAGAACGTCCTGCTGTCTTCAACCTCTCCCAGCGCAGCCCAGCCGCCCGCCGAAAACGTAAGCCAACCCACAACCACAGCCGCGACCAACAGCAACAGCAGGAGTGCCTTGGACGGCGTCTGCGATCTGTCGGATGATACCTCGGCTCCTGATGGCGGTCGCCCAGCGCAGGGCCAGGGCCAGGGCAGCGGGCAGCAGCAGCAGCAGCAGGAGGATGAGGTCCAGGTGCAGGAGTGGAGCTGCGGTGTGGTGGCCAAGGTGGCGGACTTCGGGCTGAGCCGTGCCATGGACCCAGGCCGCACGCACGCAACCACACGGGTGAGGGCTAATGGGTGCTGTGTACAAGTAAGCCACGCTGCTGCTGTCCTGCTGGAGCCAGCACCATAGCAGCACAGCGGTTGGCGGGCTCTGTGCTGCGACAGGGAACCGGGGGGTGCACACCAGCGCATGGCGGGTTGCTTGGGGCGGTGCCGGTGCCATGCCGCGAACGTGACCACCCTCCTGTGTGCAACCCACGGGGCCCTAACTAAACCCTGCCTTTTTGCGAACCCCTCTTCCCCTTCAGAACGTGGGCACCATCACGCACATGCCGGTGAGTGTGCAACGCTGCCGGGACCTGTACTGGCAGGGTGATGGTGCACGCGCTAGCTAGCGTGCAACACTTTGTGCTTGCCTTGCGGTGCAACACAGGCGAGCTGTGCGGTCTGCTGTGCATGCGTTGCTGCTTATGTAGACAGGACCCGTGGTCCCGATGGTGGGGCTTCGCCGAAGCCCTTCAACTGGACCTAAGCATCAACCCGCAGTCACTTACATGCACCCACGTCCTGCCCTTACCCCGTCCCCGTCCCCGTCCCCGTTCCCCTGCCACAGCCCGAGCTGCTGAGCGGCGGGCGGCTGTCGCTGTCGGCGGACGTGTTCGCGTTCGGCGTCATGCGTGAGTGGCACGGGGTCCCGGCTCCTGGGGCCTGTGGGGCTGCGCGGCGCAGCGGCAGCTTGTGCACCATGGGGCGACAGCGCACCACCACTGGGTGTCGGGTGTCTCTGAACCTGTCCACGCACAGCGCCCCGCCCGCACTACCCTACCTGCGGTGTTGCCTAGGCGGTGCACCCGTGTGCCTCCAGTGGTGAGCTTTCTGCGCCCTGCCTTCAGTCCGAGGTCGCATACCTCACGCCCCCTCCCGTACCCCGCTCGTACCGCACCCCGTACCCCATGACGCAGTGTGGGAGCTGTACACCGGCTCCCGGCCGTACGCCGGCCTCACGCACGGCGAGATCGTGCACCGGGTGGTGACGGCGGGGGCGCGGCCCGCCTTCCCGCGCTCCGCGCCCCAGGGCTGGCGCGGCCTGGCGGAGGAGTGCTGGGCGCCGCAGCCCGAGCAGCGGCCCAGCTTCGAGCAGGCGAGTGCTGTGCATGCGCGGGCTGAGGTAGCTTACATCACACAACGCAGCACATGGGGTCTGCTGCTAGCGTTGGGACGTGTGTGGGTGCTGTTGCGCTCTTAACCTGCAGTAAGTGATTGTGGACTTGCTCATTCATGCACTCAACCTCCGTGCTGAAGCCCCGCACACCTGCACCGTCCCCACTGTCGGCCCCCCAGGTGGTGTCACGGCTGCAGGAGATGCTGCAGCAGGAGCTGGCCCAGGCGACCAAGGGAGAGACCTGACCACCTTCACCAACAAGGATTGGACACAGCTGGAGGCCGCGAGGCATGAAGCATATGGGGTATATGTGGGTCGACGCGGGACCCCACGGAAGGGCCACATCAGCCAGTTCACAGCGCACGGTGGCAAGGAGCCGTAGCTCTTGTGCCAGCTGCTTTGCACACTTATAATAGCATGTGGCGTGCCCTGACGGCACTGCATCCACTTTGGAGTATAGACTGTAACAGTAGGCGGTGGCCGCGGGTAGGGGTCGGACAGGGTTTGGCCTGGTCTCAGCGATTAGCGAATGGCGCGAGCACGGGCAGTGATGCGCACTGCTGCCGCGTATGTGCTTACCGGTAAAGCATGACATGTTGCATGTGTCTCGCGTTGCACTTGTCACACATTACGCGTGCACCCCTGCATGGATTCCGTACGTGTGGCTCGCAGCACCGCCATGGGCAGGCTGGATTTACCATACGCGCGCACGTGGGCACAGCGTGAGACGTCAGGCACGCGTACTGAAAGGGGCGACATACGTGTCCCTTCATAGGCTGGCAGGCAACCCCGGGCTTCCAATATATGCTGGCCCCGTGTGGATGAATAACATGATGATGTAAGGATCTGACTGCCACGGCATGGAGCTTTGGAGCATGGAGGCGACTTGCGGCCACGCAACCGATCTTGCAGAGTTGCAGTTGGGCTGGCACCCACGCCCCCAACGCCCCCAGCCCCGTGCAAAGTGTTGCACGCGAACGCCCTGCCGCCTCCGCCCGCCTCGTTCCCAGCGCGCGCCCAAGCCGTACGCCAAGGCGCATTGCACGCTCTGCGCCCATCCGGCGCGGTACCCTCTTGGCCTTTTGCGCTCGCGACCTCGAGACGTAGATCCTGTGCCACTTAAGGGGCCATCCCTGGTCCGAGTTGCTCACGACACAACGCACGGCCCTTCAACATAGACTGGATCACAGCCCAGCCGCACCAGTGCACAACGCCTAGTGCGCATTACCAACACCCAACACCTCTGCCTGCGCACTTCCCAGTCCACCATGCAGGGAAGTCTGCGCGCACCGTCCTCTGCCGCTGTGCAAGTGCGGTTGCCCCCGCCCTCCCGTCTCAGTCCACTGACTAGGGGCCGTCTTGCCCCTCTTCCCTTCACGGTCTACTGCCAGTCCACTCCAGATGTCTGCAGCTGCACGGTCACACCCTTCCCTCCAGTCGACCAGGTAGGAGCCGCCTGCACCACACGTGCAACCCCTGTCAAGAGGGGACCTCCCTTGCGCACTCAACCTCCAGCTCTTGTTGCTCTGCGGTTACCCCTTGGCCCCCGTCGGTCCACCAGGTGGGGGCAGTCCAGCCGCTCTGCCGCTTCGGTCCTCAGTCACTCTGCGGGTACCTCCCATGGCCTCTGCATCATCTGCCTCAGTCCATCAGGTACGGGCTGTCCAGCACAGCGCAACAAACTCAAACTCCAGCCTCCTGATGCTGTGCGGTTACCGCCTTGGCCCCCTTCAGTCCACCAGGTACGGGCTGTCCAGCACTGCGAACCCCGCCGCCACGCCGCCCTCGTTGGAGGACGCCATCTTGGTGCGCACCAGGTGCCCGGACTGGGAGGGAACGGACATGGAAGCAGGGCATGGAAGGGCGCCACAGGCCGGGTACGAGTGAGACAGCTAGACAGTACGTCCCACATGCATCGGTCGCTAACGCTTGTCCTGCACAAGGGCCATGCAGCGCGGCGTCCGTGATGCGCGTCCACATGATGACAGTGGCAAGAGAAGATAAAACTCGAAGGCGGTGAAGCCGTTTGCCTGGGCTGTATCCGGGTTCCTGCCTTGGCCCTCCCCACCTGCTTGTTGACCAGTACGGCACAACACCCACCTGCTTGTTGACCAGTACGGCATCGTTGTGCCGTACAAAGGTGCCGTAGATGCCCAGCTCGCTGAGCGTGTCGGTGGCCTGCCACTGCCCGTTGCGGACCAGCACGGACCTGGCCGGGGCACGTGTGCGTGTGTGCGCGTGCAGCAGAAACGGGGCAGCGGGGTTGCAGGGGCGTGTCTGGAGGGAGCTTGGGGTCCGGTACAGCGCAGAAGGTGAGCAAGACAAAGCGCACCAGCACGATGTCGAGGGATGGGAGCGCAAGCGGTACACCTTGGCACCGCGGCAGTGAGTCCGTAACGCACGGGGCACCTCCCTTGCCGCCGCGTCATTCTGCCCTTGCCCTGCCTCACCTGCTCTGCGGCGGCAGGATGCGCTGCATGAGGATGTAGGCGCTGAGGCCGCCGCCGCCCGCCTGCAGCGCGGACCGCAGCTCGTCGCCTGGGGGCGGGCAAGGGGGGGGGGGCAGGGGGACGAAGAGGAGGTAGGGAGAGAGAAGAGGCGACGGGGCCGGCATGCGCACGGGGACGCGGTAGGGCCCGGCCGGAAAGGCGGGCTTGGGCATGGAGTAAAGACGTGCGGCCCTCCAGTGCAGGACAGGACGGCGTGCCGCGCATGCAACACACACAACACGAAAACAGTAATTGCCGGGCATGCCGCTTACTTCGCCCTCTACTTGACACTGCTTGTTTGTATGCTACCGTGTCCCCGCAACTGCATCGCTACACACAACAGCAATCGCGAGAAGCGCAACGGCGTGCCTGTGCCTCCCAACTCCTGCCCCTACGATGCTGCACGCTCGCCCGCATCCTGACGCAGCACGCCTGTGAGCAATGCAGCACTCCTCGCCGTGCAGGTTGAGCAGTGCAGTACAATGCAGCACAACCTCATCGCACGGAATTACAGGGCCTTGGGCCGTCAGCTTTTTCCTTACGGACCAAGCCAGCTTCCCCAGTGTTTCCGCACCAGGCAGGCATCAGCCGCGATACATTGCCTTTGCATCTTTACTTGTAAGTAGAACGCTGCAAGTGCACTTAGCAGTGCAGTACAACGCAGTACAGTCTCACACGGCAGCAGTCTGTGATGTAGTGGTGTAGTACAGTCTTCGTAGCGTGAACAGTGCAGTACAATGCAATACAGTTTCACCGTTCACGGTGAGCAGCGCAGTACAATGCAGTACAGTCTTACCGTTCATAGTGAGCAGCACAGTACGGTACAATGCAATACAGTCTCACCGTACAGGTTGTTGCCTCCCCCCTCGCGCTGCGGCTTGAGCACGTATGCCTCGGGCCGAGCAATGGCGTCGGACACCACCTGGCGGCGGGAGCGGGTGCACAATTGGGTGGGTTAGCGGGAGCGATGTGTCTTAGCACCATTGCGAAGTTCAGGTCCCGCCGTAACGGCATCCGACATCACCTGGGGGCAACGGGGTTGCCCGGGACACACGGAAAGCAGGCGGCATGCATGCATGCAATCAAAATGCAATTAAAACGCCCATCAACAACGTCGCGCTCAGTCGTGTGTAGCCGCGACTTGGCCCGCAAGCCGACCTGCTACCGATATTGCCGGCACACCTGCTTGCCCACTCCCAGGCCCATACACTCGCATCCACCGCAACTCCCCTAGCACCACGCCGCCTCCACCTGCTGCGTGTCCGGGTGGCTCAGGACGTCCAGCGCCCACAGCCCCGCCTCACGGCCCCAACACACAGCACAAACTTGGGTGCACAACGGCACCGCACCTGCTGCGTGTCTGGGTGGTCCAGGTCGTCCAGCGCCCACAGCCCCGCGAAGAAGTCCCGCAGCAGCGCGGCGTCCCGTGGGTCGGCCACGAAGCGCTCCAGGGAGCCGGGTGCGGCCAGGTCCTGCTGCACCTTCTTGGTGCCTGGTAAGGGTTTGGGGGAGGGTGCAGCAGATGCAAACACATTGCAATGGGGCAATCGGTGGGTGCCGCTGTGCCATACAGCAACCTGGGCGGGGTACGCGGGCCTCTGGCAGGGCCACGCGACGGCCTGACGCCAAACTTGACCTCCAACAACATCCCCTGCGCCCGCAAGGTCCCTGACAACCCACACCTGACAACTGCAAGAGCCCTCACCACCCCTGCCCCCGCCTCCGCTTGCTTACACGATAGCCCCCGCACACGCCGCACCTGCCAGCTGGTAGGCCACCGTGGGGCACTTGGCTGCGTCTGAGGCCTCGATCAGCTCCCGGCCGCGCCACTCCGCCTCCGTGGGGTAGTCGGCGGGCGTGTAGCCGGCGCTGGGAGGAGGGGAGGCAAGGGGCTGGGGGAGGCGTCAATGGTGAGGGACTGACAGGGCAATTGAGGCAGATGCCTGTTTGCCAAGGCAACCCCTGTTGTCACGAGCAAGCTAGTAAGCTAGCAGTGGATCACTGCCTCCCCAGCCCTAATCTCCACCCACTCGACCATCCACACGCTTCCCTCCGCGGCTCCCTTTCCACCGCTGTAATTCCTTCCCGCAATACACACCCAGCCTCGTTGCTCCTCCGCACCCACCGGAAGTAGAAGACGCACACGGGCACGCCCCCGTGCGGGCCCCCCAGCCGCATCGTGCCGCCCTCCCCCTGCAGCTGCCCCAGCGCCGCAACGTCCGCCAAGGTGAGCCGCAGCGTGCGCAGCCGGTGCCGCTCCCACAGCTGCAGCTGGATCCACTGCGGGGGCAATGGGTGTGTAAGGGGTGTGCGCGTACACAAGAATGAGACAAGGTGCGACAGGGGATCCGGGGCGGCGTGTGCGTGTGTGTTAGCAATGAGACAGGGGTGCCGGCAAGGCGAAAGGAGCAGGAGGGGGAGGAATCAGGTGAAGGAGAGCCGTCAGGTTCAAACAGGCTTACTGCGTGGACATGTGGTTGCAGCTGCTTGCAGTATATGTTGCACCGCTGGTTTGCCGTATGCATGCGGCGTGTGTGGTCAACCCGCCACAAGCCTCCCTATAGGTCCGCCACCCCCCGCCCCTCCAGTTCACGCAATGCCTCCAATCCCCCCCGCGCCCCCGCTCCCCGGCCCCCCTCTTTCTCTTAGTCGCGCACCACTATCACGCCGCGCCCCCCACACTACTCCTCCACCTGCCTGCTGGTCGTACGCGTTCCGCTCCCCCGGCTGCACCACCATGACCACCACGCCGCCATCCGACACGTGGCCGCTGGCGGCAGCGGCAGCCGCGATGGCGTCCGGGATGTGCTCCAGGGTGGGGTTGGGGGGCAGCCTGGAGGCGTCCTGGGGGCGACAGGGGTAAAAGGGGAGGCAGGGGGAACATGGGCATCGGTAACGGAACAGCATTATATCTTCAGGGCCTTGGCGTCAGGGCATGCAGGAGCAAGCGGCGGTAAAGTCCGAGGTGGCTTGGCGCCCTCCCGGTTCAGCGCACGGAGGCTGGCAGTCCGCGCTGCCGACAGTGCTCGCCCCAGCCCCCACGAACACCCTCCTTAGACACCCCCCCCCCCCGCACACCCAGCACCGGCCTATCCCCCCCCCTCCCCAAGGCGGCGCCCCCATTGCAGGATGCCACACCCCGCTCCCCCCTCCCCCTTTCCACCCACCATAGCACACCTCACCCCATCTCCACCCCCACAACCCCCACCATCCCCATCCCATCCACCATCCGCCACCCACCAGCTGCGGCAGCCTGCTGGCGGTGTAGGTGTGCAGGCGGGTCATGAGCGCCGACAGGCAGCCGAAGGAGGAGGCGATGGTGTTGAGCTCAACCTGGAGGTGGAAATGGTGGTGGTGGTGGTGGTGGTGGTGGTACGGCATCAGCGTGACAGTGCCTCTGGACACCAGCAGGGCAAGAGGACCATGGTAGCAGGCATAAGGGGCGCTACGCAGCCCGGCCTCTCTTACCGTTACCGATCAAGTCCGGGTAGGGCCCCTGAAAACTCATGCACACCCCCACTCGGTGCAAGCCCCCACCCGGTATAGTGATATGGTGATTCTACACCCGCCGTGCATGCACCTGCACCCCGCACACACCTACACCTTGCGAGGGGTGTGTGCCTAGGGAGCGTGCCCCAATTGGGGGCCGCTCCCTTGCCTTGAGGTCCCTTTCAGGGCCTCCGTGCTGTGAGCCGGCTCTGCGGAGCGGCGTAGCAGTGTAACAACCGTACGACCTACACCCGGCGCCCGCACCCGCACCTGCACCCCGCACACACCTACACCCGGCACCCCCACCTGCACCCCACCGGAAGCCCGCACCTGCAGGAACTTGCCGCTGGGCGCGTCCAGCATGTAGTCGGAGCGGTGCACGCCCAGCACCACCTCGCGCCCCGCCGACCGCACCGCCGCCCGCGCCGCGCGGCTGCTGTCCAGCAGCGCCAGCAGGCGTGCTGTGAAGGCGTCGTGCTGCGCGGCGGCCCCCAGCACGCGCTGCAGGTAGGCCTCGTCGGCGGCCACTGCGTCCACCAGCGAGTTGAACAGCGGCATGACCTGAGGGTAGGGGAGGGGTCATGCGTAGGGACAAAAGGTAGGGACAAGGTAGGGAAAAGGTGTAGGGGCAGGGTAAGGGCAGGGCCAAGGAACCGTGTGCTTATGCAGTTGCCCTTGCCCCGCGCCTGTTGGGCTCGGGGTGCTCCCCCTGGCCCCGTGCGCTGCTTTCGAAGCTTGGGCACGCGGGGACCCACAGGAGCGCATGGAGATGCACGGGCTCATGGCCCCCACGCTTCCCACTCTGGGTCTTGAATGCGCCTACAGCGCGGCCATCTTGCCCGCCGCGGCACAGCCGCCTCACCGCACCATGTCGCACGCGCCCGTGTCACATGCCACGTGTCACGCCCCCCGTGCCACGTGCCTTCTGCGCCAGCTCGAAGCGTGCGCGTGGGTACGGCACGGGCGTGAGGGCCAGGGGCGCGTGGATGATGGCCGCCTCCGGGTTGACGAAGGAGGGGTCCTTCAGCGCCACAACCTGCAGAGTGGGTTACCGGTAGCAATGACGAGTAACATATTGAGCGACGAGTGGTGGTGTTTGAGGTGCACGGGCGGCGGGGGTGGCGGGAAGCGGGTAGGTTGGGGGGGGGGGCGGCAGAGGAGGAAACTGCTCGGGGTCTCTTGTGTGTGCATGGGTAGTCACCCCTCTGAGCGATCCCGTGCATACACAAAAACCGGTCTAGCCCATTCGGAGTAGATGGTGGGCGGTGTCCGAAATGACGCGAAGGAGGAGGCCGGGGAGTGTCGGAGTGTCCATGTGGGTTAAATGAGGATGGGGTCAGGGGGTCCAAGCGCGTGGGCTGCACGGGCCCGGGGCAGGGTGTCGGCAGCGGTGTCGGCGCATGCTTTGGCAGGAATGGGTTGGCACATGGAGGGCACGCGTGAAACGCGAGGAAACCGCGTGATGGCAAATTTGAGGTTTTGTACTGCAGAGGCGTGTGCCTCCCACTACCCGTCGATGGGCGTGTGGGGGTCAGCTGGGCCCAGCCCCTCGCGGGTGGGACATGGGGGGGTGGGAGGAGGGCGAGGGGCACAGGCACCCGGGGCCGCCTCAAAGCACCCCAGGGACAGTCCGCAGGCCTGATACACACCGTAGATCACATGTGTAGTGGAACAAAAGGCAGTTTCTGGGGCTTAAGAATTGCTGGGTTGGGGCTGCAGGTGGTGCGGGCCTGTGCGGCTGCGTATGGGGGATGGGGAGGTGACTGCGGATGGGGTGATCTGGTGCACGGGTGTGGGATGGGCCGTGAGTGCTGCTCGGCGACACGACGCGAAACGCATTATCATGTCACGGTAGTGCAACACGTGCGTGCATAAGGGTTGGCGGAAGGGTTCTGTGGCATGCACAGCCGGGCAGGGCAGGAGAAGGGGGTCATGTGGGAGGGAGCGGGAAACGCAGCGCAGATATGCTGCGAGACAGGAAGACGGTGCGGGGTTGAAAGGGAGGCATATGTGCAGATGAGAGTATAACGCAAGCGAGCATGTGTGGAATGGATGTTCCGCTCAGCATGTGTCACGTTGCGTGCTTGTGCAGGTGTGCCGAGGGACCCTCCAGCGCCAGCCCGCACAGTCGGGGGCTTGTGGCATTTGCTCACCAGCCCATGTTGGTTCGCCCAGACGACTGCATCATCGACAAGAGGCCCAACTTGCTCCAGCTGCACGTCTACGCTGCTGGTTGCGCGTGCCATGCGGACAGGAGCGCTATGTCGCGACAAACTCCAGCCGCGAGCCTGCTGGGTGTCACTTCTGCTACAAGACCGGGCCAATGGCCCTCTAGTTCTGATTGTAAGCATAAGATGCAAAGGAGAGCGGCACTTCAGCCCTGCCTGCTGAAACCTGGGATCACAGGTTCGGACTGCTACGCTATCAGCACTGATATTGGACAGCTTTCTGCTTACATTGCAGCTAACGGCTACTGGCCAACACTCGGCACATATATTATCGTACCGCAGGCCTAGAGCACAGAGCGTACCAGCGCAGAGCCGCACAAGATTCACTACTGATGCCCTCGCAATAGCAAGCCTTGACACGTATTTTTGTGCTTTGCGTGCTCCCTGCGACTGTTCGATGTCTTGTGAAGCTCCTGTGCCCCTCCCCACACCCCCTGTGCCTTGATGGGAAGAGGTTCGACTTCCCCTCTTCTGCACAACAATGTCATATACGATCAAGAGCAAGGGCATGCAGTATGAGCAATGTCGTTGGGTGCGCCGCTGAGTAAAGGAAGTTGGACCGAGTCTCCCAACAGCTTCGCATAACTATACAGTAGTGTGCCAAACACTGTTTAGTAAGCTCATGGTGGCGTAGGAATATGGCTTGGCTCGACATTTGGTCGTTGACGGACACCTTTTATTGCCCTAGTCGCCGTGCCTGCAAAGCCCTGGTCCATTGCTGATCAGATAAGCATTATGGATTTAGATAACGCGGCTCGAAGCCGTAAGGTCGGAGCTGGCAGCTGCACAATTCCCAGCTAACCATCCCAGTTCCATGTCGTTGTCGTGGACTTTGTACTTTGACAGACCACGTGTCATAGCCTCCCTTCTGCGAGAGTTAAAGGCTGTAAACAGCGTAAAGTGCTTGCGCTGTGACATGGGCACCTGGGCGCTGGGGGTTTTTCGAAGGCCTCTGCCACCGTGACAGTACATCCCTGAACCTGCATCAGGGCCTCGGCTCCTACAGGCCATCGCAGAGCATAGGTTAATACAACACTGTTTAACACGATCATGTGGCGACGTTTGTTCATTACCTATGAATCCTAATAACCACCACCGCGTGTGGACTTCCAGTCGCCTCGGATGAGGCCCTCTGTGCCCATGCTAGCAAGGGAAACATGCTTTGATGCAACAATTTATATACGACATGTGCTCGCTGGGGCGCATGGTAGCTATAGCCATTCGGCCCTCTCGCACAGTCGCTTCCAAGATAGGGGTGCTGTGATGCGTGTCTCGGCGATACTCCTACAAGAAACAGATTAGGTTTAGGTACAAAAAGCAGAGGTTAGGAGGGTCGGCGGATGCATTGATTGCGCCGTTGAACCCGGTTCCCGCTCGTCGCTCTCTTAATAAGGTAGGCTGTTGGGCTTGAGCAGAGGTCATCAGGAGGCCTAAAATGATAGCAGTAACCATGGTGACTAACATGGATTTTTTTCGTCACCAGAGCAACCTGGGTGCACCAGTCTCGAAGTCGCAGTCTTGGCGAGCAAACCGACTTTGTCAGCAGCGAGCGCCCGCCGCAACCCGCTCCAGTGCATCAAGTGCTGCTTCCACTGATGCACTTCGACAATAATGACTCTCAAATCAGAACTGGATGGCCATCTGGGCTCGCGATCGTGTCGGGCGCCGGCGTGTCAGGAGTCGTTGGCGACCTTGGGGCGCAGGCCGGCGACTGGCGGCAGTTGCTGGGGCAACAAGCGGCGACGCACTTTGGTCAGAGCGGCGATGGGGCGCCGTTTCCTCGCGACGATGCTGTGCGCGCGGCGAGGCAGCCGCCCACGCACGACTCCATCTTTGCGGTGCTCCCGCCGCCTCATGTAGCAGCTGCGCAGCCTATCTACGGCGCCGTAGCTGGACCCCCAGGGGACCTCCTCTTTCGCCAAGCGCTTCCGCCCCAGCAGCAGGAAACCGTGTGGCACGTGGATGGCGATGCAGCCCAGCTAAGCTCTTTAGATGACGCTCTGGGGCTTGGTTTTGAGCGCAGCAGAGGTGGCGGCGGCGGCGGCGGCAGCGGCAGCGGCCCCCCCACAGTGGTCGCTGCCAGCAACGTACAAACGTTGCAGCAGCTACAGCAGCAAATCCAGCTGCAGCAGCGCCTGCAGCAACTGCAGCGGATGCCATTGCTGCAGCAGCAGCAGCTGCCTGTGCAACAGCAATTGGTGCAGCAGCTTGCACCTGGTACCAGTGGCATTGTGCTGCGTGCTGCTGCTGGCAACCCCAACCAGCTCCCAGTCGTGCACACTCCTCTGGTATGGAGCGCCCAGCAGCAACAAGGAAGCGCACCTCTGCAAACAGCAATGCCCAACATACCATACAGCTACGGGCAGGCAGCGGCAGCTGCCCCTGCGCTCTACTACTCGCTCGGTACCGCTCCGCTTCCACCTATGCACTTCCAGGGTAACGGCGCCGCCGGCGGCGGCGGTGGCGGCAGGGGCGTGTCGGACGCGGCTGAGCGGTTGCCGGCGGCTCTGCGGCAGGCGGTTGCCGCCGCGTGGCCTGGCGACGGGCCCCTGGAGCGCCTCAAACGCAGGGCGGCGCTGACGCTGGCGGCAACACTTAGCGGCCCGGAGGGGCCCCATACCATGCTGGCGGTGGGTGCGGGCTTGGGCTGTGTGTGCTGACAACAGACAGGCAAAGGAGCACTGAAGACGGCGATGGAAAAAGTAATGGGGCTGGGGGCATGCATGGCAGCTAGCGGTGGTACTGCGTGCATGCAATGTGCTGGACATTTCAAAGTGACAGCTGACAGGTACTATTTTTCAAAAAGTAGTGGGTCACCCACGCTTGCACTTAGCAAGGACGTGAGCGGGCTCATGAGCACAACGAGTGCCAGCAAGCTGCAGCATCAATAAAAGGCTGCCAAGTGGCGCGACTACCTCGATAGCTATTGCAATCACTCACACACGGATCCAGCTTACCTGCTGTATCAGTGGCTTGTTCCCTCTGCAAGCCTTTGCATGCTTGACCGCATATTTCTTGCCATGACGTGAACACAAATGAGTGTGCTCCCCCATGTCGCATGTCTATGCACAGTCTGCCCTGGGCGATGTGCTCCATCGGCTGGAGCCTGCGGCGGTGTCGGAGCTTCGGCACCCAGAGACACGCACGCTGCGGCTGGGCCTGCTGCTGAACGAGGCGGCAGAGCCGCCAGCAGCAGCACCACCAGCGGCAGCGGCAGGACAGGTGGCGTTTGACGCAGTCAGCAGCGGGCCAGCAGCAGGGGGTCCTGGGGGCGAGAGCTCTGTTGGGTCTCCGTTGGGGGCCACGGATGCGGAAGCAGCAGGGACCGGCGCTGGGAGCCGTGGGGAGGGGGGAGAGGCGGAGGCAGACCAACTGCAGCAGCAACAACAGGAGCCACAGCAGCACCAGCAGGCCGCAGTCGCGGCTCCTACTGGCGCATCGGCTGGCGCTGCAGCAGCTGGCGAAGGTGTTGCTGCTGCTGGCGCCGCCAGTGGCGCTGTCGCTGGTGGTGGCGCTGGCGCCCTTGCCGGCGGCGGGCCAAACCCTGGGCTGCTGCGCGTTGTCAAGGGCCAGCGCGACATTGTGGTGGTGCTGGACATACAGCGCCTGCTGCAGCGCGCGGGGCTGCTGCTGCAGGTGGACGGCGGCCGGCCGGGCGACAGGCAGCAGCAGCAGCAGCAGCAGCAGCAGCCGCCCCTGTCACCTGGCGGCGTGCTCCGACGGCCGGGTGAGGGGTCAGCAGGGCTGGGGGACTTCGCAGCAGGCGGCACTGGAGCGGCTGTGCCCGTGTTGCAAGGGGCGGTCGCTGGCGCGCCAGCTGACGGCGGCGTTCAAGGAGCTGTCGGTGGTGCTTTGCAGTGGCATGGCTTGGCGCCTTCGGATGCAGCTGTGGCTGATGTTGCTGACAGCATCTCCGGCTTCATGCTTGCTGGGGCGCTTGGGAGTTACGGTCAGCAACAGATTGGCACTGCAGGCGGTGGCCCCGGGGATGCGTTTGCTCTGCAGCATCCGTCGCCAGCCGCGAGTGGGGCGGCAGGGTCAGTGGGCGGTGCGGGGCCCGTTGAGGGCATCTCGGACGCGGCGCTGCGTGCGTTCCCCGGCGCGGCCCCTGCCGCCCGGCTGCGGCGTGCGCTGGTGGGCCACCTGGGCTCGTTGCCCCGCCGCGGCGCGTCGTGGCAGCAGCTGACAGCGTTCCTCGCCAGCGGCAAGGCAAGTACTGCTTGGCATGCATCGCTGCCGGGTGGCTGCGTGTTGGTGGCTGGCTGGTTGCCACACTGCTGTACGTAGCTAGGCGATCGTCGGGACGCGCGCTGAGTCTGTCGCGTTTGCAAGCGCAATTCTGAGCACTGGTATTTAAGCGTGGCAAGCAGCAGCAGCAGTCAAAAGTACATCTAAGGGGAGCAGGTAGGTGGGCCGGGGGGCTTCCAGTTACGGCATAGCAATGCAGGCAGCGGCTAGCAAGGAGCGAAAGGTAGGTCCCTTTCTGACCTGGGAATTTGCCAGTTGGTACCGGTATTTAAGGCCGGCTGTTGACATCAAGATACCATGCACAGTAACCTACCGAAAAACGGCACCATCGTCCAATAGAAACGTCTCGCTGGCAGGCCATCGAGCTACACGTTGGCCTGCATAGTTTCTGGCTCGCCCACTTGCGTTCCTGGCGTAATTGCAGTGAGCGGATGGCGCCTGCACCTGGCGACTGGTGAGGCAACTACACTAAATTGCCATTCCAGCGGCGTTTCCGGCAGTTTTTAGAGTATGGTTTAGGGCTTGCATGCAATCACAATACTTGTTTGGACACAGCGTTGTGCGTGCATAACGTGCACATCCCTTGTTCTGGTAAGAATGTCTTAACCATGCATGAGGGTACAAGTGCGTGCTGTATGTCAGTCTCGCCGCCGTGCGTGCGTGCAAGATTTTCGCACCCTGCCGTCGTACAAATTTTCGGAATATACCGTAACGTTGTGTGTGCGTGCCCTTCGTGTTGCACAGAACACATGTATGCGATGAGTCAACACGTAGTCACCAGTTCGTGATTATTTTTCGAAGTCCAACAGGAGTGGGGTCCCCCTACTATACCATCCCAACAGTTCCGTCGTCTACCTGTCGTGTCATACAAGGCTTCCGTAACACTAGCCATATGACACAACCGCAGCCTGCTGGTTTAGCCATGCATCATATTCCTTGTTGGGTTCCCAATCCGACGACACTGCTATACAAACTTTACCCATGTACAATCCGTGTACCGTGGGCGTGCATTCTCATCGCCTACCCACGAGCTGCTCCGAACTGCCGTGCATGCGCAGGCGTCCCATTCCGCGGCTGGCGGCACGACCGCCGCGGCGGCGCAGCTGAGCCCCAGCCAGCTGCGCAGCCTGCTCCTGGACCCCTGCTGCCAGGGCGCCTTCGCGGAGGTCTCCGCCTCCGCCCTCGCACGCCACACCCTCAACCAACACCACCAGCCGCCCGTGTCCGACACGCCGGCACAGCCTCCGGCCCCAGCGGACGAAACCCACACGCACGACGCACAGCAGCAGCCTGGCAGCCCCGCCTCCTCGTCCTCCCGCGCCTCCGAAACCGTGACTGGCGGCGTAACGCTCGACCTGACGGCCCTCCGCCGCGCCGCCGAGCTGGGCTTGACACGTGCCATCTCCTCCGCCTGGCCGCACGACACGCCTCTGGACCGCATCCGCCGCTGCGCCGCCTTCACGCTGGCGGGCGCGTCGCGCGGACCCACGGGTCAGCCGTACATGCCGTACACCATGCTGGGCAGCGCGCTGGGTACGGCAATACGGAAGCGGGACAAGGACGCGTTCGACGCTCTGGCGGGGCTGGGCAAGCTGTCGGAGCTGCTGAGTGACAGCCCCGGGGCCGGAGGCGGGGCGCTGCGGGGGCCCGGCGGGAGCGGCGAGGGAGGTGGCGGCGGCGGCGGCGGCGGTTACATCGTGTGCTTCAAGAGGGACCAGGTGGGTCGGTGCGTGCTGCTGTCGAACGGTACCCGCCGCGTGTCGAGCGGTGCGCGTTGCTAGTGTATGATTGTTTGTCCAGCAGGTGCCCGACCACGCTCTGCTCCGGCGTGGTGTTGCAAAGGTGCCGTACGGCGCATCTGGACTAAGCTAAACCGAGCATACTAAGCAGCATGAATGGCTGACACTGAGTCCCTGTCGTGCCGTGCATGTACAGGACGGGTACGTGAGGCTGCGGCTCGAACAGCTGCTGCTGGAGTGCCCCCGGCATGACGCAGCCGCAGGCAGCAGCAGCGGCATGGCCGGCGCAGCGCTGTTCGCGACCGGAAGTAGCGCCGCCGCCGCTGGCGACGCCGCAGGCTCTGACGCCGCCTCCGCCGGCGGCACCGACGCCAGGGCGCGGTCCAGCCTGGACGGCAGCACCGGGCAACGCGGGGAGGATGCCAGCAGCGCAGGCGCTGCCAGGCGGCCGCTTGCCCCTCCCTATCCACTCACAACAGCAACGCCCGAGGACCCGTCTAGCAGGACGCAGCTGGACCCCTTTTCCCGTAACGCCTCCTTCCCCGGCGCCTCCGAAACCGCCTCCGCCTCCTCCTCCGCCGCCAACTCGGTCGCCGGCTCCCTGGCGGCCTCCCTGTCCTCCTCGGGCCCAGGGGCCCTCGCCTCACGCCTCAGCTTCACCACCGCCACCAGCAGCCCGCCCCTGGAGCGGGAGCTGGCGGACGCCTTCCCGCCGCCGCCAGGGGCGCCGCCGGGCAGCGAGGCCGCCACCGTCGCCGCCGCCAAGCGGTGCATCGCCCGGCTGCTGGCGTGGGCGCCGCCGCCGCACCAGCTCACGTTCGCCAAGCTGGGGGCGCAGGTGCGGTGATCGTGGATATCCTGGCACTCTACGTTACACGCATTCTGTTCCACGCTGGGCGGTGTCTCCATGGGAGCCCTCCCAGCGCCAAACACGTTGCCGGACTGAAGAGCGCGTCGCACTGGTCGCAGGTGCCCAAGCTGCTTGGCGGCGTGCGGGTGAGCAGGAACCTGCGGCTGATCTGCCTGGAGGAGCCGGGGGTCTTCAGCGTGCAGTCTCAGGTGCGTCTGTGGGCAGGGGGCGCGCGCGTGGGCCGTACAGGCCGTAGGGCGGCGGTTGCGGGGTGGGCAGTGTGAGCTCGGGTCAGGCGGGTGGTTGGTCAAGGGCCAGGCCTGATGTCGTCGTCGCTTGGGCTCGGTCACAGTTACTTGGTGCCCGACTACCCGGTTACCTGCTGCGCAATCCACCTGGTCGATGGGAAGATACAGCGGTGAGCCGGCTTTCCTTGAAGGCAGCACATATACCAAGTTTACGTGCCTGTTTTTGATGTGCCTGTTGCCTTGCTATCTGTTACTCCTCGCAGAGCCCCACCGTCCACGTGGTACGGCTGGTGTGCCCAAGGCTGCTGCGCCTGGCTCAGGAGGCGGCAGAGCGCCGGCAGCAGCAGCAGCAGCAGCAGCAGCTAGGAGCCCTCCCAGGTAGCACCGCGTCCGATGGCATGGCGTTGGGAGGCCAACAGATGACGGTTGCAGGCGCTGAGCAGCTGTTGCTGCCGCAGCAGCAGCAGTCGCAGACATTCATGCTCTCGACGCCGTCAGTCAGCGAGGAAGGGGCTGACCGGTGGCAGCGGCAGCAGCAACAGCAGCAGCAGCAGCTTCGATTCCTGAGGGAGTCGCAGCCGTTCCAACAGCTGCAGTCGCAACAAGAGTACCTGGCCATGCCTTCCAGGCAGTTGCAGCAACCGCAGCAGGCGCGGATCCAGCAGCAGCAGCCGTACGCACAGGCGGGGGCAGGCGAGCTTGCTGGCTTTGGGCTGGTAGGCACAAGCATCCAACAGCAAACGCAGTTGCAGCAGCAGCAGCAGCAGCTGGATGAGGTGCAGCTGCAGCTGTCGGCGCTCGGCGTGTCTGTGCCAGGGGTGCTGCCGGGCCAGCAGGGGCAGCAGCAGCGTCGGCAGCAGCAGGTGCAGGTGCTGGGGTCCCTGGGGCTTGTTGGGGGCACGCAGCAGCACCTGACAGCGGCACCCGTGCGCATCGGAGCTGCTGCCGGAGCCGACGGTGGTGCGCTAGGCCTTGTGGGCGGGGAGGCTGCGTACGTGTTTGGCAGCGGAGGTCCCGGCGGCGGCGTATCAGCATTCCTCTCGGAGGACCTTGACAGGGCCGCGATATCCGCTGCTGGCGGCGGCGGTGGCAGTTTGTCTGCGTCCGCCTGGGCGCAGCGCCTCCAGCAACAGCAGCAGCAGCAAGGCGCGTCTGGGCTGTTCACAGCCCTGCCGCCCCGGTTCCCCCCACGCGCCCTCCGCATCCAAACCCAACGCCAGCCCAGCCCAATGGGGGCTGCTGCGTCCTTTGCCCCGTCCGCCTCCGCCCCCGCCAGCCTCCCATCCCCCTCCGTGCTGTACATCGCGGACCCCTACTCCCCGTCCTTCCTGTCCCTGCTGCAGCACGCGTTCGCCTGCCCCCACATCGGCCTCTCGGTGATGTCCGGCTCTGGGCAGGCGTCCCTCGTCGCCCTGTACTGCCCCGCTTCGGTCGCCAACCCACCGGACGCCGATGGAGGGGCCCTGGGCAGCAGCACCACCAACAGCGGTACAGGTGCCACGGTCTGGGGCGCCACGGTGTACCTTGTGGACGTGATCCACGGGGCGGTGGCGGCGGCGGCGGGGCTGGGCGGCGGCGGCAGGGCGGGCGCGGCGGCGGCCTCTCAGGTGGAGGGCGCTCTGGCGGCGCTGTCCCAGGCCCTGTGTGGGTTGCTGGAGGACCCCGGGGTGGCCAAGGTGGTGCACGGCTGCGCACAGGTGCGCAGTCTTGAGCTGCTGCTGGGCTGCAACGTGGCACCCCTGCTGGACACACGTGTGCTGTTGGACGCGGTCACCGCCATGCTGCCCCCGCTGCCGCCGCCGCTGCCGCCGGCCGCCGCGCTGGCCGCCGCCGCCGCCGCCGCCGCCGCCGGCGGGCCGCTGAGCGCCGCCGAGGCGGGCGCGATGCGGCAGGTGCAGCAGCACGTGCTGGCGTTGCGTACGGCGCTGCAGGGCGTGGAGCTGTGGGCGGACGCGCCGGAGCTGATGGCGGCGCTGGCGGAGCGGCACGCGGCGTGCCTGCGCGCCGAGCTGTGGGCGGCCACCGGCAGGGACAGGTGGGGCAGGGGCAGCGGCAGGGCCATGGGCACGGGGGCGAAGAAAGAGTCTAGGGCAAGAATAAGGGACGGTCAGTTAGCAGATGACGGGCCGGCGCGCAAAGCAGCTACAGTTGCGGACCCCAGTGGGGTACTTCCGAAGAGCTGGGGGGCCATCACGGCGAACAATGCGAGCTATGCATGGGCTGTGGACGGGCCGGCCCCACTGCCGCCCTAACACTCTCCTGCCCTGCCCTGCCCTGCAAGCATCCCGACCACTTCAGCACTCGCTGAACCACCATCTTGCCTTGGCCGCTCCCCGTGCTGCCCCCGCCCTCACAGCACGTGGCTGTCCCGCCCGCTGGTGGAGGCCCAGGCGCTGCAGGCGGTGGCAGCAGTGCGCCACCAGCCGGAGCTGTGGGGCGCGCTGTGCGAGGCGGTGCCCTGGCTGGCGGCGCACGCTGCCCTGCGCACCATGCAGCACCTGCGCGCAGGCGGCGGCTGAGCATTGTGCAGCCAGAGCCAGAGCTAGAGCTAGGGCTGCAGGTAGAGAAAGTGCCATTATGGTGCGTTCGTCGATGGATGTGTGCAAGGCTGATGGAGGCTACGGGGCAAGCTAGTAACGGTAAACAGAGATCGTGGGGTGCTGGATTGGGAGAGTGCGAATGCCGGAAGGCGTGGGCGGGCTGTGTGGCTGGCCGGGCGGGGGTACGGCCGGAGCAACGGAGTGTGGAGGTGTTGGAGGTTGGAGGTTGGAGGTTGGAGAACGCATGCTTGGAGAGGGAATGGGACCGCGGATTGGCAGGTGGGCAGAGTGCGACAAAAGAGGGAGGAATGGCTGGGGGTCAATGGTCAATGACAGGTGAGGCTGGGGTCCATGAATGAATTGCGAAAGCGGATGATGGGTGCCGGCGGCATGTGGGCTGCGTCTTGCTTTTCGGGAGGCGATGGGCTACAGGAAAGACACGGAGATGGCAGGCGGAGCAAGGATGGCGAAGGTCTGTCCGGGCCCGGGTGAGGTAGAGGTTCTCTTCGTCGGGTGAGATTGCAGATTGCCATTACACCTTTGGAAGGGCTGGGGATCGGATGTCGTCTCAAAAGAGTTGCAGTAGGAAAACCCCTGTGGCTGCTGGCTGTTTGGGTGGCATGGCACACACAAATCTGTGGGGCGTACTGATGTCACGTGCCTTGAGGGTATACCGAAAGTTGGGGTGGCATGCGCAGTGTTGTTTTAACTTCCATGATACTGCCGGGGTCTGCTGCGACTTACTGCTCCCTTGACCTGCCTCTGCGTACGGAGGCGTGCTACTGCATACGCATGGGCGGTGTGTGCGTGCCGTGCTCGTACTACTGTCGTGCATACGTACCCTGTGCGCAGAAAGGCATGGCGCCGGAACGGCCTGTGGAACCTAAGCGTGTGCGGTTTGCTGTTGCCCGAGAGGTGCCCGTCGGTGGGTCATTGGTTGTCCTTGGGCACATTTCCTGTTAAGGATCCCACGGGCCTGCTGCTACGAGGGCACTGGGCGGGGGAATAACTGCTGAACTAACTGTGTGTGCGAGCGCCAGTGTGTGTGCGGCCTTTAGGTAGGGTGTTGCGTGTGTTGAGCCGACAGGGCTTACAATCAGCGACTTATGAACGGGTTGGCCCTGAACCTGACAGGTGGCTGCCACGGCGCACGGTGGGGCTTGGGCTCCACATTCTGCCCTGGCTGCGGGCTTGCTCCTGCCTGTTGAGGGGGTGGAGGTGGCAGGGGCCTCAGCTTTGCGGTAGGACGGAACGCCAGCGCTGTTTGTCAGATTGCCTGCTGCCTCTGTGCGACTGTCCTTCATACTTCGGGGGTTTGCCTTTTTCGCTTTGTCGGTAACTGAGACCTTACATTGCGGCGGTGTCATGCGCGAGTGGGTATATGGTATGGTCGCTGTTTTGGCGATGGGTCGTGCGGGGATACACGATGGTGGCTTTGGGTCAACAATGCTTTCCGTGCCCTTCTTGCCGGGCAGAAACAACGCATGCCGTTGAGGCTATGCATGCATACCGTACTTGCATGCGTGCTGGGCGTGGCCATTCCGGCTTTGAGCTTGTGCGTACAACGCGTCAGGGCCTTGCACACACGGACTTGCGCCTGGAGGCGGATGGGAGCGCTCGGACCAGCTGCCAGCGACAACAACTGGGCGTAGTTGGCGGCTCGTTGCTGCGCTGCGTTTACTACTGTGCTGTGTTGAGGCGCGGTTGGTATCCATGGGGTGGGTATCCAGCTGGCGAGCGCCGCGGCTGACGCGCGTGCCAAACCATCAACCGCAGGCGTAGCATGTGGGCCAATGCTTGCTTGGGTTATGCAGTGCACGACGCACGGCGTACGGCACCTGGAGTACGGCTTTGGTTGGTGGGCAGTGCACGCACGGTTACAAGAGAGGCTGAGCTCTTGCGCTCATGCCGAGCCTCCCCAGGTACCCCTTGTGGGTTTATGAGGGGTGCATGGAGAGGGCTGTTACCTACGACCCGGCAAGGAGGTGGGCGTTGGATTGGCGGGGGCTGCATGCGGCGGCAGCACAAATGGCGGCTGGTTGTGTGCACTACTTCAGCACTTTACTTCGTGTATCGGCTTGTGGGCCAAACAAGTTCAAGCTGTGGCGCAGCGGCGTATTACACTAGTGCGGCGCTGGGGTCGATGTCCTGACCTGCGGGCACGTACTTACTTGCTGGTGCTGGTGTTGCTGCGGGTGGAGGCCCATGAGGGGCAGGCGGCATGACAACGATTGGGGCAATCCCTTTGGTGGCCGGGTTTTGGCTGTGTGTAGGTAAACACGAACTCCGCGGCGCGCCTTTGGCGTTTGGCATGGATACGAACAGCATGATGGCAATTGCGATGTTCATGGCAATAGTACGATGCGTCGAAGGTTGGTGGGCATGCATCGGACCGGGGTAGCCAAGTGGCTAAGCGGCCTAGTGCTGTGGACCCTGAGACCGTTGAGATGGATGGGGGCATTTACGGACGTGGCGTGGACCCCTTTGGTCCGGGTAGTGTTATGCTGTGTGGGAGAGGGCTGGGGAGGGGGCGGACCGCTGTTCAGCACGGCAGGGGAGGGAGGCATGTGGGCTGGCGGCGCCACTGGGGGAGCAACTCTTGAGCCAGGGGCAGGGGCAACATGTGTGGATTCGTAACGCCCGGAGGGTTGCGGGCTTCGAGGGACGGCATGTGCGCTTTGCCGTACGGTAGTGATAGCTCGTTCAACTGGTATTGGGTGTTGCGTCGAGGCAGGCCGGTTGGCCAGTTGCGCGGTAGTTGTTTCATCACGTTTGCGTTATAAAGGGTACCGTGAGCGCTGTACTGCGTGGGTTGCGCCAGGCGACAAACGCGAGGCAGGCCCACACCAGGTGCGCGTCCGTGCTTCACGCGCGGCCCGGGTCGCTGTGCTGTGACTTGCTGAGGTATGGGAAGCGCTGCGCCTGCCAGGCACACTTTTCACACTCTCGCACTTGCGGATAGTGCTCACTGCTCGACAAAATGCCCTGCGTGCCGTATACATGCGTGTGTACCGGTGTACTGCACACGCGGGTGGCACTGCCGCGCAATCGCCTGCCAGGCATACTGGCATGGCAGACGCGCCGTAGCCTGCGGCCCGGATCTGCAACCCAGGGAAGCTCACTTGCGCTCGGGTGCTTGTTTGGTTACTCTGTTTTGATCCTGCTCGCTTGCCACTTTTTGCGCAAGATCCCCGTATCGTGGGCGTAACGCAGTAGTACGGCGTGGAGTAAAGTGCGGCTACCGTAGTACCGTACGGTAGTCACATCGCAAGCGTGTGCGTGTGATGCGTCCAGGGTTTGGTGGTCAAATGCATGCACGTGTTTCCCGTACTGCTGAAGCTCTGTCGTGTGCCTCGCTTCGCTCAGACTTGCATGTGGCTTCTGGTTCGTGTTGGCGTCGGTGGGGATCGAGTGGTGCTGGATGGTTGCGTCGGTGGCGTCGGATGGCTATGGGCTTGTGGCCAGGGGAGGCCTCCCCTGCTTGTGGCTGTCGGGGTGCGATCGCCTCGGACACCGGAGTGGTAGCGTTAACCACCACCGGCAACCACCAGACCAATCATGAAGCCATGGGCGCAACCCTTTGTCAACAGGACGGGTCTAACCGCTGGCGAGGACGGGAGGGTACCGTAGTGTATCCGGAACGGGAGGTGCACACGTCCACACGTACCAGCAGTTCTGAAGCACCAGGGTACACAACAGCGTGTTTTGGGCGGGACGGGCAACGGGGTTACCACACCTTGCTTGGTGTCATGGTCTCATGGACCTGGTTGCTCACCTCGCACGCTTCTGCTTGTGCACGCTTCTGTGGGGCTTACATGCAACACGCTGCACCGCGCAGCTACGCTCAGCCGTGCAGCTTGTGCAAGTAGCCTAGCCGGAATGCAACTGACAGGACTTGGTTTGGTATGGGCATGGCTACTTCAGAGCGAGCCAGGGCTTGCGCGCCCGTGCTCCGTGTTTGTGAGCGCTGATGAGCAGGACGAATACCGGTACATCAATGCTACGGTAACCGCACGAGCAAGCAGGGCTTGCTGGTGCAAATTGCAAATGTGCCCGACCAGCGATACGGGTGAGATGAACAGTACGGTGCATGCAGCAGAGTGTGCGGCAAGGTTACCGTTAGGCTTTACACCAAGTCGGGATGTGCGAGATACCCAACGGGGTACCCTTTTCATCAGCCGGGCCCCCATCAAGCGCCCTGTGCGTTACAAGCAATGAAAGGATTTACTTGAGCCTGCGCTGCAGAGATACGGCCCCCGAGGGTGCATGACGGCCGCTTTCAAGCAGCAACAGCGGCATGCAGCACATGCGAACCACACCGGCTGCTCACCAGCCACGGACAGCTAGCTGGGCGGCTTTGGCAGAGACCCTCTCCTATGCCCAAATATCCTATCGTGCGTGCATGCGGGAAAGTAAACACGAAGGAACGCGCCAACGCTAGGCAATTGAACGAGTGCTAGTCGACAACGAGAGTGACGAGCTAGGGAGGAAGGGAGCACACCCAACGTGCACACACGCTACACCCATGACACAGTTTGGCTTGGATGGACGCCAACCGGGCTCACGGCTACTCTAATATTGCTCGTAGCAACCAGAAAGCGCATGACGGTGCAAGCTGCAAACGTAGGTAGTCGTGCCGGTGTTGGGTGAAGGTGGAGGTGTCGACCCCCGGCCTCACACGCCATCCTAGTGAAGAGAAGACAGCCTAAGGTCACCCACTATGTTAACACACTAGCAACAGCCTGTACCGTACCACTCCCCCGGCAATATCATACGAAAGCAAAATAAGCCGTAACCACTCCCGCGGCAGCATGTGTCGTTGATACGTCTTTTAACACGACCAATACCACACCCTTAACCTTCCAGTTTTCGCATGTCACCCCGCGTTCCTGCTACGGTACCAAGCCACACACGAAGGCACCAGCCTGCAAACCCAACC